>Ga0181517_10004044_pt1 | contig 13578 bp, 16 predicted proteins | sample PEATcosm2014_Bin_31_FD_119748 | JGI IMG/M metagenome (GOLD analysis project Ga0181517, IMG submission 119748) | Peatland microbial communities from MTU Mesocosm Facility, Houghton, MI, USA - PEATcosm2014_Bin01_30_metaG | ecosystem: Environmental > Terrestrial > Soil > Wetlands > Peat | place... | reverse complement strand
TTTGCGCCTTCGCGGCTTTGCGTTAATCATTATTCCGCATGACGACGGCGAACAAAATCACGATCCTGCGCATCCTGCTGATCCCGTTTTTTGTCGTCGAAATCATTTACTACGCCCGCACCGGCAACGCCGCCTGCTGGCTCGCCGGGCTGCTGGCGTTCGCCGTGGCGGCAATCCTCGACGGCGTGGACGGCTATGTCGCGCGGCGCTACCACCAGTGGAGCGAACTCGGCACGGTGCTGGATCCCATCGCGGACAAACTGCTGCTGGTCTCCGGCATCATCGTCCTGAGTTTCGACCACGCGCCGAGGCTGGCGATGATTCCGCTCTGGCTCACCGGCACGATCATCGGGCGCGATCTGCTGATCTGCCTCGGCGTTGTCGTTGTCCGGTTCACCGTGGGCAAGGTGACGGTGCGCCCGCGCCTCACCGGCAAGATCGCGACCGTGCTGCAAATGGCCCTGGTGCTGTGGATTCTCCTCAAATGGACGGGGTATCATGCGGAGCTGCTGAAAATCATCAGCCTCGGCACAGGGCTGTTCACTGGCGCGTCCGGCCTGCTCTACGTCTGGGACTTCATGAAACAAATCGGCGCTCATCCGGCCAGCTCGGCGGTAAAAAAGTGAAGCCCGCAGTTGCAATTTCTTCAGGCCGGTGTTTATTCAGGGACTTTTATGGCCAAAGCAATTGAACTGAAACTGAAGGAAGGCGACGTCGCCCCGGAATTCACCGTGGCAACCAGCGGCGGCGGGAAAATCTCGCTGGCGGACTATCTCGGCAAAAGTGTCATCCTCTATTTTTATCCGCGCGACGACACGCCGGGCTGCACCAAGGAGGCCTGCGCCTTCCGCGACGAGTCCGCGCAGTTCAAGAAAAAGGGCGCGGTCATCCTCGGCGTCAGCACCGACCCGGTGAAGTCGCACGACAAGTTTGTGGAGAAGTTCAAGCTGCCGTTCACGCTGCTGGCGGACGAGGACAAGAAAATCGTCGAAGCCTACGGCGTCTGGGGCGAGAAAAGCTTCATGGGCCGGAAATATCTCGGCACCAACCGCGTGACGTTCCTCATCGGGCCGGACGGCAGGATCAAGAAGATCTGGCCGCTGGTGAAGCCGGAGGAGCACGCGGCGGAGGTGCTGGCGGCGTTGTGACTTGAATTTAGATTAATTCTAAATTGATTGACACCGGCCGCTTGAATTTCCAAAATCAACGCCAGTTCGTTTTAACAACCAAAACAAAACAAAGGAGAAAACATCATGCCTATTCCCGTCGGCTCCAAAGCCCCTGATTTCACGCTCAAGTCCAAGACCGCCGCCGGCCTGGTGGACATCAAGCTCGGCGACAACCTCGGCAAGACCAGCACCGTGCTGCTGTTTTTCCCGCTCGCCTACACCAGCGTCTGCACCACGGAAATGTGCGACGTGTCCAACGGCCTGAATTCCTTCACCGGCGCGGACGTGATCGCCATCAGCGTGGACAGCCCGTTCGCGCAGGAGGCCTGGGCCAAGGCGAACCACATCGGCATCAAGCTCGCCAGCGATTTGAACAAGACCGTGACCAAGGCCTACGACGTGCTGTTCCCGATGCTCGCCGGCGTGGGTGACACGTCCGCGCGCGCGGCGTTTGTCATTGATAAAAACGGCGTGGTGCAATACAGCGAACAGACGCCGACGCCCAAAGATCTGCCGAACTTCGAGGCCATCAAGGCCACGCTGGCGAAGCTGAAGTAAATTCAACCTCAATAATCCTCACGAAGAGCGAAAGGATTTCCTTTCGCTCTTTTTGTTGCCGGCCGGCGCGTGGTAGAATCACGGCGCATGAATGCCAGCGATAAAATTCCAGCAACCGGTTCCCCCGCCCGTCTGCGCGTGCGGCGCTGGCGGATCGCCGGCGTCATCGTGCTGCTGCTCGGCCTCGCGGGGGCGGGCGCGGTCTATTGGCTGGGAACGAGAGATGCCAGCCTGGGCGATGATATTTCTATGACGGGCTATTCCAAGACCGAGACGCGGCAGATGGGATTGCTCTACGGCCAGCAAGGGCTGCTGATCGAGGACTTGCAAAACGACCTGAAACAGCCGGGCACGCAGGCGGTGATCATTGTCATCGGCGCGGCCATCGTCGCCGCCGGCATTTTTTACTTCGCCCGCATTTTGGAACTGGAAGCCGGCGATGCCGAGGCGGCGGACAAAGCCCGCGAATAATTTTCCCCCGATGCGTTTGTCCGCAGCTTGACGCGCGGGACGCCCGCAGATTAGCCTGCCGCCATCATGAACGGTCAGGAACCCCATCTGCACAAGGAAACCGCCCACAAGCTCGCGCGCCTCGCGCTGTTCGGCTTTCTTGTCACCTTCATCCTCGCGCGCGTCTTCGTCTTTCTCATCATGGCGAAGCTCATGCCGAACATGTATTGCTTCGTTTCCGGGACGCACGTCCATCATCTGAACTACGGCATCTTCCTGCTCGCGACCGTCGCGGGCTACAGCGTGTTCCGCCGGCCGACCGGCCGCGCGGCGGAAATCACCGCGCTGCTCTACGGCGTGGCGATGGGGCTGACCTTCGACGAATTCGGGATGTGGCTGCATCTCGGCGGCAGCTACTGGCAGCGCGCCAGCGTGGATGCGGTCATCGTGGTGGCGGCATTGTTCGGGCTGGTGGCGTTCGCGCGCTCGCTGCGGAAGCTGGAGAAACACCACTTCTGGGGATTCTTGATTGTGATGGTGGTCGTGCTCGGCTTTGGCGCGGTGATTTATATGGCCGGCAACCGGGTGGGCGAAATGGTGGGGCAGCCGCTGCGGGAACTGGAATCGGCCTCGTCGCCGTGAACAAACATTTTTAATCCCCCATGCCCGACGACTCGTTCAAGGAATTTGTGCTCGACCAGTTGCACGCGCTGCCGGACATCCGCGCGCGGGCGATGTTCGGCGCGCACGGGCTGTATCAGGGCGAACACTTCTTCGCGATCCTCGACGAGGGGAGATTGTTTTTCAAGACCGACGCGGCGAGCGAAAAGGATTTCACCGCGCGCGGCATGGGGCCGTTCATCTACGAGTCGAAGGGCAAGACGCTGACGATGGGCTATCACGAGGTGCCGCCGGACATCTTGGAGAACGCGCCGGAACTCGTGCTGTGGGCGCGGCGCGCCATCGGCGTCGCCGCGCAAAAGAAAAAGGCCGTCCGGAGACGGCCTTGAAGAACCACGCGGCGGTTCAGCCCTTTTTCTTTGCGGCGACCTTGGCCTTGATGACGGCCTTTTTGCGTTTGATGTATGCCTTGCGGCGTTTCTTGTGCTGCGTTTTGTTGGATTGTTGTCCCATATCGTCTTTACTTTTTGTTGTTGGTTGCGATTTTGTGTCGCCACTATGAATTTTTACGCGCGCAGTTTCAATCTTTATTTGCTGTTGCTGGCCGTCACCCTGGCGGCGGCCACCGGCTGCCAGTCGGACAAGGACAAGGCCGCCAAGCATCTCGCCTCGCTGCGGATCCACCTGGAAAACCGCGCGCAACTGCCCGGCTCCGGCAAGACCGTCTCCGTCATCCGCGCCAACCCCGTGCTCGTGACCATCAACGAGGAGCCCGTGCTGACCGAGGCCGGCATCGTGCGCGCGGACCTGCTCGACACGCCCGTCGGCTTCGCGGTGCAGGTGAAGTTTGACGAGGAAGCCACCCTCACGCTGGAGCAATACACCTCCGCCTACGAGGGAAAACACTTCGTCGTCTTCGGCCAATGGAGCGAGGACAGCACGAACAGCCGCTGGCTCGCCGCGCCGCTCATCACCCACCGCATCATGAACGGCGTGTTCGCCTTCACGCCCGACGCCTCGCATGAGGAGGCCAGACAGCTCGTCATCGGCCTGAACAACATGGCCAAGAAAATCGCCAAGGAGAAAAAATAAATGAAGTTGGTCGTCCGTTCGCTCGCGCTGGGCGGAATTCTTTTCAGCGCCATCAACCATTCATCCGCGCAAACGCCGTTCCAGTTTCCCACGGCCAACCACGCGCTCTACGAACCCGGCAACGAATTAAAATTCTTCGCGCCCACCTCGCCCGACCGGCCGTGGACCACCGGCAGCTTCGGCTGCGTGCGCAGCGACGGCTGGCAGATGCACGAGGGACTCGACATCCGCAGCCTGCAGCACGACCGCTACGGCGAGCCGACCGACCCCGTCCTCGCCACCGCCGACGGCACCGTGATGTATGTCAACAACAAGCCCGGCCTGTCCAACTACGGCAGATACATCGTCATCCGCCACGTCGTCGAGGGCATCGAGATTTATTCGCTCTACGCGCACCTGAGCCAGGCCAATGTCACCGCCGGCCAGAACGTCCGCGCCGGCCAGCCCATCGCCGTCATGGGGCGCACCTCGAACACCAGCGAACACATCGGCAAGGAACGCGCGCACGTCCACTTCGAGCTGAACGTGCTGGTCAACGACAACTACGCCACGTGGTTCAAGCACAACTCCGCCGGCGAGCGCAACGACCACGGCGAATGGAACGGCCAGAACCTCGACGGCCTCGACGTGCGCGAAATTTTGCTCGGCGAACATGATCCTGTGAAGAAGTTCAGCCTGCTGTCCTTCCTCCAGAGCCAGACGGAACTCTGCCGCGTGGTCGTGCGCGCGACCAATTTCCCCTATCTCAAGCGCTATCCGATGCTCGTCCTGAAAAACCCCAAGGCGGACAAGGAAGGCATCGCCGGCTACGAAATCGCGCTGAACTACAACGCCGCCCCCTTTGCGCTCATGCCGCGCGCCGCCTCGGAGATCCCGGGCAGGGCGAAGTTCCAGCTCCTCTCCGTCAACGAGCAGGAATACCGCGCGCATCCCTGCCGCCGGCTCGTCGTGCAGCACGGCAGCCGCTGGGTGCTGACCGAAAAAGGCATCCGCGAACTGGAGATGATCACCTACTGAAATTTCAGTTGCGCGGGCGGCGGTTCGGCCTAACTTCATTCTACTGTGACCATGCGCCGGCGTAATCCAGCTTCGGTTCAACCCAGCCCTTGCGGCAGCGGCTTCACGCTGGTCGAACTGCTCGTGGTCATCGCCATCATCGGCATCCTGGCGGCCTTCCTGTTGCCGGCCTTGAGCAAGGCCAAACAGCAGGCCTACAACATCACCTGCCTCAACAACCTCAAGCAGCTGGAACTGTGCGTGCATCTCTATGTCTTGGACAATAGTGATTTTTATCCGCCCAACAATGCGGGTGCCACGTTCTCCGTGACCACCAATGGCGACGTTTTTACTTATAACGTCCAGCAGTCCTGGCTGCCCGGCACGGATGCGGCCACGGAGATTGACCCCGCCAACATTGAGAATGGCTTGCTGTTCAAATACAACACCTCGCTGCCCATTTATCACTGCCCCTCCGACCTGTCCACGCTGCAAACCGCCGATGGCACGCCATTGCCGCAATTGCGCTGGCGCAGTTACAACATGAGCCAGTCCGTGAATGGCAACCCGGATCCGGCTTACGCCCCATACATCCCGGCGTGGACGAAATTCACTTCCATCCGGCACCCCATACCCAGCGAGCTTTTCACTTTAATTGATGAGAGTGCGGACACCATTCAAGACGCGAATTACGGCGCACCGCCGGCGGGCGGGCCGTGGGCGCAGGAATGGTGGGACATGCCCTCGGACCGGCATAGCCAGGGCGCGAACCTTTCGTTTGCCGACGGCCACGTCGAACATTGGAAATGGGGTTGCCCAAAAGTTGCCGCCAGCGATGGCGAACTGATTTCCGCCCAGGAAATGCCTGACTTCTTGCGCGTCCAAAACGCAATGAAGCAACCTTACGACAACAACTAGTCCGCTTTCGGATGCTTCCTGTCCAAGTTTGAGACAGAACCACCCGGTTTCCGGCCCGCCAACTGTCGCTTTTTGACCATTTTCACGGAAAGCGTTGTGAACAAGCCGGATTTACATAATGGCACCCGGCGGGGAGGTGCAAAAGTGTCCACTTTATGGACGTCGGACGACGACCGACGATACTCGGCTGACGACCGACGATGCTCGGACGACGACCGACGATGCTCGGTTGACGACCGACGATGCTCGGCTGGCGACCGACGTAGCTCGGACGACAACCGACGTAGCTCGGCTGGCGACCGACGATGCTCGGCTGACGATCGACGTAGCTCGGCCGACGACCGACGATGCTCGGCTGACGACCGACGATACTCCGACGACGACCGACATACCTCGGTCGGCGTTCGCCGATGCTCGGACGGCGTTCGCCGACAGTCCCGCGCCGGTTTCCACGATGCAACCGCCGGTCGCCGATGGAAGCCGCTTGGTTTCCGGCCGGGCAGCGTTTAACTTGCCTGCGTGTTGCCCGACATCAAATCCCTGACGCGCGAGGAACTGGAAGCCCAATTCAAGACCTGGGGCGAACCCGCCTACCGCGTGAAGCAGCTCATGGACTGGCTCTATGTCCAGCGCGTGACGGACTGGGACGCGATGACCAACCTCGCCAAGCCGCTGCGCGAAAAGCTGCGCAAGAACTTTGCCCTCGGCACGCTCAAGCTGGTCCGCCAGCAGGGCGGCCGCGACACGACGCGGAAGTTTCTCTGGCAGCTCGCGGACGGCGCGTTCATTGAGAGCGTTTTGATCCCCGCCAACCCGTCGCTCTACGGCGAGGTGAGCGACCGCCACACGCTGTGCGTCTCCACGCAGGTCGGCTGCGCCTACGGCTGCAAATTCTGCGCGAGCGGCCTCGACGGCTGGAAAAGAAATTTACTCCCGCACGAAATCGTCGAGCAGGTGATGAGCGTGGAGCGCCACTGCGCCGCCGAGGAGGCGGCGAACGGCGGCAGGACGGCGACGAGCTTCCCCGGCACGCGCATCGTGGACAATATCGTGGTCATGGGCATGGGCGAGCCGCTGGCCAACTACGACAATTTGCTGAAGGCGCTGCGGCTGCTCAATTCGCCGTGGGGCGGCCGCATTGGCGCGCGCAAGATCACGGTTTCCACGAGCGGCCTCGCGCCGCAGATACGGAAGTTCGCGGACGAACCGGAGCAGTTTTCGCTCGCCATCTCGCTGCACGGCGCGACAGACGCGGTGCGCGGCAAGATCATGCCGGTGAACAAGAAGTTCCCGCTGGCCGAGCTGACGGCGGCGCTGGAGTATTACCGGGACCAGCGCGGGCGGTTCATCACGTTTGAATACATCCTCATCGCCGGCGTGAACGATGCGCCGGAACAGGCGCGCCCGCTCGGCGCACTCGCGCGGCGGCTGAACGCCAAGGTGAATTTGATTCCCTACAACACGGTGGAGGACCTGCCGTGGACGCGGCCGGACGAGGAGACGTGCGAGCAGTTCCTCCGCGCGCTCCGGGCGCAGAAGGTCGTCTGTACGCTGCGCCGCGAGAAGGGCGGGGACATTGACGCGGCGTGCGGACAATTGCGCTTGAAGACGGAACGCGAACTGGCAGACTCCAAATAATCCATGAGCATCAGACGCCGAGAATTCCTCAAGCAGTCAGCCCTCGGTGTCGGCGGCGTCCTCATGGGCGCGCAGCTTGTCCGCGCGGAGGCCGCGCCGCAGAAGTTTGTTGAGCCGTTCGAACTGGTGCCGCTCGGCAGGACGGGCCTGAAGTTTTCGCGCGTCACCATGGGCACGGGCAGCCACGCTTATATGCGGCAGTCCAACACGACGCGCGAAGGCCGCCCCGCGTTCCAAAAATTATTGCGCGACGCCTACGAGCGCGGCATCCGCACTTTCGACCTCGCCGATCTTTACGGTTCGCACACCTATCTCCCGCCGGCGATGGACGGGGTTCCGCGCGAGAAATACAATCTCATCAGCAAAATCTGGTGGAGCGACGGCGGCCTGCCCGAAGATGACCGCCCGCCCGCCGATGTCGTCGTGGCGCGATTTTTGAGGGAGCTGAAGACGGACTACATTGACCTGCTCCTGCTGCATTGCGTCATGGCGGCGGACTGGCCGGGGCAGTTGCGTTGGCAGATGGACATTTTATCCAAGCTGAAGGCGCAGGGCAAAATCCGCGCGCTCGGCGTCTCGTGCCATTCCATCGCAGCGCTCGAGGCGGCGGCGGCGGAACCGTGGGTGGAATCCGTCCACGCGCGCATCAATCCCTACGGCATGAGCATGGACGGTTCGCCGCTAAACGTCGTGCCCGTGCTCAAAAAAATCCACGCCGCCGGCAAGGGCGTGGTCGGCATGAAGCTCATCGGCGAGGGCCGCCTGCGCAACGACGACTTGAGCCGCGACACGTCGGTGAAGTTCGTCCTCGGCCTCGGCTGCGTGGACGTGCTGAACGTGGGCTTTGAAAGGGTGGAGGAGATAGACGACTTCACCGCGCGCGTCCGCAAGGTGCCGGCGGCGGCGTGAATCAAAATCTGTGTTTCATCTGTGTTTATCTGTGGCTAAAATGGCCGCGTGATTGCTCTTCTTGACTACGGCTCCGGCAATTTGCGCAGCGTCCACAAGTCGCTGCTCAAGGTCGGCGCGGACGTGCGCCTCGTGCAACGCCCCGGTGAGATCGGCGACGCGCGCGGCCTCGTGCTGCCCGGCGTCGGCGCATTCGACGACTGCATCAACGCCCTTCGCAAACAGGAACTGCTCGACGCCGCGAAGAATTTCATCAAGACCGGCAGGCCGTTTCTCGGCATCTGCGTCGGCTATCAGGCGCTGTTCGAGCGGAGCGAGGAATTTAATTCCTGCGCCGCCGGCCTCGGCGTGTTTCAGGGCAGCGTCGTCCGCTTCACGGAACAGCCCGGCCTGAAAATCCCGCAGATCGGCTGGAACCAGATTGAAATCGTGCAGCCCGGCTGTCCGCTCTATCGCGGCATCGCCAGCGGCAGCTACGTTTATTTCGTCCACAGCTTTTATCCGCAGCCGGTGGACGCCAGCATCATTGCCACGCGCACGGATTACGGGAACAACTTCGCGTCGTCCGTCTGGCGCGAGAACGTCTTCGCCACGCAGTTCCACCCGGAGAAGAGCCAGAAGGTCGGCCTGCAACTGCTGAAGAACTTCGTCGAACTGGCCGGGGCTTGAATTCCTGGGCGGGAGTTCAGGGCGCATTGTCACCACATTGTCACTTAATCCCTGTGTGCCGGACGGGTATGATTCCAGCGCATGGCCAGCCTTGTCATCGCGGACAAAGACCCGCTCGCAATCAACCTGACGGAGTTGGTGGAGCATCAGGGCATGGTGTCGCCCACGATGTCGGTCGCGGATGTCTATGAGTTTTTCCAAGGGCGGCCGCATGAGTTTCTGGCCGTGACGGCGGACGGCAAAGTCCTCGGCATGGTTTCGCGCGGGCAGGTGGGCTTCCTGCTGGGCGCGCGGTTCGGGCTGGCGGTTTATGGCCGGCAACCCATCCGGCAGCACATGCTTCCGCAGCATCTGTGCATCCGGCACGGCCTGCCGTTGCTGGAGGTGTTCGAGACGGTGCTGTCGCGCCACGGCGATTTTTTTTACGACGACGTCGCGCTGGTGGACGACGCGGGGGCGTATCTCGGCTTGATTCCGGTGGAGACGCTGGTGCGCCTGCAATCGCAGATGATCTCCGACCAGGTCCGGCTGGCGGAGGCGCAGCGCCGCGAGCTGCAGGAGAAAAACCAGCAGCTTTTCCGCAGCATCCACGAGCTGCGCCAGTCGCGCGGCCGCTATGAAATCCTGTTTGAGAACAGCGCGCTCGGCGTGGCGCTGCTGGACCGGCATGGGAAAATCGAGACCTGCAACCAGCGCCTGGAAGACCTGCTGCACACGGACTGCGGCCAAAACTGCTCCAAGGCGGGGAACCTCGCGGATTTGATCCAGGCCGGCGAGCACATCCGCTTCGCGAATCTCCTGCACCAGTTGGAAACGCTGCCCGCCGCCGCCGCGCCCAACACCGCCGAATTCACCCTGTCCCTGCCGGGGCGCGGGCCGCGGCTGTTCAAGTTTTTCATCAACTGGATCCAGGAGACCGGCCAGATTTGCGCCCTGCTCGACGACATCACCGAACAGCGCGTGCTGGAGCGCCGCCTGCAGCAGAAGGAAAAAGGCGCGCTGCTCGAGTCGCTCGTCGGCGGCATCGCGCATGAGATCAACAACAAGCTGTCGCCCATCGTCGGCTATGCGGACCTGCTCACCGACCAGGTGCGCCGGCTGAACACCGTCAGCGACCTCGGCAACTACTGCCTCATCATCCGCGACAGCGCGCTCGAATCGGCCAAGATCATCCGGCAGCTGCTCCAGCTTTCCCGGCCGCACAAGGTCGAGATGGTGCGCTGCGACTTGAAACAAATCCTTCAGGAGGGCGTGGACCTGCTCCGTTTCCGCCTGCGCAACGCCGACTGCCAGGTCAACATCAGCGTGCCGACCGGCGAATGTTTCCTCATGGCCGACCCCACGCAGATCAAGCAGGTCGTGATGAACCTCATCCTGAACGCCGCCGACGCGCTGGAGGCGCGGCCCGACCGCCAGTTGAACCTGCGCATCGTGCCTTCCGGCAAACATTATCACCTGTTCGTCTCCGACACCGGCCACGGCATCAAGCCGGAGCATGTCGGCCGCATTTTCGACCCCTTCTTCACCACCAAGGCGCCCGACCGCGGCTCCGGCCTCGGCCTGAGCGTCTGCTTCAGCGTGGTGAAACAGCACCACGGCGAGATCAACGTGGACAGCATCTACGGCGAAGGCACCACGTTCAAGGTGACGCTGCCCTATGGCGAGCTTCCCGCAGTTCCGCCCGCGCCCGTGCCGCGCCGCCCGGCGTCCGCCAACGACCTCCTGAAATCCAGCCGCGTGCTGATTGTGGACGACGAGGAGTTTGTCACCAGCCTCATCCAGGAGGCGCTCAAGCTGAAACTTGGCTGCCAGATTGACAAGGCCGGCAACGGCCAGGAAGCCATCGGGCACATCCGCGAAAACCACTACGACATGATCATCTCCGACGTGCGGATGCCGACCCTCGACGGCTTTGGCCTGCTCGACTGGATTGACACCAACCGGCCGGAACTCCTGGGCAACTTCATGTTCATCACCGGCGATCCCGGCAGCGCGGAACTGAACCAGCGGTTGGAATCCTCCGAAGTGACCGTCCTGCGCAAGCCGTTCGACATCGAGACGCTCGTGCAAATCTGCCAGCAGAAAATCACGGCCCAGAAACATCCGCCCGCTCCGCCCGCCGCCAGCCCGCCAGAACGTCCGTTTGTCCGCAGCGTCACCGTGACGGCTTTGCCGCCTTGATCTCGCGCGTCAGTTTCTGCGCGGGGAAATTTTCTTCAGCCCGACCTCGTGGGCGATGTCGTCGAACTCCGCGCGGCTGACTTCTTCAAGCCGCTTGCCGCGCGCCTTGAGCTTCTCGTTGATCTTGATGGCCTGCTCGGTCATCACCTCGTGCGTGTCCTGCGTGCCGCCCACGAGCATGAAGTTCTCGCCGGTGGTGATGCGCTTGTGGCCGTCGGAATCCAGCCCGACGCCGAGCAGCGCGGCCTTGCGTTTAATCTTTTTGGCGTTCGCCATGCCCAAAACGTAAAGGTCGTTTGCAGACGGGTCAAGTATCGTGGCATCCGGCGGCTAAACTTCTTCACCGTTCGGAAGCTGTCCGGGTTCCAGAAAAGTTTTGACCAGTTCCCCCTCGCCGCAGAGGGTCATCTCGGGAAATTTTTTGAACCAGCGGCCGGCCGGCACCTCGGGCTCGCCGCGCAGCCAGTCGGCCAGGAGCCCCAGTTGAACCGCCGACACCTTTCGCGCGGCAACGCGGTCGAGCAAATGATCCAGCAGCCGGGGTGGAAGATTATGGCGGCGGATTTGCGGCATGGCTATTCGCCGTAAAAGCCGCGATGAATTTCATCCCGCAATTTCTTTGCTTTGGCGGAGTCGCCGGAATCCGCCATTTTCTGCGCGAGGCTGGACAGCTCTTTGCCGGGCAACTGGCGTTCCCGCGCCAGCTCAAAAGCGAACCGCAGCACGCGCGACTGTTCCGCGCGCGGCAGATGTTTGATTTCCTCAATCACTTGGCTCGCGCTCATGGCCGCAAGATAACACCATGCCGGCCGCACCGGCAAGCGGTCAAAGACAAATAACCACCCGCAGCGGCAGCCGGCGGCTTTGTTCTCGACAAAATTATTTTGAATGACAGTTTTATTTCCGCACACCATCAAGTGAACTGCACCGACATTGCTCGACAAATCACACCCCCGCTCCAAATGAAAACAAGACGCCTTATCTTCGCCTCAATCAGTTTGTCCCTGCTCGTTCCCGGCCTTCTCCGCGCCGCCGACGCGCCGGTCTATCAGGACGCCTCGGCCCCGCTGGAGCGGCGCGTGGACGATTTGTTTGGCCGGCTGACGCCCGATGAAAAACTGTCGCTGCTCGGCGGCACCGGTTTCGCCGTCGAGGCGGTTCCCCGGCTGGGCGTGCCGAAAATGGCCATGGCCGACGCCGGCCAGGGCGTGCGCGGCGGCGAACCCGCGACGGAAGGCCCGGCCACCGCGTTTCCCGCCGGCGTGCTCATGGCCTCGACTTGGGACACCAACCTCATCCGTCAGGTCGGACAGGCCATCGGCGAGGAGGCCGCAAACAAAGGCACCGGCGCGCGGGTGCTGCTCGGGCCGGCGGTCAACATCCACCGCACACCGCTCGGCGGCCGCAACGGCGAGTATTTCAGCGAAGACCCGTATCTGGCCGCGCGTCTGGCGGTGGCCTACATCCAGGGCATGCAGGGCACCGGCATTTCTGCGTGCGTGAAGCATTTCGCCTGCAACAACCAGGAGAACGACCGCGACGCCATAAACGCGACCGTCAGCGAACGCGCCCTGCGGGAAATTTATCTGCCCGCCTTCGAGGCCGCCGTCAAGGAGGGCAAGGTCTGGTCCATCATGAGTTCCTACAACCTCGTCAACGGCCACCACTCCAGCGCCAATTCTTTTCTCTTGAAGGACGTTCTCAAAACCGACTGGGGCTTCGACGGCGAGGTGATGTCCGACTGGGGCGGCGTGCATGAGGCCGACGTCGTGCAGTTCGGCAACGACCTCGAAATGCCCACCGGCGCGAACATGAGCGTCGCCCACCTCAAGTCCGCGCTCGCCGACGGCAGCGTCACGCAGGCGGCGGTGGATGATTCGGTCCGCCGCATCCTGCGCACCGTCATCCGCGTCGGCCTGCTCGACGGGCCGATCCAGCAAAATCCGGCCATGGTCAATTCTCCCGCGCACCAGCAGCTCGCGCTCGACGCGGCGGAACACGGCATCGTCCTCCTCAAAAATTCGCACGCCGTCCTGCCGCTCGATTCCAAGCGCGTCAAATCCATCGCCGTCATCGGCGAGCCGGCGCAACACATGCAGTTCGACGCGCTGGGCAGCCCGGAAGTGCGGCCGTTGCACGTGGTCGAATTTCTCGACGCCATCAAGGCCCGCGCCGGCGACGCGACCGCCGTCACCTACGCCGCCGCCCGGCTGGACGGCAAACCTTTCCCGGCCCCGGGCAGCCTGCCACCCTACGCCGACGCCATTGCCGCCGCGAAGAATGCCGACGTCGCCATCGTCTGCGTCTCCACCCGCCGCATGGAAGGCGAAGGCAACGACCGTCCCTCCATGGATCTGCCCGCCAACCAAGCCGGCCT
>Ga0181517_10004043_pt1 | contig 13579 bp, 4 predicted proteins | sample PEATcosm2014_Bin_31_FD_119748 | JGI IMG/M metagenome (GOLD analysis project Ga0181517, IMG submission 119748) | Peatland microbial communities from MTU Mesocosm Facility, Houghton, MI, USA - PEATcosm2014_Bin01_30_metaG | ecosystem: Environmental > Terrestrial > Soil > Wetlands > Peat | place... | reverse complement strand
TAAAGGCCGCTGATGCCGTGGAAGCTCACCATTCCGTTGTTGCCGTCCTGGGTCACGTTCGGAGTCAAGAGGACAAAGCTGCTCCAGTTGCGGGTATTTACCGGCAGGTTGGCAATCAGATTGGTATCCAGCGTCTGCGCAACCGACGTCTTCTCCGGATCCAGGATGGGCGACTCGCTGGTCACCGTCACCTCGGTCGCGGTCGTCCCTACCGTGAGCACGGCATTCACCGTCAGCGTCTGGCCGACGGTCAAGATCAGGTTCTTGCGGTCCACCTTGCCAAAGCCATTTCCGCCCAGAACCACCTCATAATCGCCAGGCTGCAGGAATGGCGCGACATACGTGCCCGCGCCGTCGGTCGCAGTGGTGCGCGACACGTTGGTGTCGGTGTCGGTGATCAGGACGGCTGCGGCGGGCACAACTGCGCCCGTGGTATCCGTCACGGTTCCGGTGATGGTGCCGCTCCCGGTGGACTGGGCGCTCGATGGCATGGCCGGGGACAGCAGCAGTGCCGCGGCAGATGCGAGGGCAAGAAGCCGTTTTGCAGATAGAGTGAGGTTCATGGGAATCTGGAACTCCTTGTGCGGTTCTTACTCAAATATGCTCTGTATGTTTGAAGAAAAGTTGATGAATAAAGAACTACTTGCACCCCGGGGGAGTCGGGTGTTTTGAAAAAGGAATCGGAGCGCCTCTGAAAAATAGAGCGCAAACCAACACGCAAAATAAGGAATGTCTGATTACTCTCAGCTTCTAGGACTCTGGCGGAGAAGTCAAGCGGAAAGCACTTAGCCTGTCCGGTACCCGACCATCTGGCAGTGTTTACGCATTCATTTATGCTCGCAAACGCCGGTGCCTCCTCCGCTAGAGCGCACACGTCCAGTCGAAAGATGCCCACACGCTCGGAACGGAGGAGCAGGCTGAATTTGCCGCGCGCTAGTTCACCGTGAAGGTAAAGGTAGTCTGCGTGGTGGTGTTGCCTGAGGCGCCCATCACGGTGACGACGTAGTTGCCGGTGGTGGTGCCTGTGGAGCCGGTGTTCTCCGTGTTTTGTTTGCCGCCGCAGCCGATGACCGCTCCCGCGAGCATGCCCAGGAAGACGAGCAGGCCCAGCATCGTCCGCCAGCGTCGCCGCGTCGGAGCCACCAGCAGCAGCACGCACGCCAGCGCCGCGCCGCCTGCGGAGGTCCGGCCAAACCCCGGGCGTTGCGGGACCCTGAGCGCGCCGGCAGCCGCACCCGTGGTGAAGATCATCAGGGTAGCCGTCCCGGAGGTGGCGCCCGTAATACTGACCGGAGTGGTCGATCCGAAACTTACCACCGGCGGGTCGTTTGCGCCGGACGGGCCGGATGTGACGGCGGCGGTGAGGGCCACGCTACCGGTGAAGCCTCCGCTGGGGCTTACGAGAATCGTTTCGGTGCCGGTTTGGCCCGGGCTGGAGACGGTGACGGTCGAGGTGCCGGGCTGCAGGGTGAAGGTTCCAGAGGCCGCGGGCCCGGTCGAGACGACCAGGTTCACCGCGGAGCTGGGCGCCGCGCTGTTGCCTGCGGGCGGTGTCTGGCTGATGACGCTCCCCGATGGCACGCTCGCGCTCGCCGCCGTGGTCACCGTGCCAACGGTGAGTCCGGCCCCGGTAATTGCAGCCGTAGCCGCCGCCTGGGTCAGCCCCACTACATTGGGCACAGTCACCATCGCGGGCCCGGTCGAGACGACCAGGTTCACCGCGGAGCCTGACGCCGCGCTGTTGCCTGCCGGCGGTGTCTGGCTGATGACGCTCCCCGATGGCACGCTCGCGCTCGCCGCCGTAGTCACCGTGCCCAGCGTCAACCCGGCCCCGGTAATCGCAGAAGTAGCCGCCGCCTGGGTCAGTCCAACCACATTGGGCACAGTCACCATCGCCGCCGTGACCGTCACCGTATTCATGCCCGATGCGCTGGTGTAAGTCGACGAACTATTTGCATCCGGCGTGTAGTTGGCGGTCAGCGTGTCCAGCCCCACCGCCAGCGATCCCGCCGGAACTGTGATGGGCGCGCTGCCGTTCACCAGCGTGATGGCCGCAGACGTGTACCCCGTGCTGGACAGCGTCACCGATCCGGTCGCTATCGGCGGGGTGCCTCCGGTGCCGACGGGTCCCATCACCGTCACCGTCACCATCAGCGACTGCGCGGTGGTAATGCTGGACGCTCCGGGAGTAACAGTCACGGTCGGCGTGCTCAGCGTCGCAGCCGTCACCGTCAGGCTCACCGGCGCCGACGGGCTCCCGCTGAAATTCGTATCCCCGCTGTAGATCGCGAAAATGCTGTCCGTGCCTGCCGTGGTCAGTCCGGAGGTGGTCAGCGTGGCCACGTCAGACGCGACCGTCCCCGTCCCAATTACTGTCGACCCGTTGTAAAACGTCACCGTCCCCGTCGGGTTGGCCGTGCTGCCCGCCGCAGGCGTGATGGTCGCCGTAAACTTCACACTCTCGCCCGCCGCAATCGTCCCGGTCGAGGCGGTCAGCCCCAGCGCCGATGTCGCCGGGATCACCGGCGCCGCGCCGTACAGGTTCAGCAGCACCGTCGATCCGGCGAGGATGTCCGTCCGGCCGTCGGTGGTCAGTTTCACCGCAACCGCAGTTCCGCCAGCCGCTACGTTGATGAGGTCCTTCGGCACCACGTAGCCCGAGCCCGGCACCGACGTGAACGTCCCATCGCCCTTCCCATAAAACACGCCGCTGAAGTCGTTCACGTCGAACAGCGCCAGGTCCGGATCGCCATCGCCGTTGAAGTCTGCACCCGCCAGCGCCGCGTCGCGGATCGCGTCCCCGCCGGTCAGGTTCGTCACCGCCGGCGTCCCAAACGTCCCGTTGCCGTTGCCCAGCGCCACCACCAGCTCCGCCTGCGCGTTGCTGGTCTCCGCCAGCCACGCCAGGTCCACCTTGCCATCTTTGTTGAAGTCGGCAACCACCGGCAATCCGTACTGGTCCGCTGACGACAGCGTAGTCGGCGCCTGGAACGTCCCATCCCCGTTGCCCACGTAGGTCTCGAAGAACGTCTGCAACTGGAAATTCACAATGCTGGTCCCCGGAGCGGTTATGATCAGGTCCGCCTTGCTGTCGCCGTTCAAATCCGCAGTGGAGAGAATCTGCGGCACGATGGCGGTGAAAGGCGCGCTGTTGCTGCTGTAAGTCGAGGTCAGCACCGGCGTCGCGCTGAACGTCCCGTTGCCGTTGCCCAGCAGCACCGCGAACCCCTGGTTGTACGGGATCACCATCGGCTGCCCGAAGCCGGTCCCCGCAATCTCGTTGTAGCTATAGATCAGGTCGTTCTTCCCATTGTTTCTGAAGCCCGCAATCCGCAGCCCGCTCACCGTCAGCGAGTTGTCAAAGTCGGCCGGCGGCGCAATCTGCGGCAGCGCATACGGCACCGCCGTCTGGAACGTCCCATTGCCGTTCGAGATCGCGACGAAATATAGGGACGGGTAGTTGCTGTCGACGAAAACATAGTCCGCTTTGCCATCCCCATTCACATCGCCCACTGCCGCCGTCACCGGCGACCCCAGGCTCGCATTGTTGTACATCGTCCCGCCCACGCTGAAGCTCGCGGGAATCGTGATCGTCGAGGTCGGCGTAAACGTGCCATGGCCCGAACCGAGCTCCACGGTGTAGCCAACAATAATGTCCGGAATCCCGTCGCCATTCACGTCGCCCAGGTTGGTGCCGTTGTATGCGCCGGTAGCCTGCGCCGCGCCCGAAAACGTCCCATCGCCGTGCCCCATCAGCACGTATGCGGACGCATTCAGCGTGTCGTCGCCGCTGAACAGGCCGCCGTTCGCCAGGCCCGTGTAGATGTCCAGGTTGCCGTCGCCATCCAGGTCTTCCACCGTCACGTAGCCCGAGTTGTTGATCGCCGCGTAACTCACCCCCGCCGTAAAGGTCCCATTCCCATTGCCCAGATACGTGTATATGGTCGGCCCCGTATCCACCACCAGGTCCAGCTTTCCGTCATTATTGATGTCGCCGCTTGCCATCCCCACGCCGAATCCACCCGGATTCGCCGACGTATACGGAAACGCCGCCGTGCTCACCGCCGTAAACGTCCCGCTCCCGTTGTTCAGCAGCACCGCGCCGTTCGAGCAGATGATGTCCTTCCTCCCAAGGCCTCGCGTGTCCGCCGTAATCAGCCCCAGGATCGGCGTCGACGTATTGCTCGTATATCCCGGCAACGTCGGAGCCGCAAAGCTCTGCGCCGCCTGGAACGTCCCATTCCCATTCCCCAGCAGCACGCTGATCTGCTGCGTGTCGCTCACCGCAACGATATCCAGCTTGCCATCGCCGTTCACATCGTCAATCACCGCCGCCACCGACATGTTTCCTGCAATCGGATAATTCACCGGCGTCTGAAACGTTCCATCGCCATTCCCGAGCAGCACCGTGATGTATGCGCTGGCAGCGTTGTAGTCGTTCACCACTACCAAGTCGCCGATCCCATCGCCATTCAGGTCTGCCGTCGCAAGGGCGCTCGCCGCTGTCAAACTGGCGATTGGACTGAATTGAATCGCCGATAGGTTTGAATTCGCTGTCTCAGTGAAAACTGCATTATTGCCGCCATTTCCCGCGGCCATGGCCAGCACAAACGAACCGCCTGACTTCCTCGGTACCGCAACCGCGACGCGAGAGCTGATCCCGGTTGGGCTCTTCACGCAGCCGTTGGCAAAGACGTCAGGTGTGGTGGTCAGGCCCGCGAGCTGGTGCAGCACGCGCTCGTAGTTTGTAACTGCCGCTATACCACTCCCGGTGCCGTTCAGGGACGAAGTGCCAATCATCTCCGTGAGCGAGCAGTCTGACATGCGCAAAAGGAAGAAGTAGTTCCCTGAACTCTGCGTGATCCCGGTGAAGTTCCCCAGGAAGTCTGCAGTGCCGGTCTGCGAACCGTCCGTCCCTTTAAAACGGGGTTCGACTGGGTCCGCGCCTCCGGGCTGCTCGACGAAGAGCCCTGAGAGTCCGCCGCTGAACATGTTGATCAGCAGGATCGCCATGGCCGGAGGCATACCGAAGTTACTGACCAGTTGATAGTAACAACCGCCGCATCCACTGCCTCCCATAAACGAAACTGTCATGCCCGCAAACAGCACCAATCCCACCACCCGCGAAGCCCGCCGCCGCGGCGTCGTCCTGGTGATGTATTCCACCACCTGCCGCTCCACCCGCATCCACGTCCGCGCCACCCGGCGCACCAGCAGGCGCAACCACGAGCCCGCACTACGAATCAAGGAAGACCAGGAACGGGTCGGCATCGCATGACTCCATCAGGAGACATCAATTCGCGTTCAATTGTTCAGGGGGCCCGGAAACCGGAAGCTGTTCCGAAATCATACGCCTGCATCCCGTTGAAGTGACACAGGCCGCCTCGGAAAGCCGCAGGCTTTCGTTTTTCATTTCGGGTTGAGCGCCGATCCCGGCAGTCGGCGTCCCGGTTGCGAATCGACCGAAGGCAATCGCGCCCTACGCGCTCACTGCGACAATTTTGTGCGGGACGATCCTAGAATCTGGTAGCTGATGCCCACGCTGACCCCATAGGGATGCATCGATCCGTAGGTGAAGCCGGGCCAAACCTGGTACTCGAAGTCTATGAGCCGCAGCCGCACTCTTTGGCCGAGGCGCAGATCGATGCCTGCACCCGGAGCGACCACGAAGTAGTTTCCGGTTTGATAGTTATATGAGAAATCGAAACGCGCGCCGCCGACCAGCAGCTTTACATAGGGAACGAAGCCGGCCGGACGAAGCGACCACCGCGGTCCGGCGAGGAGAGTCGACTGGCTCGGCTGGTTCCCGGCAAAACTGGGGTAGACCATGCGGCGGGCTTCGGTCTCGACGCCGAGCCGCCAGGTGAGATTGGAATCGGCATAGATGCTCGCGCCTTGAATGGTGCGGCTTCCGAAGTCCGCCTGGAAGTCAGAGAAGGTCCCGCCTACGATGACGTACGCTCCCGGGCCACTACCCGTAGGCAGTGCCTGGGCGAACGCCGCGTGCCCGGGGGCCAGCGCCGGCAGCGCGAGCGCAAGCAGCGCCAGCGCAAAGAGCCATCTTCGTCGCGGGCGATTCAACCTGGTGATTGTGCCGCGTTGCTTCACTGCGTCACCGTCAGTGTGACATCAATGGACTGCGTGACGCCGGTGCCAGTTCCGGTCGCGGTTACCTGAAACACGTAGGTGCCCGCAGGGGTTCCGTTGACGCTCAGGCCGCCGCATCCGCTCAACCCAGCGGAGAGGCCGATGAGCAGAATTAGCATCAGCAGGCCAGCGAGGCTGGCGCGCATCCTTCGCCGAGTTCTGAAGCAGGCCAGCCCGAGCAACATGCCGCACGGGAGGAAGCACAACGCCGCTGTTGAGCCTGGTGTGTGCTGCTCCAGCCGCGCTTCCGGTCCGGCGGTCAACGGCGATCCGGTGTCGATGACGATCTGGATTGCCTGGGTCCCGTCGGCGGCTAGGGCAGCCGTGTCGCTGCTGAACGTGCACGTGGCAGCGAAGGGCAAGCCGAGACAGCCGAGGTCCAGCTTGTCGGTGAAGTTGTTGAGCGAAGTGATGGTCAAGGTGGTCGTGCTGTGCTGCTGCGACGCGAGCGACACCGAGGACGGATTCAACTGCAGCGTGAATTGGGTTGGCGGCGCCACGGTGATGCTCGTCTGCGCGGAGACGGACGCGGCATAGACTGCATCGCCGGAATAACTTGCGGCCATTGACGGCGAGCTGGTCAGCAGATTCACGGTCATGGTTGCCACGCCGGTTGGGTCAAGTGCGGCGGTGCCTAGCACTGTGCCGTTGCTGAGGAAGTTCACGCTGCCGGTCGGCGTCACCGGGCCGGAGTAGCGCACGACGGAGATCAACGTCACCTGCTGGCCGCCGGTGAGCGAAGTCGACGAGGCAGTCAGCGTGTCGGTGGTGGGACGCAATTGAACCGACTGCGTCAGCACCGGCGATGTGCCGGCGAGATCGAGTGCATCGCCACCGTAAGCTGCGGAGATGGTGTGCTGCCCAGTGGCCAGCGATGTGGCTGTGAGGGAAGCCGTCCCAGCAGCAGTCAGCGGCACAGTGCCCAGCACTGTGGTTCCGTCCGAAAACACGACAGCGCCCGAGGGAGGCTTGCTGCCGGCGTTCGATACGGTGACCATGAAGGTGACCGAGTCCAGCACCAACGCAGGGTTCTCGCTGGACGAGAGCGCAACGGTAGTCGCCTGCACTACGTTTTGCGTGAGGACAGGTGAGGTGCTTGGGAGGTTGTTGGCATCGCCGCTGTACACCGCGATGATCGAGTGCTGGCCGGGCATCAGGCCGGAGACAATCAGGGTCGCCACTCCGGATGCATTCAGGTTCGCAGCGCCCAGCGTGGTCGTTCCATCCTGAAATGCAACTGTTCCCGTGACGCTGCCGCCGGTGCCGACGACCGTCGAGGTTAACGTCAAGGGCGCGCTCGCGAGCGAGGGATTCGCACTGGAAACAAGCGTGACGCTGGTGCCGGCGGTCTGAACTATCTGCAGAAGGGTGTTGGAGGTGGCTGCCTGATTCAGCGAATCGCCGCTGTAGACAGCGACAATGGTATGCTGCCCGACCGCCAGCGCAGCGGTGCTGAAGGCGGCTGAGCCGGCAGTGCCTACGCTTACCGTGCCCAGCACTGCGGACCCGTCTTTGAAAGTCACAGTGCCGGTGACGGCTACAGACTGCGGCGAGGAGATGGTTGCGGTGAAGCTGACACTGGCCCCGGCGATGGACGGGTTCGCACTGCTGGCGAGCGTCGCCGCCCCGGCCTCAAGCACCTGCTGGCTGAGGGCGGAAGACTGGCTGGAGGCGTTGAGTGCGTCGCCACTATATGCGGCCGTAATTGAGTGCATGCCAAGGGCAAGCGTCGACAGGCTGAATATCGCTGTTCCTGTGTTCACGGGAGCGGTGCCGAGCACTACGGATCCGTCTTTGAAGGTCACGGTTCCGGTAGCGGCGCCACCGTTGGTTGCGATGGTCGCAGTGAAGGTTACGCTGGCGCCAAACATGCTGGGATTCGCGGTGGATGCGAGCGTGGTGCTGGTGGTGGCGATTTGCACCGTTTGCAATAGAGCCGGCGAAGTGCTGGCGGTGTCCTTTGAGTCGCCGCCGTAGACTGCGGTCAACGTGTCCTGGCCGACGGCAAGGGACGACGTGGCGAGGGTGGCAACACCCCTGGCGTTCAAGGCGCCAGTTCCCAGCGTGGTGGCGCCGGACAGGAACGTGACCGTCCCAGTGGGGATGCCTCCGGTTCCAGTCACGGTTGCCGTCAAGGTTACGGGTGTACCCGCAATCGAGGGTGTCAGGCTGCTGGCGAGCGCGGTTGACGTAACTGCCGTGAGGAGCGTCTCGGCGATTGATGGCGATGTACTTGGCAGATAGTTTGTATTTCCGCCGTAGCCCGCGCTCAAGCTATGGGAACCTACGTTCAACGTGGAGACGCTGAGGGTCGCGATGCCGGCAGAGGAAACCGCGGCCGTTCCCAGCACAGTTGCTCCGTCGGAGAAGGTAACAGTACCAGTGAAGGCACCGCCCGCGCCGATGGCTCCGCTCTGGACTACGGTCGCGGTCAACTGCAGCGGAGCGCCGGCCACGGCCGGATTAGGGGCGGCGGCAAGGGTCGTCGTCGTGGCAATAGGCAGGATTGTCTCGTTGACCGTGGCCGAGGTCGATGTGAGATTGTTGGCATCGCCCGCGTACTGCGCGGAGATGGTGTGCGACCCCCCGGCCAGCGCCGTGGTTGCGAGTGAGGCCGTCCCCGTTGGGCTGAGCGTCGCTGTTCCGATCGCGTTGGTGCCATCGAAGAACGTCACCGTCCCGGTTGGAATGGCGCCATCGGCGCGTGAGACCACCGACGTAAAGGTCACGCTGACGCCTGCGTACACGCTGGCACTGGACGTGGCCAGGGAAGTCGTGGTCGCATCCTTCGCGACGGTTTGAGTGAGTACGACGGACTGGCTTGGCAGATCGGATGCGTCACCCGCGTAGTTTGCCGTGATGCTGTGCTGTCCACCGACCAGCGTCGAGGTGACATAGGTCGCGACCCCGGCGGCATTCAGAGTCCCCTGGCCCAGATTCGTAGCGCCGTCAGAGAATGTGACCGTGCCTCCGGGCATGGTCGCGGACCCCAGAGGGCCGGCCACAGTGGCTGTGAATGTCACGGTTGCGCCGGCGACCGACGGGTCGAGGCTGGAGGTCAGCGCGGTTGTCGTCAACTGCTTGACGCTCTCTGCCAGCACCGGAGAAGTGGCAACGCCGTTCTGGCTATCGCCGCCGTAGACCGCGGTGATGTTGTGAGTCCCAGGCGTCAGGGTGGAAGTGGAGAAGGCGGCCACGCCGGTCCCGTTCAGGGCCGACGACCCAATCTGCGTGGTTCCGTCGAAGAAGTTGACGGTGCCCGTAGCTGCAACCGGCAGAGAGTTTGAGACCACCGCAGTAAACGTGACTGCTGTACCAAGCGAGGCAGGATTGGAACTGGAGGTCAGCGATGTCGAAGTCGGTTGCACCGCCAGCACCTGTCCGGAAAGATTGACGATGCCAGGGCTGTCCGCGGCATTCGACGCCACCGATAGGGAACCCGTGACCAGCATGCCCGTCACCGTGGGAGCAAAGTCGACTCCCAGCACACATGTCTGATTGACGGGAACAGCCTGCGAGGTTGTGCAGGTTGTGCTGGCGGGATCGAGTTGGGAGTTGCTAACCGGAGTGAACGCGGTAAAGTCGAGGGCCGCATTTCCGTCGTTCTCGAGGGTCTGCGGCTGCGGTGCGGAGACGCGGTCCACCCGCATCACCGGGTAACTGAGTGCCGCTGCATTCGACTCCACCACGCGGATTAACTGATGGAACATGTCGGCGACATAGAGATTGCCCGGACCATCGAGAAATAGCGCGTACGGCCCGTCGAGCGTGGTCGCAGTCGCGGCGATGCCATCTGAGTTAATGCCGCCGGTGAAGGTGCCTGCGATCGTCTCAATGGTCCCGCTGGTCGCGCTTGCCTTGCGCACCAACTGGTTGCCGGAGTCCGCAACATAGAGGTTTCCGGCAACGTCCATCAGCACGCTCGCGGGCACGTTCAACTCTGCCTGGGTCGCGGGACCGCCGTCTCCGCTGTATCCTCGAACGCCGGTCCCGACTACTGTCGAGATCACTCCTGACGGGCTCACCTGGCGGATGCGATTGTTCGAGAGATCAGCGATGTAGAGGCTGCCGTCGTTTCCCAGCGTAATTCCCCAGGGATAGTTCAGCCGGCCGGCAGTTGCGGGACCGCCATCGCCTGAGTAGCCGGCCACTCCGGTGCCGGCCACAGTGGTGATGATGCCGGTCGAGAGATTGACCTCGCGAACCACGTTGTTGCCCGTGTCCGAGATATAGAGCGAATGATCGCCGTCGAACGCGACGGCGCTGGGATACGCGAGATGCGCCTGGGTGGCGAGCCCACCATCCCCCGAGTAACCCGACACTCCACCGATCCCGGCGACCGTCCAGATCACTCCGGTGACCGCGTTGACCATCCGGACGGCGTGGTTTCCGCTGTCCACAATGTAGAAGTTGCCTGCACCATCGAGTTTGACGTCGTCCGGCGTATTCAACTGCGCCGATGTGGCCGGGCCTCCATCGCCGCCAAATCCGGCGATTCCATTGCCTGCGACGGTCGAGATCATGCCCGTAGCCGCGTTGACAAAGCGAATCCGCTGGTTATTCGAGTCGGAGATATACAGATCGCCCGCCGCGTCCGTCGCTCCGCCCATGGGCAGGAACAGGGTGGACTGGGTAGCGAGTCCGCCGTCCCCGTGAAAGATCCACTGGCCGTTTCCAGCCACCGTGGCGATCATCGCCGGAACAAAGACCGCCGTGGGGCCGACGCCCGTCGCGCTCAGCAACTGGGTGCCAAGCACGCTTCCATTGCTCGCCAGCAGCACCACCGCGCCCTGGCGGAAGCCTGGATACCTGGCCTGAAAACTCACGGTAACCGAACAGGTCTGCCCAGCGAAGTAGGTTGTTCCGGTTGCGCAACTCCCGCCTGCGGCGAGCGCAAAGTCCTGGTTGGCGACACCCTGCGTCAGCACGTTAATCGTGTTCAGGCTTCCCGAGGTGGAGATGGACACGATAACTGTGCCGGTCTCTGCGGCCGCTCCCACGCTGACCGGGGATGCGAACTTGTAGGCCGGAGTAAGAGGCGTAAGCTGGGCCGCGGCAACGGCGGCAAGTGAGAATACCGTACCCAACAAAATCGGCCGCATGCGCAGTCTTGATTCGATCCGTGACAAAGCGTCTCCCCGCTCACACTTCGTATCCGGTGTCTGCACGGCGAGTCGATCGGCCGGGCGTCGGATGCAGGGTTTCCGGGCCTGCAAGCTCATGCGGAAATTCGTGTGACTACTTAACCAGGAAGTTACCCCTTGCCGGAGTGCACGTCAGTACCACTAAGGAGCCATTCCCTGCTACAGCCGGGCCATTCGAGCGGGTCGATGTTTCCAGCGTTGCCGTCTCTGCTTTGATTTACGCGCCAAGTGTGATCGCTTTATTCCGCCCAGCCGTCCGCCACATTTTGCAGTTCCGCATAAGCAAACGGGGCATCGCGACCAGAAGCGAGACGCCAGCACCAGGGTAGTGGAATTACTGCTGCCTGGCCTGGCCGCAAAGGCTCAGCACCTTGCAGCACCTTCGCCCCGCTGAAAAGAAGAGGTCTGGGTGTGGAAGTGGTTCAATTTCGAGGGGTTGTTGGTGGACCTGACCGGGATCGAACCGGTGACCTCTTCCATGCCATGGAAGCGCGCTCCCAGCTGCGCCACAGGCCCACACTCAGGAAGGACTTTATCTATTCTCAGACCTGCGGCCCGTTGAGTCAAACCCCGGACGAGCTTCCGGGGGACCGCTGAGGGGCGGGGTGGATGCGAACAAGGCGTCTGGAGTGCGACGACCGTGTTTCCGGTTCCGGGACCAGGTTTGTTATTCCCAGTTAATTGGGAACTAATCGGGCACGTTCCGGTGTCTATAGATACAGAGTGAGCGAGCACTCGGCCGCCGGCGGCGCAGTTTTCTCGCTTTACTGGGTTATGCGGGCAGCAACGAGGGCCGCGCGCTGCCGGCTCAAGAGAAGGTTTGCAACAGGTTTGACAAAGTCGTAAGTTTAAGGACACTGCGGATGCAGGCGGGCAGCACAATGGGCAATCTAGCGAGCGTGGTCGATCTTCCAAGTGAAGAGGCGGCCCTTGTCGCGGAGTTGCGTGCTGGTTCCGAGGCCGCATTCGCCCAGTTGATCGCACAGTACCACCAGCCGCTGTACTCGCTGATCGCGCGCAGCCTGCAGGACCCCGCGGACGCCTCCGACATTACCCAGGAGGTGTTTATCAAGGTGTTCCGCAACATCCGCGGCTTCCACGGCGAGTCCAGCCTGCGCACGTGGTTGTACCGGATCGCCCTGCACGAGGCCTCCAACCAGCGGCGCTGGTGGTCGCGGCACAAGCGGCGTGAGATTGCGATGGAAGCGCCGTGTTGTTCGCGCTGCGCTGACGATGCGGACGGCGAATCCCAGCCGTTCGGCGCTACGCTGGCGGATGGCGGCCGCTCGCCTTTTGAGTACGCCGCGCAGGAGGAACTCCACGAGCGGGTTGAAGCCTGCCTGCGCCAGGTGCCAGAGGCGTTCCGCACCGTTGTGGTGCTGCGCGAGATCGAAGGCTTTACCTACGAAGAGATTGCCGATGTCCTGCAGGTGAACCTGGGCACGGTCAAGTCACGGCTTACGCGAGGCCGTGCCGCGTTGCGCGAGCTGCTTGCGTCCGAGAAGAGCAATCTGGCTTGCGCGCATGTTGCGGCTGCTCATCGTGCCTCCGCGCCCGCCCCGGTATGCGCTTGTCTCGATGCCACGGCGGCGGAGCAGAAGAGTTCACCAGCCAGCAGAAACCGGCCCCGGGCCCATGCCGGTTGCGCTCTCGATTCGCGTGCAGGGTCCCGTTTGGAGGCGTCACGATGAACCGGAAGCCATGCACTGAGATTCAGGCGTGTTTCTCCTTGTATCTTGATGGCGCGATCAGCGGCCACGAGATGCTGGAGATCTCGCGCCATGTCGATGGTTTTGAAGATGGCGTCAATGGCGGCCGGGTCGCCGGATGCGCGGATTGCGCGCGCGAGTTGGCCGCATGGCGGCTTACCCAGGACGCCGTCTCCTGGTTGGGACCGGCCAAGGCTCCGGCGGACCTCGCGCTGAAGCTTCGAGTCGCCATCTCGCACGAACATGCGCGGCGTGAATCGCGCCTGATGGACCGCCTGAGCCTGGCGTGGGACAACGCGGTTCGGCCGTTCGTGGTGAAGTTGACGGCCGGGCTGGCCGGTACGGTGGTGCTGGGGGGCAGCATTATGCTGCTGCTCGGCATGGTCGCCGCGCCGCAGCCGGTGCTGGCCAACGACGAGCCCCTGGGCGCGCTTACCGCGCCGCACTTCCTTTATTCCACGGTGTCTCCTGGAGACATCGTCACGGCGCACGACACCACCATTGTGGTCGAGGCGTCGGTCGACGCAGCCGGACGCGTCTACGATTTCACGATTGTCTCCGGTCCGCAAGACGAAGCCG
>Ga0181517_10004041_pt1 | contig 13582 bp, 14 predicted proteins | sample PEATcosm2014_Bin_31_FD_119748 | JGI IMG/M metagenome (GOLD analysis project Ga0181517, IMG submission 119748) | Peatland microbial communities from MTU Mesocosm Facility, Houghton, MI, USA - PEATcosm2014_Bin01_30_metaG | ecosystem: Environmental > Terrestrial > Soil > Wetlands > Peat | place... | reverse complement strand
TTCCAGCTCGGCGACACGCTCGTCAAGACGCACGCACACCTTGTTACCAAATAGTGGGCCCTCAGTGGTGGATCCTCGCGCGCTCCGCGCGATCCGGCTGGGAGTTAGGCGCTATCCAAGTACAAGCTTCGCAACGCTGGAGAGGCTCCGTCGAGCGAATTCATCCCACCGGCCACGTGAATTTGACGAGATCGTCTGACCACTTTGCAAGGCGGGAGCCCTCCCGGCGTGCTCTGGTCGCAGTTGACGTGCCTGCAGTGCAGTCCCCCGGAGGAGTCGCTGAGGGAGAACGCCCGATACATAAGCGGCGATGCCCTTTCGCCAGCGGGGAGCGGGTTCTCCTCGGCGATGCGTCCCGACTCGGCACCGTGGCGGTATCTAGGAGGCGTCTCCAGTCTCCGCCTTGACCTCCGCCAGCCTTTGGCGAGCCGTTTCCAAGCAGCCCGGGTCGACATCGGCCCCGATGAACCGGCGACCCTCCAGTGCACAAGCCGCCGCCGTCGTCCCTGAGCCGAGAAAGGGGTCACAGACCAGCTCGCTTGGTTGGGAGACTGAGCGCACCCAATGCCGGACCGGCTCCAGCGCTTGCTGCCAGGGGTGCAGGGGCCGCTCCTCCGGGCCGCCCCTGCCTTCGGCCCAGGTGAGGTCGTTGATCCAGCTCCGCGGCTGGTAAAGGCCGGCCGAGTACAACAGGACGCTGCGGTGCCAGCCGAAGACCATGCGTTTGTGGACTTTGGTATGGCGGCCGGCGAGAACGTTCACCCCGTGCCAGCAATAGCTGAGCCCGCCTCGGGCGAGAAGCTCCATCTCGGTTTCGAGCTCCAAGTGCCCGGCGTAGACCACGGCCAGCCGGCCCGGCTTTAGTACTCGGGCGGCGAAGACGGCCAGGTCTTCAAAGAGCGGTATACCAGGGGTGTCGTAGGGCGGGTCGGTGACGATGGCGTCCACCGAAGCGTCGGCGAGGTCGGCCAGGACCTGCCGGAAGTCGCCGGAACGCAGCTCGTAACCGGGACCTTGGCTCACCGGGGCGATGGCCACTTCTCGCTTGCGGGCCAGGTCGGCGAGCCTGGCCCGCTCCTCGGCCCGGGACAGACTGATCAGTCCAGAGGCCTCGTCGCCAAGCGCCGACAGCGCCCGGCGGGCACGGGCCTCGTCCCTTGAGGTGGAAACGATGACCGATGGGGCGGCCTTGGGCCGTCGTGCCCGGTAGGCTTTGGCGTCCCGGCCGGTCACCCGCTCAGGTGTTCGATCTGGAACACCTGACAGGTGCCGGTGGACCGTACCCACCGCCACTCCCACCACGGTGCCTATGCGCCGGAGCGACCACCCCCGCTCCCGGAGCGTGCTGACCAGTTCGTTGCGCTGCGCCCGGGACAGGTGGCGTCGGAACAGGTTGGCAGCGAGCACGAAGGCGACCCGTTGCTCGTCGTCAGCAAAGCGGCGCACGTCCCGATAGTCGGCCACCTTCACCCCTTCGGACCGCAGCTCGTCGAGCGCCCGCTGGCGGTGGTGTCCGTCCACGATCAGGCCGGAAGCGGCGTCCACCACGATCGGCACCCGCAAGCCGTGGGAGGCGATGTCAGCTTTCAGTGACTCGTACTCCTCGGGGGACAGAGTCGGTAGTAGCTGCCAAGGCTCGGGGCCGGCGCTCACAAGGCCACCTTCTGACTGGCGCGGGCCGCCCTCTTCCGATGGGCATCGGTCACGAAGCGCTTGTCGGGCCGGCCCTTCGGCAGTGGCGTGCCGCACCCGCACCCACACGTGATGGGACGGTAGGCCGGGCGGCGCCGGGCTACGTCGGTGCGGCTGCCCTCGTCCGAGATGGCGTCGAGGACCGGCGACACACGCCCTTTGACCCGTACCCGCCGGGGGTCGACGACGACTTCGGTGACTATGGCCCTCCTCGATGGCCTGGACCAGTCCGAAGCCTTCGCGTCGAGGGTGACGAGCCGAACGCTGTCGTAGTCCTCAGGGTCGGTAGCCACTTGGATGCGCTGGCCGCTGCGCCGGTCGAACCAGGTGAGACCCTGCCAGCCGGCCAGGTCGCCACCCGGGTCCCGGGCCACGGGCACAATACAGCGCTGGCCCTCGTTGGCCGCCTGGGCCTCCAGGTACCGAGTTCCGGGCCGTGGCCCCAGGAAGGCGGGCAGCGTTTTGGCCATGGCCGGGGTCTTCACCATGAGCTGACGCAGGGCCGGGGCGGGCAGGTCCTGGCCTTGGTCCCAGGGGGCTGGGGGCCGAAGAGCGTCCAGGTCAGCCATCCGGGCCTTCGCGTAGTCGACCTCCCGGCGCACCGCCGCCATCGACCAACGTCGGTAGCCGCTCACCGGCCCCACCCGGCCCGCCAGGGCCGGCGGGTCGGCGTAGGTGCCTCCCAAGTTCGCCTCAGTGGCGTCGACCAGTTCGGCGTCGTCCTCTTCTTCGCCTGGGCCAGTGAGCAGGAAGCCGTCCCCACTCCACTCGACGTGGCGCTTGTTGCCAAAGACCGTCGCTTGCAACGGTGCCGCTTCCTCGCCCCGGTCCAGCTTCCAGACTTCCCAACCGGCCTCGGGCGACAATTGGGAGAACGTCGACAGGACTTCGTCGACCTCGGCCCAGGACAAGGCTCGTGCCGACCCGCCGCCGGGCAGGGCCAGACTGCCCCCCTCAGGGGAGGCCGCGATCAAGGCCGAATCGGTGTCCCGGTAGACGATGGCGCCGCCTCGGTCGGCCACCAGTCGATCCGCTACGGCCAGCAGCAGCCGTGCCCCGGCGGTGACGCTGGCCGAGATGGGGACGAAGGCCCATGGTCCAGGCCGCTCGCCCACCACCATTCGGCGCCCTTCCCGCACACTTACGTCGTCGAAGCGGCAAAAGCCACCGTAGACAAGGGCGTTTACCACCACCCGCAGTTCGGCGGCCAGGCGCTGGTCGCCTCGGGCCTTGGCTGCCCGACGGTGTCGGACGAAGTCCGGGGCTGGGTCCCGGTCGGTTTCCACCGTCAGGCGTGGGAGGACGCGGAGGTGTTGGGGGCCGCCGTATGGGCCCGGTTCGGGCACCAGGCGGCTAGCACGAACGATCTTCGGAACACGTCCCGACAAGACCGCCGCCGCCAACACGTCGGCCCACGGGTACCACAGCGAGCGCTCGGGCGAGCGGACCCCGACCACCTCCATGCGGTCATCCAGGTGGTGGGGGTCCTCGAAGGCGTGGGGGAAGCGCTCCCCGTCAGCCATGACCTCGACCAGCGTCAGGCCGAACCGCCGCCAGACCTCCGGTTCCAGGGCTACACAAGGGTCGACCACAGCCTTCTTGCACAGCTGGCGAAGCTCGGCGGTGACCCCCTGGCGGCGCAAGCGTCCGGCACAAAGGACTTCCCACCAACCGAGCCAGTGAGCAACAAGGGGGTAGGCCGAGGAGATATCGGCCGATACCACGGCCGTGGCGTGGCCGATGAACCTGGGATCCGCCTCGCACCAGCCTCCGTGGCTGGCCTCGGCCCAGTGCTCCAGCTCGGGCTGGGTGAGGTCGAACTTGGCAAGAGGCGGGGTGAGCCCAGCCCGTTCCAACAGCTCAGTAGCGATGGCGCCGGGAGAGGTGGTCCGGGCCAGGTCGACACGGCTGGTCCGGCCAGCCCCGGAGCGGAACCAGGACGACGCCTCTTCGTCCAGGCGCAGGGCCAGCCGGTGAATGGCAGCTACAGAACCGGCCACCGTTTCGGCGCCCTGTTCAGTCACGGTCACCGCCATCGGCAGCTCGCTCGGGACTAGCCCGAAATCCTCGCAGTGCTCGGCGAAACTGGCGCCCCGATCGGCGTCCAAGGCGTAAGCCAATGACATCACGTCGATGAACAGGCCCGTCCATGGGCGCCCGTCCCGGTCCCGCTTGCCCGCCGGGCGGCCCTGTTTGTCGGTGCCGCACGGGCCCCAGGAGACTTGCCAGCCGACCCGTCGGGGACGCAGGTACAGACAGGGCCGATGGGGTGAACGTCGTCGTACGCTGGCCGCCCGGCCGAGCTTCCCCCAGCCCGGCAACCAGACCTGCCAGGCCCCGGCGCGCCGGCCCCTGGGCACGACCACGTGCTCGGCCACCAGGCCGAAGAACCGTCCCAGGTCGGCCCCGACGACGAACCCACCCCCTTCGTAGGCGGTTGGCGCGAACGCCCAGGGCCGGGCCGGTTCCCTCTCCACCCGGGCGAAGGGGTCGAAGAACTCGCTGAGGGTGGCCACGTGCCAGGGCCGCGGCCCCGTCGTGGTGGCCACGGGGTGCTCCTCGGCCCACCGCCTAACACGGGTGAGCCTTTGAGGTGCCGTCTCAGCCACATCGTCGGCCACAAATAGGCAGCCCGAAAGAACTGAAGGGCCGAGCACGACCAGCGCCGCGCCCAGACCGAAGCGCTCGGGGACCGTACCCGTCTCCGCGATGGCGTGGACGATGACGGCCGGGCGCTGACCAAGACGCGGGCTGGGCCGTGCCCGTCGGGTAGGTCTTTGGGCCGAGGGCTTGTTGTCCGGAGCGGGGTAGCCCCGCAGCACGGTGGTCACGACCTCGGCCATCATCGGGCCACCCTCTTCAGGCCCGGCTGCCAGACCCCGTCGAACGGCCACTCCCGACCGCGGGCGAGCTTGTCGGGCCAGGAAACGATCATGCGGTCGCCTCGGAAACGCTCCACCCGTAGCCCGGTGCCGTCCCTTTCGTCGTACAGGCCGAGCCCCAGCTCTGGCCATGCCAGCCACCGCTGCGACCCGAAAGGCGCCATCTCCCGAGAAGCGCGCTCGCCCTTGGGGGCATGGTGCTCTAGTAGAAGGGCGAACCCAAAGCGCGTACGCAGGTCGTCGAGCACCTGCTGCACTCCCTCGGCGGCGTCCTCGTAGCTCTCACCGGGCTGGCGCCGCCCGAGCTTGTAGACCGGGCCGGCCACGACAAGCTGTGGCCTTTGCGCCCGTAGCTCACGCACGAAATCGGCCCGGTTGCGGTGCTCCCGCAGGTCGAGGCCACCGGGCCGGCTCCAGATACGGCAACGATCAGAGTCGTAGCGCTGGCCGGCGACAAGACGGGCCTGGTGGTCGAGCGTCGCCCCCGTCTCAGCGATGGCAGCGACCGGGTTTTCGGCGTCCAAGACCAGCGTCCGTACCGGGGGAATGGCCGAATGCTTGAGAGGGTCGATGCCCTGAGCGGCGCTCACCGCGATCTGACGAAGGAGAGTGCTCTTGCCCTTACCCTCGGCGGCCACGATCACGGCCCGCCAGTCGAGGCGCAAAAGTCCCGGGATCACCCAGGGCGCCACCTGGTCGGCGCGCTCGACCAGCTCGGGCAGGGTGAGCGCCTCGGGCTTATCACTGATCGGGGACCCGACCAGGTCGAGACCTTTGGCGGCTCTGGCGGCCACGTCATAGGGACCTTCGCCCGCAGCGATGGCCTGCTGAGCCCCGGCTACCAATCCGAGCACCTGGCGGCCGGCGGCGTGGCCGATGATGATATCGGCGTGCTGGCGGAGCGGGGCGATGCCCTCGGCCAAGAGGGGGGCGAGGACGTCCTCGGGGAAGGTGGGGTCCTGGCGCCGGCACCGGTCGAGGAGCAGTACCTGGTCGAGGGGCCCTGGCACGCCCTCGGCGATCAGGTCGCGCACGGCGCAGAACAGGACCTGGTGGACGGGCCGGTAGAAGTGCTCGGGCAACAGCGATGGCCCGACGTCGTCCAGCCGCTCGGGGAAATGAACCAGGCCACCTAAGAAGGCGCGTTCGGCCCCCTCGTCATAGGGCACGGGACGGGGAAGCGTCACGAGGCCGCCTCCCGCGTTTGGTCGGCCAGGGCCTCGGCCGCCTCGGCCAGCAGGCCCCCGACCGCGGCCACCCATGCCGGCAGGCCTCCTGCCTCCACCAGGCGGTTTAGGAAGTTGGCCGCACGCAACAGCCGGAGGCGGAGCACCGACCCGCTGGCAAAGGCCAAACCGGCCCGGCGCAGAGCCTGGTGCTCCGCGTCGTGGCACGGCTTGCAGATCTCGACCGTAAAGCAGGGGTCGAGGTAGTTGCCCGCGGGCACGGCCCGCCCGGTCACATGGTGGCCCTGGAGCGGGCCGCGTTGCCCGCACCAGGCACAGCTGCCAATCATGCGGCCCGCCCGCTGCGGTACTCGAAGACCTCCAACTCGTCGTCCCGGCGGCGGTCGATGGCCGCGAGCACGGCCCGAGGGTCTGAGGTGAACCGCTCCCCCCGGAAGGGACGCCAAGCTGCGATGCGGCGCTGGAAGTCCCGCCCGGTGGCCCGGCCCCGGGCCAGCTGGCCGACAAAGCTGTCGTAGCGAGCCAGCCGCCGGGCCTCGGCCCGGGTGAGGTTCTCAGGGACACCAAAGCGGGCCTCTGGCCCCAGGTAGACCGACATGGCCCGCCCTTGGCGCAACGAGGCGGCTTCATGGCCGGTGTGTCCCGCGGGTAGGTGGGCGCCGGACTCGTAGGCGGCACGAGCGTGGCCCGCCCGTTGGGCCGGCGTGCCAGTGCCGCCGTAGGCACCAACCCAGCGTCGTCTCGTCCCGCTGGCAAGCGCTCCCCAGTCCCTATCCCGCGCCACCGGCGCTCTCCGTTGTCGGAGCACCGGCCGGTACAATCAGGATCGCCGAAGTATCGATGTACCAACCGGCGGCCCCCAGCTCGAACTGGGGGCCGTTGCGCGCCAGGGGGATCATGCGGCGGGTTCGGGTTCGTCGGCTGGCGACTCGTACCGGCCGAAGGGTCCTCTCGTAAGGCGAAAGCGCTCGATCTCCGCGGGGTCAAAAAGCCGCCCGAGCGGGGTCATCGTGTACCGGATCCGGCCCTGCTTGGCCAGGCTGCGCAGTCGCTGTCCGGAAAGCTCCAACCTCCGAGCGGCCACGCTCAGTGGGATCAGCTCTTGCAAGTTCGGCTCCACGACACCATCATGCGTCTCTTCTACCTGCGTCGGGCGTTCCTAGGCTCCCTCAACTCGGTGTAAGATCGGCCCTGTGGACCGGGGTTCACTGTCAGATGATTGGACCGTCGAACCCGGCACCATCGACGACCTGATTGCCGACGCTCACGTCCGCGGCTTCCCCGCTACCACACGGCTAGTGCACGACTGGGTGGGTCTCGGGCTACTCGACCACCCGCGACGGCGCAGTCGTGGGGCGAAGGGCGGGTCCGAGAAGGCATTATGGCCTTGGACCCAGCGGAACCTGTTCCGGCTGCTCGTCGAGAAGCGCCCTCAGGTAAAAGAGGTCGCCCCGCTTTGCAACATCCCGGTCGTCATCTGGTTGTGGTGGGGCGAAACCTATGTCCCGACGGCACAGGTACAGCGTGCGCTCGCCACCTGGGCCACCAAGGTGCGGGGCGTCTCGTGGCGGACAGCCAAGCGCCAGGCTTGCCAGGTCGCTGACTTCCTGGACGACATGGGTGCCCCCAGGGAAGACCGTCAGCACTTGATCGATCTCGTGGCTAAGACCGGCTACAGCGGCCAGACCGATGCCGCGGCGCTCTCCGAGGCTATGCAGGAGGTCTTCGACCCGATGGGCGAAGGGCGCTTCGTGGGTTCGCCTCTTATGCCTGTGACCGCTGAACGCTACGCCCATCTGATGGATACCAGGGCTCGAGGGCTGGAGCTGGCCAAGGGGCCAGCGTCTATAAAGGACCTGCAAAACGCATGGCCATATTGCAGATGGGGCCTGCAGAGCTATGCCACCAACAGGTCGGCCTTGATAGATAGCTCTGTACGGCCTCGGGACACTCAGATGTGGGAAGAACCGACCTGGGACCTACTGGGCAACAGGGCCTGTGCCCAGGTGGTCCTCGTGCTTGGTGGTTTGTCGAGCCACCGCCCCGGGGGCTCACCAAGCTAGAGCAACCGCCGGTAGGGCAAGGCGCTCGGCCGCCGAGGGGCCACCGCGTATGCCGCGAGAGGCGTCAAGTCTGACGGTCGTAGGCTCGAGCGGAAGCCCTTTGTCTTTAGTGGGTGACCTGGCACGAAGACTCGTCAGGCCGTCGTCGCGTGGGGAGCGTGTCCCTCAAGCTGAGACCGTGGCCTCTTCACAAGGCGGTCGAGGCCCCCAGTCGCCACCGGCCTGTCTACGCCAAGCCGGTGCCTCACTCTAGGGGAGGAACCCGCACGAATCCTACAACTAGAAAGTCGCTATCAAATGAGAAGACGCGCCCTATTTGAAGGCGCAACATAACAGCCATACTCGTTGCGTCAGTGAGGGTAAGGGGATAGTCTACGTATTTGCCAATTAAGTCAATTGCCCTCGCTACGTCCTCTGGCTCAACCTCTACAACCGTGACATTTCCGTCGTAGATTGCTCCCAAGAAGCGGGTTGCTAGCTGGACACCGCCATCGAAAAGAATCCGTCGATGCGCTTCATGGATCGTAGGGCTGGTAACTAGTAGCGGCCAGCGAAGAGCCGATAGCCCCTTCAGGCATTGCGCCGCCTCTTTGTTGCGGCTATCACTTGGATTGCCAATAGCAATTAGCGGTCCTGAATCTATTAGGACAGCACGACCGTAAAGTGACTGCGGAAGGAACGCCTGCTGCGCCGTAGCGATTGCAAGCCGCCAGACCCAGTTAGATCTGCTACGAGACTAGGCGAAGCAGGCCCGCATTTGGGCCGAGGGGTGCCCAAGGCGCTGTAGCGATCTCATCAATGATGAAATAACTACCTCCGATACTCACGGCGTTCCCCCCCCCAGACAATGGCTGCCGAAGCGTGTGATCCCCTCGACGCTCGACTCCATAAAATAGTCCCCGCTCAATGTCCGCGGTGGAGTATGTGTACTGGGGTGTCGTGTAAGCAAACCCCTCAGTAGTGGCTGTAGTATCCATTAGGCCTCCTCCGCTGTGTCTGACTTCTTCCAGCCCATACGCTGAATAGCAAAATCGTAGGCTCGGGGCACGCCAGGTCCTAAAGAGCCGCTGCCCGCGATAGGAAAGCCAGGAGGGACGTTCGCCCGCTGACTGATTGTCATGACTGTTTCGTGCGCATAGGATTGGGTGGTCGTTTCTAGGTAGGCACCCGTTGCTGTCACGTCTGCTAGGGGGTTCTGTCCCATCTCCGCCGGAACGCTGTATCTTTCGGTGAGGCGAAGATCGGCGACGTACATGTCAAGCAAACCTTCAATGATTGGACGCTCTGCTTCCGTTGGCGCCTTTACCCAATCACCCAGCAACGCTTGTGCTTCCTTCCGAAGAACCGCGTGGACATGCGAATAAAATTGCGTTGTTAGACCCTCGATAATATCATTTATTAGCTTGGATTGCTCGTTCTCATCCATATGCAGCGATAGAAGGCGCTGAGCCAAGCGCCTGATCAACAGATAGACACGTTGAACATTACCCAGGGCCAGTGGATGAACGTTGGTCGTTAATTGCTTGAAAACCTCTAGCCGGTTGGCTTCGTCGCGAATTTGGGCTAAGTCTTCTGACAACTTGAAGTATGCCACGACGTCTTCAACACTTATTCCAAACTGGTTCAATGGATTGGTAGGGTCCCTTGGATTAAATTGGTTACCAGTAGTTGGATCGATCGGACTTAGCTCCGCAAAATCAGTCATGATAACTTCATCGGCTCCAAGACAGATCATCGTGCCCGCGCTGTGCGCGCGAAATGGAACAATGACGCTGAGGGTCTTACAGTGCTCGCGTAAAACCACGACTAGCGGCCAAACGCACTCTGTAGCTCCGCCACGCGTGTACAGGAAGAGGTCGAGGCGGTCGACATAGCCGATCTCTTTCAGAAGCTCGACTATGATCAGCTGCGGCTCGGTCGAGAGCATCGTCGCAAACCCTGGCGCGCCTGGTGGGAACGTCTCCCTGTCCGAGAGGAAGTACGCAAGGATACGCGATTGGCGGGCCGCTTCCAGCGACCGTAAGGCGCCCGCACGTTCAGCGTAGGACACTCTCGCCGCTCCCGTCTAGGACTGGACGACTAGGCCCGTCGGGGGGCGCCTGTCGGCACCTCCTCGATTCGAGTTCTCGGCATCTGAGAGTGCGAGCTTTAGCACTATGGGCGACGCCCACTAAGGCAGAACTACTCGCCAGACCTAATGACAGCACCTCCACGCCCCCCACTACTTACACCGCAGTAATTACACGAACCCTCTTTAGAAAGCACGAGCCACAGCCTAGCTGGAGCCGAGAGACGGTGACCTAAATACTGGCTGAGCCTTGGGGCGCCGCACCGTCGAACAGGCTATGCGCGAACGTCGACCGGTGGGGATTGCCTTCGCCACGGCATACCTGGAGAGGAGTCCCTCGGGCGCTTCCCGTAGCGGGCAAGACCTGTTGAAGGGCTCTGCTGTTACAGTCCATTCGCTCGCCTCACCGTCAATGCGGGAGTACGCGAGGCCTGGATGGCACAACGGGGACGCTGCCACCGGTTCGTTTTCACCGAGGACGATGGCCGCCCCCCCAACTGCATCGGCGCCGGTCAGGTTAGGTTGGCGGCGGGAGGGCAAGGCCGCTGGTACCTCGCAGAAGGCTGCGACAAGCACAGCTCGCAGCTCGTCCGGCGTCCTCCTGGCCGGCGAGTCGGCTATCGGTAAGCGGCCGGGACGGCCGCTGTGAGCGACTACTCCAGCCATTGAGAAACAGACAGCGATGCTCACTAGGGTCTCTTCCATGGAGCCGATTCGGAGCACTTGGACGGCCTGGGGCTTCATCGGCGCCTGCGCCCTGCCGGCGACCACCCTCGACTTGGGTCCCGACATCCGCATCGAGCGGCCCTCGCCAGAGCGCTTGAGGGAGTTGAGCCCCGCAGCATTAAGGCCGCAACTCCCGGCGCCTCGGTGGCCGGAATATTTCTCTGCCCTCCCCGCGGAGATCATTGTTCGCAGCACACGGGTCCTGTGGCTCAAGACGACAGCAGTCGACTCAAGCGAAGCGTGGGTGGCGGTCGAAGAGATGGTCCCCGCCGTAATCGCTGCCCTAGCCGGGTTCGGGGACCCGTCGCCCCGAGTGGAGCTTGTGCGAGTGGGCCGCAGTGATCCATCGGGGCACATCCCCACCGTGGTCACACCTTGGGTTGGGGGCACGCTTGGGGGCTTCGCTACAAGGGATCTTCTACCCGACGAGCAGGAGAAGGTCATAAGGCGATGCGAGGTCGCCAGGACACGTGCCGCCAGAGCCGCCCACCTGTTTCACGCCGCCGTGCGCCAGCGGGACATGGCTGACCTGAGCCAACGCAGCATCGCAAACTGCATCCTGAACTACTTCTTAGTCGTCGAACACATTGCCCAGGAGCTGAGTCGCCAGGGAAACCCGACAGGGGCGCCAGAAGGTGCCGAGAAGCTGGTAGTCGAGCTATACAAGGCGTTATCAGCCGACACTCCGCTGACGACAAAGCTCAAGAAAGTCCGCACGACTAACGATGCGCTACAACGCCTTGACAATAAGTTCCTCAACCAACGTATCGAATCGACAGGTGGGAACCTCAGCGTCGACCCTTCGATCGTGCAAGACGCCCTTACGGTCGCCAAGCTGAGGAATACCGAACTCGCACACCCCGGGAAGAAGGACCTGAAAGAGAGCGGAGTCGGTGTTGAGATGGCCGAGCGAGCTGCTAATGCGTTCCTCAGCGCTTATCTAGACCGGCCGTGACGCCTGGCCCCATGTCCCGAGCCAAGGGCATTCAATGCCGAGTTCGCTCTACGGTGCCATGGCGGAGTCGTCGGTGGGGCTGACCGTTGGCGATGCGGGGTAGAGGCCGACATCGTCGGCACATCCTTCGACGTGTGCGGGCCAGAGCGACGAGCAAAAGCATCCCTGCCTAGGAACCCGCCCTCCTGGCTCATGCCCTTTTTGTCCGCCTTCCCCCCCAACCGCCTCTCTCCTGCCCCTGTCGCCTCCGGCCGCGGCCCCTCGGCCCTCCCGGCGCTCCCGCCCCGCCTCCCGCCCCGTGGTCCCCGCCGGCTCCTCCGCCCCGGTCCCGGCCCCTGTCCGGCCCCCTTCCCTGTCCGCGGTCCTGCTCTCGCGCTCCTGCCCCCTGGCCTGCCCTTTGTCCGCGCTCCTGCTGTTCCCCCTCTCTCCCCAGCTCAGGGGGTGCGCCCCCTCGGATTCGAACCGAGAACCTGCGGATTAAGAGTCCGTTGCTCTACCATTGAGCTAGAGGCGCGAAGTCGCGATAGTACCTAGGAGCACGGCAAAGCAGCTAACCGGGCGGCGGCTCGGAAGCGAAGGTCATCCCTGAGCCACCGGCCAGCCAAACGCTAATAGCTGTCTGACCTGCTGATTGGGGTGACCGAGGGGACTTGAACCCCCGACCTCCAGGGCCACAACCTGGCGCTCTAACCTACTGAGCTACGGCCACCACGGACTCCTCAGTTTGGCACACCTACCGGTGACCCGCAGAACGCTAAGCGGTCCGCCCGATTGCGCCGATGAGTACTCATGGCCCCAAAAGAGGCGATGGGAGTTCGTGCAGGCAACGCAGGCCAGGACGAGGACTTGGTGCGCCTCTACCTGGACGGCGTAGGTAAGTACCCCCTGCTCACCAGGGAGGACGAGGCGCGCCTGTCCCGGCTCATACAAGAAGGTCGGCTAGCCAAGGACCAGCTCGCCCGGCACCGCGTCAGTGGTGCTCGCAAGCGGGAACTGTTGCAGGCAGCCCGCGAGGGCGATGCCGCCACGGAGCAGTTCATAAACTCGAACCTGCGCCTCGTGGTGTCGCTCGCCAAGAGGTACCAAGCCTCTGACCTGCCCTTACTCGACCTGGTACAGGAGGGGAACCTCGGCCTCATCCACGCCGTCAACAAGTTCGACTGGCGCAAGGGCTTCAAGTTCTCGACCTACGCCACCTGGTGGATCAAGCAGGCGATCAGCCGGGGGATCGACAACACGGGGCGCACTATCCGCCTGCCAGTCCACGCCGGCGACCAGGTCCGCAAGCTCCTGCGCACCAAGCGACAGATGGAAAGCCAAATGGGACGGGCACCGACCTTCGCCGAGCTCTCCTCCGCCCTCGATATCCCCGAGCGCGATGTGATCGAACTGCTACAGCAGGGCACAGACCCCGTCAGCCTCGACTCGCACGTGGGCCCGGACGGTGACAGCGAACTGGGAGACCTGGTCGCCGACCTTTCGTCTCCGACGCCGTTCGACGCAGTGTGCGAGGCCATGCTCAGCAGTGAGGTCAACAAGCTCCTCGACGTCCTCGAGGACCGGGAACGAGAGATAATCCGGCTCCGGTACGGCCTCGACAGCGGCGACCCGCGCACCTTGGAGGAGGTTGGCCTGGCGCTCAACCTCACCCGGGAACGAATCCGCCAGATCGAGCGCTCGGCTTTGTCCAAGCTGCGCCACCCATCTTCGAAGAACGAGACCCGCGAGCTGCTGGCCAGCTAAAACCCGGGATCCCGCTGGTCCCAGACGCTGCCGGCTCCTGAGACGCGTCCCAAGGGGCGGCCCACAACGGCACATCGGAATGCCATGCCCTCCATGTCCTGGCTCGTCGGCTCCGCTACGTTCGAAGTCGGCCCCCGTAGCTCAGAGGATAGAGCGGCCGCCTTCTAAGCGGCGGGTCGCAGGTTCGAGACCTGCCGGGGGCGCCCGCCCGGGTTCACAGGTTCCTGACGACCCTCGCCGGGACCCCGGCCACCAGGGTGGCCGGA
>Ga0181517_10004037_pt1 | contig 13584 bp, 11 predicted proteins | sample PEATcosm2014_Bin_31_FD_119748 | JGI IMG/M metagenome (GOLD analysis project Ga0181517, IMG submission 119748) | Peatland microbial communities from MTU Mesocosm Facility, Houghton, MI, USA - PEATcosm2014_Bin01_30_metaG | ecosystem: Environmental > Terrestrial > Soil > Wetlands > Peat | place... | reverse complement strand
CGCATGCCCTTGTCGGCCAGCATGTAGCCCAGGTAGTTGAGCGTGGCCACGCTGTTGGGATCGATGTCGAGGGCTTGGTGGAAGATCTGCTCGGCCTGATCGTAGTGTTTTTGCCGCTCGGCAAGTTCCCCCCGGAAGTAGAGCAGCGCGGCGCTGTCTTCTTTCTTGGTGGTCAGCGTAGCCACTTTGGCGTAGGTATCTTCTGCGTCCTTCCAGCGGCGCAAGCGGACATAAAGATGGCCGAGGCTTAGGAGGGTGGTGCGGTCGTCCTTGGAGTTCTCAACCTGCCCTTTGGCCAGCGCAACGGCCTCATCGGCTTTGCCCTGATTGACCAGTTCGTCGGCGAGTATTTCTTTAAGATCGCGATCCTTGGGATTGGCTTCGACGGCTTTGCGGGTGATCTCAACGGCGCGATCGAAGTCGTGGGCGTCGTTATAGCACTCGATCAGCCCGCGATAGCCGCCAGGGGCCTGCTCGTTGCCCATGTCAATCAGTTTTTGATAGGTGGCGATTGCCTGGTCGAGGTTGTTCTGCTCGTGATAAAGCCCGGCGAGGCGCTCGAGGAAGATGGCGCGGTTGTTCTTCTCCTCGGTGGTGTATGCGCCGTTGGCGTGCGAGGTGAGGTCCACCATTTTCTGGTAGGTATCGATGGCTTCGTCGAAGCGGCCCAGCGCGTCCAGCAGCATGCCTTCGTTGTAGCCGATTTCCAGTGTGACGCCCACCCCATGCGAGTCGGTGTTCTTTTCGCGCGCCTTGCGGAAGGTGGTCAACGCATCTTCGAATTTGCTCTGGCGGCGCTGAATTTCACCAATGTGAACCAGCGTGGAAACGTCCTCGGGGTCAGACTCGGCCAGCTGTTTATATTGCTTGAGCGCTTCGTCGAGCTGATTGTTGTTGAGCAGCGCTTCGGCCAGGGCCGCGATGGTGTGGGCGTCGCCGGGATCCATGTCGGAGGCGCTGATAGGCGGCGATCGCGTCCTTGGGCTGTTTCAACTGGTCGTAGGCCGCGCCCAGTGCGAATTCCATCTTGGGAGAGCGGTCGCTCACCGGAACATCTTCGATGACTTTGGCGGCGTGGGCCACATCGCCGCTTTCGGCATAGAGGCGGGCCATGTTGAGGACGACGGCCTCCGAGTCCGGCTCGATGGCCTGTGCGGTCTTGAACTGTTCTTCGGCCTTCTTGGCGTCGTGCTTGACGGTGTAGAGCTGCCCAAGAACCATGCGGTCCTCAACGCTCTTCGGGGTCAGCGCAACGATCTTCTGGTATTCGGCAATGGCCAGATCGAGCACGTTGGCGGCAGCGCCTGCCGCGGCTTGACCCTCGCTGAGCTGGCGGAGATAGATGCGGCCGAGCTGCTTGTGGGCTTCCAGATCGTCAGGCGAATTCCGGATGGTTTCGCGCGCTGTGAGTTCTGCGTCGTGGACGCGCCCGGCGCGGAAGTAAAGGTCGGCGAGAGCGTTGTTGACCTGGGCCGAGGTGGGGTCGGCATTGAGGGCAAGTTTGTACTCTTCGATGGCGCGGGAAACGTATTCGGGCCTGCCCAGCGTGGCGGCATCGTCCTCGTAGAGCGACCCAAGGGCGAAGTGGTAGTAGGCCACGGCGCGGTCGGGGGCGGCTGCTGCGGCTGTCGCTGCGGCCGAGACCGCAGCTTTGCTCGCAGCGACTTGCGCGGTTGTGGCCGCCGGGACACCAAGAGGAGCGGCCGGCGCACTTTGCGCGAGAACCTGAACCGCAGGCAAGAGAGCGGCAGATGCGGCAACCGAAAGCCAGAGGGAGGACGGGTACGTCTTTTGCTTCATCATGTGGGGATTCCGCGCCTTGTGAGCCCGGAGGAGTGGAGGAAAACCCCGTTCCGGAGCGCCGAAAGGCAGCATAGGCAGCCGTTGAGTAGTGCTCTGCCTACTGTACAGACGATTTTAACCGTCATTAGTCGCAATATACAGTTCCTGGCCCGGAAAGACACCGGGAAGGGAGCGGGCAGCGGCACCTTTCCGGGGCCGCAGGAGTTCGGCGGTCCCGAAATGGAATGCCTCGAAGCCAATCCTTCAGGTCGATGCGAGCATTGGCAAGGGGCGATCCTGCATGAACTCGAATATGGTCAGCCCGCCTGGAACCTCTCTAGCTGGGAAGCCAGCCCTGCTGCAGAAGGGTGTTGAGCTGGCGGTGCAGGACTTCGGCCTGGCGCTCCAGGCGTTCGATGAGGCGCTCGCCGGGGTGGTCGAGCGGTGGCAGCGGAGCCTGCATCTCAAAGACGGTCGGCTCGGGCCAGGGCGCGCTCGAGAACTGCGCGGCAAATTCGGCCCCGCCACCTGCTGCGGCCGGGCCGCCGGCTCCAATGCGGTCCTCGATCCTGTCTTGGAGCCAGGCGAGCCGCCGGTCGAGCAGCTCAAGGCGGCTCTGCACCGGGCCGGACTGCTTCCAGGCCCACTCGCCGTCGAGCGCGGCCAGCGCGGTGGTGCTTTGCGCAAAGCGGCGCAGGTAGGTGACGAAGGCGGCCACGAACTGGGCAAAGGGGCGGCGGCGCGGCCAGTTCTCCGCCAGCAGGCGATCGAGAGACTCTTCCGTGTCGTTGTGAGCGAGGCCGGCGGCGCGGCGGGCATTGGCTAGCGGCCGCGAGGAGCGGGAATGGCTGCGCCACGCGCCCGACAACTGGGCCAGGTAGCGGCGATCGGCGAGAATGCTGGCGCGCAGGTACTGCGGCGCGCGGTCGCGCTCGTAGGCGGGGAACAGAAACAGCATGGCCAGCAGGGCGATGACGGCCCCGGCAATGGTGTTGGCGGTGCGCACCAGCGCCAGTTGCCAGTCGCCGGAGTAGGGAAGCCAGGCGAGCACGAAGGTGGGGGTAAGAAAGAACGCGAAGGCGGTGTAGTTGACCGGCAGAAAGGCCAGCGCCAGCAGCGCCAGGGGAAAAAGCGCGGCCGCGATGGCGAGCTGGGAATGGAGGAGTGCGGCGAGAATCGCGGCCAGAATGCCGCCCCCGATGGTGCCGCCGATGCGCTCCATGCCCCGCCGCATGGTTCCGGAAACGTGCGGCTGAAGGACGATGAGCGAAGTCAGCAGCAGCCAGTAGCCGTGGTCGATGCGGAAGACAAAAATGATGGCCGTATCGAGGCTGCAGACCAGCGCGACGCGGACAGCGTGGCGCAGCAGCAGCGACTTGCCGGTGAGATTGGCGACCAGGTGGTCGACGATGCGGGTGGGATGCCAGCCCTGGCGGAGCTGGTGAATGCGCTCGTAGACGTAGGCAAAGTGGCTGGCGGAGCGGTTAGGCGGGCCGGCCTCGGCGACAGCTTTGCCGAGGCGGAGCAGGGCGGCGCTTTCGATGGCGGTGTCCAACTCGGCGGCGGCCTCGGTCACCTGGGCGAGAAAGAAACGGTTGGTGGCGTTGGCGGAACAAAAGCAGTCTTCCAGCGCGCCAGGGAGCTGCCGCATCTGCTGGCGAACCGCCCAGGCAGCGGCGGCATTTTGGCCACGGCGGCGCAACAGAAGCGAGCCGATCCAGCGCTCGGCCGCCTGCAATTCCGCGAAGCCGTCGAGGGTGATGGTCTGGCAGGCGCTGGAGTCGGTGCCGATCTGGGCTTCGCTGCTGATCTGGGCTTCCATATGCTCGGCCAGTGCGACGGTCCGGGCGATGAGCAGGTCGGCGTGCTCCAGAAGGACGACCAGGTGGTGTCCCTGGGCGGTGTCGGACTGGCGGCTGGCGCGGATGGCTGCCACCGCTTCCCATCCCTTTTCAACGGCGCTGCGGACGCGGTACTGATGGTGGCGGCCAAGGCGATGCCAGAGCGCGGCGCGCTGCGGAGGCCGGCCGGCCAGTTCGGCAATGGAACCGAGGAAAGAGGCCAGCTCCAGGTAGCATTCGCTGACCGCCGCGCGGGCAGGCCGATAAGCGTCCAGCGGCCACAGAAAGAGCGACAGGAGCGCTGCCCAGAGTCCGCCGGCGAGCAGCAGCAGGCTATGCCCCAGGGCCTCGCGCCAACTCGCGGCGGGCGCGCCGAGCCCGCAGATGTAGATGACCTGGACGAGGATTCCCGCGGAGGCGAAGGGCTGGCCGAGGACGGCGAGATAGCTCCACAGAAAACAAAAAAGAAGGGTGACGGGGATGGCCCAGACGAGCCTGGTTCCGGTGACGGAGCCGATGAAGAGCCCGGCCGCGCCGCCCAGCGAAAGTGTCGCCAGGCTGGCGAGCCGGGTGCGATAGGGGCCGCCGGCATCGGCGACAATGGCCTCGAAGCCTCCCAGGCCGGCCCAGCCGAGGTTCGCAATCCCGGCAACATCGCCCAGCACAATCGGAGCGCAAAGAGCGACCGCGGCGCGCAGACCGCGGAACCAGTCCATTTGGCGGAGCGTTGCGGCGGTGCGGGTGAGCACGTCTTCTTTGGGTTGGAAACGGGGAGCCATAGTGACATTACAGCACTTGCCGGAGCGTTGCGGTGCCGGATGCGATTTCCGATGTTGAATGGGGGTAGGATAATCGTGAGCGCTGGGAATGCGGCGTCGAGGAGGGTTCAATGACGACAGTTCAGATCACGTTGCCGGACGAGTTGGTTCAGGCGGCCGAACGCGCCGGGCTGCTGTCGTCTGAATCGCTGGAGGAGATGCTGCGCAAACAACTCAAGTCCAAGGCCGCCGAACAGTTGTTTGCGGCGATGGATAGGATGAGCGCCGAGGACACCCCGGAAGCAATGACGCCGGAGGAAGTCGCCGAGGAGATTCGGGCGATGCGCGCGGAGAAGCGGGCAGTCCGCGGCGCCTGATGAGAATAGTGCTGGACACGAACGTTGTTGTCTCAGCCCTTCTGTGGGACGGCGCGCCCAAGCAGCTTTTGCGAGTTACCTATGCCAAACGCATCCAGCTATATAGCAGCATACCGCTCTTGGAAGAACTGACAGAGACTCTTTCCAAAACGAAGTTGGAGAGAAAGATTGCCGCGTCACTGCTTTCCGTTGACCAACTTGTCAATTCCTATGCCGAATTGGTTTCCGTGGTAAGGCCGGTAATCGTCCCCCGCGTCGCGCCCGACCCGGACGACGATGTCGTGATCGGCACCGCTCTTGCAGCCGGCGCTGATTTCGCCGTGACTGGGGATAGAACGCTGCTTGCCGTAGGGGAATACAAGAGAGTGCGCATTGTTTCGGTCGCGGATGCTTTGCAGGCCATCGCTCAGGAAGGATCCGGCGACGCTCTTACTCGGTGACTCCCAGCACCTTGACGATCAGCCGCTTGCGCCGTTGGCCGTCGAATTCGGCGTAGAAGACCCGCTGCCAGGTACCCAGGTCGAGCCGCCCGTTGGTCACCGGCAGGGTTGTTTCGTGATGCAGCAGCAGCGACTTCAGGTGCGCGTCGCCGTTGTCTTCGCCGGTGCGGTGGTGCTTGTAGTCGGGACGCATGGGGGCCAACTCTTCCAGCCACTTGGCGATGTCTTCGATGAGGCCGTCTTCCAGGTCGTTTACATACACGGCGGCGGTAATGTGCATGGGCGAGACGAAGCACAGCCCGTCCTTGACGCCGCTGCGCCGCACCACCTGCTCCACGAGATCGGTGATGTGCACCATCTCCTTGCGCTTGCGGGTTTCCATCACCAGGTATTCGGTATGACTCTTCATGGCGTTCTACGGGGAAAGTTCTGCTTTCATTCAACCAGAAGCGGCTTGAGGAAGCATGAGTTTTCGCGTGGACGCCGGCACTCCTGCTGGGTACCCCGTCTGTCTAGTATTTGGTATTTTGCGAAGGGTGGGAGCGCCCGAATCACCAGTTCGCAGGCTTGGTAAACCTTCCGTTAGCATCCGTGAGCACGGCCGGAAATTGCGACGCTCTGAGCACCCCAGCGCGGATTTGCTTGATGAAGTCAATATGAGGTAGAAGCGCACGGCTCGGGTTTGGGTGGGGGTTCAGAATCCCCACTCGCTTGTTCAGATCCTGCCGCACAATCTTGATTGGTTCGAGAAGGTCGGAATCGTTTGAAACGACCACGCCGATATCGAATCTGCCCCGGTGTGCGTCATGCAGCAAGTGAGTCGCCAGGTTTACGTCTGAACCCTTTTCTTCTGTCTTGATGACCTTCACATATTTTTGCGGCTGTCCCGTGGGAACGCAAAGCGCCATCATCACCTCATGTGTCAAAAAGTGACCGAGATGAATGGAAACCCTTGGGAGTGTTCCGAGCGCCCGCAAGTAGAGCTGCTGCCTTACCGGTTGGTCCGGGTCGCTGGGACGAGCCGAAACCAAGGCGGTGAAATATTTGATCTCTCCGATCGTGTTTTTCGGCAAGAGCAAGCGGCAGAGTGTTTCTGGATTGAGCCAGCGGTAGGGAGTGTTGCGCAGCGCGCCATAATACAAATTGAAGCCGTCTATGTATACGTTCGTGATCAAAATAGGCTTTCAAAAAATGCAGAAGCCGCTCATGAAGAGCGGCTTCGCGCCCGGCCACCGAAGCGCCCGGGGGGATAACTCTATCTAAGCTGCGCTTATTGCACTTTCCTGTCAAGCGGAAAACACACCAAAGGCACTCGCGCAGCCTTCATATCGCTTTGATTTCATGCGGCATGTGCCTTTACTGGTTTAGCCCTCAATGCCGGAAGTGCCGCATCCCGGTGAAGACCATGGCGACGCCTAACTTGTCTGCCGCGGCGATGACTTCCTCGTCGCGCACCGAGCCGCCCGGTTGAATGACGGCGGTTGCGCCGGCGGCGGCAACGGTCTCCAGGCCATCCGGGAAGGGGAAGAATGCGTCGGAGGCGGCGACGCATCCGGTGAGCGGATGAATGGCCTTCTGCGCCCCGAAGCGGGCTGCGTCCACGCGGCTCATCTGGCCCGCGCCCACCCCGAGGGTCTGGCCGTCGCGGGCGTAGACAATGGCGTTTGACTTGACGTGCTTCGAGATCCGCCAGGCAAACAGCAGGTTCTTCATCTCTTCCGCGGAGGGCGCGCGCTTGGTCACCACCTTCAACTCGGATTCGCGGATGGAGCCGGTGTCGGCGTCCTGCAATAGAAGCCCGCCGGAGACATGCTTGACCACCGGGCGCGGTGCGGCGGCGCGAACCTCGACCAGGCGCAAGTTTTTCTTGGCGGCAAAGCGCTCGCGGGCCTCGGCCGTGAACCCCGGCGCGGCAATGGCTTCCACGAAGAGCTTGGCGATTTCCGCTGCGGCTTCGCCGTCGACTTCCCGATTGATCCCGATGACGCCGCCAAACGCGGAGACGGGATCGGCGGCCAGGGCGCGGTTGTAGGCGTCCAGCACCGAAGTCCCGGTGGCAGCGCCGCAGGGGTTGGTGTGCTTCACGATCACCACAACGGCGGGGTCGGACGCGCTGCAGGGGAACTCCTGCGCCATCTCCCAGCAGGCGTCGAGATCGACGATGTTGTTGAAGCTGAGTTCCTTGCCCTGCAGCTGATGAGCGCCGGCAATGCCCAGGCCGCTGCCGTCGGAGTAGAGGGCGGCGCGCTGGTGCGGATTCTCGCCGTAGCGCAGCGACTGTGCGAGCGGGAAGTTGAGCCGTAAGGTGGACGGGAAGGCCTTGGCGTCGGGCTCAGCGGGGGTGGAGGGCGCCGGTGCCTCGGCGATCCGGTCGAGGGCATTTGCGATGGCGGTGTCGTAGGCGGCGGTGGTGCTGAAGGCCTGTTTGGCCAGCTTCCAGCGGGTTTCGCGGCTCAACCCTCCGGCGTTTGCCTCCAACTCCGCGGCCAGGGCCGGGTAATCGGATACCCGCGTCACAATCGCGACGTCTTCGAAGTTCTTGGCGGCGGAGCGCACCATCGACGGGCCGCCGATGTCGATGTTCTCGATCAGATGACCGAAGGCCACGCCCGGCTGGGAGGCGGTCTTTTCAAAGGCGTAGAGGTTGACGACCACCATGTCGATGGGCTCGATGCCGTGCGCGGCCACCGCCGCCTCGTGTCCCGCGTTGCCGCGAATGTAGAGCAGGCCGCCGTGCACGCGAGGATGCAGAGTCTTCACGCGGCCGTCGAGCATCTCCGGAAAGCCCGTCAGTTCACTGATGTCCTTGACCGCGAGGCCGGCCGCGCGCAGTGCCGCGGCGGTGCCGCCGGTGGAGACCAGTTCGACCCCAAAGCTAGCCAAGGCTTGCGCAAACTCCACCAGGCCGGTTTTGTCGGTAACGCTCAGCAACGCACGCCGAATCTTCTTTTCCGCACTCACAGTCGTACTCCTCGTTCCCTTCGGATCTTTCAATTCCCGATATTTCCAGCCCACCGAACCCCGGTTGGGCTCGCCGGCGGACTGCAAAGGCCAGCCAAACACCAGACTACATCGAAGCACCTGCGGTGCGGCCATTGCTTCGCGAGGCCCGCGCAGGAAATAACGGGGTATGAGAACTATGAGAAGCCGCTGGCGTCAATCCACGGCCGTTTCACTGGGCGGATTGCGGAGAATCCATAACGAGGCGGCGGGATCGGTGAGCATGCACCGCATTCTGGTATGAATGCTCTCCCGACCGCGCGGGCTGACGGGGCGCACAGCCCGGCGAGCAAAAATGCTTTACAGTGAGGATATGGGTAACTACCCTCCTGTCCCCGAACCAGATATTCTGCCGCCGGATCCCGGTTACATGCCGCCCCCGCCGGTGGAGCGGTCGCTGCGCCGTCCGCGTTCCTGGTGGACGCTTGCGCCCGCGACCTATCTGTTGATGGGCATTAACATCCTGGTGTTTGTTGCCATGGTCGCGCACCACGTCAGCGCGGTTACGCCGGCCACCGACAAGCTGATGCTGTGGGGCGCCGACAACGCTGGCGCTGTGCTGATCTACGGCCAGTGGATGCGCATCGTTACAGCGATGTTTGTGCATGTCGGCGTAGTCCATCTGGCCACCAACATGTGGTGCTTGTGGAACCTGGGATTGCTGGCCGAGCCGCTGGTGGGCTCCGCTGGATTGCTGGCGGTGTACATCCTGACCGGCGCGGCGGGCAACCTGCTCTCAACCCTGGAAAACTGGAGGGAATCGTATCCCTACCTGGTTGAATTGGTGCGGGCCTCGCACGGTCCCCCTTCCGCCGGCCAGGTGCTGGCGCTGTTTCCTGCCGGGGCAGGCGCGTCGGGCGCGGTCTTCGGGATCGCCGGCGTGCTGATCGTGCTGTTGAAGTCGCAGCGGTTGCCGGTGCCTCCGCTGGAATTGAAAAAACTGCGCAAGTCGGTGATCTACTTTGCGGCGATCAACCTGGCCATCGGTTTTTCCATCAGCTTCGGCGCGGAACGGCTCGGCTCCGGGCTGCGCATCGACAACATGGCCCACCTGGGTGGATTCATGTGCGGACTGCTCTTCGCCGTGCCCATGGTGCCGAGCTTCGGATCGCCCCGCCCGCTCTTCCTGAAGAAGTTGCGCCTTGCGGTGGTGGGGATCGTCGGCCTGCTGGTTCTCTTCGGATTCTTCCTCGCCCAACTACCCGGCTAACTACTGGCCGGAACTGGCCGTGCCGGCGGCTGCGTCGCGTGGCCCGCGCCCGGAGAAAAGGCGCGGGACTGAACTTCGATCCGATCCCGACGTCACGCCTTCTGACCGCCCCCGCAAGAAACTCGGCCGCGGGCATGCCCGCAATTGATCCGCAACAAAATACTGTGTGGGTGCTCCATCCCTTTTCGCGTATTTTGCGGGAAAGTGTGGGAAACAATAACCCTCATTTCTCGCCGGATCTTTTGGTGTCGTGCAGCTTCAAAAGCGCTTGATAAGTGCGCCGGGCGCAGGTCCCTGCCTGCCGCCCAGGAGCCAGTCGAGGGCCGTTCGAATGTCGGCCTCGCGAGCCTGGCCCTCGATGCGCGTGATCACTTCGCCCTGCTCGTCGAGGATCATGGTAGCGGGCAGAAGATTGCCCAGTGCCGCGCTGTCCAGCATGTCGAGATCCGCGCCCAGCCAGGGAATGAGATTGGCTCGGGCGTCGAGCTGCTGGCTGCTCCAGAATTTTTCAACCTTGGCGGGGTCGTGGATGTCATCGGCGGAAGCGGCGATGAAGCGAATCTTCGTTGGCCCGTTCTTCTGCCCGTATTCCTGACTAAGACGCGCAAGCAGGGGCAGTTCTTCGCGGCAGGGTCCGCACCATGTGGCCCAGAAGTTGAAGACGACAATGGAGCCGCGCAACTCGGCTAGCTTGTGTGTGTTTCCCGCCCTGTCCTTGAGTTCGAGATTGGGCGCGTGCTTGGCCTGCGCCGATGGTGCAAGCAGGCACAGCGCAATGGCAATTGCGGTGAGTGTTCTCATGCGGAGATCCTTTAGCGAATCTGTCGAAGCAATGAGGAAAAACCTCCCGGCATAAATAGGCCGGGAGGTTTTTCCTCATTGCAATGGAGCCTGCCTCACACCTCTGTTTGAAGATAGGATTTCGCAAAGGAAGCAGGGGCCCTTAGGCCCGGCCCCTTTTCCTCTTTCGACATCCCTGCGAAGACGGCCGCGGTGCTAGAAGCGATGCGTCCAGCTGGCCAGCCAGACGTATTGCGCGAAGGCGGCGTCGCCGTGTGTGCCATATACCTGGTCGGGATAGCTACTGGTGCGGTCGCGATGAACCGCCTTGTATACGCCTGCGGTGAACAGATTGGCGTGACGGTTGTATTGCGCTGCTGGGCCGGCGGTAACGGCAAAGCCGGGACGCCGGAAACCGTCGTTGCTGTTGGGGAAAAGGTTGTCGGCGGGCACGCCTTCGTCGCGCAGGCTGAAGGTGCCGCTCAGGCCTTTGACCTGTTTGACGGGGAAGGCCAACCCGCCCTCGAAGAGATACTGGTCGCTGATGGCAACGTAGTTTTCCAGCGGTGTGGTGGTGCTGAGGGTAGCGCCTCTCTGCACGCCGTTGGTGCCGCCCTGGGTGGCAATGTAATCACCGTCGGTGTAGAAGGTGAGCGACTTGTTGATGCGCTGATAGCCCATCCATTGCATCACCAGGCCCCAGCCGCCGTTGCCGGGCTGGATGGAGTAATCGACCGGCGTTGTGACTTCCACCGCGGCGCCGGTGCCGGTGGTGTTGGTGTTCACCGTGTTGGTCACGTCGTCGTTTCCGCTCGGCATCAGCAGGCCAAGTCCGACTGAGAAGTTGTTGTGGGCGGCGTGCTGCGGATTGCGAATCCACGAACTCGCGCCAATGATGGTATCCCCAATGCCTACGGAGGAATACTTGATGGGCGAGTTCTGACTCTTGCGGGTGGCGAAGAGGTAGGGTACATCGACCTCGAAGCTGATGCGCGGCGTCCATTGATACGTTACGTTGGCGGTGATCAGGTTGATCTTGTTCTGCACCTGGGTTCCGGCCTGCGCGCGGTACTCCTGATAAACGTCGCCGACATAGTGCTGATAGGAGTACTGGTGGCGCTCGCCGATGGTGAGCTGGAAATGTCCGGGTTCGAGAACTCCGCCTTCGGCAAGAGGTAAACCGGTTTGCTCGGGTGAGCGGGCGAGAATGCAGCCCTGGGCGCTGAGCCGGGCCGCGCCGAGGCTGGCAAGGATGAGCAACGCGGCGGTTGCGGCCAGCGTGTAAAGAGTGGATTGACGCTTGCTTTTGGACGCACAAAGGCGTCCGCCTGCGAGTGGAATGAAGCGCATGAATATGTAGCCTCTCTTGAAGTTTTACGTACAGGCACGAATTGGTTTCGCAGGCACAAACAACGGGGGGAATCTGTTCGCGTGTCCGATGCGCGGCATCCGTGGCCTGCTGGTAACCCTATCGGGAAGCGGAGCGGCGCGCATCCATCGATGAGTTGAGAAATAGCTGGGCCAATCGATGCAGGGATGATTACAGAAAAGGGTTTAGCCGGCAGATGAGGAAACCGGGGTCCAAAAAATTGAAGACCATGCGCCTGACTTCAGCAGGAATAGGCAGGATAATGGCCGCCCGCCCATTGTGAAATTGAAGCGCACCGTTCCATTCCAAAATGGCGCTTACCGAAAATAGTGTTCAAGTGCACCCAGAAAAACGCCGATGTAGATGCCATGCTGGAGCCAGCTGCGAGCGTTCTGTGCTGCACAGTGGAATGCCTACGCAGTTGAGATCGCCGAGCGTATTCCCCGCGTCACAGAGCCTTCAGGAAGGTGAAGGCCTGTTCAAGCAGAAGGGGAATTTAGATGGCCAAGGCGATAAGTGCGGGATGCTCCGCACAGCTCGATCTCGCGTCTGTTTTCAGTGTTTTCAATGCATTGTTGTCCTTCGGACTTCAGCGACAGATAGGGTCTTGCGGAGGGAGCAGGGGCCTTCAGGCCCCTGAAAAAGCCGCCAGCCAGGGGCGGCCTTTAGGCCCGGACCTTTGTCCTCTTGCGGCATCCCGGCGAAATACATCTGTTGTATCCGGCCGACGTCTCCACCAAACTCTTCCAATCAAGCGGGGAATGCTGATTGTGCTCGCGTTCCTGATCGCTTCGTTCACGTGCCATGCCGAAGAGTCTTTGGTGTCGAACCGCCTTCCCCAGGCAGCGCCGGCGCCTCAGAGCGAAATCATTTACGAAGGCATGACTTCCTACGGAAATTTCAAGGTTTTTGGCGCGGCTGAAAATGCAAAGCTCCGCGCCGCCGGAGTGGAATTCGATCGTGAACTCTGGCCTCGGGTGATGGGAATGCGCGTGGATTACGTATCCGAGGTCCTGCCCGTGCTTCTGCTTTCTCAGCCAACGAAGGCGGACATCTGGGGCAACCCCGAGGGCAGTTCCAGAGAGATTGTGCCGGGGATGGGGGTTACGCCCATCGGCTTCCGCTTGCTGTGGAGGGATGGAAGGCGGTGGATGCCGTACTTTGTGACCAAGGCCAGCGTGCTGGGATTCACGCAAAAGGCGCTCTCGCCTGAAGCCACCTATGAAAACTGGAGCTTCCATTGCACCGGAGGCATGAAGGTGAAGCTGCATGGCCGCTACGACCTGCGCCTGGGGCTGGTGAGCGACCTGCATTTCTCGAATGCGTTTGTGGTGCGCTCCAATCCGGCGCTGGATGTGATGAACGTGGATGTGGGGATTGTGTACCACCTGCCCGGTCGGCACGGGGCGCGCTAGGGACGCGGCCAATTGGTAAGGAAAGAATTGTAGCGCTGGCCTCCTGGCCGGCTGTGGTGCGGGCGTCCTCGCCCGCACTACTACAAGAGCGACTACCGAATCACAAGGTCTGAAAACGAAAGCGTGTCCTGTCCAATGTCCGGTAATCCGGGTAAGGGCAGGGTAATCGCATTTGGAATTCTTTGCGCACTCCCATCGATTTGTCATCCTGAGCAGCGCGGATCCTTCGCTTCGTTCAGGATGACAATCGTTGTACGCAATGGAAATCTGCAATGCGATTGCCCTGCGGGTAAGGGTTGTCCGCTTGCCTCCGCCCCGTGCCGCGTGATTGACTGGGTCCCGAAGGCGGAGCGGACAAATGGCTTATGTACTGGCGCTGGACCAGGGGACGACGAGTTCCCGCGCGATTCTCTTTGACGAAAAGGGCGCGATTGCTGCGGTGGCGCAGCACGAATTCGAGCAGTTCTATCCGCATACGGGCTGGGTCGAGCACGACCCCACGGAGATCCTGACCAGCCAGCTCAGTTGTGCCGTAGAGGCGCTGGGCCGGGCCGGGGCGGTGCCGCGCGATGTGGCCGCCATCGGCATTACCAACCAGCGCGAGACGGTGAT
>Ga0181517_10004034_pt1 | contig 13588 bp, 15 predicted proteins | sample PEATcosm2014_Bin_31_FD_119748 | JGI IMG/M metagenome (GOLD analysis project Ga0181517, IMG submission 119748) | Peatland microbial communities from MTU Mesocosm Facility, Houghton, MI, USA - PEATcosm2014_Bin01_30_metaG | ecosystem: Environmental > Terrestrial > Soil > Wetlands > Peat | place... | reverse complement strand
GACCATCCAGCTGGCTTCGGACGACGAGCATCGCGGACGCGTCATGAGCGTCTATTCATTGGTATTCGGCGGAGTTACGCCCATCGGGGCCCTCTACGCCGGATTCGTTTCCGAAGTCGCCGGGCCGGGCTTCTGCATGGCCCTCAGCGGCGCGATCGGCCTCGCCTCTTCGGCCTTCGTTCTCGGCCGGGGGCGCCGGCGCCCGGCCCCGCCAGCCGGCGAGAGTTAGCCGGGCCGGTCATCCGCACCTGGCGAGGAAATCAAGCAGCGCCGCATTGACTTCGTCGGCCTTCTCCCAATGCGGCACATGGCCTGCTCCCTCGACGCAACGGAACTCGGCCCGGGGCAGCAGCCGCAAGAGCCTTCCGCTCTGCTCGAAAGGCAGGGTCGCGTCTTCGCGGCCCCAGAAGAGGAGAATAGGGAGGCTCGAGCGACCGAGATCCTCGAATATTCGCGCCAAGGGCCAATCGTCGATGCCCCTCATCGTGGCCAGGACCGCCCGCCCGATGCCGCCGTAGCGCAGCTGGGGCAGGTAGCGCGGAATGAATTCGCGAAAGGACGCCTCGTCGAAAAAATCTCCCCGCTGCCCTGCGGCCAGGATCTTGTCTCCATAGACCGCCATTATCGCGTCGCCGATCAGGGGAGACAGCGCGAGGCGGGCGACCCGCCCCAATTCCGGCCACTCGAATAGGGGATCGATGAGGGCGACCGCTCGCGCGAGGCCCGGGTGGCGCGTCGCGGCGGCGGCGGCGACAGGGCCCCCCATCGACAGGCCGACCACGGCGGCAGGCTCCGCCAGGCCGAGCGCGGCCAAGAGCTCGGCCAGCTGCTCGACGAAGAGCTCGATGCCGTAGGCGGCGCGCGGCCGGTCGGAAAAGCCGCGACCGAAATGATCGTATCGGAGGACGCGGAAGCCCCGCGACGCGAGGGCGGGCGCGTTGCGGTCCCACGTCGAATACGGTACGGATAGCCCGGGTACAAGAACCACCAAGGGCCCGCTCTCCGGACCGGAGATCTCGTAATGGACGTAGCCGCGCCCGAGTCGAACGTAGGAGCCGGGCAAGGAGCCGCGATCGATTTCGATTTGCCTGCGCATGACGTTCCCTCGGGAAGGGAGGACAGCCCCGCTCGCGCCTCCCCTGCCCTGACTTCTCAGGCCTTGAAGACGAGAAGGGACTCGTCGTAGTCCGCCGGAGCCCGAAAGCCGAGCAGCTCTACGCAGGTCGCGGCCAGGCTGGAAATGCCCAGGCCTTCCCGCAGCGAGGCCTCGTACTCGCCCCCGTACTCCGGATCGAATAGCACGCAGGGGACCGGATTCAGCGAGTGGCTCGTCTTGGCGCGCGGGCTTCCGTCCGCCTTGCGGGTCACCGCCCCGGTCTTCTTGTCGTGCTCGTACATGTCGTCTGAGTTGCCGTGGTCGGCGGTGAGGATCATGATCCCTCCGGCCTTCTCGACGGCCGCCCTGAGGCGTCCGAGCTGCAGGTCCATGCCCTCCATGCCGGCGACTACGGCCTGATAGACTCCGGTGTGCCCTACCATGTCGCCGTTGGGATAGTTGAGGCGGATGAAGGCGTACTTCCCGGACTCGATGGCCTCGAGGACCTTGTCAGTGATCTCGGCGCACTTCATCCACGGCCTCTGCTCGAAGGGTACGCGGTCGGAGGGGACCTCGACGTAGTCTTCGTAGGCCTCGGAGAACTTGCCCTGCCGATTGCCGTTGAAGAAATAGGTGACATGGCCGTATTTCTGGGTCTCGGAGATGGCGAGGAGCTTGACCTTCGAGGCGACCAGGTACTCGCCCATCGTGCGGTCGATCGAAGGCGGCTCGACGATGTATTGCCTGGGCACCTGGGCGTCGCCGTCGTACTGCATCATGCCGGCGTACTCGACATCGGGCCTCCTGACCCTGTCGAACTTGTCGAAGCCATCCTGCTCGAAGGCGGCGGTGATCTCGAGGGCGCGGTCGCCGCGGAAGTTGAAGTAGACGACCGAGTCGCCGTCCACGATCGCGCCGACGGGCTTGGCCTCGGGGCTCCCGGGGACTCCGTCGACGACGACGAACTCGCGGATATCCTGGTCGATGACGTTGGGCCGTTCGGCGCGGTAGGCCTCGATCGCCGCCTTGGCGTTCGCGAACTGTCTGCCCTTGCCGAGCACGTGACAATCCCAGCCGCGCTTGACCTGCTCCCAGTCCGCGTTGTAGCGGTCCATCGTGATGTACTGGCGACCCCCGCCCGAGGCGATCCGATAGTCGCGGCCCTTAGCGTTGAGCGACGCCAAGAAGGCCTCGAAGGGCTCGACGTACTCGAGGGCGCTCTGCTCTCCCACGTCGCGGCCGTCGAGGAGGATATGCACTCGGACCCTCTCGACTCCCTCGGCGGCGCAGCGCGCGATCATCGCCTTGAGATGGTCGATGTGCGAATGCACGTTCCCGTCGGAGAAGAGACCGATGAAATGGAAGGTCCGGCCGCGGGCGAAACCGGCGCCCCCGGCCTTCTTCACGTTGCCGACGAGCTTCTTCCAGACGGCGCCCTCGAACATGGCCCCGGTCGTGATCGAGTTCGAGACGAGCTTGGCGCCCTGCGAATAGACGCGTCCGCAGCCGATGGCGTTGTGGCCGACCTCGGAGTTGCCCATGTCTTCGTCGGAGGGAAGGCCGACCGCCGTGCCGTGGGCCTTGAGCCTCGAGCGGGGCGAGGCGGATTCCATGGCCCTGAATGCCCACATCTTGGAATCGGCGACCGCGTCGCCCTCCGCGTACTTGCCATAGCCGACGCCGTCCATAATCACCAGCACGAGGGGGCCGCGCCGGCCTTTCCAGGCGGGATTTTTCGCGAGGGCTTCCACCATTTCCTGCTCCTTAGGGTTCGTGTCACTCGTCGAGATACTCGATGAGGGTTCTGACCGGCAGACCCTCGAGGTTTTCTTCGTAATGCAGGAAAGGAAGGCCGACGACCGCGAACACGCCCGACGGCGTCGCCCCGCCCTCGACGAGGATTTCCGCCACGGCCTTGACCGTGCCCCCGGTGGCGATCAGGTCGTCTACGATGAGGACCCTGCCGCCCTCGGGTATATCCGCTTCGTGCATCTCTATTTCGGCCTCGCCGTACTCCAGCTCGTATTTCCTGGAGCGCGTCTTGCCCGGAAGCTTGCCTTTCTTGCGCACGAGGACGAGAGGGAGACCCAGCCTGTCGCACAGCGGAGAAGCGAAGAGAAAGCCCCGCGACTCTATCGCGGCGACCGCTTGGAGGCTTTCGTCCCTGTATATTGCGGCCATCGAGTCGACGCAGAAGCGGAAGGCCGCGGGATTGGTGAGTATGCTCGTGATATCGTAGAAAAGTATGCCTTTCTTGGGAAAGTCCGGCACCTTTCGGATCGCCTCGTCGAGATTGAAGCTTGCGGCCATGGACACCTCTCAAGCGCTCGCCAGCACGCCCCTAAGCCAGGCCGCTAGGGCGGCGGGCTCGGGACGACCGGTGAAATCGGGATGCGCGACGGAAACCTCGGTATCGGCGCAGATGCTGCGCAGCCACGCGACCGCGGCCCCCGAGGAGCCGAAGAAGGCGACTTTCCTGCCCGCGAGATTCATGCCTTTGAATACACGAGACAATTCGGCGAAGGACGGAGAAGCGCCCGACGAGCCCGCCCCGAGAATATAGAGGCGGGACGCGAGTATTTCGGATATCTCGACGCGGGACGCGCCTTTGACTATCGCGCCGCGTCCTTGTTCCTCGAGGCGATCGGCGATCGCCTTCGCCTCCTTCTCGATTTCGGGTTTCCCGTCCTCGAAGAGTATCAGGGCTTTGCTTGCATTCTCCGCCACGGAAAGGAATAATATTCTCGGGTCGCTCAAGCTGTCAAGGTTCCGAGGCTTCCTGCGCCTCGCGGAGACGCCTGGCTTTCTTGACTTTCATGGCGTGAATATAGGCATCGATCGCCCCGACGACGACGCAGGCTCCCAAGGCGGCGCCGATCCTCGTGTAGCGATCCGCGTCAGTGAGAGGCGCGGAGTACTGGTTCTGGAATGGCCAAGGGGCGTACTGGGAATTGTAGCCGTTCGCGATGTACCGTTCGAGGTCGAAGCAGAATCCCGAGTAAAAGAGCATTATCGGGAAGGCGCCCAGGGAGACGATCTCGAAACGCCGAAAGGGATTCTCGGGACCCGCGGGGACGACCGGGAGCGCGGCCGCCGCGGCCGCCGGAGCGGCGGCCGCCCCCGAAGGCGCGGCCGCGCTCGGTGCGCCGGCCTGGGCCGCGGGGACCTGCGCGGGGGCCTGGACTTGAGCTCGCAGCGGAAGGGCCGCGAGGAGGGATAGGGCCACTATCGAGGCCGGGCCCAGGCGCCGCATCCGCCCGCTCACGCAGTCCTGCTCCCGAACAGGGCGGTCCCGATCCGCACGAGATTGGAGCCCTCCTCGACGGCGATCTCGAAGTCCCCCGACATGCCCATGGAGAGGAGATCGAGACGCTCGGCGCCCGGGCGAGTCCCGAAGCGCGCGCGGGCGCCATCGAGCGCCGCGCGCAGGGAGCGGAAGGAGGCCCTGACCGCGGATTCGGCGGCGCCGTCCGTTCCGGCCGGACCGAAAGCGGGCGCGATGGTCATGAGGCCCCTGGGCTCCAGCCTCCGATCCTCGATGGACAAGAGGAGCTCGAGAGCCCGATAGAGTTCGTCGGCTCCGACGAAGCCCGTCTTGGATTCCTCGCCCGTATGGAGTTCGAGAAGGACCTCGAGCCGCGAATCGGCGGTCCGTGCCCTTCTGTCGAGCTCGAGGATGAGCGCGACCGAATCGACGGATTGCAGTCGGGAGAAGACGGATACGGCCTTTTTGGCTTTATTGGACTGGATATGGCCTATCATGTCGAGACGGGCGCCGGGCCGCTCGGGGAGAAAGGCCATATATTTCTCCTGGGCCTCCGCCACGCGATTTTCGCCGAAGGAGGTCAGGCCAGCGTCCCACGCGGCGACGGCCGCCTCTATAGGGTGCGATTTGGTGACCGCGAGCAGCTCGACGTCGGAGGAGCGGCGGCCGGAACGTTCGGCCGCGGCTCCTATCCTGTCGCGGATCGCCTCCACTCTGTCCTTGACGAAGGAATACTCCATCGTCGCCATTATACAGCCTTTCGGGCGAGCAGGGCGACGACATCCCCGAAACCCATTCGCTTCGCCAGAGCGTCCAAGGGGCGCTTCACGAAGGCGGGCCGAAGTCCCCGCGCCCATCCGCCCCAGGTGACGCAAGCGGAAACCGAGAAGCCGCGCGATTCGAGGAGGGCGACGAGAGTGCGCCGCGAGAACAAGAACAGGTGGTCGTATATGGCGCTCCTCCACGCCGGTCCGAGCAACCGCGCCTGAAAACCGTCGGCGTTCGGGGTCGTCAGCGCCAGGATGCCTCCCGGCCCCAGGACTCGCGCCGCCTCATCGATGAAAGACGCGGGGTCGTTGAGGTGCTCGATGAGATGGGACGCGTGGACCATATCGAAGGAGGCGGCGGGGAAGGCGGCCGATTCCAGAGTCCCGGCGAAAATAGGCAGGCCGTGACGGGTCGCGCCGTAGTGCGCCTGGGCGGCGGATATCTCTACGCCCTGAGGCTCCCAGCCCCGGTCGCGCAAGACCGCGAGAAGGGCCCCGGTCGCGCAGCCGACGTCGAGGACGCGAGGCTTGCGGCCTTCGCCGGCGGCGCGATCGAAGATCCCGCCGGCCGCAGCCTCCAGCCCGAGATCGCCGAGGGCGAGGAGCTCGAGGTCCCGGAAAGCGTACTGATTCGCCTCTTCGTAGCGCAGATAGGCTTCGCCGTAGCGGGATGCCACCGCCGCAGGATCGGGCTGAGGGTTTTGCTGAAGCAGACCGCATCGGCGGCATTCGACGAACGCGAAAGCGCCGCAGTCCCATCCCTTGCGGAATGACTCGCCGCCGCAGAGACGACACGGGAGCAGCCGCATCGGCTCGGCGGACGGGAGAGTCGAAAAAGTCTTTACTGCCTCTATGACGCCTACTCCACGAGCGCGGACCAGGAAGCCGAACGCTTGTTGCCCGCAGCGTCCTCGACCCGCACTTCGATCGTCGTACGGCCTCTCGGAAAGAGGCGTACCGCCAAGTTGTAGCGCCCGTCTTTCGTCTTGAGCTCGTCCGCGGCCGTCGGGCTGACCGAGGAAAGCATGAGCCTGCCCCCCTTTCCCTTGGCCACGTCGAAGGCCAGGTTGGCCACCTCGTCGCCGTCGACCGAAAGCCTTATGCCGTAGGGAGCGAGGGGACCGGGGGTCCAAGCCGAGTCCGCGGGATCCAAGACATCGACGGAGACGGCATAGGTGCCTTGAGGGAACGAAGCCGTTTCGCCGAGGACGTACACCTTGTCGGCGTGGGAGAGGGTGAGCGATCGGATGACGGGCGGCTTATCGACGGCCAGCTGGGGAAGGACGAGAAGTGGATTGACCCAGGAGCCCGAGCGACGATCGAAGACCTGAAACAGGATGCCGGGACCTTCGATCCAGCCGGACCTTCCCGATTTTCCCAGCACGTCGCCCGACTTGAACTTGGTGTCCGTCGATAGAGTAGCCGGGGCAAGATGGGAATAGACGGCCGCCAGACCCTTCTGATGTTCGACTACGATGAACGAGCCCAGGGGCGTAGGCAATCCCGAGGGGTTGGCGCCTTCCTCGAGGCTGAAGGAGGGCTCGCCGTCCTCGGCGGATCGCACCAGGTCGTCCTCGCCGGACAGCGCGATCCCCGCGACGACGCGACCCTTCGCGTAGGTGCCGAAGGTAGCGGCGATCCTCGGCGGAGCCAAGGGCCAGTCAAAGGCGAAAGCCGGCCCGCCGAGAAGAGCGAAGGCCGACGCCGCGACCGCGGCGACCCTAGGCCGCCAGTTCCCTGCGGCTTTCATCGCTCCACCAGATCCATGCGGACGATATCCTGGTCGATGCCGAGGTAGAGGGAATCGCCCCGTGTCTCGACGAATGCCAGCTGGGCCTTCAAGCCCAGGTCCACGACGCGCCGGTCGGGCAAGGCCGCGCAGACGAGCCTTCTTTCCTCGCCGTTCCCCGAGAGCAGGACCATGAGCCTGCCGCCCATCGTCGTGAGCCCGAGGCTCGAGGCGGCCGGCACGGCGATGACGGTCTCGCTGCGCGAGGCCCGGTCGTATACGCCGACGCCCGAGGGCGACTCGTAGGCCAGCCTGCTCCCGTCCTCCGTGAAGGCCATATTTACCGGCCTCCTGTAGTCGGAGGCAAGATAGCGATGGTACGCGACCCGATAGGCGGAACTGCGTTTCTCCATGACTACGAGACGCTGTCTGTCGAGACCGGTTATGGCCGCCACGAGGAGGCCGTCGGGCGAGACCGCGACGCCGTAGACGCCGGGAATGTGCGAACCTCCCGGCGCGAAATCGAGGAGGACGGAGCCTGAGGTCCCGAGCCCCACGATCCGACCGTCGATCAGACCGAAGGCGGCGACCGACGGACTGGCGTCGAAGCAGGTCGCCACCGAGCCGAGCTGGTAGGTCCAGGCGATCGCCCCGTTCTTCGAGAGCTCCGAGACGGTCGCTTGGTCGGGCGCGATTACGAAGCGCCTCCCCGCGGCGAAGAAGGGGTAGCCGACGGACGCTACGCGGGCGAGGGTGGAGCCGTCGGGCGACTGGATCGTAAAGCTCTCCGAAAGGCGATCGTAGGCGGCATAGCCGTCGGGCGCCAGGGCGACGCCGTACGGCGCCGTCCCCGCGAACAGTATGGATCCCTCCGGGGTGAAGTAGCCGAAGCTGCCGCCGAGCCTAAACGGGAGCGGCGACGTCGAGACCGAGCCCTGCGCCGAGCCGCTTTTCTTGGACGAGGCCGCGGGTGCCGCCGGCGCCTGCAGGAGGCTCCGCGTCCATCCCGGGACCAGGACGAGCTCCTTTTGGAGCGGAAAGGCGCAGACGAGGAAGTACACGATTCCGGCGGCGACGGTGGCCGCCACGTTGAGACGTCTTTTCCCTGTTTCTTCCATGACCGGGGGGAATGGTATATAGTTGCGCTGCAAGCTGTCAACCGACAGAGGAGATCCACGGTGGAGATTGACGGGCTATATGCCCTCGCCCTCGAGGCCTCGCGCGAATCCTACTCGCCTTACTCGCGTTTCAGGGTCGGTGCCGCCATACTGTGCGCCGACGGCGGAGTATTCACGGGTACCAACGTGGAGAACCGCTCGTTCGGCCTCACCGTATGCGCCGAGCGCAATGCCATCGCCGCGGCGATCAGGGGGGGAAAGCGCGATTTCGCGATGATCGTCGTGGCGACGCCGGACGCCGAATACCCGGTCAGCCCCTGCGGGGCCTGCAGGCAGGTGCTTTCCGAGTTCTTTCCCGCGGGAGCCGCGGTGGTGTTCGGCAGCTCGGCGAGGGACCTCATAGTCACGACGGTGGGCAAGCTCTTTCCATATGATGCATTGCATGAACTGTCGGAGCGACCGCCGAGATCCGCCGCGGTGCCGACCGCTCGGTAGCGAGCGCTATCCTATTTGCTCTTCGCTTCCTCGGCCTTCTTGAGGTCGGCTTCGAGCTTGGTGGACCAGATCTCGACCTTGCGCTTGAGGGTCTCGGCCTCTTCCCTCTCCGAGAGGACGATATGTATCCTGCGGAGCGCCTGGAGATAGATGACCGCGGCCCTGAAATCCTGTACCTTGTGCGTATAGAGTTCGTACTGCTCCCGGTACCTGTCGGCGCAGCGCTGGAAAAGTTGCTTGACCAGAGCCAGGTGGCTCATCACCACCACTCGCAGAGGGGAGTTGAAGTCCATGTCGGGAACGGCGGTCTTGAGGTTTACGAGGTTCTTCCCGACCGTCGCGACCTTGCCCCAGACCTCGATGAAAGAAGCCGAGTACTTCGAATTCTCGCCGAAAGCGTCCTCGAGGGACTGAACCGCGAAGCCCAGTTTGCGCAGGAGCCGGAAGCGTCCCTCGGAGTCGAAGTCCTTTATTTCCTCGAGCTTCGCTTCGTAGTCGGAGAAGGGCACGTCGAGATAGGGCGAGACCGTGTCCTCTATATACTTGATGGACCGGACCAGAGTCTTGCGCGCCTCGAGGAGGTAGTCCTCGTTCTTGATGCCCAGTAGGGAAACCGAGAGGCCATTGACCAGCATGTACCAGGAACAGAGGTCCAGGGCGTCGTTCGCGAGCTTGAGCCGTTTGTAGCCCGCGCCGGTCTCGTCCTTCGACAGGAGGTCGAGGAGAGTCTTCTCCTTGGCTAGCCCGGCCTCGATGGTCTTGCGGTGCTCTTTGACTTTCTCGAAATACCGGTTCCTCTGCTCCTGCGTTATTTTTCCCATCAACCATCCCGCCAATTGCCGTACTTCCGGAGGAGTTCCGTCGCGTGGGCGATGGAGGCCTCCTCGCGGGGGTCTCCCGCGAGCATGCGGGCGATCTCCTCGGCTCTGACGCGCCCGTCCATCCTCGAAAGGCGAGTGCTCGTCCTCCCGCCGGAGACGTCCTTTTCGACCCTGTAATGATTATCGGCGCGAACCGCGATCGAGGCTAGATGGGTAATGCAGAGTACCTGCTTGGTCTTCCCGAGCTCTTTCAGGTGCTCGCCGACCGCCACGGCCACCTCGCCGCCGATTCCGGCGTCGACTTCGTCGAAAATGAGGCAGTCCACGAAGTCGGTCCCGGCCATGACGGTCTTGGCGGCCAGCGCGACCCGCGACAGCTCGCCTCCCGAGGCGATCCGCGCCAAGGGCTTCGCGCTCTCCCCGGGGTTGGGCGCGATCAGGAACTCCACTTCGTCGACGCCATAAGGTCCGACGACGGGCCTGCCTTCGTCGGTGTCCTTTCGGCCCACGCGGGCGAAGAATTTCGCGCTCGGCATGCCGAGCGTTCGGACTATGGCCTCGATTTTCGACTGGAGGCCCGAGGCCGAAGCCTTGCGCTTCTCGGAAATCGCCAGCGCGGCCGCGAGGACCTCGGTCTCCATGGCGGCGATCCTCCGCTCGATCTCACCCTTGTCTTCCTCCCAGGTCTCGAGCCGAGACAAGCGCCCTTGATCCTCGTCGAGGCGCCCGAGGACGTCCTCGACAGTCGCGCCGTATTTCTTCTTGAGCTTGCGGATCTCGGCCAGACGTCCCTCGACTTCCTCGAGGCGCTCGGGCCTGAAGCTGAGCGAGCCGAGGTATTGCCTGAGGGAATCGGCGACGTCCTCGAGCTCGTAGAAGGCGTCGTCCGAGCGGCGCGCGAGGTCGGAAAGGCCGGGATCGATGGCTCCGGCGGTCTCGAGGCCGGAGCGGAGACGCCTGAGCGAGGCCAGCCCGCCTTCGCCGTCCTCGCCGCCGGTCAGCGCGCCATGGGCCGCCTCCACGGCCGCGAACAGCTTCTCGTGCTGGGAGAGGAGCCTCTCCTCGCCTTCGAGCTCGGCCTCTTCGCCCGCGCGGAGTTTCGCCTTCGAGATCTCCTCGACGGCGAAGCGCAGGAATTCGATCTCGCGGCTCCGCTCGGCCTCCGAGGCGAGCGCCGACTCGAAGGCGCGCTTCTCGGCAGCGAGGGCGGAAAAACGGGAAGAAAAACCGCTCACCTCGTCCTCGATGCGGGCATAGCGGTCGAGGAGCTTGCGGTGGTTTTCGGGGAGGAGGAGGGACTGGTGTTCGTGCTGGCCGTGAAGGTCGACGAGGAGGGAGGTCAGCTCGGCGAGATCCGAGCGGAGGGCGCTCTGGTTCTGGATGTAGGCCGACCCGCGCCCGTTGGCCTTGATCCCCCTCCGGACCAGCACCCTGCCATCCTCGGGCTCGAGTCCCCTCGAACGGAGCCATTCCCGCGCCTCCGCGTTGCGCGACACGTCGAGCACGCCCGTCACCAGGCTCTCTTCGGCGCCCGTGCGTATCACGCCCGTATCGGCCTTGGCGCCGAGAAGGAAGCCGATGGCGCCGACCAGTAGGGACTTGCCGGCGCCGGTCTCGCCGGTGAGGATGTTGAGGCCCCCGGTGAAGCTGACCGAGAGGCGCTCGATCAGGGCGAAATCGCGTACCGTCAGTTCCTCAAGCACCGGGGCCTCCCGACCAGGCCAGCTTCGAGCGCAGGAGCTCGTAGAACGCGAAGCCCTCGGAGACGTGTATCAGCGCCTTCTGCGGTGCGCCGGATACTCGGATCCTGTCGCCCGAGCGCAGGGTAAACGTTTCCTGGCCGTCGATCGTCAGCATCGCGCCGGTACGCCTGCCCTCCTCCATTATGATCTCGACCGCCTCGGTCGCGGGTACCACGAGCGGCCGATTGGACAGGGTGAAAGGATTGACCGGATTGACGATCATGGCCTCCATCTCGGGATGGAGGACGGGCCCTCCGGCCGCCAGATTGTAGGCCGTCGATCCGGTGGGCGTCGCGATGATGACTCCGTCCGCCCTGTACCGCACCGAGGTCGACAGGCCGAGCCTTATGCCGAAACCGATGAGCTTCGCGATACCCTGGGCGGAAACGGTGGCGTCGTTCATGGCGAGGTACGACGCCAGGCATTCCCCGCCGCGCCAGGCCTCGACGGCCAGCATTATCCGTTTCGATACGGGCAGGTCCCCGCGCGCCCATCTGGCGATGGCCGAAGGCCACTCGTTCACGCCGATCTCCGCGATGAAGCCGAGTCGCCCGAGGTTGATCGGCAGTATGGGAATGCCGAGGGGCGCGGCCACGCGCGCAGCGTAGAGGACGGTCCCGTCGCCGCCCAAGGAGACGACGAGATCGCAACCCGCGGCCTTGGGAGGCCCGTCGGGATCTCCCATGTAGTAATAGCTCTCGGAATCGTAGCCGAGCGAGACGAGAGCGGATCGCAGGGAATCCGCGGTGAGGGCCGCCGACTCCTTCTCGAGGTTCGCTATGATGAGGACGCGCCCGGCGCTTACAGGCATGGATCCTCCGTCTTCTAGGGCAAGGTGGCGAGGACCTTGCCGATCTTCTCGGCCGCGGCGGCCCCTATTCGCTGATGCAGGGGGAAAAGAAGGCAGCGCATCGCCATCGACGTCGCGTTCGGGCAGGTCCCCTCGGGCACCAGGCCCTTGGCGAGCAGGCTACCCTCGAAGGCGAGCTGGGTGTCGACTTCCTTCTTTTTAGCGTAGGCCCTCACGTCCTTCACGCTCGAGGCGATGGAGACGGGGAAGGCCCAGTAGCCCGGCTCTCCCTCGCCGCCCTGCGAGACCATGCGATGCCTTGTGCGGGCGAGGGACTGGGCGAAGAGCGCCGCGAGCTCCCGCCTGCGCGTGATGGCGGCCTCCATGTCGCGCAATTGAGCCAGGCCGAGGGCTGCGTTGTAATCCGTCATCCTGATCTCGGGCGCGATGGATTCTCCGAGGTTGCGGAGCGCCTGGCCTTCCCGTTTCCCGAACGAGACGAGCAGGGCTCCTCCGCCCGCCGTCACGAGCGAATCGTGCTCGAGGCCGAGGAAGGCGACTTTCCCCAGCGATCCGGCGCGCGACTCCCCGCGATAGGCGCCGATTGCCTCCGACATATCCTCGATGACGATCGCGCCGACGGCCGCCACCGCCTCGGGATCAGGCACGATGCCGAGCGATTCGTGCAGCACGAAGGCCTTCGGACGAGGCTCCAGGGCGTCGATCCCGCGGAGGTCGGGCTCGGCCGTATCCTGCGCGGAGTCGACGAATACCGGCACGAGCCGGCGTGAGGCGAGGACTTGCGCGTAATATGCCGGAGCCAGGGCCGGAACGGCCACCGCGTCCCCCTCCGTCAAGGCGAGAGAGTCGATGGCCAGGCCCAAGGCAATGAGAGGGCTTCGCACGGCGAAGCCCGAGTCGAAGCCGAGCGCTTCGCGCGCGGACCTCTGGAAACGGTCCAAGTACTCGCCGGGACCCACCGAATCGGTCACCAGGCAATTGAGGACGGTATCCATATCCTTTCTGCGTATATAGGAACGAAAAACGGGTATGTTCATCGGATGGTCGCCGCCGGCTAACGGCGTATCTCTTCGATCTTCCTAAGCTCCTTGGCGCTGAAGAGCTTGCGGATGTCGAGGAGGATGAGATAACCGGCATCCCGATTGATGACACCTTGGATGTACTCGGCCCCGATCCCCGTGAGCATCTGCGGCGGCGGTTGAATCTCCTGGGCCTCGATGGCCACTACCCGCTCGACCTTATCGATGATCACGCCGAGCTTCATGCCGTCTATATCGATGATGATAAAGCCCGAAAGGAGCTCATCGTCCTCGCCTAGCTGAGCCTTCCTCAAATGGAACCTTTTATGCAGGGAAATTATCGGGATTATCTCGCCTCGGAGGTTGAACAGACCCTCGACGTATCCGGGAGCATTGGGAATCGATCGAATATCCTGCACTCGGACGATTTCCTTGACGTCCATGATGTCGACGCCATACAGCTCTTCGCTGATCTGGAAGGTGACGAGCTGAATTTGCGTGTCTTGTTCGGCCATATGCCTCCCTCCATGGAACCTACGCTCCGGGAAGTGTAGCATCTTTCGAAAAAGCCGGCAAGATTGGGGCCTAAAATACTATCGCGTAAAAAATAAAAAAGCCTGGCGACGACCTACTCTCCCACCCTAAGGCAGTACCATCGGCGTTGAGGGGCTTAACTTCCGTGTTCGGAATGGGAACGGGTGTTTCCCCCTCACGATAATCACCAG
>Ga0181517_10004026_pt1 | contig 13610 bp, 9 predicted proteins | sample PEATcosm2014_Bin_31_FD_119748 | JGI IMG/M metagenome (GOLD analysis project Ga0181517, IMG submission 119748) | Peatland microbial communities from MTU Mesocosm Facility, Houghton, MI, USA - PEATcosm2014_Bin01_30_metaG | ecosystem: Environmental > Terrestrial > Soil > Wetlands > Peat | place... | reverse complement strand
GAGGCGGGCGAGCGAGTCACGCTCTGCACGCTTCACGGCGCCAAGGGGCTCGAGTTCGACCGCGTGTTCCTCATCGGGTGCGAGGAGGGCTTCCTTCCCCACGCCAGGACGCTCGACACGCGCGCCACCGACGTGGCGCCGCAGGACATCGAGGAGGAGCGCAGGCTCTTCTACGTCGGCGTCACCCGCGCGCGCGAGGCGCTGACGCTCACGCGCGCCGCGACGCGGCCGATGCGCGGCAAGGCCACGCCGCGCACACCGAGCCGCTTCCTCGTCGAGATCCCGGAGGAGCTGCTCGAGGAGACCCGCGTGACGGGCGAGCCCGCCCGTCCGGTCGCCTCGATCGAGCAGGGGGCCAACGCGCTGTTGGCGGCGCTCGACGCGCTGGAGTAAGCCTTCGGGTCATGACCACGACCCCCGCTACCCGCCGTCTGCTCGAGCCGTCCCGCGTCGCCCCCGACGCCATCGCGCACATGGCCGGCTACCACGCCGACGTCGTCGATCGCGTCGCGCAGGTGGTCGCAGACAAGCCTGTCGTCGTCGTAGGCATGGCGCAGAACCCGCACGTCAAGAAGGTCCGGGAGGCGCTCACCGCCGCCGGCATCGCCTTCGAGTACCTCGAGTTCGGCAGCTACTTCTCGAGCTGGCGCCCGCGCCTGGCCATCAAGCTCTGGACCGGCTGGCCGACGTTCCCTCAGGTGTTCGTTCGCGGCGTCCTCATCGGAGGGGAAGACCTGACGAAGGCGGCCATCGCCGACGGCAGCCTGCGGAAGCGGCTCGACGCGGGGGCGTAGGCCCTGGCGCGGTCCTGTTCGCATCAGCGGCCATGAGCGAGGATGGCCCCGTGGCGATGTTGGCGGGAGGGTTGGGAAGCTCCGCACGGAGATCCACTTCTGTCGGGGCATTCGCCGGTCGTCGAGCTCGCTCGATGGGGCTGTGAGGGACCTCAGGCCGGTACGTAGCAAGCACCGACCGGCACGTAGCACCAGAACCCAGGTCGTAGGCTACCTCATGACGTGGGTAGCGAACCCTGTAGCGAAAGCGTGTCTGCCTGTGCGACAGGATGACAGCCCATCAAATAGGGAATCGGACCCGTCGTCATGGTAAAGATACGATACATGCAGGGATATTGACCCGCCACACGCATTACGCATGCCGTCTCACCGGGAACCATACGAATCAAAAAAGGATAGCAGTAACATCGTGCGGCATTACTACCCATGTGATGAGGTACAACATCTATTTGTCAGCAAAGATGGCCCACCATGATGGGTAGGTTTGCTCTCCAGTCGAGCAATGTTCATGACACCTGCGGATGACATGCCCATCGTGCGGTCATTAACGCCAGCAGTCGACATAACATGCAGGTCGGCATGGGGTGCATGCCCCATCCTGTGGGTGACATACCTGTCGAGACGGGTAGCATGCCAGTTGTGACGGGAGACAAGCGGAGTCGCATGGGAAACGAACCCATCTATGGGGGACGGGTGCGACGGACATGCGGTTGCTACGTTCCCGGCGCTTCAGTCCGACTTCGCGTAGTTCCAGACCTTGAGCTCGTCGATGGCGACCGCGCTGCCGGCGAAGTTCTGCTGGATGACGCCGATGAGCAGCTCGCTCGGCTCGGGGAAGCTGGTCGGGGTGTGGTTCTGGCCGCAGATCGACGACGTACCCACCGGGGTGCCGTCGATGTAGACCTGCATCGGAGTGGTGGTGCCCGGGATCCCGTTCACGTCCCACGCGACGGCGTAGCGGTGCCAGCTCTGGACCTGGTCGGCGCCTCCGAGCAGGTCGGCGTAGGTGTACGTCGTCGTGTAGCAGCCGGTCGCCATGTTCCCGTTGCCGGCCCAGCCGACGAGGCCCCCGCCGCTGTAGCCGTCGTTGCCGTTCAGGCCGATCGTGTACTGCGAGTAGTTGCCCACCGTCGCCAGGAAGAAGAAGGGGGAGTCGTTCCAGGGGACGTCGGTCGGCGGAGCATAGAGCCTGGCCTCGAGCTCGATGGTGCCGCGGTCGGCCGGGATGACGGTCCCGGGGTAGCTGAGCGCGCCGCTCGTCGAGAGGTCGACGTAGTAGGCGCTGCCCTCGAAGCCGGAGACGAAGGTCGGTGTGCCGGTGAGGGACCCGGCGGGGCCGACGGTGGGGTTCAGCAGGGCCTCCAGGTTGTCGAACGTCTCGTGGAAGACCAGGAGCGGCGCCGTGACCTGGTAGTTCACCCCGAGGTTGTTGTCCCAGTAGGTCTGGCCTGCGACCTGGTAGCTGATGGCGAAGTCGACGTCCGAGGACGTGCTCCCCATGGGCACCGCGAAAGTCCAGTACTCCAGGTTGTTGCTGGTCGACTGCGAGTACTGGGCGGACGCCGTCTGCACGGTCTTCCAGCCGTTGGTGGAGAACACGAGGTCGACCGTCTTCTGGTAGGCCAGGTTGTCGAGGATGATGTGGCCCCGCCACGTCGCGTCGGTCGCCGACCAGCTCGTGTCGGAGAGCATCACGTGCTGGCTGCCCAGGAGGGCAGGGGCGCCCGGGTCGCCAGGGACCGGGCTGACGTCGCTGGCCACCTGGTAGTTCCAGCCGCCGTTGTTGTCCCAGTAGGTCTGGCCGTTGACCGAGTACCCGATGGCGAAGTCGAAGATGAGCTCGTTGCAGTAGTGCGGGCACTGGCCGCTGAGGATCGGTGTCGCTAGCTGCCAGTCGTTGCCGCTGACCCACGTCGCGTCGACGGTCGTCCAGTCCTGCACGACCGTGCCGTCCACGGCGTGCACCTGGTAGCTGGCGAACACCTGCTGCGGCGTGCCGAGGTCTGCCACCGCCACGCGGGCGACCAGCTTCGAGTCGAACGAGAACGTGGGGCCGCTCGACTCGACGGGGGGGCCGAGCTCGGACACCACCTCGGCGTCGATCAGCTGCACGGGAGCGGCAGCCGACGGCGACGCACCGCTCAGGCCTGTCGCCGCCACGCCGAGGGTGCTGTCTTCGCCGTCACCTCCGCCGCATCCGGCTTGCGAGAGGGCGACGCAGGCGAGCAACGGGAGGGTTCGAGCGAGCTTCATGGCAGGGTCCTTCACTCAGGAATGAGTGACGTCTTCCTACTCGCTTACATGTAGGTACGTCAAGCCCGAACCCGGGCCGCTCGCTGCCCGGGCGTCGGGGTCACTTCGCGTGCGGGCCGCGAGGTGACCCCTTCCTCGTGAGCAGCGTGTCGAGGCGACCGATGCGGTTGCCGAGCATCCTGGCCATCACGTCCTGGATGTCGCGCCGCTGGCGCTGGGCGAGCAGCGTGATGTCGAGCGCCACCTGGCTGGTGGCGAGCTCGGCGATCGCGGAGGTCTCGCTGATGACCGCGTTGTCGGACGGCTGCATCTCCGTCGCCCCGATGAGCGTGCGCTGATCATCGGCGACGAGCACGAGCCGGTGCTTCCAGAACTGCTCGAGCTCGGACTCGAGCACGCCGTACGAGAAGACCTCTCCCGGCATGGGCGGCAGCTCCGCGTGCGAGAAGATCACGATGTGGACCCTCCGCTTCGCCGCTCGCTGCAGCTCGGGCGATAGCCGCCCGAGCTCCCTCGGCCAGCCGCTGAGCACCAGGCGCTCCCTGGCTCCGACGACGATCCGCTCGGCCTCCTCGAGGACCCGCGCGTAGCCGCTCACGCTGAAGGCGTCCGGTGTGGGAGGTGTCCTGTCGACGTTCTTCGCGGCCTCCTGCAGCGAGGACACGGACGCGTCGAAGCGCTTGCGCAGATCCGCGAGCACCTCGTCCACCGGCGCCGCCGCGAAGCGCTCGGGCGATCCGGCGATCGACCGCGCCGCCCCCTCGCGCACCAGGTTCCGCAGGACGCCGTAGACCGCGGAGCGCGGGATCGACGCGCGCGCACCGACCTCGTAGCCCGTCGCGGGGCTGCCCTGGAGCAAGGCGTGGTAGGCCCGCGACTCGTTGAGACTGAACCCGAGGGCCACGAGCGCCGAGACGACGCCGGCTGAGTCCGCATCCGTCATGGGGTGAAGCTCCCACGAAACCCCGGCGACGGGGGTGACTTTCGCTGCCAGGCACGCCCGGGCCGGCGTCCCCGATTGGAACCTCGACCGGCGCCGGCTGCCCTGCGGCGCATGGGCTCGGGACACCGAGGGCGCCTCGCTCACCCGGACGGTGGCGTCGCGCGCACCGTTCTCCGTGCGATCGCGTTGACGGGTGCCTTCGCCTGCCTCGCGGCGTGCCAGAAGGCGCCCTCCACCGGCAGCCCGGGAGTCGATGCGGCGGTGTGGAACGCTCCCGTGGCGCGGCCGAGCGAAAGCGACGCGCAGGCCGCCCGCGCGGCGTGCAGGTACACGCGGGGGATGCTGCCTGCGGCGACCACCGGCCCGAGCACGCCCGTCGACGCCCAGATCCCGGTCGACCACATCGTCGTGCTCATGCAGGAGAACCGCTCGTTCGACTCCTACCTCGGTCACCTCGCGCGGTACGAGGCAGCCAAGGGCATCCACAACACCATCGAGTCAGCTCCCGACGACGCCTCCAACCCGGCCTACCCGGCGGGCCAGCCGCCGCCCGACGGGGGGCTCCCGGCGAGCGACGGTGGCGCCTCGCTGCACCACTACGCGCACGCCACCGAGCTCTGCTTCTTCGACACAGCGCACCGATGGCGGGACGCGCACTTCGCGTACGACGACGGGCGCAACGACGGCTTCTTCTTCGCCAGCAACGGTCACGGGACCGAGGGCGCGAAGACCCAGGGGATCGACGCGGCGCACCTCGAGGGCGACCGGGCGCTCTGGTGGTACGACGAGCGGGACATCCCCTTCGCGTACGAGCTCTACAGCACCTTCGCGACGGCCGACGCCTACTTCTCCGATGTCCTCGGCCCCACCTACCCGAACCGCTTCTACCTGTACTCGGGGACGAGCTTCGGCGAGACGAGCGATCTCTCGCCCGACCTCTCCGGCTATCCGTACCCCGGGAGCGGCACCAACCCGGCGATGATCTTCGACGAGCTGCAGCTGCGAGGGATCACCTGGTCGCTCTACGCAGAGGGGCCCTCCGCGGCGACAGTGGTGTTCGGGGTCTCGCTCCAGCAGCGCTACGGCTTCGACCCGACCCGGACCTACCCGCAGTTCGTCGCGGACGCCCAGGCCGGGACCTTGCCGGCGGTCGCCTTCGTGGACGCCGACTTCTCCGAGCAGACCACCAACGGCGACGACGAGCACCCGCCGTCCGAGATCGAGATCGGACAGCACTACGTCTGGCAGATCGTGCACGCGCTGACCACCAGCCCGAGCTGGAGCCGGTCGGTGCTGTTCATCACCTACGACGAGGCCGGCGGGATCTACGATCACGTCCCGCCGCCGAGGGCGTGCGTCCCCGACGACACCCCGCCGGTCCTTCACGGGGTCGACGTGTCGCAGCCAGGGCGGTTCGACCGGTACGGATTCCGTGTCCCCTTCGTGGTGGTCTCGCCCTACGCGAGGCGGTCGTACGTGTCCCACGCGGTCTACTCGCAGGCTAGCATCCTGCGCTTCATCGAGGCCAAGGCCAGGGTCCCCGCGCTGTCGGCCCGGGACGCCAACTCGGACCCGTTCACCGACATGTTCGACTGGAAGAGCCCGCCGTTCCTGACTCCGCCCGACTTCGCCGAGCCGCCGGTCGACGAGGCCGCGGTGGCGCGCTGCGCGACCGAGCTGACGCCGAAGCCGTAGGCGGCAAGGGCCCTTGCGGCCGCTACGTGCTCGTGCCTGGACGCGGACGCGAGCTCAGGACCCCCTCTACGTCGGGCGGGACCGACGTGAAGCGCACGCGCACGGTGCCGTCGGGGCCGCGCTCGCGCGTCGAGACCTTGGCGTAGACGTCGCCGGAGGGGAGCAGGCCGTCTGCCCCGGAACCGCGGAGCTTGACGTTGGTGAGCGGCTCGAGCGGCGAGGCGCAACGGATGTCCGCCTCGTGCGCCGAGATCCGCACGACCTCGGCGGGTGCCGGCTGGCCCGACTCGTACTTGCCGTCGAGCAGCGTCAGGTCGACGGTCGCCGGGCGGGGGAGCTCCGTGAGCGGCTCGCAGCTCACGGGCAGGAGCGAGGGGGTCGCCCCGCCGAGGCCCATCAGGTTGTGCGCGCGCACGGGAGCGGGGAACCCCTTGGCTCGAACGGAGAGCGACTCTCCGACGAGGACGTCGGGCCCGGCTGCCTGGAGCGTCGCGTCCGAGATGAGCACCTGGCCTCCGACGGTGAAGCTCTCGAGGCGCGCGGTGAGGTTCACGTGGCTGCCGACGGCCCCGTACTTGGCGCGCTTCTCGGAGCCGATGTTCCCCACGACGACGACGCCGGTGTTCACGGCCACGCCCATCTCGACCGCGGGCAGCCCGCTCGCCGCGTTGCGTGCGTTCACCTCCAGCATGCTCTGCTGCATCGTGACAGCGCACGCGACGGCGCGGCGCGCGTCGTCATCGCGCCGGATGGGCGCCCCGAAGATGACGAGCGCCGCGTCGCCCAGGAACTCCTCGATGGTCCCGCGGTGCGCCATGATGACGTCGGTCATGACGCCGAGGAAGTTGTTGAGCAGGGCGACCACCTGCTCCGGCTCGATCTTCTCGGCGATGGCCGAGAAGCCGCGCAGATCCGCCATCAGGATGCTCACCTCGCGGCGCTCGCCGCCGAGGTTCAGCCGCTCTGGCGACTCGAGGAGCGACGCGACGACCTCGTCGCTCAGGTAGCGGCCGAACGCCCCCTTGATGAACCGGTTGCGGACGTCGAGCTGCTGCACGAGGGCCTGCGTGTCGCTGAGGTGCTGGGCCTCGACGTCGTGCAGCCGCTTGTTCGCCAGCGAGGCGTTGACGCGCGCCTTGAGCAGCACCGGGTCGAACGGCTTGGGGAGGTAGTCGGTGGCCCCCATCTCGACGCATCGCACGACGCTGTCCATCTCGTCGATGCCGGAGATGACGATCACCGGGACGTGGCGCAACGTCTCGTCCTTCTGCATGCGCTCGAGGACCCCGAAGCCGTCGAGCTCCGGCATCACGAGGTCGAGGAGCACGACGTCGAACGGCGCGGCCGCGAGCATCGCCAGGGCCTGGCGGCCGTCCTCTGCGGTCTCGATCGCGTAGCCGTGCTCGGTCAGGCTCACCCGGAGCAAGGTCCGGTTCAGCCGGTCGTCGTCGACGACGAGGACCCGGCCTCTCTCGGCCTGCACCTCAGTGCCCCCCGACGGCCGTGGCTGCGGCAGGCGCGAGCGCCCGGCGCGCTTGCTCGAACGCCTTCTCGATGACGTCGACCAGCGCTCCGGCACCGTCGAGCGAGCCGCCCTTCGCCTGAAGCTCGAGTGAGCGCGCGGCCTCCGCGAGGGCGCCGGCGCCGAACGTCGCCGCCGTTGACTTGAGCGTGTGCGCGGCGCGGTGTACCTCCGCCGGCTGGGCGCTGGCGAGGCCGGTGCGCATCGCGCCGATGAGGCGCTGGCCGTCGCTGACGAAGCCGGTGAGCAACTCCGGCAGGAGCGCGTCTGCCTGGCTGCCGAGCGACGCCCGGAGGCGCTTCATCGCGGCGGGATCGAGGGGCGACGGCTCCGCAGCGGGCGGCGGCTCGGTGGTCTCGACGCCTGCCTTCGTCTCGGGCGGGCGCGTGGTCTCACGGCGCCTGGAGCGGGCGAGCGCGGCGTGCAGCTCGGGGACGTGAATGGGCTTGCTCACGTAGTCGTTCATGCCTGCGGCCAGGCACAGCTCGCGGTCGCCGTCCATGGCGTTGGCCGTCATCGCGATGATGTGGGGCTGGGACGCTGCGGGCAGCTCCTTCCGGATCCGCGCCGTCGCCTCGTAACCGTCCATGTTCGGCATCTGCACGTCCATGAGGACGACGTCGTAGGGGACGCGCCTCACCGCCTCGAGCGCCTCGACGCCGTCCGCCGCGACGTCGGGCCGGTAGCCCATGCGGTCGAGCAGGGCGCGAGCGAGCCGGGCGTTGACCGGGTTGTCCTCGACGAGCAGGATCCGTAGCGGCGGCAGCGAGGTCTCCTCCGCAGTGTGCGCCTCGGCGTCGGTGGGCTGGGGCACCGCGAGCTCGGCGGCGAAGACCTCTGTGAGCGCGTTGTAGAGGGCCGAGGCCTTGACCGGCTTCGTGAGGAACGCGGCGAACTCGCGGAAGCGAGGATCCTGGTCCCGGTACCCGAACGACGTCAACATCGTGAGCGGGAGGGCGGACGCGTCGTGGATCCGCCGGATCTCCTCCGCGAGCGTGAGCCCGTCCATGCCGGGCATGTGCATGTCGAGCACGCCCACGTCGAACTTCTCGCCGCGACGGAGCAGATCGAGCGCCTCGGCGCCGGAGCTGACGGAGACCGACGACATCCCCCAGGAGAGCAGCTGTAGCTCGACGATGCGCCGGTTGGTCGCGTTGTCGTCGACGACGAGCGCGCGCTTGGTCCTGAGGTGGGCCTGCTCGCCGGTTCGATAGACGGGGAGGCCACCCTTCGCGACGCGCGCGCGGATGCTGAAGTAGAACGTCGAGCCTTCTCCGGGGGTGCTCTCCACCCACGCCGTCCCGCCCATCAGCTCCGCGAGGCGCTTGCTGATCGCGAGGCCGAGGCCCGTGCCTCCGTAGCGGCGGGCAGTCGACGCGTCGACCTGGCTGAAGGACTGGAACAGCCGGTCCATGCGGTCGGCCGGGATCCCGATGCCGGTGTCGCGGACGCTGAAGATGATCTCGTGGGTCGGGTCGTCGTCGTCCTTCGCCGGTCGGGAGGCGACGGACACGATGACCTCGCCGCGGTCGGTGAACTTCACTGCGTTGCTGAGGTAGTTGGCGAGGATCTGACGGAGGCGCGACGGGTCGCCGACGACTGTGCCCGGGACGTGAGCCTCCACCAGGCACGAGAGGTCGAGGCCCTTCTCGCTCGCCTTCGCCGCGACGAGATCGAGGGCCGACTCCACACAGTGCCGGAGATCGAACGGCTGCGAGTCGAGGTCGAAGCGATCGGCCTCGATCTTGGAAAAGTCCAGGATGTCGTTGATGACGGTGAGCAGCGCGTCGCCGCTCGTGCGGACCGTCTCGACGAACTCTCGCTGCTGCGGCGTCAGGACCGTGTCGAGCACGAGCCCCGTCATGCCGATGATGGCGTTCATCGGCGTGCGGATCTCGTGGCTCATCGTGGCGAGGAACGCGCTCTTCGCCTTGTTCGCGGCCTCGGCGGCCTCTCGAGCCTCGCGCACCTCGCGCTCCCGGTCGTCGGCCTCTTGCAGCTTCTGCGCGAGCTCGACGAGCAGCTCCTGCCTCGTCGACATCGCCTCCTCGAGCTGCCGCATGGCGTCGTCGACCGTGACGAACTGCTCGACCACCAGGCGCGCGGTCACCTCGGCGGCGCGGCGGGCCACCTCGACCTCCGTGAGGAGGAGCGCGTTCTCTTCCCGCAGCTCCTCGATCGTGGGCTCCCTGCGGCGCTGGCTTCTCACGGAACCCCCTGCGCGCCGCACGCCAGATCGACGGCCACGCGACCGGCCTCTGCGAGCGCGCCCGGCGAGGCGCCGGCGGACACGCCGACCACGAGCACCTCCGGGACGGGGCCCTCGCAGACGTGCGGGAGCGCCCGCAGCAGGTACGGTAGCCCAGCGGCGTGCCCGTACGCGGGGTCGGCCAGGGCCGCGATGCGATCGCCGGAGTACACGGCGAACGGCGCGTGAGTGGGCGCGTCCTTCGTGGCGTCCACGAAGACGACCCGGTCCGCGCCCTCGACGAGCGGCAGGAGGTCGATGCCGGACAGACCGCCGTCGACCAGCTCGACCCCTCCCGGCAAGGTCTGGGTGCGGAGCAGGTCGTAGATGCGGGGGCCCGCGTCGTCGCGCGCGTCGAAGCGGTTGCCGGCGCAGATGATGCGGCTCATCACGCGCCGACCCTCCGCGTGCCGACGACGCGGCCCAGCGAGAGCGCGTGTACGGTGCAGACGAGGCAGGGATCGAACGACCGGACGACGTGTCCGAGCTCCACGGGGTCGTCGACGCTGGACACGTGGGTGCCCACGAGCGCCTCCTCCATCGGCCCGCGGCGGCCGCTGGAGTCCCGGGGCGACGCGTTCCACCCGGTCGGGGTCACGATCTGGTAGCCGGTGATCAGCCCGTCCTCGACGCGAACCCAGTGACCGAGCGCTCCGCGCGCGGCGTGCAGCAGACCGGCGCCCTCGCCGTCGGGGATGGGGCCGGGCGGCTCGTAGCACGAGGCGCCGTGCTCGATCTTCTCGAGGCAGGCCTGGAGCGCCGGCAAGAACGTCGCGGGACGCACGGCGCGGGCCAGCTGCCGGAGCAGGACGCTCGGCCCCCACTTCGCGTAGAGGTCCACGAACAGCGGGTCGCGTCCGACGAGCGCCTCGGCGAGCGGCCCGGTCTCTGCCGCCATGCCCTGGTAGCGGGGCGCCTTCGCCCACGAGTACCTCGCCCCCTCGTGACCGCTCGCATAGGGGACGGTCTCGGCACCCGCCGGGTGAGCCTCGGTCTTGTCGCCAGCGTACCAGGAGTATGCGATGTGCTCGCGCACTGCCGCCGGATCGAACGGCCGGACCGAGGTCGCCTCGGCAAAGCCCGCAGCCACGAGGCGTGCCTGACCGTGGGGCAGGCGCGGTGCTGCTGCGTCCACGAGATCGAGCGACCCGAACGAGAGGAACGTCTCGGTGCCGCGGCCGAGCGATCCGAGGCCGATGTCCCGAGCGTGCCGGATGAAGATGCCGAGATCGCTGTCCTTGTGCGCGGGGCGCTCGTCGAGCCATGCTGTGAGATCCGAAGCACTCTTGACGGCCTGCCATCGCTCGAGCGTGCATCCGAGGACGTGGCGCTCGTACCAGCTGCGTAGCCGGGCGGCGGCGCGTCGGCACTGGATGAGGTCCGAGAGCCCGGGGACGCTGACGATGCCGCCCGGGACGACGTACGACGAGTGCGGCCAGCTGCCGCCCAGGATGGCCACGATGTCGAGCAGGCGCCGGGTCTCGCGGATCACGTCGAGGGACGTCGTCCCGCGGAACGGCTCCCATCGGCGCCGCGCCTCGGCGTAGAGGGGGCGCTGGGCGTACGCAGGGTTGACGAGGTCGGGCGCGAAGATGAGGAACGCGTGGCGGAGATCGCTCTGGACGTGCTCGGTGAGCAGCGCGGCCCGCCGAACGAGCACCGCCGCCGCAGGTGGCGTCACCCGCGCGATGGCCTCGAGCGCCAGCGCAGCGGCGACGAGGTGGCTCGTCGTGCAGATGCCGCACACTCGCGGCGCGATCACGAGCGCGTCGAGCGCGCTCCGGCCCACCAGCACGCGCTCGATCCCCCGGAACATCGTCCCCGCGCACCACGCGTCGGAGACCACGCCGTCGGTGACCTCGACCCGGACCTCCAGGTCGCCCTCGACGCGGTTCATGGGGACTTCGATCGTGACCCTTGCGCTCATGGGAGCTCTCTGCCTCGTGGGTGAATGGGGGCGAACGCGGACCGTTCGCGGCGCTGTCAGATCCTCGTCTTGCGCTCGACGAGCCTCGTCGGCGCTGCGGCTGCGGCCATCCCCTTCTGCGCCATGTAGTGGGCGCGATCGACCCCCTCCGGGAGCTCGAGCGGGATCCCCGCGATGTTGCGGGTGTGGAAGAACGCGCTCGCCTGGGGGAAGTCTGGCATGGTGCAGCCGAAGCACGGAACCCCGACGCGCGTCTTCGAGCTCCGCCGCGCCCAGAGGAACTTGTTGCACGGCCCTCTGGCGAGCGGGCCGTGGCAGCCGAGGTGGAAGAACAGGCACCCTCGCTGCCCGAAGTCCTCTTCCTCGACGCGGTACTCGTGGTACTCGTTGCGAAGGCACCCGGAGTGCACGAGCATGCCGTACCACTCCTCCGGCATCTGGAGGGCGTTCAGCGGCAGCTCGTAGCCCTTCACGACGGCCGTGAGCGCCCCGACGATGACCTCCGGGTGACACGGGCACCCCGGCAGGTTGATGACGGGACTTCCCGTCGCGCTGCGGAACTCCTCGCCGAGGAAGCCGCCGCGGCTCGCCTTGAGGAACTGAAGGCCTACGGCCTCGACCTCGCCCTCGGCCCCGATGCCACCGAAGCTGGCGCAGGTCCCCACCGCGATGACCGCTCCGGCGCGTCGCGCGAGGCCCGCCACCAGCTCCTTGCGCGGTCGCCCCTCGAAGGTGTCGAACATCCCGGTGCCGCCGGGACCTCGGATGATCGAGCCTTCGACGCACAGGATGTCGAGAGGTTTGTCTCCCGCGAGCAGGCTCTCGCGCAGGCGATGATGCTCGCGATGGCTCTGCGCCGAGAGCGACGGGTGCCACAGCACGTCGACGTCGAGGATCTTGAGCAGGCTCCAGGCGTCCATCGCGTCGTGTCCCATCAACGACCACGTGTCACCTCCGCAGCCGCCGCACTGTAGCCAGTAGAGCGTCTTGGGCACCCGTCGACCCGCTTTCTGCGACGTCGGCTCGTCCCGTCGGCACGTCGCGGCACGTGTTTCTACTAGAGGTCGCAGCGCCGGAGAAGGGCCATGTTCCCGCCGCAGGCGGCCTGGTGGCCTCAACCCCCGATGGACACGCGGGCGTCGAGCTCCCGGAACCGGCGCGCGAGCGCCTTCACCAGCGTCCCGAGCCACGTGTCGAAGCCGAGCCCTTCGTCGAGCGTCGCGCGCTCGATGACGAGCACCGTCACCGTGTCGATCGCCTCCACCGTCGCGGTACGCGGCAGGTCGGAGAGGACGGCCGTCTCGCCGAACACCTCGCCCGGGCCCATCCGACGGAGCGTCCTGCGCTGGCCGTCGATGGTCTTGTAGGCCTCGCAGCAGCCCTTGACGATGATGTAAGCGTTGTCGCCGGGCTCTCCCTCGACCACGATGCGTGTGCCTGCGGCATAGGCGCGCCTGGGCATGTGCAGCCCGCCGCGAAGGAACTGCTGTACGTCGGCGCGGAGGGCGGCCGCCGACGCGTGCCGCGAGTCGGGGGAGACCGCGAGCGACCGGGAGAGGATGTTGAGGAGCTTCTTCGAGACCCCGACCCCGCCGAGCGCCCGCTCTGGCGGCACGATCGCGCCGTCACGCGCGGCGAGGAGCGCGTTGATGTAGCTCCCTGTCGCCCCGTAGACGGACCTGCCGGTGACGATCGCGTAGAGGATGACGCCGAGGCCGAAGACGTCCGTCCGCTCGGTGGCCGGCTCGCCGCGGGCAGCCTCCGGCGAGATGTACGCCGGTGTCCCGGCGATCATCTCACCGCTGGGTGAGGCCTTCGTGTGGCCGTCGCCCGCGACCGGCTTGTCCTCGCGCGTGCGCTGCGCGAGGCCCCAGTCCATCACGTAGACCTCACCGAACTCGCCGAGCATGATGTTCTCGGGCTTCAGGTCGCGATGGAGCACACCGCGCGAATGCGCGAAAGCGACCGCGTCGCAGACCTTGAGGAAGATGTCGATGCCCTCGCTGAGCCGCTCGGGCGACCCGGGGGGTCGGCTGGGATCGCAGAGCCAGTCGAACAGGCTCTTGCCGTGAACCAGCTTCATCGTGAAGTAGACGGCGCCGCTGGCGTCGACGCCGACGTCGTGGATGGGCACGACGTTCGGGTGGTCGAGCTGCGCCTGGATCTGCGCCTCCTCGACGAACCGGTTCACGACGCCGGGGGCCTCGCCTAGCGCCGGGTCGAGCTTC
>Ga0181517_10004024_pt1 | contig 13617 bp, 8 predicted proteins | sample PEATcosm2014_Bin_31_FD_119748 | JGI IMG/M metagenome (GOLD analysis project Ga0181517, IMG submission 119748) | Peatland microbial communities from MTU Mesocosm Facility, Houghton, MI, USA - PEATcosm2014_Bin01_30_metaG | ecosystem: Environmental > Terrestrial > Soil > Wetlands > Peat | place... | reverse complement strand
GATTCGTCGATTCCATCGAAGGGCCGGCCAACGCTCGCAGGGTTCTCGTTTGAGCGTGCGGGCACCTGGCTCCAAAGGCACGGGGGCGCGGCCCAAGCCAGAATGCCTACCAGACTAAGGCCGCAGGTTCTTGAACTCATTTGTCTAAGCATGCAACGCCTCCGGAGGCCGGGCAGCTTGATGCTTGAGCGACGGTTTCACTTCCCAGTTCCACTTCCAAATCGCAAAGATCGGTGGATACACGACCAACTCCATGAGGAACGAAGTGACAATGCCGCCGAGCATCGGCGCCGCGATGCGCTTCATGACATCGGCTCCAGAGCCTGTCGACCACATAATCGGCAGCAGGCCGAAGAGCATGCACGATACGGTCATGACCTTGGGCCGCAAACGTTTCACGGCTCCATGAACGATGGCTTCGCGCAACTCGTCCCATGAGTGAATGCCGCCATTTGTCAGAGCTTCGTGACAAGCCAGGTCGAGATAGAGAAGCATGAAGACCGCTGTCTCCGCATCGACGCCGAGTAGCGCAATCAGTCCGACCCACACAGCGATACTCATGTTGTAGTGCAGGATGTACAAGAACCAGATCGCGCCGATCGCCGAAAAGGGTACGGCCAGCAAGATAATCATGGTCTTGATCGCCGAGCCCGTATTGAAGTAAAGCAACAGGAAGACGATGAAAAGCGTTATGGGAACAACCAGCTTCAGTCGCTCGGCAACCCGCTCCATGAATTCGTACTGCCCGCTCCACACAATCTCATAACCGGCCGGCACCTTGACCTTGTCCGAGACAGCCTTCTTCGCGTCGCGCACGTAACTTCCGATATCTCGTCCTGAGACGTCGACATAGACATAGCCGCTCAGTCTTCCGTTCTCATCGCGGATCATTCCTGGCCCGGTCCTCATGCGGATGTCCGCAATCTGGCCAAGTGGAATCTGAGCGCCGGATGGCGTTGCCACCAACACCCGTTCCAGCGCATCGACATCGCTTCGATAATCGCGCAAATATCGAACATTCACTGAATACCGCTCTCGGCCTTCGACGGTAGTGGAAACCTGATCGCCACCGACCGCGGACATGAGAACGCTCTCGGCATCGTCAATGGTCAAACCATAACGGGCAAGCTCGTCCCGTTTGATATCGAAGTCCAGGAAATATCCGCCACTGGTGCGCTCCGCGAAGACGCTGGTGGTTCCAGGGACGTCCTTCAGCGCCATCTCAATCTGTTCGCCCACCTGTTGAATCTGGCCGAGGTCGGAGCCAAGCACCTTGATGCCTAAGGGAGTGCGGATGCCAGTGGTGAGCATGTCAGTGCGAGCTTTGATCGGCATGGTCCAGGCATTGGAGATCCCGGGGATTTGCAATGCCTCATTCAAGCCTCCGGGACCGTAGGTGAGTTCCTGCGTTGTAATGTGATCCGGCCAGAATCTGCTCAATGCTGGCCGCAACCAATGCGGCGCTGACTTTGAGTACCAGCGATCCAATTTCGGCCATTGGTCTTCAGGCTTGAGCACGATGGTGGTTTCCATCATTGAATACGGCGCCGGATCGGTTGAACTTTCTGCCCGGCCTGCCTTGCCGAAAACACGTTCCACCTCAGGGAACGAGGCAATGATCTTGTCCTGTGTCTGAAGTACCCGTCCAGCCTCTGCAACCGAGATGCCGGGCAGAGTTGAGGGCATGTAGAGTAGAGTGCCTTCATCGAGCGGCGGCATGAACTCCGATCCGAGCTTGAAGTACACCGGGATACTAAGTGCCATGATCAACAGGGCAGCGCAGATGGTCAGCCATTTGTGATCGAGGACAAACTCAACGACCGGGTGATAGACCTTCATCATCGGCTTGCTGATCGGATGATTGTCTTCGCTATGGATCTTCCCAACGAAGAGGGCATTGACGATCTTCGCGAGCCAGCGTGGCCGGAAGTCGAAGCCGTCCATGCGCGAGAAGAGGAATTGCATTGCTGCGGGAGCCAGCGTAATCGCCAGCAACGCTGCAATTGCCATGGAAAAATTCTTTGTGAATGCGAGCGGCTTGAAGAGACGGCCCTCCTGTCCTTCCAGCGTAAAGACCGGAAGGAAGCCAACCGCGATGACCAGCAAGGCAAAGAAGCTCGGCCCACCAACCTCTTTGACGGCTGCAATCACGACGGCATGCGAGGGACCGGGCCTACCCTCGGCCTCCCAAAGTTCGAGCTTCTTATGCGTTTGCTCGACCATGACCACGGAAGCGTCAACCAATGCGCCAATGGCCACGGCAAGGCCGCCCAGGGACATGATGTTAGCTGTCATTCCCATCCATTGCATCGGAATGAAGGCGAGAATCACGGTTACAGGAATGGTTATGATGGGAACAATCGCACTGCGCAAATCCCAAAGGAAGATCATGATGACCAGGCTCACGATGATCAGTTCTTCGATCAAGGTGTGCCGGAGATTATCGACCGCCCGGTCGATCAACTCGGACCGGTCGTAAGTGGTAACCAGTTTGACGCCCGGTGGCAGTGTGGATTGCAGATCGTTCAGCTTTTCCTTGGTGCGTTCGATCACCTTCTGCGCATTCTCGCCGTAGCGCATAATGACCACGCCGCCGACAACTTCTCCTTTGCCGTCCAGCTCTCCGACGCCTCTCCGCATATCGGGACCGAACGTTACGGTGGCCACGTCGCGCACCAGGACGGGCGTGCCAGTCTGCGCATTGACCATGATCACGGTTTTGCCGATGTCGTCGAGCGAGCGAATGTAACCACGGCCCCGCACCATGTACTCGCGACCAGTAAACTCCACCAGTCTTCCGCCAACGTCGTTGTTTGACTTTTGTACCGCGTCGCTAACCGCATTGATGGGGATTTTATAGGCGAGCAGCTTGTTGGGGGCGACGTTCACTTGATATTGGCGCACGAAGCCGCCAATCGGAGCGACCTCCGCGACGCCTGGCACAGTTTGCAACGCATAGCGCAGATACCAGTCCTGATAAGTCCGCAGTTGGTCGATGCTGTATTTCCCGGTGGTATCGACGAGCGCATACTGATAAACCCATCCTACGGAAGTTACGTCTTTGGCGAGTTCAACGCTCACGCCTTTGGGCAGCCGTGGAGTAACGGAGTTCATGTATTCCAACGTCCGGGACCGCGCCCAATAGATATCTGTCCCTTCGTCGAAGATGATGTAGATATAGGAGAATCCAAAGTCTGAAAATGCGCGGATATCTTTGACCTTTGGGAGTCCAAGCAACGCAGATGCTATAGGGTACGCGACTTGATCTTCCATGATGTCGGGACTGCGGTCCCACTTGGCGTAGACGATTACCTGCGTATCCGACAGGTCGGGAATCGCATCGAGCTTGGTATTCCTCATCGCATTCCATCCAAGCAGGATGGCCACCGCAACGAAGAGGAATATCAGAAACCGGTTCTTGTCGCTGAAGTCGATAATCCGGTCCATCATTGGAATTTCGCCTCACTCATCAACTGGGCAAAGGAGATGACTGCGCCGCCGTTTGCTGCGGAGAAGTCCCCGGCTTCCTGTTGCGTCGCAAACGTCAGGGTCCCTGGCGAACACCGGTCGAATGCCATCTCCTGAGTATCCTTCATTTCGTCCATGTGCATGGCGCCGTGCTCGCAGGCTAATACGCGGCTGCCCTCGACATACCAAGCCTTGTCAGGCGACATTGCTTTGCCTGTGCTGTAGTCGTGAACTGTGATCAGGCGCAGCGGCCTCTGTTCCTGATTGGCTTCGGTAATGGCACAGCGCGGACAGCAGACTTCTGCCCTCTTTCCGTCTATTTCCGCTGTCACCTTCACATTTGCATGCAGGGGACGCAGGCAGTAACGGCAGGCAACCGGCGCAGGGCGAGCGATGAACTTGAACCAGCCAAAGGTTGCGGCTCCGGCAACGATAAGAACTAACAAAGCAAAAGTAATACGTCTAGAGTTCATAGCCTTCCTCCTCAGTGCGACATTCCAGCCATTGCGTTTTTCAGACCGCTCTCGGAGTCGATCAGGAAGCCTCCGGAGACTACGACTGTTTCTCCCGGCTTCAACCCGGAAAGGATCACAGCGTTCCCATCCATCACCGGCCCAATCGTCACTTTTCGGGGCTCAAACAGGCCTCCGGCGTGGACGACGAACACATGCTGTTCTGTGCCCGAGTTGAGAACCGCTTCCTGTGGCACGATAACCTTCATCCCATAATCGACATGCAATTGGGCGTCAGCAAACATCTGCGGCTTGATAGCAAATCCAGGATTCGGAATCTGTATCCTGACCTTCACGGTTCGTGTTTGTGAGTCCACGGTTGGGTAGATGTACGAGATGTTTCCCGTGTATGTCTTGCCGGGGTAGTAGCTCATGGACAAGGAGACTTTCTGACCAAGATGAACGAACGGAACTTCATACTCATAGATGTCTGCGTCGGCCCATACGGTCGATAAGTCGGAGACTGTATACAACTCGGTGTCTGGCGTGACTGATGTCTGTGGGAATACCTTGCGATCGGTCACGAAGCCTGTGATCGGCGAATAAAATGTCAAGTCCTTGCTTACCTTGCCTGTCGCATCGAGTTCCTTGATCTGCTCATCTGAAATGTCCCACAGCTTGAGGCGTTCCCGGGCAGACTGAAGGAGCGACTGCGATCCTTCGGCGATCTCTTTGAACGGAGCACTGCCGAGAGTCGCATTTCCGCGCTTGGCGATGAGATATTCCTCCTGCGTCGAAACCAGGTCGGGGCTGTAGAGTGTGAAGAGGGGCTGACCCTTCTTGACAAGTTGACCGACAAAATCGACATAGACCTTATTGACATAACCCGCAACCTTTACGTGAACGTGTGCGATTCTGGTTTCGTCGGCAACGATCTGCGCGGTGGTGCGAATGTCGCGAACCATGGATTTGCGCTCCACAAGCGCGGTGCGCACACCGGCGAGCACCTGCTTTTCCGGAGGTATCGTCACCGTCCCCGCGGGCATGGTGGCCATGCTTTGATCTTCGGCGTACTTCGGAACAAGAGTCATCCCACAGTCGGGAGCGGTCCCCGGCTTGTCCGATTTGTAAGCGGGATGCATCGGGTCATACCAATAAAGAACCTTGGGGCCTCCCGGAGCCGTTCCATTTGCAGGCATGCCGGGCCTGTTCGCCATGCTCGAGGAGGTCGCTCCGGTCGCTTGCGTCGCGGGCGATGCACTCTGCTCCGCATACTGCGGGACAAGGTCCATTCCATCCGGTGCTTTGCCAGGCTTGTTGTAATGATGCTGCGGGTTCATGGCATCGTACCAATAGATCGGTTTTCGTTCGCCACTTGCACTTTGGGATGCGGCTATAGCATTCGCGCCCGTGCCAAGCCAACGGTGAGTCGAAGCGGCATAAATTGTTCCCAGGGTCATCACGATCAAAATGCCAAGAATGATTCTCTTTGTTGAGTGATTCATAGCGGAAAATTCCTCCGTAGCAGAGCAAGAAAGCAATTTGAACGGACAATCGGTCCGTACGGAAATTCATTGCGGATTGATTCGATGCGAATCGATTTGAAGAAAGGCAGAATAACTCTGAATGGGAACATTTAGTTTGCCCCTTTTGAGACGTGAGAGTCCAATGCTGCAGGTGCGGTGACTGGTGGACTCGTAACATCGGTGCCTGTCAGGACCTCAATTCGGGCCAGTGCCGTCTGGTAGTCGGCGAGCTGTCGGTAGTAGTCTGTCTCGTAGTCCAATAGCGTCGTGAAGTTCGCGAGCAACGAAAGAAAATCCACACTGCCTACCTGGTAGGAAGCCATTGCAGATTCCAGAGCGAGCGACGATTGGGGAACCACGCCTTTGGAGTAGAGAGTCAGCAGCCTTTCCGATGCTTTAGCGCTTAGGTATTGCTGCTTCAGTTCAAACTTGACTTCATTCAAACGGCCGTCGCGCATTTTTTCGGCGCTGATTAAGTCCTCGCTGGCTTCAGCCACGCCCTGACGCTGTTTGTTCTTATAAAAGATGGGAATGTTCACACTGAACGTAACGCCGTTCATATCCTGCAGTCCCGCACGCTGTTGGTACATGTAGTTCACTCCAATGTCCGGTTTGTACTCCTTTTGCGCGAGTGCAACGCCAAGGCGGCCGCGGTCCACCATCGCCAGATTCCGAAGCACTGCGGTGTCGTTGTCCGCCGCCAGAGCATACAACTCTTCGAGAGAGTACCGGAGGGTAGCCGGTTCAACTTCGGCCGCAGGGGGAAGCGGCGATTCCGGGGGCCGAACCATGGAGACATTCAGCCTTGCCTGAGCAGTGGCCCGCTGCTGTTCGAGCATGGTGAGCTTTTCAATCAGAAGCGAGATCTCTACCTGGGAGCGCAGTACATCCACCTGCATTGCTTTTCCAACCCGGTAACGCGCCTCTGCGATCTTCGACAGCTTTTCAAGAAGTTCCTTATTTCGATTCGTGGTTTGAATTGCCTTGTCGAAATAGAAGTAGTCGTAGTAGGCAACTCTCACCTCGGCCGCCACTCTGCGTCGGATAGCTTCATAATCTGCCTGTGCTGCGTCAACGTCCTTGCTCGCGATCTGACCGCGCAACTTCAATTTGCCGGGATACGGGAACTGTTCGGAGACCGTTATACCGCGGTAGCTTGAGTTGTCGCCTTGCATCACGCTGAACGGAGCAAGGTTACCCGCCCATCCAACCGAAGCCATGGGGTCGGGGAGAGCCCTTACTTGGGACACGCGCCGCTGCAGGCCTTTGATTGTGTGCAGTGCACTCTGGGCTTCCGGGTTCTTGCTCAGAGCTTCCGCAATCACGTCCTCGATCATGAGCACTGGTTGGCCAGTCGGTTCGCCAGAAACTGAGGATTGCGCTGCGAGAGTCGGCCCCTGAACGGTCTCTCGATCCTGGGCCAAGAGACCTAAGGGCAATAGGACGAGCCATCCTAGCCATAACTCGCTTCGACTTATTCCAAACCTACTCATGCCGACCTCCCTGTCCAAGCTTCTCTCCATTGTTTGGAGATTGAGCATTCGGTTTCTGACCCGAGTCCGCCGCGACCTGTGCATCCAAGGCATCGACTAGGTGATAAAACGTGGATCGCGGCAAAGGCTCTTTAAGGTCGAAGGAGTAAGTATCGCGGTATCCGAGCACGAGCAAATGAAAGGGATCGGGGTTCGACAAGGTCTCAAGATCATCCCAGCGCCAGTTACGGCTATCCCCGCGAGCGCCGGTTACATACTCGATTCCGTCGTCTGACAAACGCAGAGTGCCGTTCGTTCCGCCGGTGAGGGTTCGATGATGCGCAGGGATTGCGATGGCCACCGACACTGGATCGGGAACTGCATTTTGCGAGGGCCGCAGAATCAAATGTGATAACTCTGCTGCCAACGCCGGAGGAACGGCCTGGCCCAGGTCAAATCTGTAGCGCTGCATCCCAGGAAAATGATGATGGCGATTTTGATAGGTCTGGATCGTCAATGCATTGGGCGAAAGACGAAATGTCTGAACCTCAATAAACGGCCATTTGTCGATGCGTCCCTTCAGGGACCGGAATTCGATTCCTTCTTCACCGATCTTGAGGCTGCCCTTATCGGTTCCGATTGCCTTGTGCAATCGTGCCGGCGACTCCCAGTGAATGACGATCTGCCTGGCGCTTACTCGATCGCGATCTTGTGGATTTTGCGCAACAGCCTGCGGCACGCAGACCAACAAACTGACGGAAAGAAATAAAAATGGCACGACGATGGGTATCAAGAGCCGCGGAGACGCGAAGATTCTTGAATTCTTCATGGATTACTCCCTTTGTCTGAAAACAAATACGACGGACCCTATGGTCCGAGCGATTCTAGACGCAGGAGTGGGTTAGACCAGGAAGGTGCAAAGGAGAGCGCGTACGTGCGAATTCTGCAACTTCACTAATCGTGGAGAGCCACGACCCGAAAGGAGAATCGGCGCGAGAAGTGCACTTGTCAATTCGCTGGTTGCACGGAGGACGTACGTGCCCTGATGCGAACTGCCGGGGTTCAGGATTGGCAGGGCCGGCGCTGGCTCGATCGGCGATACGTTGCAGCAGGAAGGGTTTCCTGAAAGCGTTGAGGCCGCTCCGCAATGCATCGCGGGGGCCTGCTGGTGTGCCGCGCAGCATCGGTGCGTGTGGGATGCCGATGGCTGAGCACAGAGATGAGGCGTACCATCGGCAACTCCCGCAAAGATCAGCAAGAGCGCAAGCACCACGACTTTAGGCAAACGTCCCATTCGACTACAAATATACCATCTTCCTGTTTAGAAGTGATATTCCTTGCTCAAAATGCCTATGTCGTTGCCGGGCGGATTCGCAGTGGAGAATGCCGAAGAGAACCGACAACTCATTCGCTTCGACACGACAAGCATAGATGGTTGTATTCAAAAATCTTAACGCGTTTTGTCGTATGCCAGGACTGCTCTTCACAGTGGTTGATATGGAGTCCATGGTTGACTTTGATTTCGTTTCGTGCCAGACTAACGTCTCCGCTGCAGTTTGCGCGGGACTTTTCGTTCTCAACGAGAAATCACATTGAACTCCAGCCTTTATCTCGCTTGTCGCACCCTCTGTTGTCGCTGACCCTCACAGCGGCAGTATGACTCATGCGTGCGCAGAAGAGATTGCATCCTGACAATCGATTTCCTTGGTAGACAGAAGCATTTATCTGCGCATGGTCTACATCCATGTGTATCCATCCGTCCTATGGAGAAGTTCATGATGAATCGCAGGAGTTTCCTTATTTCCGCTGCGGCAGCTGCCTATGTTGCAGCCGCGCAGCCGATCCTCAGCCAGACCGCAAAGCAGAAGCCGCTCACTCGCAAAGAGCGCGTAGACCGAGCGCTTGCCGGGCGCGATGTGGATCGCCCGCCGTTCACGCATTGGCATCATTTCGGTCCGCAGAGTGCCGAGGTGCATGCAAAGGCGACCCTCGATTATCACTGGAAATACAAGACGGACATCGTGAAAGTGATGAGCGATTTTCCGTATCCCAAGCCAGAAGGGAACTGGTATGAGCTGAAGGTTCTCGACAATCCATTTCCCGATCAGATTCGTGCGCTGGAACTGATCAAAGATGGCCTGAACGGGGATGCATACATTCTTGAGACGGCCTTCAACCCCTGGCAGGTCGCAGTTAAGCTCTCGTCGAAAGAGGAAGTTCTCCGCCTGCAACAGGAAAACCCGCAGCGGCTTCTTGACGCTCTCGATGTAATAACGAAGTCGCACATCAATCATGCCAAGCGAGCTTTTGCCGCGGGCGCTTCCGGGGTCCTCTTCTCGATTGCGAATGCCAAGCGCGACGAGCTTTCGCCGGCCGACTACGCCAAGTTCAGCGCACCTTTCGACAAGCGCTTTTTCGAAGCGACCTCTAACGCCAAGCTGAGTTTTCTGCATCTGCATTGGGAGAACGAATACGTCGATCAGTTTGTCGGATTCAAGGCTCCAGTCGTCAACTGGTCGGTGCAGACCAGCGGCGTGCAGGTGAGCACCGTACGCAGCAAGTTTCCCCAGACAATAGCCACCGGAATTGACGAAGTCAAATACAAGGAACTGTCTCCGGAACAAATCCGCGAGCAGTGGCAGAGCGCCAGCAATGCCGCCGGGGCCAAGTTTATCCTTACGCCGGGCTGCTCGGTTCCCAATGACAGCACGGATGAGGAGTTATCCCGTCTTCCGCAAGTTATTGGAGCTTAATTCCATGTCCTTCATCCACAGCCAATCCGACTGGCTGACCGTTGTGCCAGTGCGCTTCGTGTTGCGGAGCGCACCCTTCCGCTGTTGTTTCACCTCCGCAAGCTAACGCGCTGTCGCGCGATTTATTCCTGAACCCTTCATATCGAGGAAGATTGCAGGACGCCGGTGTATTCGGCGTCAACGAAGACCCGCATACAACAGGGGAGCTTCCTTCAACCCATTCATTCTGAGGAGGAATAAAATGATTTCAATTCGCAAGGCATTCAGTGCACTTGTTCTGCTCGTCTCCTTACCGCTATTCGGGCAGTCGTACCATGGCGAAGTGCGTGGACTGGTGACAGATCCCAGCCACGCAGTTATCTCCGGGGCCAAGGTTACGCTCATTGACGAAGCGCGGCGCATAACTCGTGTTGCGGTATCGGATAGCGACGGGCTCTACACTTTCAGCCGGGTCGATCCGGCCAGCTACCAGGTAATCGTCGAGAGCACGGGATTCAAGCGTTTCTCGCGCGGGGGAATCGCGGTCGGAACGGAGCAGTCGATAACGGTGGACGTTTTGCTCGAGCTTGGCGATGCTTCACAGACCATCGAGGTCACAGGCGCCACACCACAACTGGATACGACCAACGGTTCCACATCGACGTCTCTCGAAGAACAGAAGCTGCTTGACCTACCCGTCTCGACCAGCGATGGACGAAACCAATATACGGTCATCAATGTTTCGCAGAATGTATTGCCGGTGATTCGCGGGTCAGGATTCATCGACCAGAGCGACACCTCGACCGTATCCATTGCCGGTAGCCCGGAATCCACCAACCAATACCTGGTCGATGGCGTACCGATCACCGACACCGTCAACCGGCCCACGATCATCCCGGCAACCGAAGCGACCCAGGAACTCAAGGTCCAGGTTACGACCTATGATGCCGAAGTAGGAAGGACAGGCGGCGGCGTTTACAATACCCTGCTCAAGTCGGGAACCAACGACCTTCACGGTTCGCTTTATGGAGTTACAGGCCAGTCGGTGTTCGACGCCAACGACTTTTTCGCCAATCGCGCCGGCGTTCCTCGTCCCGATACGCCCTCCTACAATTATGCCGGTTCCATCGGCGGCCCGGTAATCATCCCTCATCTTTACCATGGACGGAACAAGACCTTTTTCTTCGTCGCCGAGGAGGGATTCAACGAAGCCAATTTCCTGCGGGTAAGCTATCAAGTGCCTACCGACCTTGAACGCGCCGGAGATTTTTCCCAGAGTTACATCCTGTCTCCCACCGGCGCTCAGGTTCCCGTTACGGTCTATGACCCCAACACCCGGCAGCCGATCCCCGGCAACAATCTGGCCAACGCCTCCGTTCCTATAAGCACTGTCGGACAGAATATCCTCAGTTATTACCCGCATCCCAATGTGCAGGGACTGCCTTCGGGTGCGTCGAATTATCTTGCGGCAGTGCCCGGTCCGGCAAATCGCGGCCATGAGTTCGTCGGCAAGGTTGATCACCAGTTCTTCAAGTGGTGGACAGCCAACGTCTCCTATCTGCACTACTTCTGCTTGATTCCTTTTGGCGATGCGCTGGGAACCGTGCCCGGATCCGAATCCATCACCTATAACCGGCACGTGGACGCGACAAACCTGAATAACATCTTCACGCTCAATCCCACGACGGTGCTGAGTGTCCGCTTCGGGTTCAACCGTTTCCCGAATGTAATTCTGCCGCTAAGTAATGGCTTCAGTCCCACCTCGCTGGGATTGCCCGCCTATAACTACCAGCTCAATTTCTTTCCGCCGGTGAATGTTACCAACTTCACCCCTTTAAGCGATTCAACGGCAACCAGGGACTTCTGGTATTCCAGAAATCTGTTTACCCAGATCGCCAAGGAACTTGGCAAGCACAGCATCAAGGCTGGCATCGATTACCGTTCCATCAACCTGTCTTTCACCGATTTTCAAAGCGCTCCAGGGGCGTTTACGTTTACCGGCAACTTCACCGAGCAGACGCCGAACGCGCCCAATGGAGGCGCATCGGGCAGCGCCATTGCCGATCTTCTTCTCGGGCTTCCGACCAGCGGACAGATCGAGCAGTCGCAGCGCTTCTACCAGTACATCAACTACTGGGGAGGTTATGTGCAGGACGAATTTCGGGTGAACCAGAAGCTGACGCTCGATCTTGGGTTGCGCTACGAATACGAGACTGGACTGAAGGACTCCAACAACAACGAGGTGGTCGGATTTAATCCAACAGTCGCCAGTCCGTTGGCAAGTACTGTGCCGGGAACAGTCGGCGGTCTGGAGTTTGCAGGGACGGGCGGCCGCAACGAGACGGGCGAACTCTCGAAGCTCAAGTTTGCGCCGCGACTTGGATACTCCTATGCCCTCGGACAAAAGACAGTGATTCGCGGCGGCTTCGGAGTCTTCTACTCACCGTTGCGCTACGACGCCACGGCGGCGCTTCAAACCGGATTCACGACCGAGACACCGCTCACCTCGAGCAACGATGGCGACCTGTCTCCAGCGCCAGGTTTCTCGCTGAGCAACCCGTTCCCCGGCGGGCCGCAACCACCCACGGGGAACGTCAACGGCCTACTTACAGGCATAGGCGATCCCATTGCAGCCTATAGCCAGAACATCAAGTCTCCCATCATCTATCAATTCTCGTCCGGCGTGCAGCGGCAGCTGTCAAAGAGCACGATTCTGGAAGTGGATTACGTTGGATCGCGCGGGCGTCATCTACTGCCCTCGCCACAGGGAGGTGGCAGCGCTTCACCTGCGGGTGGCGGCCGAACCAATATCGACCAGTTGAATCCATCTTACTTCGCGCTTGGCGCGGCAACGCTCAATGCTCCCACGGCCAATCCGTTTTATCAACCGGATGGTCCGGGATTGATCGGCCAAGCCACTGTCCCCTACTCTCAGACGCTGCTGCCGTTTCCGCAATTTGCTTCGGTCAACGTAATTACAACCGACAGTGCATCAAGCTATAACTCGATTGCGGCTCGGGTTGAACGGCGCTTCTCCTACGGATTGTCCTTCCTGAGCACGTATACCTGGTCCCGCAACCTGGATGGTTCTTACGAGACCTCGAGTCCGTCCGGCGGTTCCAACCCCGGTCCGCAGAACATCTACGACCTGAAATCGGAGTGGGGGCGCTCCTTTATCGATGTCCCGAATCGTTTTACGCTTGCCGGTTCTTATGTTCTTCCGGTTGGTAAGAGCAGGAGATTCCTGAGCAATGCGGGACGATGGAATTATGCCGTCGGCGATTGGCAACTCAGCGCCGTAACCTACTATGAAAGTGGATTCCCGCTGCCTATTACTCAGAACAACCAGAACGGCCTCATCGGCGCGGCAGTGCAGCGGCCCAACATCAATACGGGCGTGAGTCCGAAGACCTCGGGCGGCCTCTATAGCAGGGTAAACGGATACATCAACCCCGGCGCCTTTACCGCCGTCAACGAATTGCAGTTCGGCAACGAGCCCAAGGCCGGCACCGCTCTGCGCGGCCCTGGCTCTGGTTCAGGCAACTGGGACACGACGCTCATCAAGACCGTTTCCATCAAGGATCGAGTGAACATCGCCTTTCGCGCCGAGGTGCAAAACATCTTCAACCATCCCTGGTTTGCGCTGCCCAGCACGACTTTAGGCCTTTCGACCTTTGGCCAGATAACCTCCGATTACAACACTCCCCGGCAGATTCAACTGGGAGGACGCATAGCGTTCTGAGGATTTCCAACACTACGAACAGACACTGCCAAGGGGCTTGGCGCAGCCGATTGATGAAATAGCGGCTGCGCCAACCTCGGCAATTGGGGACCCAAGACCTTAAGCATTTTCTCCAAAAATCCCAGTCCGGCGCGCTCGTAAGACGCCAGAGCCCACCGGAAGCGCTCCATTTGGGCGACACTGCAGGATAGCTATGGTTGATCTGCATGTCAATCTTCATTCTCT
>Ga0181517_10004023_pt1 | contig 13618 bp, 14 predicted proteins | sample PEATcosm2014_Bin_31_FD_119748 | JGI IMG/M metagenome (GOLD analysis project Ga0181517, IMG submission 119748) | Peatland microbial communities from MTU Mesocosm Facility, Houghton, MI, USA - PEATcosm2014_Bin01_30_metaG | ecosystem: Environmental > Terrestrial > Soil > Wetlands > Peat | place... | reverse complement strand
TCCGAGGCCGAACTCCAATCCACATTCGCCGCCGTCAACGAAGTCGCATCGCCCTGAACCGGAGTCGCTGTCTGCTGGGCGTGAGCCAGCATCATACCGGCCATGCCCGCCGCGCTCAAGATGGCGGCAATGACCGCTGTTTTGTTTAAGGAGGTTTTCATAGATTAGGTTCTCATCCGACTCGTGTTTTAATTCCAGTTTACCGTTGAAAGTATCCGCCAACCACCGATTCCGCCGGGCAGGACGGTTTGCACCAAACCGCCGGCGGTGACAAATAAAAAGCCCGCGACAATAAGGCGCGGGCGAACACACGGCTTGAATGGCGGGTGGAACCATTTCCTCTAATTATAGCCTTCATAAGTTTTATATGATTTCCATAACTATCTTGGCACAAGATTAACATCAGCCTATCCGCAGGCAAGCAACAAACGTGTTACTTTTGCCATTTTCCAAACTTTGCGAAAAACATTGCACGATGTAAAGCCTCGTGTTTTGCCGCGCTCCTTTCCGGGAAGATTTGCGAATGCCTGTGCGCAAACCAAAACGCTGTCCGCACCGAACCCGGTTCGGAAAGAACATCGCCCGCTTGCGGGCGCGGCGGAGTTTGACCCAGGAAAAACTGGCTGAAAAAACGGGTGTGAGCGCGCGTTATCTTCAAAGCATTGAGGCCGGGGAATATCTTCCCGCCCTGCCAACGCTGGCGCGGCTGAAGTCCGCGTTGCGATGCGATTGGAATGAACTCTTTGGCGGTTGTGACAAGGGGTGAAATTCATGTCGCGGAAGCCGGGATCGGCGGTTCAATAAGCCCACTTTTTCTGGTTTCAAGATGTGAAAGCAGTCGTGGCGCAAACTCCACTGCGTCAAACGGCTTGGCGATGTAATCCACCGCGCCAAGTTCAAGGCCGCGCTTCGCGTCCGGTTCACAAAAGCGTCCCGACACAAACACAACGGGCGTTTCTTCCAAGTGATGGTCTTGCTTCAACCGGCTGCAAATCTCGAATCCGTTCATTCCCGGCAAATCCACGTCCAGCGTGATCAAATCGAAATCGCCTGCCCGCGCCATTTGAATCGCCTTCATTCCGGTCGTGGCCACTTCCGTTTCGCAGCCGGCTTGTGTCAGCAGGAAAGTCATAATCATGGCCACCGGAGTGTCGTCTTCGACGATGAGAATTTTCACTTTATTTTTCACTGGCCGCGTCTGGTTTAACTTTTTACCCGAAAAGTGGCAAGAAGAAAATGATAGCTAATAGAATCTGTCAGACTTTGCCCGATCCTGCTTGGCTTAATGGCCAATCGTGGTTACCAAAAAAGATCGCAGACTGTTGGGCGAGGGCATCCGCAAACACCGCAAGCTCGCTGGTTTAACTCAAGAAAAACTGGCCGAGCGCGTTGACATCAATCCTGTCTATATGGGGCAAATCGAGCGGGGCTTCAGGGTGCCGACAGTGGATGTATTATTGCGGATCGCGCGGGCGCTAAAAGTCAATTTGCGCGACATATTCAGTGAACTTTGAAGTGTGGCGAATGAAGGACGCTTGAATGAGGGCTGCAGGTTTGGAAGAATTCAGCGCGTGACAGCCATATACATTCTGCTCGCGGGCGTCGTCAGTTTGATCATCGGGGTCGTGGCGGGGCGCCAGTTGCTGATTTTACAAAACCGGGGCGAAGCGTTGGTCGCAAACAACCTGGCGAATCTCAACCGTCCGCATTTGTTGCTGAACAATGTCACTTTGCCGACAGAAGATGGCACAACGCAAGTGGATCATATTTTGGTGACGGAAGCCGGATTATTCATCATCGAAACGAAACACTACACTGGCTGGATATTGGGGCGACCCCATGACGATTATTGGACGCAAGTGATTTACCGGAAGAAAAGCCGGTTTCACAACCCGCTGAAACAGAATTACGGACACGTCAAGACCGTTCAAGCGTTGTTCAAGCTGCCGGAAAGTGCGTTCGTCGGCGTTGTGGTTTTCACCGGCGACGCCAAATTCAAAACTGATTTGGGGCAGAATGTGATCCATCTGGATCAATTGTTGGATTTCGTCCAGCAGCGCCGCGATGAGGTTTTGGATGAGCGGCAAATGACGTATGTCGTGGGCCGGTTGGAAATGAAGCGGCTGCGTCGGTCGCTGGAAACTGACGAATATCATTTGAATTTCGTCCGCAACAAAATCAGTGAAAAATCGCGGTGAAGCCACTGTTTTGGGGAAAGTCAGCCGCGTTTTCCACCCTTGCATCATCCCTCGCCCGCCAAAAAGACGCCGTAAATCGAAAGCTAGGCGCATGACATTTTGGCGGTTTTCATCGAAAACCGCCACTTTCTGGCTTGATCCCCTTTCCAGAGCCGAAAACCCCCTAAATTGAGGCAGCCCAATTCTAGTTGCAGCCATACGTTAACGTTATTATACTGCTATTATGAGGGGTCATATTTCCAAGCTAGTCCGGGCAAAATTACAAGCCATTGGCATGAAAAAACTGCCTTTTTCGGTCGTCGCCGCCGTGGTCGCGTTGGTCGAGGCCGACATGGTCGCCGCCCTTGAAAAATCCGTTGAGGAATGGACTGCGCCAAAGAGCCTGGCGCGGACATTTACGGAATGCGTGTGTGCCGAAAAGGGTCTCCAGGGGCGGCAGCCCTTGGACCAATTGCGTTCCGCGAACCCGGAGGGTGAGACAGGAACGCTAATTGGCACGCATTCCCACTACGAAGAAGCAAAAATTTTAGAGGCAACTTCCGAATGAAAAACTCGACGCAATTGCGAATCAGAATGCCGCGCGAAAAAGCGTCACACTGGCTAGAGCTGCCGCCGTCCTCCCGCGCAAAAGCCGTCGCCGTGGTGTTGAATGCGTGGGGCGAAATTGATTTGAAGGAACTTGTGGCCATGCGCCGTGAATTGGTCAACCTCGGCACACTGCTCAATCAAAGTTTGGCGGCGTCCTACGGTCAAAGTGTGGATGAAATGAGCCTCGGCCAATGCGTGTCCCTGCTCAAAAAACTAACCGCGCAATGAAGGCTTGCATCTACATAAAAAAGTCACGCGGGCGAGGGCGGGGCGCAACGCTTTCGTTGCTCAAGCACTGCCTGTCAGAAGGTCGCAGCAAAAAAGAAATTGATGACAACAAGAGCCGTGTTGTGTCGGCTGACTACTACGGCCTGGTCGGTGCGGTTGACCCGAGCAAGCCCGGCGAACTCCGGGACAATTTGCTGCGCCAGAATCACGGTGGCAAGAGCAAGGAGGTCGCCAAACACGTCGTGCTGTCCGTTGAAGACACGATTGATCCGGCGGCACGTCGCGCGGCGATTCGTGTGCTGCGGCGGCTCGCCTTTGAATTCCTGAAAGCGTATGCGCCGGGGTGCGCGGCGCTGGCGTTTGCGCACAATGACAGACAGCATCCGCATTTGCATCTGATTATCGCCAATTCCGACGGCGCTCGGGCGTTGCACTGGCAACCGAAAATGTTGCGACAGATGCAGAGCATGGAATGGCTGTCCAAAGACCTGCAAACCCTCGTCCAATCAGGACGGAAAAAATCGCGCAAGGTCAGCCATGAGCCGTATCCCGATGCCAAATTGACATTGGCAGCGGAGCTGGCGGCGATGCAAAAGGAGGAATTGGAAAAGATTTCATGGGAAATTCGCGGAAACACAAGGGTCTTTCTGTATAAAGGCCGGCGTGTCCGTGAGCGCACCGTGGAAAAGGAAAGGACAAAACTAAACTATGAGACTGGAAAAAATAAACCAACTGCTGACAGTTCTTCGGGAACTGCTGGAACATCTGGAACTGCTGCTCCGCGAGAAGAAGCCACTATCGGTCGCGGAAATCAACCTGCTGGGGCAACTGCCCTTGCTGTTACCAACGAACATCGCCCTGGTGCGGGATCAAATTCTGCCACGCATCAACTTGTTGCTGCGCTCGGCCGGCTCCAAAAAGAGCGACGGCGTCGAAACAATCGAATTGACGCTCCCGAAATCACCTGAATTTGAACCCGGCACAATAGACGGCAGCGGTGAACTAAAAGCGTGGCTGTCCAAAACGTCCAAGTTGCTGGCGGAATTGGTTGCGGCGAGAAAAGCACGGCTGTCGCCGCCGGTGAAAAGACTGTCGCCCGAAATTGAGTGAGAAAGCAAAACAGGCCGGACAATATTATGCCGGCCCGTTTTTGTGAAGTGGAAGTTGCCCGTCGCAACGATTCAGTTTTTTGGTGGCCATGGCTGACGTGGTTCATCGAGGTCAGGATGCAAAATCAACCATTCGCGGTCGCGCGCGTCGCGATGATAACGAAAGCGTTTCGGATATTTTTGTGCGAGTCGTCCGAGATAGACGCCACAAGCGGTGTTGAAACTGAACAGATCGCGGACTTCATGACCGACGTTCAACATTCTTTTCAACTCACACTCGATTTTCCAGGCCGTGCCGCGCAAATCGTAAACTCCCGCGTTTTCGCGGAACCACTGGTCAATCAGATTGAGCAGCCGAACCTCCGGCGACAATTCAGAAATGGCGGACAAGATGTCGGGGTGATGGAAATGCGTCACACCGAACCGCTCCGATTTTAACGCATCTGGAATTTGGAACTCCTGCAACAAGAAACGAATGAATGCCGGAAGCTCTGACAGCAACTTGTCCCAAAATATCTTCCGCTGCCGCAACGATTGGGTCGCCATCGGCATCGGCTGCAACGCGGCCTTCAACAAAATGAATTTGTCCAGGAGCGAGTCGTCCATCGGCGGAAGGATCATGAGATTTTCCGGCTCGTCATTGACGGAAACAGTGACGCGCCAAAATGGTTTTAACGAAAGCGCCTGACGATATTTTGCATGACAGCTCTGGACTTCATTGACCGTGAATTCTTTCACGCGCGAGCCGAAGTGCCGCCGCGCTGCGATGTTCGTCGAACTAACTTCGTCTTCCACGGCCAGATGCTCCGATTCAACGAGGTCGCCGTTGAAGGAAGTGTCGCCTGCCATGTAACGATACGGCTTACCCACACGGCCGCCCAGCATCTCCGTGATCAGATTTTGCACCAAACTCTTGCCACTGCCAGCGGGCCCGGCCAAAACCAAAATCTGATTCGGGCGCGTCTGGCCGGAACGCAACGACTCGATGGAAACTTTCAACCAACCCAACAAATAGGCCAATTGGTCCTCCAACATCCCTTCCAACAACTGTCGAAGAATCGGCCAATCACCCGGCTGCGGCTCAATCAATACCGGCGATTCCGTGATCAAGATGCGCTTGCCACAACACTCAACCAGTCCCTTGCTATAACCCGCCAGCCGCCCGGCATAGGAGACATCGGCGACCGCTTGGATTTCGATTAACTTTTGATCCAATGGACTCACGGGATCATCGCCCAGGATTTTTGGTGAATAATTTGCCGCGCGCAAATGGCGCTTCAAACTCGTTTCGGATATTTCGATCCACTCGCCGCGCTCATTCTTTATCCAATAAGTCTTTTTGTCCCTGTCATAATACGCCTCGAACGAATCTGGCTTGCGCGGCGCGAGCATTTCCATTTTCTGAACATCAACCAATTGCGCCGCCGCAATCGCGGCGGCCAATTCGACGGCGTCATCGCAATTTTTCAACCAATCGTTCGCGTCTTTGGAATCACCCGGCGTTTTGACCAACAGGACGGGCGCGTCCACGCGATTCACTACGTCGCCCAGCCACCGCTTGGCCGGCGATTCACCTTTCCCATCGAGCGGATCGTTTTGCGGAAAAACAAAAACCCTTTTACCCTTCGGAATTTTCCCGCCGATCAATCGTCCATTGCCAGCGCCGCGCGTGACGATGACCGCGATTTTTTTCAATGCGCTTTCATGCCATTGAAGCGCGTCCAAAACGGCGAGCGCATCCCATTGCGATTCAAAGACGAAAATGTCATCACAGCTTTCGACATCGCCAATGACAAACAATTCCATTTTCGTGCCCTTCGGCAAAACGAACCAATGATCGTCGCCGCGCACGTGCGCGCCGACAACTACCCCGTCCCTAATAATCGGAAACGCGGCATGGCCGTTGACATTGGCGAACAAAAATTGTTCTCGCATGAACGCTAAAATGTCGTTTTTATATCCCCGCCCATGGGAAATTTCGGCGATGAACTCCGGCTTTGCCTCGCGGACAAAACCAAGCCAATCAATCCCCTGCTGCGCTGGTGGTTTCGGCAAAAACTCCCCATCCCGTCCTTTCTCAATTGCAATGGCGGTCGCGTTTTTACCAATGACGGAAAATACCTTCCCTGGATTCAGGGCGTGGAATTTCTGGAAAAAGTCCAACACGTCGCCCTCGCCACACCCCGCCCAGCATTTCCAACTCCGTTCGCCGATGGTCAACGACGGATTTTTGTCCGCGTGGAACGGGCACAGAATCTTTTGACCTGGACACGACTCGGCGGTCGTTACGCCAAGCTCGACGAGGAGTTGTGGCAATGTTTTTTTTCCAATTTCCAATAATGCTTCATTTTTTGTTTTCATAATGACTCATTGTAGGGTTGTTCTGGCGGAGAATCCTTTGTCGCAACACGGGTGGAAAATCTACGAGCCTTCAGGCTAAACCCGTGCGCATTTAGCCTGAACCTAGTCTTAAAACAACCGGGCTTGGGACTAAAGACTCTCGGCTGCTGGCGTTTTACTTGGGAAATTCATGGGGAAATAGCAAAACACCCCGCCATCCTGTCATTGGATGACGGGGTGACGGGGTGTTTGCCAATTCGCGCCGTTAAAGTCTCCGGGGCGCGATTCTGGCCTCGGAAAGCAAGCCGTCGGAAACCGGAGTGAAAAGTCGCGCGATTAAATCCCGCGCCGAGTCCGCGTTTTCGGACCAATTCGCCTGGTGCAGATACACCGGCAATGGACAAATGATTTCCGCGCGCGTGATGGCGGAGCGATTGTTGCGGGCTTTTTCCAATTCAGCCTGTGCCGCGCGGTAAGCAATGCCCGCCTCGCGAATGCGGTAAGCCGCGAGCCAAGCCAAAAGATGATAGGGCGGCGCGGCGGCTTTTCCGGTTTTGCCCGGCAAAACTTTTTTAAGCGAATTTTTCTTTTCAGGGAGTTTTGCGTCCAGCCAAACATTGAAAGCCTGTTTGATTTGCGACGATTTTTTTTGCCAGTCAACCACCACCCGTTCACACGGCTCCGCGCCGGGCGGGCCGGCGTCCCGAAAGGCCGCGCCGGAATTGTTTTCGGCCCAGCCGTAATATAGCGGCACCTTCAAAAGCCGCGTGCGTTGATCGCCGGATAGTTTGAAGTAGGCCGCTGGAAACTGCGGCACGGACAAGAGAATATATTTGAGCCCAACCGATGACAGCGGCCACGGAAAACTTTCCAGCATTTTGCTTTGAATCGCGTCGAGACCTGCCGTGGCGAGGGGAATGCCTTCGGGATATTTTTCCCTCAAGATTTTCCTGATGGCCGTCCGCCTGGTTTCATTCCAATCGCAAACGGGTTCACTAGCCTTCACCACTTTCATTTCAGGTATGGTGCCATCCAGCCAGTTTTCCCAAAGCGCTACAATCCACGGACAGCTTCGCGCGTATTCGTAGGTCGTGACGTGATAAAACTCTGCCGGCGAAACATTTCGGAAATCCCACTCGGCGGGGTCGGGTAAAAGGGATGACGGCATGGTTCGCATTTTTGAATTACACGCGAGTTTTACGGATATTCCAGATTTTGTCGAGGGCACACGGTGGCTCAAAATCCTCAAACAGCCTGCCACTCCGTCATCCAATGACGGGGTGACGGGCTATTTTGTATTTCGTTGTGATTTGCCAGCTTGTCTTTTGGTTTGGAGCAGTTCTTGAATCCCCACTCGAAACGATTCGTATGCCGTCTTCGCCCGTTTGGCCCAGGCTTTTCCATTCCATTTGATCTTGGTGTTGCGCTTGGTGTTGCGCGGAAACGGCGCAAGAAACACCAGATGGAGATGTTTCTTGAACAGCTTTTCCAACTTTGCGCCGACTTGTTTCGCCCGCTTGCCTTTGGCTCCTAGACAGTTTGCCAGCATGGGTTTTAGCATCCACGACCGGTAACGCCTCAACGCCTCTTTGGTTTTCCGGTTCCGCTGAAAATATGAGCAGGGGGGAGTTGACAAAATTTCCTTTGCACACGCTTCGAGCACGTCGCTGTCAATCAGGTATAGTTCCCGCTTGGGCGTAAGAACCATGTTGTTCTGCCGAAAATCCCACCAGACGGTGCCAGCCGACCAAAGGGGGATAATGAGCTTGTTGAACAGGTCGTCGAGCACGCGAAGAATTTCAGCCTGCGTGATGCCCCGCTCAATGAGCTTGTCCAAAGTATCGCCAGCAATCCATTTCTGGATCAGATAACGGTGCGTCAGGGAATCGGGCGTGGTTACGCTTCCGGTTTTGATGACCTCTTGCACCCGCGAGTTTGGGAGTCCCGGCATTTTGGCTCTTTGCTTGTCGTGAAATTCGAGCAGCCGTGGCCCCCACTTCAGACCGTCCTTCGGATTCTGGTTAAAAACCTTGAAGCCAATCTCACGGGCCTTGCGGACTAGACCATGATGAATACCAGGAAAAACATGGATGACGGTGGCATATCTTCCCGGCGCATAAACTTCACCCCACTGCTGTTTTGCATCGGCTGGATGTATATTAAGTATTTTCCTCGCCAAACGCTCCAATTCCGCTTTGGCGACAACATCCAGCAATCCTTTTTGCTTGCCCGTGTAGGCGTCATATTTGCGCCAATCCAGTTTCAGTTTCGGGAGCCGGCCATTTGATGGGACTCGTTGGACAGCGGGGATAAATCGGCCTTTTGACTTCACCAGCCGCGTCGGGTCAATCCCTTGCAACAAAAACGCGATGACATGGCCGTGACCAAACGAGTGGACATCCTTGATGCAATCCACCGGGGTCATGCCAAGCTCAATCCAATCGTAACCGTCCGCGTCAAAAATGGCGATGTCCTGCCAGCGGTCGTAGGCTTCCTGAAGACGTTTGAACCCCTTTGTCTTAACGAGAAATCTCTTGTAAATGGTGGCGTATATCTGCTGCCGGGCTTGGTCCCGATTCAACATCTTCCCGTTCCAATACCAAAAGCATACGACTGAATTTTTGCGAAATGCACGGCGGACACGCTTTTTGTTCTTCTTAAATTGGGGATGGTCGAATCGAAATTTCTCGTTGGTGTATGCCTTGTCGCGCATGGCAAACCATTCTTTGCTTGGGCCGATGATCCTGCCGCTGGCGTCCTTTTTGATGTAGGTGTCGCTGACATCTACGAGCTTTCCCTTTTTATTGACGATGTGTGAATACACCTTGGCGTATTGCCAGGCTACCTCGACATTTACCGCCGTGACCATTTTCCCCTTTTCCCTGTAACAGTCCACCGGCCCCATTTTCATCGGCGACAACGCGCTGAAAATCGGGGCCTTGCCTTTGCTGTCAACATTGGGATTGACGACCCGGCTGCCGGTGGCTTTTTCCCGCAGGGTCATCCATTTCTGGATGTCTGTCTGATATTTTTTATTGCTGCCGTAGTTTCTGCCGTAAAGCCGTATCAGCATAAATCACATTGGTTCAAATGGCACAAAGTCCGTCACTCCGTCATCAAATGACTGGGTAACGGGCTATTTCGGATTTGTTTCCATTTTTCATGCGGTCACGGGGACAGCAGATTCCTGATCCTCCTCAACAACTTGATGGCTTGGTCTCTGGAATCCTGGTTTACCGCATCTTCAAGTCGGTTCAGCAGTTTCAACGCCCTCGCGTTCTTCGTCTGATTCTTTTTCCTCTCCGGCTTGCCCACAACTTCGCCGACCGCCCGGCGCACGATGTTCGCCGTGATTCTGCCGCCATCCGCCATCTTGGCCGCCTTGCCCCATATCTTTGTTACCTTTGCGGGCTTCAAGCCCGTCAATGCTCGCACCTGGGACTCGTTTTCCACCGTGACACCAATTGGTGTCAGCACGTTCGCCACGCCCGCCGCGCCGATCATCCGATTGGCGTGCGTCTTGGAATAGCCCCAGCGCTCCCGGCAGTATTCATCGAAGGTGCTGAATTTCTCCCGGTAAAGCCGCTCATCGCGGATGGTCAGCAGGGCACGCCCCGCTTCAAACATCCCGTCGAAGCCGTCCTTGATCATCGCCTCGCACCGTTTCAGTTTTGTTTTTTGCTCTTGATCCAGCTTTTCCCGCACGGGCTCGACGTCAATGTGTTTTTCGTTGTTTGCGGACGGAACCAATTTTGTCAACTGGCCATTTGCTGATCCGTTCCCATTTTTTGAGTCAGGGTGTGTATTTGTTTTCATTCAGGTCGTGGTTGTGTTGTTGTTGCCGTTCAAATTCGTGTCTGATTTCAGGACAGGGTGTGAAAATATTGCCGCACGAATCCGTTTGGATTCGGCTTCCTAAAATGACGATTGCTTAATGGTTGCAACATCTTTTGCCATATCCCGGAGCGAAGCGGCCAGCACCCGAAATAGGACCGGTTAAATGTGAAGCATGAATTATGCCGTCTGGCTTATCATCGGCGGCAAAAAGAGGAAATTCAATTCAAACGGGCGAAAGATTTTCCCGGCGGTGGCGCGAAGCAAAACTCAAAGATGGTTGCTCAACCGTTCCGGTGCCGGGGTGGAATGCGCGGCGGCACCTGGCTGGCGCGGACTTGTTGCTGTCTTGCGTCCCGATATTTCTGGAACAGCCAGACGGCGGCAAAGCCGGCAAAAAAACCGGCGAAAAGCAATGCGAGATTGAATTTAGGTTTCATGGTGGTATGGTTTGGATTATTTCGGTTTCGCTTCGGCTGCGCTCGGTTCTTTCTTGTCTTTTGAAACCGCCAAGAAATCCAATGTTTGCGACTGCTCTTGACTGTGAGTTGAACGGATGTGCCCGTAAATAGCCATTGCCGTGCGCCCGCCATCTTTGTGTCCCAACCACGCTGCAATGAGTGGTAAATCCTTCCCCGATTCCATGCAGCGACTGGCAAAAATATGACGAAGATCATGGTGGCTCAAGTGCTGCAATTTCACATGCCGACACGAACTGGTCAAAACCGATTGCAAGGATTTTGTTGGTAAAATTTCATCATCGGGCTGGGCGTTCGGGGTAGCTGCCTTGATCGTTTCCAAAAGAGTTCTTAATTGGGGAAACAATGGAATTTGATACGGCCCATATTTTGCCGAACGAAAATATAATTCTCCGTGTGTGTTTGAATTCCAAAGGACGTCTTCCCACCTTGCGTCGCGTGCGCTCTGAATCCGGGAACCACTGAAAAGCAGGAAATCAAAAAGCCATCCTCCCTTGCTGCCGTTTAGTCGGCAACGACGATAAACTTCATTCCGCAACTCAATCACCTGTTGCGGTTCGGGCAGGCTCAATGTCATTCGCTTGTAATCGTAACGCACCCGCACATATTTCAGGCCGCGCAAGGCTTCATCCGCTATTTCTCGTGAAAGGCAGCGTCGGCTAACGGCCAGCGCAATCAATTCGCGCAATACGGTCAATGCGCCGTTAGTCCTCGTGGCCGAATACTTTCCTCTGTGAGCCACCTGCCAATTCCTCATCCCTTGTTCCGTCAGTGTTTCCAGTTTGAACGTATCGAAGCCTGGCCAAGTTTTACGAATTTGATCCAGCAATTCCTCTTTGTAGGCGATGGTGGATGCGCCAATTTCCTCCTTCACCTTTTCACCTGCAAGCCACTCGACGTAGGATTCGATCAGGCTGCCAAAGGTATTGCCGGGGGCGGTCTTGACGACTTTGAGGCTCAACAACCAGTCTCGCAATCGCTCACGGGCAACGGCAAATGAAGTCGTGTCCAGAGATTTTCTGACTGATTCGCCTTCAATCTTGACTCTGCCGTAAAATCTGCCACCCTCTTGCAACTGAAATAAATTCGGTATGCGAGTTGAAAGCCATACTTGTTTTCGTGCCTTGCTCATAACCGGGGCAGATTACCATATACCGTCAAAGGTGTCAACTATGGGTTCAACAAAACAGTATAAAATCAATGTAAGTAGTTGATGGAGAGATGGCCGAGTGGCTGAAGGCGGCGGTTTGCTAAACCGTTATACGGTCAAAAGCCGTATCGGGGGTTCGAATCCCCCTCTCTCCGCCACTTTGATTTCATTGGGTTTATTTCAAAAGTAGGGGTCAGTAACAACACCTAGTAACAACAAAATCGCCCATGTTTGGGGTGTTTCCGGGTGTCATTGTGGGTGGAACAAAGAGCCTCGGGAAGTCTCAAAGCCTGCCAAATTCTCGTCGGCTCTGAACCCTGAATCCGCTATTTAGGAATCAAACCGGCGGAGGATTTCGCTCGGCAAAACCGCGTTGATGCCAATACGGATAGGTGGGCGGCGTGTCACTGGCAGCATCAAGCTTGGCAATCTGCTCCGGTGTGAGCTTCCAGCCGACCGCTCCGAGATTGGCGCGGAGCTGTTCTTCGTTCCGCGCACCGATGATGAGCGTGGAAACAGTAGGCCGCTGAAGCAGCCAGTTAAGCGCGATTTGTGGAACTGTCTTGCCGGTTTCTTTCGCGATTTCATCAATCGCATCCACGACGGTGTAAAGATAGTCATCGGCAATCTGTGGCCCGACATCGGCATTGAGCTTGGATTGCAGGCGCGAGTTGGGCGGCAACGGCTGGCCGCGCCGGATTTTGCCGGTGAGTTTCGCCCAGCCCAGCGGACTCCACACGACGGCTCCGACTTTTTGATCCAGACCCAGCGGCATCAGTTCCCATTCGTAGGTGCGGCCAACGAGTGAGTAATACGACTGATGCGCGACGTAGCGCGAGTAACCATATTTCTCGGCGATGGCGAGTGACTTCATCAAATGCCAGCCGGAGAAATTCGAGCAGCCGAGATAACGAATTTTTCCCGCGCGCACAAGATCGTCGAGTGTGCTTAAGGTTTCTTCGATGGGCGTGACGGCATCGAAACCGTGCAATTGGAAAAGATCAATGTAATCGGTGCCGAGACGTTTCAAGGCGGCTTCGACGGCGCGGATCAAATGAAAACGCGATGAGCCGACATCGTTCGGCCCGTCGCCGAGGCGAAACGTGGCCTTGGTGGAAATGAGAACTTTGTCGCGCCGACCGGCGATGGCTTTGCCGAGAATTTCTTCCGCGAGACCGGCGGAATAAACGTCGGCACTGTCGAACATGGTCAGCCCCGCCTCAAGGCTGATGTCCACGAGCCGGGTCGCTTCGGGAACGCCATTGTTTCCCCACGCGGAAAATAAATCGCCTTTGCCGCCAAAGGTGCCGGTGCCGAGAGTCAAAACGGGAACTTTGAATCCCGATCCGCCGAGTTGTCTGTATTCCATATTATTTAGTTGGTTTCAAAAACAGGCCTGCCACAATTTCATACGAGCGCAAGCGGTCTTCCAGCCGGTAGAAGTCCGAAAACAAAATTAACTCGTTTGCCTGGGTGAGTTCCAGAAATTCCTTCAACTTGCGCTCCACTGTGGCCGGTCCGCCAATCACGGCTGCGGCCAAGCGTCCTTCAACCGCCCGTTTTTCACCGGCATTCCAAAGTCCATCCATGCTCGTCACTGGCGGCGGCGTGAAAATGGGCTGGCACTGGATGATGCGTCGCGGATCGGTGTCTGCAAAGTCCAAGGCTTCCACGGCTTCCTTCGCGGTTTTT
>Ga0181517_10004020_pt1 | contig 13624 bp, 11 predicted proteins | sample PEATcosm2014_Bin_31_FD_119748 | JGI IMG/M metagenome (GOLD analysis project Ga0181517, IMG submission 119748) | Peatland microbial communities from MTU Mesocosm Facility, Houghton, MI, USA - PEATcosm2014_Bin01_30_metaG | ecosystem: Environmental > Terrestrial > Soil > Wetlands > Peat | place... | reverse complement strand
TCCCCCACCAGGCGAACATCCGCATCACGCAGCTCGTGGCGCAGAAGCTCGGCATCGACGACGCGAAGATCGTCCACAACATCGAGCGCTACGGCAACACCACGGCCGCGACGATCCCGCTCGGCCTCAGCGAGGCGTGGCGCGAGGGGCGCTGCGGTAGGGGGTCGAACGTGCTCTTCGCCGCGTTCGGCAGCGGCTTCACGTGGGCGGGGGCGGTCCTGACGCTGTAGCTCAGTCCTTCTTCAGCGTCTTCAGGCGCGACCAGACGAACCACGCGCCGGCGGCGACGACGGTCAGGCCGATCGCGAGGTCGAACTTGTGCATGACCCGCTTGAGCGGCGAGTGCTCGTCGAGGAGCGCCACGCCGAGGCGCTGCCCCACGTAGCCGAGCGCCAGGCACCAGGGGAACGAGCCGAGGAACGTGTAGGCGTGGAACCTGGCGCGGTTCATCCGCGCGACGCCGGCCGGGAAAGCGATGAACGTGCGGACGACCGGCAAGAGCCTCGCCACGAAGACGATGATCTCTCCGCGCTTGGCGAACCAGCGGTCGGCGATCTCCAGCTCGTGATGGCTCATCAGCACGTAGCGCCCGTAGCGCTCGATGGCGGGTCGCCCCCCCTTGGCGCCGAGCCAGTAGGCCAGCTCGCTGCCGAGGTTGCAGCCGACCGCCCCCGCGAAGGCGGCGAGCAGCAGGTTGAACTCCGGCAGCGACGTCAGCCCCACGCTCTTGTACGTCTCGAGCAGCTGGGCCCGGACGTCCGGGTCGCTGAGCGCCCCCGCGTACGGCATGATGAGCTCGCTCGGCAGCGGGATGCACGCGCTCTCGATGCCCATCAGCAGGGAAATGCCGAAGTAGCCGAGGGTCCCCATGACGAGGACGCAGAAGCCGCCGAGCACGTAGAAGATCGCCTTGACCATCGGGTTCCTCGGAATGGGGGAGGGACTGCGGGTGCGCTACTGGTCCCCACCCGGGTTCGGCGGATCGGGGACGGCGACGCGCGGCGTCTCGGTGGCCTCGGCGATCGCTGCTTCGGGCTCGCCTTCGCGCGGGACGGCGCCTTCGTCCTCCGTGTGCACGAGCGCGCGCGGGGGGCTGGTGCTGCTGTGGGCGACCTTGCCCACGTCTTCCCCCCGGACCGTCGTCGCGAGGCCGGGGTTGAACGTCAGGTCCGTGTTCTCGAGCGCCAGGTCTGCCGCGCCCTTGTCGGCCTCGATCTTGATGACGACGGCCGTGATGTTGTCCTCGCCCCCCTGCCCGTTGGCCTCCTCGATGAGCTTGCGGCAGGCAGCGGAGATGTCGGGGATCGTCGTGACGACGCGCTCGATCTCCTTGTCGCTGACCATGCCCGAGAGGCCGTCCGAGCAGATGACGTAGACGTCGCCGATCTGCGGGTCGTCATGCTGCAGATCGACGACCACCTGATCTTGCATGCCGAGCGCGCGGGTGATCACGTTCCTCGGCAGCTCGCTGCGCTGCTCGTCGGTCAGGTCGGGCATGGCGACCAGGTAGTCGTTCACCAGCGAGTGGTCGCGCGTCAGCTGCTGGATCTCGCCGCCGCGCACCCTGTAGCAGCGCGAGTCGCCGACGTGGCCGATGTAGATGCGCTGCTTCCGCGGGCTGAACATCACGCTGACGACGGTCGTGCCCATCCCCTGGCACTCGCGCGACCGGGTGCTGCACTCGAAGATCTGGCGGTTGGCCACGCGGATGCCGGTCAGCAGGCGGTTCTCTTCCTCCGACAGGTTGGTGTCGAAGTGGAACGGCCACGTGACGTCGTCGTTGGCCGTGGACTTGAAGAACTCGCTGATGGTCTCCGTCGCGATGCGCGAGGCCACGTCCCCCGCGCGGTGGCCGCCCATGCCGTCGGCGACGACGTAGAGATCGAAGTCGTTGAGGACCACGAACGAGTCTTCGTTGTGTTCTCGCTGGAGCCCGACGTCGCTGAGACCGGCGGCAAAGGCGCGCATCAGAGGCATGGGGACCGGGGCTCCTCGGCCTGGCAGAGGCCGAACAGAGCGAGACTTTCATCCGGGAAACAGGGTGTCAAGGACATGTGCCGGCCCGTGGGCGCCCTAGACCTCGAGGATATCCTTCTCCTTGTGACCCACGATGACGTCGACCTGCTTGATGCCCTCGGTGACCGTCTCCTCTGCCTTCTTCCTCGACCGGTCGACCGCATCGGCGCTCGCCTGCCCCTCGGTCTCGATCTCCGACAGCAGGTCGAGCGCGTCGTGGCGCGCCTTGCGGATGGTCACCTTGCACTCCTCGCCGTGCTTTCGCGCGAGCTTCACGAACTCCTTGCGGCGCTCCTCGGTGAGCGGGGGGATGGGGATGCGGATGACCTCCCGGTCGGTCTGGGGGTTGAGGCCGAGGTCGCACTCGCGGATGGCCTTCTCGACCGCCTTGATCATGCTCCGGTCCCAGGGCTTGACGGTGATGAGACGGGCCTCCGGGACGTTGACGTGCGCCATCTGCGGGAGCGGCGTCAGCGTGCCGTAGTAGTCGACCCGGATCCCGTCGAGCAGGGCGGCGTTGGCCCGTCCGGCGCGGAGCTTCGACAGCTCGCGCTTGAGCGCGTCGTGCGCCTTGGAGATCGCCGTCACGAGGTCTTTTTGCGCATCGTCGAGCATCGCATCCACTCCTCGAAAGAGGGCTCGTACACTAGTACAGCGCCCGGAAAGTTGGTACCCAACTTCCGGTCGCGCGGGCAGGACACGCTCGGCAGCACTGTAGTAGCTTGCACGGCGTGAAGAGAGGCATCCAGCGCGCGTGGCTCGCGGGCGTTGCCGGGCTGCTCGTGGTCGCCTGTCACAAGGACGCCTCGGAGCAGAGCGGCGCGGCGAGCAAGGTCCCTGACACCCCGGTCCCCGCGCCGGAGGGTCTCGTCGCCGACGTGGTCGTGCGCGGTCCGGACGCTCTCTGGGGCAGGCTCCGGCAAGGAGTGGCCGGCCCGCTGGCGCGCCTGCCGCAGTCGATCGGCGGCGCCTTCGCGGCGGCCGGCAACCTCGATCTGACCCTCGCCGGCGAGGTCGACGGGAGCGCCCCTGCCTACGCGGTCGTGGCTCACCCCGGCGCGACGTTCGGCTGGGCCGCCGCGATGAAGGTGCGCGACATCGAGCACGCGCGCACGGCCCTGCTCGGCGGCAAGGCTCCGCGGTTCGTGGGAAGGACGACGGGCGGCGGCCTCACCGTGCTGGGCAGCGCCCCCGGCGGGGCGTCGACGCCCGGGTACCTGCTCGCGCTCTCTCCGCTCGGCTACCTCGTCGTGGCTGGCTCCGAGGGCGATCTCGTGACCCTCTCCCCCTACGCCACGCGGACGCTGCCGGCGCGTCCGCCGAGCGCGCACGCGCTCCTTGTCTCGGCCCCGCACGGGGCACTCTCTGGGGCGATCCACGACGAGCTCCTCTACGCGGTGGCCGACATGCACGCGTCGGCGAGCATGCTCGACGCGATGTTCCGCAAGCAGCAGCCGGGCAAGGCGCCGGAGCTCGGCGATCCCGGCCAGGTCATCCGGGCGCTCGACGAGGTGGCCCGCCAGAAGGTCGCCGTTCTGGCCGATCTCGACCGCGCGGAGCTCTCGCTCGACGCGACCGACGACGAGGTCGATCTCGAGCTGTCGCTGACGCCCGGGACCGGCGTGTCCGCGAAGAGCTTCGCGGGGCTCCCGACGGGCGCCGCCGCGCCGATGCTGTCGCTCTCCGCCGAGACGGAGGCCGCCGTCCTCTTCCTGGACGACCCGTCGTCGATCCGCGACACGGCGAAGACCATCGAGGAAGCGACGGCCAGCGCGCTCAAGCCGAAGCTCTCGGCGAAGGAGGCCGCCGCCCTGCACGACGCGATGTCCCGGTGGACCGGGGCGCGAGGGCCGTGGCTCACCGCCGGTGTCGAGCTCGAGGGGGGGCCTGCGCTCACCATCCGGACGCCGACCAGCGACCCGGACAGCGCCATGCAGGCCGTGACCCACATGGTCGACTTGGCGCACCTGCCCGCGTTCCACAAGATGCTCGAGGCGCGCTTCGCGGTGCAGGGGGTCTCGACGGCCACGGCGGCGGCGACGGGGGTGGGGTCGACCTCGATCGCCACCTTCCGGCGCGCCGGGGCCGCGGCCGACGCGGAGCTGGCCATCGCCTGGGCGACCACCGGGGAGATCCTGCACGTCGCCGCGGCCGAGACGTCGGCACGGGCGCTGCGCGCGAGCAAGGACCCGACGCGGCTGCTCGGCGCCGACGCCCGCCTCTCGACCAAGCTCGGCACGCTCCGCGACCGGGCGGCGTTCGTCTTCGCCGAGCGGCTCGCCTTCACCCAGGACCCCGGCGCTCCGCGGTCGAGCATGGTCCTCGGCGTCGGCCGCGACAAGGCGAACGGCTGGGCCATGCTCGAGGTCGACGACGCGATCCTCCGCGAGGCGCTCCGTCGGTCGTTCGAGGCGTCGGGCGGCGGTCCTTGACGCATGCACCGAGCGGTGTCGCCGTGCATCGGCCCCGGGATGGTCACGCGCGAGCTGGTCGTGCGCGCCGAGGACGTGGTCTTCGTCAAGGGGATCGTGGAGGCCTCCGAGGGGCTCGCCCAGGTCTTCGCCGAGCGCGGCGGCGACCTCACGATCGCCGCGGCCGCCGGTCGCGAGGCCGAGCTTGACGATCTGGTCCGGGAGCTGGCGAGGGCCGCGGGCGGTCACACGGCGGGGGGGTAGCGATCCGCCGGATCGGTTCGCGGTTGTCGCGGCGTACGCTTCGGGCGCAGACTCCGCGCCGGCGCCGGAGTCCGCGTGTCGCGGGCCCTGGACGCTCGTTCTGGAGGAGACACGATGTCAAGGCACTTGGGGTTGGTGGGTGGGTTGCTTCTCGTGGGTGCGTTCGCGACGGCGTGCGGCAGCAACGGAGCCACGGGTCCAGAGGGCCCGAAGGGAGACGCGGGGCCCCAGGGACCGAAGGGCGCCACCGGTGAGGCGGGTCCGCGGGGGCCTGCTGGCGAGGCGGGGCCGCGGGGTCCTGCCGGTGAGGCGGGCCGGACCGTCGTCGCGGACGGCGCCCAGCAGCCCGCGAGCTTCGGCATGGTGTCTCCGAGCATGGGGCTGCTCGGGACCGAGGGCGACTACGTCGTGACCGCCGCCAGCGAGACGCTGACGTCGTCCGCCACGCTCGACTTCGGCACGGGGATCACGCCGTCCGCGATCGCCGCCATCAGCACCTCGAGCCTCTCGGTCCACCTCGCCATCGCGGCGGACGCCCCGACCGGCCTGCACGACGTGAAGCTGACCGTGGGCACGAACATCCTCACCGGGACGGGGGCCTTCACCGTCGACCCTCCGGTCGTGGTCGCCCCGTACGGGCCGTCTGCGACGCTGAGCGCGGCGCAGGGGAGCCTGCTGTTCGCGGACCTGACCAACCTCGAGCCGACGGCCGCGTGGGACCCGACCTACTTCACCGTCACCTCGCCCTGCGACGGCTTCGTCGGGGCGAGCGTCGGCGGGGCCGACACCACGGCTTCGAACGCCTACGTCGCACTGGTCGCCGACCCGCTCGCCGCGGTGGGCACGTGCGGGCTCGTCGCCGGCAACCTCGACGCCTACGGTGACGTGCTCACCACCGAGTCGAGCGATCCTGCCGCGCTCAAGGTCACCGCGGGGACACCGGCGACCCTCGTCCCGGGGAAGGCCCTGACCGGTCAGAACATCGCCGCGCCCGGCGGTGCCCAGTACTACAGCTTCGACACGAGCGCCGTCTCGATCGTGGACGTGGCGACCACCGCCGTCGCCGGCGGCACCATCCAGCCGACGACCCTCGCCTATCCCTCCACCGGGGTCTTCGCGGACCTCCTGATGATGGCCGCGCCGCAGGCGGGCCTGTTCGGCACCACGCCCGCGCAGGATGTCGTCTTCGGCACCGGGGCCACGAGCGCGACGACGTTCCTGGTCGTCTTCGACTCGAGCTACGGTGGAGGCGCGAGCTCCCAGTACGGGTTCTCGCTCAAGGCCACGGTGACGCCGGCGACGCCGGTCGCGGAGCAGTCCACGCCGCACGGCACGGCCGGCGCTGCGCAGGCGCTCGGCGCGGGCCCGCTGGTCGTGTCGGGGGCGCTGTCCACGGGTGGCGAGATGGACGTCTACTCGTTCACCGCGGCCGCCGGCGACATGTGGGAGCTCTCGTACACGGAGAGCCCGAACTCGGCGGCCGTGGTCGAGACCGACATCTCCGAGCTGCCCGCGGCGACCGACGGCAGTCCGCTGGCGGTCCTGGAGCCGGCCGCGCCGTCTCACTCGGCCTCCAACCAGGGAAGCGTCGCCACGATCACCGCCACGGGCGGCGGCGGTGACGCGGGTGGCTACTACTACTACGCGGGCACCTACTACATCGCCGTCGTGAGCCTCGCGCCGGCGGGGTCGGCCGCTGCCCCGTACACGCTCACGCTCCAGAACCTCGCGCACTGACGCACGACGCTGGGTGGGCGCCGCGCGGCGCTCACCCGCGCGGTGGAGAGGACGCCATTTCTTGCTCGGCCCCGGGCGCGCCCTCTTGTGAGCGCCCCTCGTCACGCCCTCGGAGAAGACCTAGCTGACGATCGCGAGCGTGGGCGTGAGGGGAGAGCATGCCGTCGTCGCCGTGGCCCGCGCTCAGAGGGCCGGCTGGCACGACGGGTTGACGGGGCTCCCGTTGCGACGGACGCTGGGACCGCGTGTCTCTGATGCTGTGACCGATCGCCGATCCCTCCCCGACATGCTCCGACACCGAACCTCCTCGCCCGCGATGGCTCACGCAGACGTTGCCTGGACGGCTGGACGCCTGGGGAGGCTCGGCGCGGCGGCGCTCCTCCTGGCGACAGCGGCGGCGTCGAACCTGGGCTGCGCGGGGGTCTGGGGCTTCGACGACCTCACGCTGGACCAGGGCGACGCCGGCAGGAGGGATGCTGTGTCCCGGGACGCTCCCTCGCGCGGCGATGCCGTCGGGCGGCGCGACTCCTGGTCGGCTGACGCGGCCGGGTCGGACGACTCCGGGTCGGTTGACGCGTCCAGACCGGACGACTCCAGGGCACGGGTCGACTCCCGGGGCCGCGACGCGGGTGCCGACGCCCGGGCGGCGAGAGACGCGTCGCACCCCGACACGAGCCACCCACGCACCGACTCCGGCCACGACGCGTCTCCTCCGCACGCCGACGCCAGCTGCGGCGGCGCATGGAAGGAGGAGACGAAGGTCTTCGACGGCGGCACGCAGCAGGCGACCATGTCCGCCGTCTGGGGGTCGAGCGCCACGGACGTCTACGCCGTCGGCTACGACCCCAGCGCCAACGCGGTGATCGTCCACTCGACGGGCAACGGCGTCTGGACGCGCCAGAGCATCGGGGCCTCCGGCGCGAGCCAGCTCCTCTCTGCCGTCTGGGGGAGCAGCAGCTCCGACGTCTACGTCGCCGGCAGCGACGGCATCCTGCACTCCACGGGCAACGGGAGCTGGTCGGCTGACTCGATGCCGTCGGGCGACTACGTCTCGCTGTGGGGGAGCGGCGCGAGCGACGTCTTTGCCGTCGGCAGCGGCATCGTCCTCCACACGACGGGCAACGGGACCTGGTCGACGATCACCACCCCGACCGGCTCGTCTGCCACGCTCACCGGCGTCTGGGGCAGCGGCCCGGACGACGTCTACGTCGTCGGCGGCAACGCGGCCGGCAAGCCGCTCGTCCTGCACTACGCAGGGCCAGGCTCGGCCTTCACCTCCGAGTCCGTCGCCTCCTCGACGACCTTCTCCGACTGGCTCGTCTCGGTCTGGGGGAGCGGCGCCGGCGACGTCTACGCCGTCACCACCAACGGCACCATCTACCACTCGGCGGGCGGCGGTATCTGGAAGGCGCAGGTCGTCGCGCAGCAGATCAACTACGACTACTTCTTCATCTGGGGGAGCGGGGCGACGGACGTCTACATCACGACGACCGGCTCGCAGCTCTTGCACTCGACCGGCAACGGGACGTGGCAGTCCGTCACCATCGACAAGGTGACCCAGCTCACGACCGCCGGGCTGTGGGGGAGCGGCCCGTGCGACGTGTACGTGACCGGCGACGACGACGAGTACGGCGGCGGGGTCATCCTCCACGGCCCGTGACACCGCGGGGCGGGTCGCCGGGAACTTGATTCCCGACCGCCGCGAGGTCAGGGTCGCGTCATGATGAGACTGCAGGGCGCGTTCACGGCGCTGGTTACCCCCTTCACGAGTGACGGCGAGGCGCTCGACCTCGACGCCTTCGAGGCGCTGGTCGGCGATCAGCTCCGCGGCGGCATCGACGGCCTGGTGCCGTGCGGCACCACGGGCGAGTCGCCCACCCTCGACGACGACGAGCAGGCCGAGCTGGTCCGGCGCGCGGTGCGCCTGTCGGCCGGGCGCGTGCCGGTCCTGGCGGGTGCTTCGTCGAACAGCACCCACAAGACGGTGAAGCTCTGCCGGCGAGCGCTGGAAGCCGGCGCCGACGCCGTCATGGTCGTCATGCCCTACTACAACAAGCCCACGCAGGAAGGGCTCCTGGCGCACGTGACGCGCGTGGCCCGCGAGGTGGGGGGGGCGCCGGTCGTGCTCTACAACGTCCCGGGGCGCACCGTGGTCGACCTGACCGACGACACCATCGCGCGCATCGTCGACGCGTGCCCCAACGTCACGGCCATCAAGGACGCGAGCGGCAACGTGCTCCGCTGCCAGAGCATGGTGCGGAGGTTCGGCGACGCGCTCGCCGTCATGTGCGGCGACGACGGGCTGACCTTGCCGATGATGGTCTGCGGCGCCCGAGGCGTCATCAGCGTCACCTCGAACGTGGCGCCGGGTCGCGTCGCCGAGGTGTGCAGGCTCGCGAGGGAGGGGCGCTGGGATGAGGCCCGGGCGGCGCACTTCAGGCTCCAGCCGCTCCACGAGGCGATGTTCCTCGAGGCCAGCCCCGGCCCTGCCAAGGCGGCGCTGGCCCACCTGGGCAAGATCAGGCCCGCGTTGCGGCTGCCGATGGTCCCGCCGAGCGCGTCGGCGCGCGAGAAGATCGTCGCGACGGTCGAGCGGGTGCTGGGGTGACCCGACGGTGAGGCAGCGGGGCCGCGCGGCCCCGGCGAATCAGAGGTCGTAGGCGTAGTGCGTGGTCACCTCGACCTCGGGCCGCAGCGCGTGCGTCACGGGGCAGGTCGCCACCCCCCGCTCGATCGCCTGGCGCTGCCTCTCGGTCAGCGACTTCGGCAGCCGGAACGTCACGACGAAGCCCTGGATCTTGGGGGTCGCCCCGCCGGCGACGTCCTGGTAGTCGACCCGCTTCTCGACCTCGATCCGGCTCCCCGCGAGGCTGAGCCCCTCGCGCTCTGCCGCGATGCCGCCCAGGGTCGCCATGCACGACCCGAGCGCGGTGGCGAGCAGGTCGGTCGGCGAGAAGGACTTGCCGCCTCCCCCCTGCGCCGGCGCCAGGTCGGTGGTGATCTCCTGGCCCGACAGGTCGTGCTGCAGCGTGATCGACTTGTTGGCGACATAGGCTCCGCTCACGATCCTCTTCATGACCACCTCACGGTTGTGTGGGTTGCGACCGTAGCGAAGAGAAGGGTGCGGTCGCAAGCGAAGGCACCGGGCGCTATCCTCCCTCCCGGCCGCATGCTCCCCGAACACGTCCTCGAGAAGCTCGACGCCCTGCCTGTCCAGCCGGGCGTCTACCTGTTCAAGGACGCCAGGGGGCGTGTCGTCTACGTCGGCAAGGCCAAGAGCCTCCGGAGCCGCGTCCGCAGCTACTTCCAGGCCGGCGGGTCGGACAGCCGCTATTTCATCCCGATCCTGCAGCGCACGGTCGGCGACCTCGAGACCATCGTCACGGCGAACGAGAAGGAAGCGACGATCCTCGAGAACACGCTCATCAAGCAGTTTGCCCCCCGCTACAACGTCAAGCTCCGCGACGACAAGGACTTCCTCTGCATCCGCCTCGACGCCGCCCACGACTGGCCGCGCCTCAGCGTCGTGCGCTGCCGGACCGTCAACGCGCCGAAGGGGGCGGACGACGCGGGCGGGCCGGACGGCGCGCGCCACTTCGGCCCGTACCACTCGGCGACCTCCGCGCGGCGGACGCTGCACCTGGTCAACAAGCACTTCCAGCTCCGGACCTGCACCGACGCCGAGCTGGTCCGCCGCAGCCGGCCGTGCCTGCAGTACCAGATCAAGCGCTGCCCGGCCCCTTGCGTCTACGAGGTCGACCGCGAGTGGTACGCCGAGCAGGTCGGGCTGGTGACCAAGTTCCTCGAAGGGCGGCACGAGGAGCTCTCCGGCGAGCTCGAGGTCCGCATGCAGGAGGCCGCGAGGGCGCTGCGCTTCGAGCTCGCCGCGGTCTACCGCGACCAGCTGCACGCCATCGAGAAGGTGCGCGAGGAGCAGCACGTCGTGTCGGTGGACGAGGTCGATCGCGACATCGTGGGCATCTACCGCGAGGCCGATCTGGTCGAGATCGCGCTGCTGTACGTGCGCGGCGGCAAGCTCGCCGAGGTCGCCACCTTCTCGACCAAGGAGGCCGAGATCCCCGACGAGGAGATCCTCGCCGCCTTCCTCGCGCACACGTACGAGGGGGCCATCACGACGATCCCGCCCGAGGTCATCCTCCCGGTGGAGCCGGAGGCGCTGGCCGGCATCGAGGAGTGGATCGCCGAGCGGGCCGGGCACAGGGTGAAGCTCGTCTGTCCGAAGCGCGGCGCGCGGGTCGATCTGCTCGCGCTCGCCACCGACAACGCCAAGCACGCGTTCCAGGAGAAGCGCCGCCAGAAGGAGGACATCGACGAGCGCCTCGCGCAGCTGCAGGAGCGCCTCCGCCTCCCGACCCTGCCGCGCCGCATCGAGTGCTGCGACATCTCGCACCTCGGGGGAGGGGACACCGTCGGCGCGGTGGTCGCGATGCGGGACGGCGTGCCGGACAGGAAGCGGTACCGCACCTTCCACGTGCGCGGAGCGGGCGGGGAGCCGACCGGCGGCGACGACTACGCGGCGATGTACGAGGTCCTCGGGCGGCGGTTCCGGCGCGCCGTCGGGGCGGGGCCGGCGGGCGGCGGCGAGCCGCCCAGGGGCGCAGAGGCGAAGCTCGAGGCGATGAGCGAGGCCGACGCCGTCGCGGCGCGCGACCGCATCGAGTGGGATCTGCCCGATCTGTTCGTGGTGGACGGCGGGCGCGGTCAGCTCGGCGTGGCGCTCGCGGCGGCGCAGGATCTCGGCCTGCATGACCTGCCGATCGTCGGCCTGGCCAAGGAGAAGGAGAACGTCGCCGGGGAGACGCTGGTCGACCGCGTCTACCTCCCCGGCCAGAAGAACCCCATCCCGCTGCGCAGCCACTCCGCCTCGCTCTTCTTCCTCGCGCGGCTGCGCGACGAGGCGCACAGGTTCTCGAACCGCGCCCGCGAGCGCCTGGGCAAGGCCCGGCGCCTGCGCTCCGAGCTCGACGGCATCCCGGGCGTCGGCCCGGCCACCAAGAAGGCGCTGCTCGAGCACCTGGGGACGGTCGCGGCGGTCAAGGCGGCGACCGCCGAGCAGCTCGCGGCGGTGCCCGGCGTGAGCGTCCGGCACGTCGAGGCGCTGCGCAAGGCGTTCGGCGAGCTGGCGTCCGACGCGAAACCTGGCAAATAGGGAGACCATGAAGACGGATCGCATCGTGTACGGGGTGGCGGCGATGATCCTGGGGGCGGCGCTGTCCGTCGCGCACGCGGCGGCTTCGGCCGAGGCTGTCGCCGACTCGGCGGCGGCGTGCATCCGGGTCCGGGCCGAGGCCCGCTACCGCGCGCTCGGGTACAACCACATCGTGCACGTCGCCGACATCTGCGAGTCCGCCGCCGAGTGCGACGTCTCGACCGACGTCAACCCGCAGCCGACCCACGTGACGGTCCCCCCCAAGAGCGAGGTCGAGGTCAACACCTTCCTCGGGTCGCCGGCGCGTGTCTTCACCCCGAAGGTCGAGTGCACGATGCAGGCCCGCTGAACCGACCGGTCCCGTCGTCCGCGAGCGGGCGCTGGCGCCGCGCCGGGCTCGCAAAGGTGGGCCCCCGCGGGGCCAACGTGAGATAATGTCTCGTCAATGGCGGACTTCGAGCTGGCGCTCTCGATGATGACGCTGGCCCGCACGAAGGCCACGGGAGTGCTCGAGGTCGAGAAGGCCGAGAAGCGCGCGGAAATCGAGTGGTCCGCCGGCCACCCGGTGTTCGCCACCGAGAACACGCACGGCGAGACGCTCGGCCGCCTGCTCGTCCGGCAGGGCCTGCTGACGGCGCCGCAGTACGAGGCGGCCATCCAGCGGATGGCGGACCGCAGCACCGGCGATCGGGAGGCGCTCTTCGGCGACACCGTCGTCGAGCTCGGCTTCCTCGACTCCAAGCAGGTCCAGCAGGCGCTCCTCGATCAGCTCCGCTGGAGGATCGTGCGCTGCCTGCAGCACGAGGAGCCGGTCTGGAGGTTCAAGGCGTCCTCGGAGGTCGTGGACGCTGCGGCCTACCCGTTCGACGTGGAGCCGCTCATCCTGCTGGCGATGCGGTGGACGGACCCGGCGCGGCTCGACCGGTTCCTCGGGGCGCACACGGCCCACTCGCCGCGGCTGCTGGTCGGTGCGAGCGAGGTCACCTCGACGTTCCGCCTCGAGGTCGACGAGAACCCGCTCCTCGCCCGGATGGACGGCTCGCGGTCGATCAAGGCCCTCCTCGAGGAGTTCGGCGCCACGCTCGACGCGCGGGCCATCCTCGTGTCTCTCCTCCTGACGGGCACCTGCACGGCCACCGCGCCGCTCATCGACGTCTCGCACACGGTCCCCGTTCCGGCGCCGCCGCGCGCCCCACCACCGGGGGGGCCGCCCGCGCCGCGCCCGGCGCCAGCCGCCCGGCCCGACGTCACGGTCCGCACCCCGTCGCCCAAGGTGCTCTCGCGCATGGCCGGCGCGAGGGTCCTGGCGCAGCGTCTCGCCCCGCACGGCCTGGGCAAGCAGGTCGGGACGGTCCCCGGCACCGGCATCCCGCGACAGCCACCGACGGTCTCCGCCACCAGCCTCGGCAAGCAGGTCGGCACCGGTCCCGGCCACGCGCTCGGAAAGCAGCTTCCCACGGGCTCCGGCACAGGGCTCGGGAAGCAGCTTCCCACGGGCTCTGGCGGCGGGCTCGGGCGACAGCTCCCGACCGGGTCGGGGCAGGCGCACCTCCCCGGGGCGCCGAAGCGGGAGGGGGGCGCTGGCGCCGAGCAGGCCGCCGTCACCGACCCCCGCCTGGCGGCCGAGCAGGCCTTCCAGGCCGGCAAGAAGTTCCTCCACGCCGACGACCTGGAGCGCGCGCTCGTCGAGTTCCGGCGCGCGGCCAGCCTCCTGAACGCGTCGGCCGAGTACCGCCTGTATGCCCAGTGGCTCGAGTGGCTCGGCGGCAACACGGCGGTGGAGCACTCGACCGCGCTGGGAGCGACCGCGCGCGAGGCAGCCGTCCAGGACCCCAACCTCGCGTTCCCCCGCTACGTCCTGGGGCGCCTGGCGCTGGCCGCGGGCGACGTGAAGCACGCGAAGCTGCTCTTCAAGTTCGCCGTGAAGCTCGACGCCACCCTGCTCGACGCCCAGCGGTACCTGCGCCTCATCGACCTGCGCAAGGGGGCGGCAGTGCCAGCGGAGGCCGCCGAGCTGTTCAAGGCG
>Ga0181517_10004018_pt1 | contig 13626 bp, 10 predicted proteins | sample PEATcosm2014_Bin_31_FD_119748 | JGI IMG/M metagenome (GOLD analysis project Ga0181517, IMG submission 119748) | Peatland microbial communities from MTU Mesocosm Facility, Houghton, MI, USA - PEATcosm2014_Bin01_30_metaG | ecosystem: Environmental > Terrestrial > Soil > Wetlands > Peat | place... | reverse complement strand
GAGACCTTCACGCGGACCCTGGACGGCTGGCCGGTGGATGCCATCGGGCTCAATTGCTCGGTGGGCCCCAAGGTCGCGCTCGAGACCATCGAGCGGATGATGGGGTTTTCCTCCAAGCCGATGAGCGCCATGCCCAACGCGGGCTCGCCGCAGCGGGTGGAGGGGCGCAGCATTTACCTGTGCTCGCCGGAGTACATGGCGCAGTACGCGCGGCGGCTGCTGTGGGCGGGGGTGAAGATCGTGGGCGGATGCTGCGGCACTACGCCCGAGCACATCCGGCTGATCCGCTCGGAGACGCGCTCGTTGCAGCCGGAGCAGAAGCGGGTACGGGTGACGGCGGAAGAGCCGGAAGCCCGGGCGCAGGCGCTGGCCCCGGTGGCCATGGCGGCGAAATCCCAGCTCGGCGCCAAGCTAGCCGAAGGCAAGTTCGTGGCGTTTGTGGAGATTCTGCCGCCGCGCGGGGTGGACGCGTCGCGCGAGGTGGCGGGCGCGCGCCTGTGCGCGGCCCACGGAATCGACTGCATCAACGTGCCCGACGGGCCGCGCGCCAGCGCGCGCATGAGCGCGCAGGCGGCCTGCCAGATCATCCAGCGCGAGGCGGGCATCGAAGCCATCAACCACTTCTGCTGCCGCGATCGCAATATTCTGGGCATCCAGTCGGAACTGCTGGGCGCGCACGCGGCGGGCGTGCGGAACCTGCTGTGTATTACCGGCGATCCGCCGCGCATGGGGTCCTATCCCGCGGCGACGGCGGTTTTCGACGTGGATGCCATCGGCCTGGTGTACATTGTCCACAACCTGAATCGCGGCCTCGATATCGGGGGCAACCCCATCGGCTCGCAGACGGCCCTGCTGATCGGCGTGGGCGCGAATCCGGGCGCGGTGAACCTGGACGAGGAGGTCCGGCGGTTCGAGAGCAAGGTGGAAGCCGGGGCGGAATACGCCATTACGCAGCCGGTGTTCGACCTGAATTTGCTCGAAGCGTTTCTGAAGCGCACGGAGGGGGCGCGGATTCCGGTGATCTGCGGGATATGGCCGCTCACCAGCTTCCGCAACGCCGAATTCATGGTGAACGAGCTGCGCGTGCCGGTCCCGGAAGAATACATGGAGCGCATGCGGAGGGTGGACAGCGCGGAAAAATCGCGCGAGGAAGGGGTGGCGATCGCTCGCGAAATGGCTCTGCGCGTGCGTAATATGGTGCAGGGAGTTCAATTGAGCGCACCGTTTGGCCGCTACCAGATGGCTCTGGACGTGGCCGAGGCCCTGGGGCCGCGCTGAAAAACGAAATGGCTACCGACCTGGTGGAAATCGACCCCGAGAAACCACAGCCGGAAGTGCTGGAGCGGGCCGCCGCCGCCGTGCGCCGCGGGCGAGTGGTGGCGATTCCCACCGAAGCGCTTTATTCGCTGGTGGCCGACCCGTTCAACCTGCGCGCGGTGACCCAGGTTTTCCGCGCCAAGGGCCGGGAGCCGCACCGCTCGCTGCCGATTCTGGTGAGCGGCCTGGCGATGGCGGAGGAACTGGCGAGCGAGCTGAACAACCGCTTTTACCTGCTGGCCCGGCGGTTCTGGCCGGGACCGCTGACCATCATCGTGCCGGCCTCGGCCAGGATACCGCTCAAGGTGACCGGCAACACGGGACGGCTGGCCTTGCGGCACTCGCATTCGAACATCGCCAGCCAGCTCGTGGAGATGCTGAACCAGCCGCTGGTGGCGACCAGCGCGAACATCTCCGGCCGCCCCACCTGCCGCAGCGGCATCGAGGTCTTCGGGATGATGGACGGCCGCGTGGACCTGGTGGTGGATGGCGGCCCGTGCTCGGGACAAGGCGCCACCACGGTGGATATCACCGAGCCGGCGTGGCGGGTGATCCGCGCCGGGGTGATCGAGGAGAAGGAACTGGCGGAGTGCCTGCGGCCGGCTTAAAGCCCATGTCGCGGACGAATGGGCCTTTCGGCCAGGCGTGCAAGATAGTAAAATTACGTGCGTGCCCGGTATGGGGAACGCCCGCCGCGCGCCTACGGCCTGCCTGACCACCGGCCCTTAAGTTAAGGAAGCGAGAGGAGTACCGATAGAATGATTCGCAGATACGGTTATATCGCGTTTGCCTCGGCGGCGTTTCTGGCGCCAATGCTTGCGCCCACGCCTGCCAAGGCGCAATTGTGGACCTGGACCAAGGACCAGATGGTGGACTACACCAAGGCCTGGACCGGCGATCGGTTTCCCGACGGCCGGCCGAAGGTGCCCGATGCCCTGATCGAGAGGGCCAAGGGTCTGTCGTCCGAAGAAATCAATGTGAACTTTGCCGCCGCGGCCCCGGCGGACGCGGCCGCGGGCGCCGCCGCTCCCGGCGGCGGCGGACGGGGAGCTGGCGGCGGCGCTGGCGCCCAGGCCGGTTTCGGCGGCGGCCGTGGAGCCGGCGGCGGCGGGACCCCCTATGGCCAGTACACCGACGGATGGCTGGTCCTGCACCCAGGAAAGACGATGGCCGGCAGGGTGGTTACCATGGCCTTCATGCCCGCGCGGCCCGACCTTGACGCGGTAGTCAACGCCAAGGCGAGGGAGAAGGGCCTTCCCAGCCTCAACAACCAGTACGTCATGGATATGCTCGTGCCCGGCGACGTTCTGGTGGTGGATCTGTACGGCAAGAAGGAAGGCGGCACCATCGTAGGCGACAACCTGTTCTACTACATCATGAAGGCCACGCACGGCGGCGGCCTGGTAGTGGATGGCGGGTTCCGCGACCTGGACGGAATCGCGGAGATGGATATGCCGTGCTATTACAAGACGGTCCACCCGAGCGCTATCGGCGGAGTCACGCTGGCTGCGGTCAACGTGCCGATCCGCATTGGGAACACCACGGTCATGCCCGGTGACATCGCCATCGGGGACCGGGAAGGCGTCACCTTCGTTCCGCCGCAATCGCTCGAACGCATCGTGGACGCGGCCGATACCACCCACGTTCACGACGAGTGGACGCGCAAAAAGTTCGACGAGGGCGCGGGAACCAAGTATAAGTCCAGCGAGATTTACAGCAGCCCTCGCGACCAGGCGTTGAGGGATGAGTACAACGCCTACCTCAAGAAGCGGCTGGAAGAAATCCGCGCCGGCAAGAAGTAGTTTCACAGTGGGGCGGGCCTCCCGGCCTGCCTCCCGGCCTGCCTCCAGAATGAGGCAGGCCGGGAGGCCCGCCCCACTTTTACCGCTGTACCCTTCCCGAACCTCCGCCTTTTAGCAGCGCTTTCACGTCATCCACGCCGAAGCGGTTGAAATCGCCGGGAATGGAGTGTTTGAGGCAACTGGCGGCCACCGCGAACTCGAGCGCCTCGCGCGCGCTCTCGAACGCCATCAGCCCGTAGATCAGCCCGCCGGCGAAGCAGTCTCCGCCGCCCACGCGATCCACGATGTGGGTGATGTCGTAATGGCGGCTGGCCACGAACTCCTGGCCATCGCTCCAGCAGGCCGACCAGCCGTTGTGCGAGGCGCTGTGCGATTCGCGCAGGGTGATGGCGATGCCCTTCAGGTTGGGGAACTCGGCCAGCACCCTGGCGCTCAGCATTTCATATTGCGAACGGTCCAGGCTGCCGGAATAAACGTCCACATGGGCCTCGATGCCCAGCGCCATCTGCACGTCCTCCTCGTTGGCGATGGCAATATCGACGAAGCGGATCAACTCGCGCATCACCTCCGGGGCCGGCTTGCCCCACTTCCACAGGTTCTTGCGGTAGTTGAGATCGCAGGAAACGGTGAGGCCCTTTTCGCGGGCCTTTCTGGCCGATTCCAGGGCCAGCGCGGCCGCCGAGGCGCTGAGCGCGGGCGTGATGCCGGTAACGTGGAACCAGCCGGCGCCCTCGAAGATGGCGTCCCAGTCGAACTCGCCCGGAGCCGCCAGGGCGATGGCCGCGTTGTCGCGGTCGTACACCACCTTCGAGGGCCGCTGGTTGGCGCCGGTTTCGAGGTAATAGACCCCCATGCGGCCTTTCCGCCGGATGATATGGTTGGTGTCCACGCCGGCCCGCCGCAGCTCCGCCATACAGGCGTCGGCTACCGGATGGGCGGGGGGCAAGGCGGTCACAAAGGCCGCCGGAGCGCCGAAGCCGGCCAGGGCCACCGCTACATTGGCCTCTCCGCCGCCGAAGGTCGCGACGAATTGAGGGGTCTGGAGGATGCGCTCCAGGTTGGGCGGCGTAAGCCGAAGCATGATTTCGCCGAAGGCTACGGTTTCTCTCAGCATGGAAGAATGGCCATGCTAGCGCGGGGCGGCGAGCGCGGCAACCGGCCCCGGAAGGCGACGGACCGCCGACGGCAAGACCGTCGGCGCCGCCGCAGCGAAGTCAGGCCGCGGGAGGGTTCAGAAACAGCCTCTTTTCGATCTCTCCGAGACGGCGTTCCATGACGTCCATGCGTTGCTTCACGGCCACGACGCTATTGCCGGTGTTGGCCTCGAGGTTCACGGAACTGGATGCGCACCTGCTCCTGCCAGGGAAGGAATGCCTTCAGAAGCTCGGTTTGCATGTCGCGCAACTGCTCGCTCAGGCGCTCTTCGACCTCGCCCAGACGGTCCTCGAAGCGCTTTTCGACTTCGCCCAGAAGGCTTTCGAGCCGCTCGAATCGTCGCTCGATCTCCGGTTCCATGTCTCCGATTGTAGCGCGTGCGCAGACCCGCCGCGTCACAGGCGCTGGCCAGCCCTATTCCGCCTCCACACCCGGCTGCACCGGCGCCACGAAACCGGACGCCGGCGCATATACCAGGCCCTCCGCTCGATCCTTGGTCCCGTGCCGCTGGGTGAACGCATCCTTCGCGATGCGGTAGATGGAGCCCCGGTTCCGCGCGATCAGCTTGAGCCAGCCCCAGGCCCCCTTTTGCGGGAAGTAGATCCCGCGGAAGAACAGCCGCGACATCAGATGGCTGATCTTGTAAGGAACGGGCTCGTCGGCGATCGAATCGAGCGCCCTTTCGGTGGCGGCCGGGCTGTAGGAGTTGGTCCAGGCGTACAGCGTCTCGTCCTGCACTTCCTGGACGCTCATCTTCAGGGGCGTGTGCGCCATCTGGAACGGAGCGAAGTCGAGCCAGTGCAGCGGCCGCGTCAGCCGTCCTTCCTTTTCCAGGCGGGTGTAGAGGGGCGTCGCCGGATAAGGAGTAATTTGTCCGAATACCGGCAGCGCCGGCGGCCATTCGCGGATCTGCGCCAGGGTGCGCTCGGCCACTCCGGGAGTATCGTGATCCAGCCCGAAAATGAACGACGTGATGGCGTAGACGTGGCGCCGCCCCAGCGCCTCCAGCACCCCCGCGTATTCCGCCGGCTTGTTGAAACCCTTCTTCACGCTGGCCAGATTGGCGGCATCGAGCGATTCCATCCCGATGAAGATCCATTTCCCGCCGGAAGCCGCGATCAAATCGATCAGCTCCTCGTCCCGCAGCAGGTTGGCGCTGATCTGCCCCACCCACGAAAGCTCGGCCCCCGCCGCGATAATATCGCGCAGCAGGGATTTGGTCCGCTTCACGTTGATGGCGAAATTGTCGTCCACGAAGAACACCGCGACCTGGCCGCGCGTCGAGCGGGCGCGCGCTTTGAGCCGGAGCATCTCATCCACAATGCTCTGGTTGGTGCGGAAGCGGATCGAGTCGCCGAAAAAACCCGTCACGGTGCAGAAATCGCACCCATAAGGGCAGCCGCGCCCGGTTTCGATGGGGATGATGTGGAAAGTCTCCCACGGGTAACCGAAATGCCGCATGAGGGGGCTCACAAAGCCCGGAATCCGGTTGAACTGCTTCATGGGGAGCGAATCCCAGGGTATCGCCGGATAGTCCTTCAAAGCCGGCTTGAGGTCCTGCCCGGACGCATCGAGTGGAGCGTAGATCTCCTGCAGCCGGCCGCGCGCGGCGTCCGCCACGATCCGCGGCCAGGTTTGGTCGGCTTCGCCCAGGGCCAGGGCGTCGGCGTGCCGCGGGCCGCCGCCACGCCCCAGCGCTTCGTCCGGAACCTCGGTCACGTGCGGTCCCCCCATCACCACCGGCACTCCGGCGGCGCGGAGCGCATCCGCCACGCGGTAGGCTTTGGCGATCATGCGGGTCATGGCGCCGATTCCGACCAGGCCGATCCCCTGGTCGAGAACGAACTTCACCAGCCCGGCGTCGCTCATCGGCTGCGCGTTGCCGTCGATTAGAACCACCTCGTGGCCGGGCGGAGTAAGCGCCTGGAGCAGAAACATCCACAGGTGGGGCATGAAGTTCTGCGTGACGCCGTTGTCGGGGTTATAGAGCAGGATCTTCAATGATTCGCCGGCTTCCAGCGTCACCCGGTACAGACGCTTTGGTTACTCCGGCAAATCGCCCGCCGCGCGGACCGGGAGGGTGCAAACCGGGCCGTCTGAACGGTATCAGTGTCGGTAGGGGCTATTCTAACAGCTTGCGAAGGGGGAGAAAGCCGGCCGTGGCTTCAAACGCCAGAAAGTCGAGGGGCTCGTTTTGCGCATAAATGATACAACAGGGAGGTTATTGGCGGATGGCTTCATAAAGGGCGGCTGTTTTTTCGAGCATGTACTCCAGGCGGAAATGCGATTGGTAGCGGGCTCGGGCGGCGGCGCCCTGTTGTTGACGGGCGGCGGGGTCGAGGATCAGGCGGCACAGCGCTTCCGCGAAGGACGCGGCATCGCGACGCGGGACCAGGGCGCCGGTGATTCCGTTTTCCACCGCTTCGGATACGCCGCCGGCGTCGGATGCCACCACCGGAAGGCCGGCGCGCATGGCTTCCAACACACTGCGCGGAAAGGCCTCGGAACGGGACGATAGCGCGAAGATCTGGGCGCGTGCGAGAGTGGCCGCGACGTCCGGCTGGTAGCCCAGGAAACGGACACGCCCGGCGATACCCAGGCGCCTGGCGAGCGCCCGATTGGCGGCCTCGGTGGGGCCGTCGCCCACCAGATCCAGTTCCCAATCGAGATGGCCAAGGCGAGCCAGCGCGGCCAGAAGAGTGGCCTGATCCTTGGGCGGCTCGAAGCGGGCCACGGAGACGATTCGCGCCGGAGAAACAGCCGGGGAAGCGCGCAGCGCATCCGCAACGTCGCCAACGCCATTGTGGACCACGTGCAACTGCTCGGGCGGCGCGATGCGGTGGGCCAGCGCCAGCCGTTTTTCATGTTCGCAGACGCACACAATGGCGCGTCCCCATCGCGCGGCCAGGCGCTCCGCCGCGCCGTAGAACGGGGCCACGCGCCGCGACATGCGATCTCCCACCGGCAAGCCGTGCGGCGTATAGATGGCGGCGAGGCCCAGGCGGGCGCAGGCGGCGCGGCCGATCCAACCCGCCTTGGCGGTATGCGTGGAGACAAGATCGGGTTGGAACTCGCGTAGCGCGTCCGTCAACTCGAACCAGGCGCGCACATCGAGCACGGGATGGACGGCGCGTTGCAGGCGCCGCAAGGGCCGGTACGGAACGCCGGCTTCGGCGAGTCGCTCGATAACCGGGCCGTGGGCATACGACACAAAGGTGGGCGGCCCGGCGGGCCGGGAGGCCTGCCCCGCGTCGCCGCCGGCGAACACCACCGCCTCGTGCCCCTGCGATAGCATCCAACGCGCCATTTCGAGCACGTGGATGCTGGCGCCGCCCACCGAATCGGCGCGCGTTACCAGGTAGGCGATCCTCATGGGCATGCCTTTCGCGAGACGATCACCAGGAACGCGAGCTTGCGAAAAACGGCGCTGGCGGCGGCCGGCGCGAAGGGCAAATCGAGCAGGCGGGCGAGCGGCGCGCGCCAACTCCGGTCGCGCAGGCGGAAACGGATGTATTCGGTCTCGCGAAGCTCGTTATCAAAATATCGTCCGAAACTCCGGAATAGCTCCCGCCGCGGGCGGTAATGGGTGTAGGCGTCGATCCAGGCCAGCTTGTCGGAGGCCCACTGGCGGCGGCTGGCGGCTTGCTCCTTCGAGTACCCAAAACCGAGCGAGCGCAATACGCAGGCATAAAGGAAGCGCCCGCGGGAGCCTTTTCGAAACCAGTGAGAGAACGGGATTCCGATATGGCCCTCCCGCCAGACATCCCGTGAGGGGAAGATGCTGAGGAGGGTCCCGCCGGGAACCAGGACGCGGTGAATCTCAGCCAGAACCGCTTCGAGATCATCGACGTGCTCCATCACCTGGTTGTTCACCACTAGTTGGAAGGAAGCGTCGGGAAATGGAATGCGGCTATTGAGGATCGGTTGGATTGCGGCGCCCCACAGCGCGGAGGCCTCGGCTTGCTCGCGCGCGCGGGAGCCTCCGTAGAATATGTCGACGCCTTGGATGTCGAGGCCTTCGGCGCGTCCCGCGGCCACCAGGGCGCCGGCGCCGCATCCGAAATCCAGGATGGCGGCGCGCTCCCGGCCGGAGGCGAAGCGGCGGGCGAAATCGAGCGCAAACCGGCTCGTGACGTCCATGTGGGGCCAGGCCTTTTGGCCTGCCGCCGGCTTTTGAGCCGGCGTTCTTCGTGCCGGGACGCCGGGCCAAAGCCCGGCGGCAAGCCCGACGGCTTGACCCCACGCGGGATCCAGCAGCTCGCGATAGGCGCGGTCCCACGTGGCCGCCACGCGTTTGAGGTCGAAGCAGGCGACGGCGTGCGCGCGGGCGGCCCGGCCCATGCGCGCCCGCGCGTCGGGCGAAAGATCTGCCAGCCGCGACATGGCATCGGCCAGGGCGGCGGGGTCGCCAGGCGGAGAGACGAACCCGGTTTGGCCATCCAGGATAGCTTCGCGAACGCCGCCGGCGCCGGTCGCCACGGCGGGCAAACCGCTGGAGGCGCCCTCGAGCAGCGCCATGGGAAGGCCTTCGACGACGGAAGAGAGCGCCAGCGCGTCGGCGGCGTTCATCAGGGCGGGCATGTCATCCACGCGCCCCAGAAAACGGGCATCCACCGCCAATTCCCTCGCCAGGGCCCGAAGCTCGGCCTCCTGCGGCCCCTCGCCTGCAATCAGCAGGACCGCCCCGCGCTGGTCTGCGAATGCGCGGAGCAGCGTGGGGTAGTCCTTTTTCCACATGAGCCTTCCGGCGGCCAGCCATACCAAGGCGGACGCCACGTTGAGGCGGCGGCGCTCACTTTCGCGCCGGGGATCGGGACGGAAAACGGCGGTATCGACTCCGTTGGGAATGACGCGCAGTTTGGAACGGCGAACGGCGTGCGCCCCGGCGTGCCGTTCGGCCACCGCGCGGCTCACGGCCACCACCATATCGGCCAGCGGATCGGTGGCGGCATAGAGCCAATCGCGAGGCCCGATGCGGCGCGAGTCGCGGCCGCTTTCGGCCACGCTGTGGATGCTCGAAACCACCACCGGCGCCGGGCAAAACAGGCGAGCGGCGCGGGCCAGCATGTTGGCGTGAAACATGTGGCTGTGCAGGATTTGCGGGCGGAAGCGGTAGAGAAAAGCGCACAGGCGGAACAACCCGCGCAAGTCCGCCACGCCGGGAGACATGCCGAGCGAGAACGTCTCCACTCCGGCGGCGGCAAGCTCGGTGGTGAAGGCGGTGGGCGGCAGCAGGGAAACCACGGCCACGCTCCAACCGAGGGCGCGCAGCTCGACTGCCAGGTGAAACACCTGGGTTTCCGCGCCGCCGCGTGCCAGGCTGGTGGTGAGCAGGACGATGCGGGGCACTACCTGGCCCCACTTGGGCGCGGTGTCTGCCGGGCCAATCATGTCGGCATCCACCTCCCGGCGGCGTCTTCAAAGAAGGCCGCATAGGATTCCACCATGGCGCCGACGTCGAAGCGCACGGCGCGCAATCCGGCGGCAGCTCCAAACCGGAGGCGTTTTTCCGGGCCGTCGGCCAGGGCGGCCAGGGCGGCCGCCAGCGCCTCGGCATCGCCCGGCGGCGTGAGCAGGCCGTTTTCGCCATCCACCACCAACTCCGGCACGCCTCCCACCGCCGTGGCCACTACCGGCAGGCCGGCGGCCATGGCTTCGATCACCGCCATGGGGGCGCCTTCCCAATGCGAGGCGAGAGCGAAGAGGTCGCAAGCCGAGAGCATTTCCGGTACGCGTTCGAGCAAACCGAGAAAGCTCACACGGGCGCCGATGCCGAGCTTTTCGGCCAGCGCGCGGGAGGCTTCGAGCAGGGCGCCTTCACCGGCCATGGCGAGGCGCAGGGCGGGACGGCCGGCGGCGGCGCGGGCGAACGCCGCAATCAGGCCGAGCGGGTTCTTTTGCGGATCGAAGCGTCCAACCGAAGCCACGAGAAGGTCATCGGACGCAAAGCCGTGCGCCGTTCGCCAGGCTTCCCGCGAACCGGGCTCGACGGCGCCGGCCGTGACCACGCCGTTCGGAATCAAGGCCGCCGGCTCGAATCCATAGACCGCCCGAAATGACCGCGCCACTTCGCCAGACACCGCAACGGGCCGCACGCCGGCGCGAAACGCCAGGCGGTGGAAGGCGCGTCCCAATGCATCCACCTCCTTTTCGGCGACGTTATGGACGGTGTGGACGACCATGCCGCGGCGTTCCAGCGCCCATGCAGGCAGAACATACCGCAGTACATAGGAATGGGTGTGAATCACGTCCGGGCGGAAATCCCGCAGGACGCGGGCCAGGCGCGGCCACATGCGCGGGTCCGGACCGCGCCGCTTGCCGAGCCGCCAGACGGGCGCGCCGTGGGCTTCGAGCACCGAATCGAGACCGCCGGGAAAGGCGTCATAAAGCGTGACCACGCCGGTTTCGAAGCGCGACGGGGACAGACCGCAAGCCAGCGAGACAGCCACCTGTTCGGCGCCGGCGCGCCGCAAAGTGGCCAGCGTTTCGAGCACGCGGATCTTCAAGAGTCGCGCTCCTCGGGGCGAAAAATCAGCGCCCAGCTTGCCATAATCAACGCGAAGAGCAGCCACGTAGGCTTGCGATGCTCCCAGGTGAGCGTGGACACGCCCACCATCCACACCAGGAGAGAGGCGATCCACAGGGCGCGCTCCCAGGGGGCCATCATCCAGGCGAAGAATGCCAGCGTGAGGAGCAGCGCGCCGAACAGCAGAAAACCGGCGGCGCCGGTTTCCACCAGCACCGAAAGAAAGGTATCGTGCGCCGTGTACGGCTGGGTGGGAATGGGCGACCTGCCAAGCGCTCCGGCCACGGCATCGGGGAAAGCCCCGGCGCCTATGCCCAGCGCCGCATGGCGCTTGAGCAGTTTTACGCCGGCGTTCCAGATGCGTGTGCGGTTGTGGAAAGTGCCGCCGGCCAGCTCGCCGGGCAGGGTGGCCAGGCGCTGGCGGGAGGCCGTGGGCGCCATGCGTACAGCGCCCAAAGCGAACAGGGCCAGCAGCGCAACGATCCCGACGCGGTTGGACCAGGTCGAGCGGCGCCAGGTGAGAACGGAGAAGAGAAAAGCCGCCACGGCAGCCACCAAAGCCGTGCGCGAAGCGGTGAGCAGGATGGCGCCGATGCAAAGGGCGGCGGCGGCGCGGCATAGCCAGGGCGCGGCGCCGCGGGTGCGGGCCGCCAGATAGAAGGCCATGGGCAGGGCCAGGGCCAGGGTAACGCCAAGATCGTTCGGGTCGAAGCCGGCGGTGGCGAAGCGCCGATAGTTGGTCTGCTGGTTGAGGGCCGCGCGGACCACGGTCCAAACCGAGGAAGCCGTGCAGCCGGCCAGGTAAGCCGCCATCAATCCGAAGAGCGCGCGGCGCGTGCGGCAGAATTCCCACACGAGCCAGGCCATGGCGAACAACTGGGCCATGGTGGCGGCGCGGGTGGCGGTGGCTGGCCGCGAGACGCTCCAAAGCCAGGTGACGGCGCTCCAGGCCGTGAAAGCGGCGGCCAGCGCCAGCGCGGCGTTGGGCGCGCGCAGCGAGCGGCGGCGCGGGACGGCCAAGGCGGCCACCGCGAACGCGGCCCATCCGACGATGCGGGAGATGGTTCCCAGGCCCGGGAATTCGATCCCTTTTTCGAGAGGGAGCGAGAAGACCAGCAGCCACAGCAGCGCGACGGCGGCGCGGGCGAGAAAGGTATCGTGGCGAGTCTTCACGGGCGCCGCTCCCGCCGCCGCAGGGCCTGGCGGAGAATCAGCAACTCTCCGGCGATCTGCGCGAGCCAGGCCAGGGCCAGGGCGAGCGCGGCGCCCTCCAGGCCGAGCCGCGGAACCAGCACCCAGCTTGCCGCTCCCGAGACCGCCGCCACGGCGGCGAAAAGGGGAGCCTGCGAAGTGAAGGCGCGGGCGGCGGTGATGACGTACCCAAGGGCGCTGCCGGCGTAGCTCAAGATGCCCGCCGCCATCATCCAGACCAGCAGGCCGCGGTAGGGGGTAAAAGCGCGGCCGTAGGCGATGCCCAGCGCCAGGCGGCCCACGGCCAGCGCCACGCCCACGCCGGCGGCGCCGAGCAGGCAGGCGGCGCCGGTAAGCTGGGCCGCCAGGCGCAAAAAGAGCGGGACGTTCCCTTCGCTGAAAGCGCGCGCCAGCCGCGGCGTCATGGTCTGGCCCAGCGGATTGACTACCGCGGCCCCGATGGTCTGAAACGAAGCCACCGCCGCGAATACGCCCAGTGCGACGGTGCCCAGCCGGCGCTCTATGGCGTAGCGCGGCAGATTGCCGGAGAGCGTGATGAGCATAAGCACCACGCCCAAGGGCAGGGCGGCGCGCAGGATGGCGGACTGAGCGCCGAACCCGGAGCGATGGGTCGATTCGTGAACCGCCGCGGCGGGCCGGTCATACGCCAGAAACACCGCGACGCGCCCCGCGGCCTGCGCGGCGATGGCCCACGGCAGGCTGTGGGTGATCCACAGGGCCGCTCCCATGGCGGCGAGGGGAAGCAGGCCGCGGGCGGTGGTGGAGCGCGCCACCTGGTCCATGCGCTCGCGGCGCTGGAGCGCTCCGTAGCAGATGTCGCTGAAATCATCGGCGGCCAGGACCACGCCCGCCAGTAGGATGGCCAGCCCCATCGGCCAGGCATGACCGGAGAGCAGGGCCAGTCCGAGAATCACGGTCAGCCCGAGGGCGGTGGTTCCCATCCGCACGGCCAGGTAATCGCCGAAGGGATGCAAACGCGCGACATCGGTGGCCAGCACGGCGCGCAGGTTCAGGTGGGCGAAGAGAGCGACGGGGCTGACGATGGCCAATGCGAGGGCATACTGGCCCAGCATTTCCGTCCCACCCAACCGCGCGACCAGGCTGAGAGTGGCCCACTGAGCGGCCGCGAACACGGCATTGCCGGCGAACACGGCGGCGAAGTTGCGCCGTATCGACAGGTCCGGGGGGGCGGCGGCTATCGCGCCGGAGCGAAGCCCAAGCATTTTCGCCTACCATTGTAGCGGCCGGTGGGGGATTGCCCGGCGAAGGGCGGGGGTCGGCGGCCGTCGCAATGCCAGCGGCATGGGAGAATGGGATTTCAGTTCGACCCATGCCCAAGCGATACACAAGCCGGGAGCTGGTCAAGCTGGCCGAAGAATTTGGATGGAGGTTGGTCGGCGTGCGGGGAGGCCATCACAACTTCAAGCACCCGGCGAGCCGGTTTATCGTCACTATCGTGCATCCCCAGAAGGATGTACCGGTGGGGCGAGCTGCGGATTCCGAGCGATGCCGATCAGCGTTCCGAGGTGATGGCGATCGCGATTCCGAACTCATGCCGATCACGATTCCGAACTGATGGCGATCACTGTTCCGACGGGAAGCCGATCAGTTTTC
>Ga0181517_10004015_pt1 | contig 13635 bp, 8 predicted proteins | sample PEATcosm2014_Bin_31_FD_119748 | JGI IMG/M metagenome (GOLD analysis project Ga0181517, IMG submission 119748) | Peatland microbial communities from MTU Mesocosm Facility, Houghton, MI, USA - PEATcosm2014_Bin01_30_metaG | ecosystem: Environmental > Terrestrial > Soil > Wetlands > Peat | place... | reverse complement strand
CTTAAGGCAGCACGCAGGAAACGAAATACCCACCCGATCCCAGTCCCACCGCATCATCAAGGGGTCGGCACCGTGGCGCGGGTAGACCAATTCCTGCGTGCTGCCTAAGTACCGTGCCCTTTGGTAAAGGATAGTTTATGATTGGCTTAGGAATGTTACGCCGCGTTGCCGGGCGACCGTCCTCGGGGAAAGATACGCAACTCACAGACGTCAGAATTGCGCAAACCGCACTGGCAGTGCGCCGCACGGAGCGGTGGGAAAGAGGCCTCATGTGAACGCCGTCAACGACGCGTGGGAAACCATCCCGGACGATCTGCGCGGGACGGTCGAGGCCCAGTTGACGGCGGGCGAGAAACCGCTGGTCTGGCTCGAGCCCGACCTGGACGGGCGCTTGCACTACGCCAGAGGACTGGTGGTGCTGACCGATCGACGGTTGCTCGACGTTGGCCCGACCGAGCCCGCGACGCCCGCCCGGCGCGATGCCCAAGGCGCCATACCGTTGCGTATGTGGCCGCTGGCGGCGATCAAGAGCCTGCGGGCCAAGGAACATGCCGGCCTGGGCGTTCTCGAACTCTTGGGCGATGGAACTCTCTCGGCCAGTGGCGCTATACGATCGGCCATGCACCCCAAGCGCATCGGCTGATCGATCACTTCGACCGGCTTCGCCGTGGCGAAGGCGCCAACGGCGAGAAACTCACTGAGGCGTCGACCACGGTGTGTCCCAGTTGCGGCGCGATCTTGGCAGCCGACCAGGAGGCCTGTCCCGAGTGCCGGCTGGCCGAAGAGAAGCCCGCCATCGGTGCCCTCTACCGGCTCATCGGTTTTGCCAAGCCGAGCCAATGGCTGATTCTGTTGGGTTTCGCGTTGATGGTCGCCAGCACGGGCGCCGATCTGATGCCGACGTATCTGACGATGCCGTTGTTGGATAACGTGCTGGTGCCGGCTTACGAACACCCGGAGCTCGGCCGCTTCTCGACCGTGCAATGGTACCTACTCGGCTTTGCCGGCTTCGCCCTCCTGACGTGGCTGCTGGCGTGGGCGCGGACCTACGTGTTGGCCCTGGTGAGCGAGCGGATTGCCGTCGACCTGCGGAACCGCACCTACCGACACATGCAGTGCCTTTCGGTCGAGTTCTTTGGCGGCAAACGCACCGGCGACCTCATTTCGCGCATCAGCACCGACACCGATCGGATTTGCTACTTCTTGTCGGTCTACGTGCTCGACTTCGGCAACGACGTGCTCAATATTGTGTTCACGGCGGCCCTCCTGGTGTACAACGACTGGCTGCTCGCCCTGGCGACCCTCGTACCGCTGCCGATCATCGGCTATCTGGTGCATCGGGTGCGCAACCGGCTCAGGCGCGGTTTCGCCTTGGGCACCCGGGCGTGGGGCGAAATGACCAGCGTGCTGGCCGACACCATTCCCGGCATCCGCGTCGTCAAGGCCTTCGCCCAGGAGCGGCGCGAGGTCGAGCGCTTCCGCGCGGCGAACGATCGGGTGTTTCAGGCCAACTGCCGCGTCAACACGCTGTGGTCGTTTTTTGGGCCGGTCGTGGGATTATTGACGCAGGTGGGCGTTCTGAGCGTTTGGGCCTTTGGCACCTGGCGCGTGTTTCACCACGACATCACCGTCGGTGCCCTGTGGCTTTTCGTGGCGTTAACCAATCGCTTCTACAGCCGCATGGATTCCATGAGCCGCATGGTCTCGGCCGTGCAGCGGGCGGGAGCCAGCGCGCAGCGGATCTTCGCCATCCTCGACCGGGTGCCCAGCGTGGCCGAGCCGGTCCGCCCCGTGCATCGCGAACGGCTGCGCGGAGAAGTCGAGTTCCGCGACGTGGCTTTTCACTATGGCACGCGGCCCGTGCTCCGCGACGTGAGCCTGAAGGTCCAGCCCGGCGAGATGATTGGACTGGTGGGCCCCAGCGGGGCGGGCAAGACCACGATCGTGAATCTCGTCTGCCGCTTTTACGACGTTACTCAGGGGGCCATCCTGGTCGACGGCGTCGACATCCGCTCGTTTCCCGTGGAGCAGTATCGCCGCCACATCGGCATCGTGCTGCAAGAGCCGTTCTTGTTCTACGGAACGATTGCCGAAAACATCGCCTACGGCCGCCCCGACGCCTCGCGCGCCGAGATCATTGCCGCCGCCCGCGCCGCCCGCGCCCACGAGTTCATTCTCCGCCTGCCCGACCGCTACGATTCGCTGGTGGGCGAGCGGGGGCAGTTCCTCTCCGGCGGCGAGCGGCAGCGGATCAGCATCGCCCGCGCCCTGCTGATCGACCCCCGCATTCTGATTCTGGACGAAGCCACCTCGTCGGTCGATACGGAGACGGAACGGGAAATCCAGTTGGCCCTGGAGAACCTGATCCAGGGGAGAACGACGATCGCCATCGCCCATCGCCTGAGCACGCTCCGCCGCGCCGACCAGCTGGTGATTGTCGAGCGCGGCCGCATCGTCGAGGTCGGACCGCACAGCCAGTTATTGGAGCGTCAGGGCACGTATGCCCGGCTCTATCGCGCCCAGTTCGAGATGAACCAAGGAAGAGGATGAGAGAGTATGACGCCGCGGCAAGTCATCCTGAGCGCAGCGAAGGATCTCGCCGGAATTGCGAGGAGATTCTTCGCTGCGCTCAGAATGACTGCCGCAATGGTGGGGCACTTACGTCGTTGACAATCCTTTCGCATGCGGGCACGAGAAACCATGAACACCGCCGCCTCATCCGCTGCCGATTTTAAACTCGCCCGCGACGCCTGGGGCCAACTCGCGCTCGTGCTGGCGGATGGCCGTCGGCTGGCGGGCGTGGAGGTGGCCCGGGCCTTTCCCATTTCCGCTCCCGGTGAATATATCTGCATCTACGATGCCGAAGGACACGAAGTATTGTGCATCGAGGACCCCAGCACGGTGCCGCCGGCAGTGCTGGAAACTTTGGAAGAAGAATTAATCCGGCATGAATTCGTCCCCGTCGTGCTGCGGATCGACGAGGTTTCGGCCGATCACGATCCCGCGCAGTGGCGGGTCGTCACCGATCGCGGTCCCACGACGTTCTTGATCGAGGATGCCGACAACAACGTGCGGCGTTTGGGGCCCCACTCCATCCTGCTGGTCGACACGCACGGCATCCGCTACCTGATTCCCGACGTGCGGCAACTGGAGAGCGCCAGCCGTCGGATTCTGGAACGGTATCTCTGAAACGCGTAGGTCAGGCACCCCGTGCCTGACACGTTTCTGCCTCCCCTCTCCCCTACCAGTTCTCTTCCCACGACTCGCACAGCTCCTCGTTCGCCTGGGCCAGCAGCGAATCCAAAGCGGATATGGAAAGATTCCCTGACGCCGGCGATGGCGCAAGGTCCGGCGCCTGCCAGTCCGACTGCCAAGCGAGCGTTTCCGACGGCCGATCCAAAGCAAGCGTGGCGAGCGTGCCGTCAACCACAGAGAGCGACGTCAGAGGCGATGCGTAGCCGTCAGCGATGTCGGGCGCGGGTCGTGCCGAGGCGATCGACGGTCCGCCGGCGCGTATCCCTGCGCCAAACGGCGCTGCCTGGAAAGCCGAAGTCTGAAAGGCCCAAGTCATGGCCGCGCGGACCAGGAACGCCTCCGACGTCAGCGGCGATATGCTGGCCGATCCCGTTTGGCCAGCCGCCGTCAGGGCCGGCGCTGTCGCAGTGGCCGGCGAATCGCCGATCGACGCCGCCCGCATCGCCGTACTTGCTGACGCGGAAACGTGGAAGCTGGCGGTGGCGGTCGCCTGGCCGTCGGACACGGTCACATAGACGGTGAAATCGCTGGTGAATCCGGCGGCCCGCGTGATCGTCAGCGTGTTGCCCGAGAAGCTGACGCTAACGCTGCTGCTGCCGAGCGGCGTCGCGCTGCTGGGCTTGGCGTTCCAGATTAGCGACGGGTCGGCGTAATAGGCCGAGCTAAACGTCGTGATCAAGGTGCTGTGGGCGATGGTACCGCCCCACCGGTACAGCCCGCCGCTGGGAAGGATGAAATACCACGTCCCATCGCTGCCGCGGAGGTATTTTTCGCCCGCCCCCAGCAAATTCGTCGAATACGAGCCGCCATATTGCGACAACTTGAGCTGCTGGTTCAGGTTGTAGGCCTGCGCGGCCAAGGGATCGACGGCCGAGACTTGAGCGGAGTACGTCAGATGGTCGCCGTCGCGATCCGTAGCGTTCAGCGGAACACTGAGCGTCGTTTGGCCACTCGACATGGTCTGGTCGGCGATCGGCGCCAACACCGGCGGAGAATTTTGTGTCTGGATGGACAGGCCGTAACTGCCGGTCGACGAATTTCCGTTCGCGGCGACCACCAGGTAATAGGTTCCACTGGCCGGGGCGATCCAGGTGATTTGCCCGGCGAGATTCCCGCTGCTGCCGCTGTTGCGGGCCAACAGGGTCGTGCCGTTGCGATCGTACAGGCACAACGCCGAGTTCCGCAGCGTACCGAGCTGCGTGCTCAGTACATAGGTCTTGCCTGCCACGGCTTGGAATTGGAACCAGTCCACGTCGCCGATCGTACCGATCACGCCCTGCAGCGAGCCCGGCGCAGCAATCGCGGCGGCCGTGGCCGGCGTGTTGCCATAGTTGTCGGCCGCCAGCACGCTGAGCGTCGTGGTGGCCGCCGTGCTCCACTGGCCGTGGCTGTCCACCGCCCGGGCGAAATAACGATACGTGCCCTGGGCCAGGCCGCTGGTGCTCACATTGGCGCTGGCCGCTCCGCCGGCAATCGCCGTGGTCGAGGCAACCAGCGCGTCGCCGGCGTCGTATTGGCCGTTGTTGTTCGTGTCCTGGTAGAAATAGACCGTGGTCAGGTTGCCGGAGGGAGCGGTCAGTCCGTGAGCCGTCAGCGTGACCGTGGCGCCGGCCGAAACGCTCGTGGCGGATGCGCTGAGCGAGCCGATGGCCGGCCCTTGCGGCACGTCAGCCTCGATCAATTCCAGGGTTTTGTAAGCGTCCAGCCGGCCGCCGCTTACCAGTTTTCCGCTCATCGCGGCCAGCGGATCGACGCCCTGGAGCAGGGCATTGCGGACCTCGGCCACGGTGGCGTTGGGATCGACGGCCCAGCAGAGCGCGGCGACGCCCGTCACATAGGGCGTGGCCATGCTCGTGCCCGAGTACGTGGCAAACTTGTTGCCGGGCAGCGTGCTATAGATCGACACGCCGGGGGCGGCCAGATCGACCGATGTGGCCCCGTAGTTGCTGAAACTGGCCAGCTTGTCGTTCTGGTCGCTGGCCGCCACGGAGATCACGTTCGCTGCGGTGTAGTCGGCCGGATACTGGGCGGTCGTGTCGTTATTCGTCCCATTGTTGCCGGCGGCGGTGACAAAAAGGATGCCGGCACTATTGGCGGCCTGGATGGCGCTCTGCAGGGCCGCGCTCGATTCGCTGCCGCCCCAACTGGCATTGATCACCCGCACGTTCACGCCGAATTGGGTCCGCTCCATGGTCACATAGTTGATGGCGCGGATGGCGTCGGAAAGGTAGCCGGTGCCATCGCTGTTGAGGAACTTCAGAGGCATGATCGAGACCGACCAGTTCACGCCGACCACGCCTTGCCCGTTGTTCCCCACGGCGCCCAGGATGCCGGCCACGTGTGTTCCGTGACCGTTGTCGTCCATCGGATTGCCATCGTTATCGACGAAATTGTAGCCGTGCACGTCTCCCGTGAAGCCGTCCTTGCCGGCGTTGGGATTGGTCCAGATGTTGGCGGCCAGGTCGGGATCGGTGTAGTCGACGCCCGTGTCGATGACGGCCACCACCACACTCTGGCTGCCGGTCGAGACGTTCCAGGCCTGGCTGGCATCGATCTTGGTCAAGCCCCAAAGGTTGCTAAGCTGCGGATCGTTCGACACCTTTTCGGCTTCCACCGCATCGGTGGTGTCCGCGGCCGTGTCGAACTGGCCGACGGCATCTTGCTCGAACTCGGTTACGCAGCTATCGGCGGACAACCAATGTTCCACGGTACTGAGCGAGGCGCCGGAACTGCGCACCAAGACCTCGCCGACCACGCCGAGCCCTTCGATGACTTGGAAATTGATGCCCCCGCCGGCCAGCAGAGTGGCCGTGTCGGCCACCGAACTGACGCCGGCCGCGGCGGCCGTGTTGAACTGGACGATCCAGTCGTAAAGGTTCGATTGAGCGGCGGTCGCCGTGGCTGCCCCGGCCGCCGAAGTCTGAGTGTCCTGGGCGGTCGCCGCGGGCGCTCCGGCGTGCGCCGGGCCCTCGACCCCCGCGACGCTTTGAAACCAAGTGGGCGAAACCAGCGACGCCGCGCCGGCGGCATCCATCAAGTGCCGCACTTCGAGCAACTCGACGCACAGGGTCCGCCTCCGTGAAAGGGGGCGATTTTTCGACGACGGGGCCGACCACCAATCCTGGCAGCCGAGAAATCTGCCGACTTCCTGCGACAGTCTACCGCAAACGCCGGCCGTGCCGGCGCTGTTCGTTGTGTCGCGCATGGTGCTTACCGTGATGCGAATTCAGCTAGCGTGCCGCTCGGGCGGCGTCCGACAAGCTTTGGTGAAAAGACGAGTAGCGAAAAGCAAAAGCCGGATAAGAAAACGCTAGAGGAATCTAAGTCACGGTTTCGCCGCCGTCAAACGGCAGGCGGCATTTGCGGGCGATTCCGCGCGGCGGTGTGGACGTTTTGCCGCACAGGTTGGCTTTTGGCAACGCCGGTGGCGCTTTAGACGCCGTAAGAAGTGAAATGACCAATTCAACCCGGCGTTATTCTGAACGCAGCGCCCGTCATTCTGAGCGCAGCGAAGAATCTCCGTTTGACGCACGGCGAGATCCTTCGCTGCGCTCAGGATGACTGCCGCATGATGCGATCACCTTATTTGCGAGCTCTCTACTGGAACTCGTAGCGGCCCGGCATGGCCACTTCGGGCGTGGGAAGGGGACCGAACGCGTATTGCTCCGGCCCCAGCCGTCGGGTCGATTTCATGGCCGCCTCCCAATCGACGGCTCGGCCGCTATAGACCGCCTCGCGGCCGATGATCGCGGTCATGGTGCTTTCGGCTATGGCCTGCGCCTCGTTGATGGGCTCGCCGGCGCGGATGCTGGCGATCAGATCGACGTGTTCCTGGCTGTAAGGATTGGGATGAGCGCCCTTGAAATGCCAGGCCTTGCCGGTCTTCGGCTTGATGAAGTTCTCGCAGTTGCTCTCGCCCCGGGTGCCGACGACGGCTTCGCCGATGATGTTGTCGCAACCGTTGATCTGGCGGCATTGGCTGAACATGCGCACGCCGCCGGGATACTCGAACTCGACGGCGAAATGGTCGTAGATGTGGCCGAATTTCTTGTCGGTGCGAACCTGCCGCCCGCCCACGCCGCAGACGGCCCGCAGCGGATGGGCCCCCAGTGCCCAATTCATGACGTCGAGATTGTGCAGGTGCTGCTCGACGATGTGATCGCCGGCGAGCCAGGTGAAGTAGCACCAGTTCCGCAGTTGCCATTCCATGTCGCTCCAGCCCGGCTGGCGGTCGATGACCCAGATCGGACTGCCGTCCCAATAGCAGCGGGCGGCGACGATTTCGCCGATGGCCCCGTCGTGGATACGCTGGATGGCTTCCCGGTAACTTTTCTGATGGCGGCGCTGCGTTCCGGCCCCCACCGCCAGGCGCTTTTGCTTGGCGAGCTGGCCGGCCTCGATCACCATCCGCACGCCGGGCACGTCCACCGCCGCCGGCTTCTCCATAAACACGTGCTTGCCGGCCTCGACCGCCGCCTTGAAATGGGCGGGCCGGAAATGCGGCGGGGTGGTGAGAATCACGTAGTTGATCTCCGGCACGGCCAACAGTTGCCGGTAGGCATCGAAGCCGGTGAAACGCATTTCCTTGGGAATCTCGATGCCCAGCTTGCTGAGCTGTCCCGCGCAGCGAGTCAGCCGATCCTCGAACACGTCGGCCAGAGCGACGACCTTGATGTCCTTCCTTTGCTGCTTGGCCCCGGAGGCCACGTCCTCGGTGTGATAGCCGGCCATGGGATAGATGACTTTGGTGGCGGCCCCCAGGGCGTCGAGTACCGCGCCCGTGCCGCGGCCACCGCAGCCGATCAAACCGATCTTGATTTCGCTCTCCCGGCCCGCCGCGTGGACGGCCCCCAGGAAAGGAAAGTTGGCGGCCGCCGTGGCGCCGGCAAGGGCCAGCGAAGAACGCCGGAGGAATCGTCGCCGGGAAACAGCGGAACTGTCGTCGCGTGGCTGCGCGTTCATGGGTCATGCTCCAGACAAGTGGTGGCTCAGAAAGCTCAGGCGGGCGTGGAAACCGCCCTCGGAGATTGCCCGCTCATAGTGGGATTCTAAGGGGGCGAAATTCGGCTGTCAATTGTCCGCGAGCGGGTATGCTCGGGGGTAGCCCCGATAGCTCTGCTATCGGGGTGCCGCCAGGCACAAGAGGCGGTTAGTCGATCCAACCGATCGGCACACCGACGCTCCGCCCCTGTTCATAGTACCGTGCCGAGCTAAACGCCCAATCACATGGCCGAGCCACCAGACCGGCACGGACCGGATTTTCGTGGATGTAGGTCAGTTTCTCCCGCACCTTTTCTTCGCTAAACAAGTTGAACGCATGGTATTTCGCTTGCCAGAACGGATCGCCGGTCCCGATCTTCTCCGCATAATGCATGAGCCTACTCTGCACCAACTGGCTGATGTGGTAAGAACTTAGCCGCTTCCACTGCTGCATGAACACGCTCAACTGGCCGGGACGCGGAAACCATACGATGGCGTGAACGTGGTCGGGCATGACCACGAAACCCACGCACGAGGCATCACGGCCGGCCAACTGGGAGTTCAACACGCCCAACACCGCGCGTTTTGCCGCATCGTGATCGAGCAGCCGCCGGCGACGGTAAGAAGAGAATGTGACGAAGTGCGCGTGCAACTCGTCGTCGTAGATGGCTCGCGCGCCCATGAAAGTAACATGGGGAGAGCGCCCTACGTTGTCAAGTAGCCCGCGGGGCTGCCGCTTGCCGTCGCCGCTTGTGCCTGCGGCACCCCGATAGCGGAGCTATCGGGGCTACCCTCGCGATTCGCCTAATTCACTTCCACCCCGTAGGGCATCCAGAGCAGAATCCGTTGGGAAAGCAACTGCCGCAGCACCTTCGTCTGCTGCAAAATCTTGAACCCTTCGGGCAGCAACGATTCGAAGTCGGCCTCGGCCGACGGGTCGCTAAACAGCTCCTCGAAGAACGATTTCGGCTCCGGCAGAACCATCAGATCGACCTCGGCGTCGGCCTTCAGTCCGGCCGCCACCTTGGCCGCGGTCACCGCGTCCTTCAAGGTGCCCAGGGCGTCGATCAGGCCCAGCTTTTTCGCCATCTGGCCGGTGTAGACCCGCCCTTGGGCCAGCGCTTCCAGCTTGTTGTAGGGCATTTTTCGCCCCGCGGCCGCCTTGCCGACGAATTGATGGTAGGTCTCTTGCAGCAGTTCGGTCCACGCCTTCCGCTCCTCGGGCGTGAAGGGATGGGTCGAGGAGAGCGAGCCGCTGTTGGCGCCCCGGCTGATGACTTCGGTGTTCATGCCCAGCTTTTCGTGCAGGCCGCGGGTCACCAGCTTGCCGCCGATCACACCGATCGAGCCGGTCAGCGTGCCCGGGGCGGCGATGATCTTCTTCGCCCCCATGGCAATGTAGTAGCCGCCGCTGCCGGCCACGTCGCTCATGCTGGCCACCAGCGGCTTGCGGGCATGGACGGTTTCTCGCCAGATCAGGTCGCTGGCCGTGGCCGAGCCGCCGGGGCTGTCGATCCGCAGCACGATGGCCGACACCTTGGTGTCCTCGGCGGCCTTGCGCAAGGCCGCCACAATGGTGTTGGCGCCCATCGACGAGTTGCCGAAGACGTCGTTGCCGCTCTTGCCTTCCATGATGGGCCCCACGGCGTACACTACGGCGATCTTCGGCCGTTTGCCCGAGGCGACCGTCGGCTTCGCGCCCCGCAACAAATCGAAGAACTTCATCATGCCGGAGATGCCGGAGAAGTCGGTGTCGATATGTTTCTTCTTGTAATCGCGAACCACGTCCACGTCTTTTGCGTTTAGCGTCTTCTTGAAAGCGTCCTGAAGCTGATCGTCATAGAGGACTTCGTCGATCAGGCCGCCCTTCTTGGCCGCCGCGGCGGTGAACAGGCCCTGGTCGAGCAGGGTCTTGACCTGGTAGTCTTTCAGGCCCCGGTCGGCGGCGATGGTAGCGACCAGGTTTTCGTACGTATCGTCGACCAGCGCGTCGAGGCTCTCCCGCAGCGGCTTGCTCATCTCGCTGCGCGTGAGCGGCTCGGCGGCGCCTTTGTACTTGCCCATTTGCAGGGCGTCGAACTGCAGGCCGAGCTTGTCGAGCAGGCCCTTAAAGAAGGTGATCTCCGCCCGCACGCCGGGGATGATGAGCATGCCGGACGGGGGCATCGCGATCTTGTCACAGGCGCCGGCCAGCAGGTATTGGCCCCCCTCGGCAGTGGTCAGCTCGGCATAGACGGGCTTCTTGGCCTGACGCAGGCGGGCAATCGCCGCCCGCAATTCATAAATCTTGCCCCGGCCGATGGCCAGGTCCTCGATCTTCAGCCAGACGGCGCTGACGTCCTTGTCGGCCGCGGCCGCATCGAGCCGCCCGACGATGCTGGCCAGCGTGGGGCGCAAGTCGCCAAACGGGCCGGAGCGGGTCGTTCCCTCCGGATAGGCGCCCTTGAGCGTCAAGAGGACGACCACCGGCTTCTTCGGCGGCTCGGCAGACTTTTCTGCCTTGGCAGACTTTTCCGCTTTGGCGGCCGGCTTCTCGGCGGCCTTCTTTGCGGGGGCCGCTTGCTTCGCCTTGTCCTTTCCTTTATCCGCTCCCAAGGTAAAGGCGGGGGAGCAAAGTAGTGCAACTGCGCAAGCCAGAAGAATCGCCCGTCGCATGGCCAGGTCCTTTTTGGGTAAGGTAGGGAAGAAGTGCGGGCAAGTGCCACCGTAAGTGTACCACAAACGGCAGCCTCGGCCAGAGGTTGGCGACCGGGCGGAAAAAGGGGGACTGTCCCCCTTTTTCCGTCCATTGACACCGTTTCCGGCAGAACCGATAACGGAGGGGGTCTTTCCCGAATTCTTTGCTATGGTGACGTTAGCAACTGGGAGTCAAATCATGCCAATCCACGTTTCCGAGCATCGTTCGACAGTTCGATGTGCGGTAGCTTCGCTACTTTTGCTAGCATGTCTGGCCGCCGCCCCGCCGGCCGCCCCGCCGGCAGAACTACTTTGGCCGAACGGGGCGCCGGGAGCCAAGGGCGATCGGCCAGCCGACAAGCCGACGCTCACCGTTTTCTTGCCCGACGAGCAGAAAGCGACCGGTGCTGCCGTGGTCATCTGTCCGGGCGGGGGCTACGGCGGGTTGGCAACCGATCATGAAGGCCGGCAGATCGCCCGCTGGTTCAACGACTTGGGCGTGGCGGGCATCATGCTCGAATACCGCCACCGCGGCCGCGGCTACGGCCATCCGGCCCCCTTGCAGGACGCGCAACGGGCCATCCGCACCGTTCGCGCCCGGGCGGCCGAGTGGAAGATCAATCCTCAAAAGATCGGCATCATGGGCTTTTCCGCCGGTGGACACCTGGCCTCGACGGCCGGCACGCATTTCGACCAGGGCAACGCCAACGCCGACGATCCCATCGAGCGCGTCAGTTGCCGCCCCGACTTCCTGATCCTCTGCTATGCGGTGATCGCCTTCGACGAGCCGTACACCCATCGCGGCTCGCAGGTGAATCTCGTGGGCGCCAACGCCGATCCCGAGTTGGTCCGCAGCCTTTCCAACGAGAAGCAGGTGACGCCGCAGACCCCGCCCACATTCCTGTTTCACACCGACGAAGACAAGGGCGTGCCGGCGGAGAACAGCGTGCAGTTCTATTTGGCCCTGCGGCGTGCCGGCGTGCCGGCCGAGATGCACATCTACCGGACGGGCAACCATGGGCTGGGGCTCGCGCCGCGCACGCCCGGCACGTGCACCTGGCCCGACCGGCTCAAGGATTGGATGCAAGGGCAAGGGCTGCTGGGCGGGAAGTAATGGCGTGCTAACTCATCTTCGGCAACGCATTCGTTGCTGCGCCGTTTAGCCGGCGTGCTTGCACGCCGTAGGCAGTTGGGGCGGCAGTTGTACTGCCGACCCTGGGGTGGCAGTGCAACTGCCATCCAAACGTCGTTGTACTGCCATCCCAACATCCGAGCAAGCTTGCCGGCTAAACGATAACGACGTCGTTTCCCGTCGCCGTTATGGGCACGGATAGGAAAGCATGTGCGGGCAGACGGGCGCCATTCCGGGCAGCCGGGCGGTGTCTACCGGTTGCCCCTTCCCTACTGGACAATCGCAAATCACCGCCCGAGCAGGAAAACCGACCGCCCAATAAAGTCGGAACTGCGCGCGGTTGTAGTCGTTGACCGCAGCGTAAAACAAGCCGTAGGCGCGGTTCAGTTCCTGCAATGCCGCGGTGGCCTCCTGCGGACGATTGACCAGATAGAGCAGATCTCCGCTGCCGCGGGTTTCCCGCAGGCCCTGGAGCGTGCCGTTGTAGGTAGTGAGGGCTTCTTTCACGGCACCGGCAGTCTGAGCGACCTGCACGGCCGTTGCTTCTAACTGGGCATACGCTTGGACCACTTGCTCGGCCACCTGGTCTTGAATGTCGGCAAAATCGATGGCGGCCTGGTGTTCCTGCGCGACCCGCTGGCGGACCAGTGCCCGGTTGCCTGCGCCCAGGTTTTGGAGCGTCCAGATCGCGCCCACCTCCATGTCGAAGCGGCTGCCGTAGAGATGGTTTCCGTTGTCGGGCCCACCGCCGAAAACGTCGCCGGTGAAGGCGCCGCCGGGCCCCACTCCTCCCACCACGACGCTGGGAACGAAAGGACGGACCTGTTCCTGCCGCACCCGCTCGATGGCCACTTGGACCAATGCCTGGCGGGACGCCAATTCGGGACGCCTCCGCAACCCTACGGGAACCAACTCGGCAATTTGTCGCTCCGGTGCGATCAGCGTCACTTGCAGATGCGGTGGCTCCAATGGCACGACCACCGCGCCGGGGTTCAGACGCAGCACGCGGGTGAGCCGGGCGCTGGTGACGCGCCAGTCGGCCCGCGCCGCGGCTACTTGCTGCTCTAGGTCGAACAGCAGCGCCCGGGCACGATCCACCTCAATTTCCGGGACCAGCCCCCGGGCGAGCCCGGACGTCTGCTTGACCAGGCCCTCGGCCTTGGCTACGGCATCCAACGTGCCGGCCAAATGGCCGCGGGACTGCTGCACGTCGAAATAGGCCGTGGCCACTTGCAGCAGGGCATTGTTCCGCGCGGCTTGCAGGTCGGACTCCCGGGCCGCCAATACCTGGCGAGCAGCCAGGGGCGCAAACAGGGCGTCGGTCACGGCAAAGTTGAGCGTTGCCCCGCCCCCCGCCGCGACACTGTATTTGTCGACTTGGATAATCGTGCCATCGGTCGACTGGTCTAGTCCGTCATGACGGTAATAGTCGGCCCCGACGTTGAGATCCGGCAGCCAGAGGACTTGAGCCCGTTGCAGCAGGGCGGCCGCCTCTTCCACACTCGCCTGGGCGAAGGCAATCACCAGCGGCCGGGCGTTCGACAGACATAAGGCCGTAGGCAGATTGATCGGCAGAATCTGGTCCGCCGGCG
>Ga0181517_10004014_pt1 | contig 13637 bp, 12 predicted proteins | sample PEATcosm2014_Bin_31_FD_119748 | JGI IMG/M metagenome (GOLD analysis project Ga0181517, IMG submission 119748) | Peatland microbial communities from MTU Mesocosm Facility, Houghton, MI, USA - PEATcosm2014_Bin01_30_metaG | ecosystem: Environmental > Terrestrial > Soil > Wetlands > Peat | place... | reverse complement strand
GTTGCGTAATCGCCATCCACGAACGCCACCGCCGAGAGCGCTTCCAGGGCCACGGCCGATTCGGGTTTCAACTCGGCCAGCATGGCGGCATAGTGGCGCACTGAATCCACGTCCTTGCGTTCGAGGAACATGGCCACCAGGTTGGAGAGCGCCTCCTCGGAACGCGGGCTGCGCGCCAGAACCTTGCGATAGTAATCCACTGCCTCGGCGTGCCGCCCGATCTGCTGCAGTGCCACGGCCTTACCGAACAGGGCCTGCTCGTGTTCGGGAAAGGCCGCCAGGAAGCCGTCGAGGGGAACCAGCGCCTGGGCCGGGCTGCCGTTGTGGATCAGCGAAATTCCCAGCCCCAACTGGGCATCCGCGCGCGTCGCGTCCGCATCCGCCGCCCTGCGGAAGGACTCCACGGCGGCCTTCCAATTCTTCAGATTGCCCTGGCACACGCCCAGATTGAAATGCACGGTGCGGTGCGTGGGGTCGCGCTCCGCCAGTTGGGTATAGGTGGCCGCCGCCGCCGCGTAATCGTGCAGTTCGTACTGCAGATGGCCTAAAGCCGAGTACAGGGCGGCATCCCGCTCACCCGATTCGATCCACTTGCCGAGCATCTGCACAGCGGCCTCGATCTTGCCCTCCATTTTGAGGGAGGCCGCTTTGGAGATCATGCGCGCCGTGCGCTTGCGGCTTTTGACTTCGTCGATGGACGTGACACCCGGTGGAAGGGTTGTTCGTTTCGGCTCTGCCGGGCTCAGCACTTCCATGCTTCCATCCTTCCCTGCCTCCTAGAATTCGCACGCATCTTGCCGCCCGCGAAGCGCCGTTCGGGCAATCCGGCCGCCGGGCCGGGCGCGATGGCCGCGGTCTCGGTGGCGGGCCCCAAACCGCTCGATATGTAAGCGCAAACGCGGCCCCAGACATCCTGGTTCCGGGTGAGGCGCATCCAGTAGAGCCGCGCGGATTCGCCGGCCTCGCCGAAAAAACCCACCCCGCCCTCCGGCAGCGAGTCGTCCGTCCAGGTATCCACTTCCTGATCTTCGATGGACGTGACCAGGTGGTTGCCCTTCACCACAACCGCCACGCGATAGGGCACATCGTTGTGGACCATGACATTCAGAGGCATTTCGACGCGATGCCCCGGCTTGCCCGCCACTACCGCGTAATGCTCGATGGCGATGATGGGCCGCAACCCCGGCTTCACTACCTTGACTTTGGTGGCGTAATAATTCTTGCGGTCCTGCGCCCGCACCACCCAACCCATGCTCTGGTTTTCGATCTGCCCAAGAAACTCGAACCGGTAATCCGTGAACCCGAGCGACGGCTGGAAGAGCGCCAGCGGTCCCGGCTTTACGTATCCTCGCGGGTGGCGCTCCCACTTCGCCGGCGATCCGCTGGAAGCGTTCTCCCAGCTCTTCGTATCGCCGCGAAAGGTCTCGTGGAACTCGGCCGCGGCGCGCTGTGCCACCGCGGTGCGCACCCATTCCACCGGACCGGTGGCGATGCCGCCGTCCGAACCGCGCCGGCTTTCGATCTCCGGTGCCAGCCGGGACTCCTGGGCCGCTGGGGCGTCTTCATTGGTGGCGGTCTCCTGCCTGGAGGACCGCCGGCTGCCCGAGCCGAACCACACGGACATCGCCATCACCAGGCCCGCAGCCACCGCTTTGATCACAAGGCTGGTAGTCGCGCTGACCTTGCGATGGTGCTGCGGAGCGGAGTCCACCTTACCCGGCCGCTCCTTTGCCGCCGCTTCAGCCGCCAGATCCTCAAGAGTCGCGAGCGCCGGCTGCACCGCAAAAGGCGGCGGCTCCGCGGAAATGGCCAGCGGCTCCCACTGCGGGCTTGCGCCAATCGCTCCGGCCCTGCTGCGGCAGTGCAATTCGAACGGCCGGAGGCCCGCCCGCGGCAGGGCCCGCAAAGGCGCTTCGATGGGTGGGGCATCGTCGGCGCCCGGCTCCACGATAATGGGTAAGAGCCGTTCCGGGATTTTAGGCGCCCCAGCGGGCAGGGGGATTTGCCGGAACTCAGGATAGATTCCGATTTCTACCGGCTCGGGAGCAGGCAACTGCGCGTACGCATTTGCCGCCGGCAAGCTGCCCCTTACGATGGCCAGCCGAAACGCAGCCGGAAATTCCGGATCGCGCGGCTGGCCTTGTCCCCACAGGAACGATGCGGCCTTGGGTCGCGAGTCTTGCGGAGCGGACGCTTCGGCTGGCAGGATCTTCAGCCGGAAGGGACGATTTTTTATCGTGCCGCAGCCAGGGCCGCTCATGGGTTATTCCTGATTCCGATACTAGAAGTACTGTGAGAATTATAGCCATAACAATCTTAGAAAAACCACGTTTATTATTCTGCCTATTACCCATAACTCAAGTTAGTAAGTGACCGCTCTCCGTCGGCTAACTTAGCCCGCCGGAAAGCCCTTGGCAGCCAATAGCAAGGCTGTGCGAGACTGATTTCTTGAATCGAATTGGCTTGTCCATCGCGCTCGCGTTCTGCTGCTTTCATGGCGCCGCGCAGTCCCTGGGCCCCGCGGACCTGTGGAACTGGCGACGCGCGGCGGACCCGCGCATCAGCCCCGATGGCAGCCGCGTGGTTTACCTCGAGCGCTGGAACGACCGCCAGCGGGATGCCGCCTGCGCCAACCTGCGTATGGTGTCCTCCGGCGGCCGGGACCTGCGTCCTCTCACGGAAGGAGCGTGGCGCGACAGCCGGCCGCGCTGGGCGCCGGATGGCGGGCGCCTGGCATATATCTCGGACCGCGACGGCCATCGCCAGCTCCGCCTCTGGGGCGAAAGCGGGGACACCGCGCTCGCGACACCCGGCCGGGAACCTCTGGAGCTGGCCTGGTCGCCGGATGGCGCGTCTCTCGCGTTCACCGCGCCCGTCGAAGCTGCTCCCGCTCCGCCGGCATGGGCACCCCCGGCCATTCTGCCGCGCCTGGCCGGCCGCAATCGCGACTATATTCGTATCTTCGTGCTTCCGATTCGCGGCGGGAACGCGCGGCTGGTCTCCGGAGAATCGATAGATTGCCGCGGCGAGCCGGCCTGGATGCCCGATGGCCGCGCCATCCTTACTTCCACAGCAGAAGGCGATCTGGTGGCGCTGCGCGTCTCCGATGGCGTGCTCTCGCGCCTCGCCACGGCCGGTCGCAACGAGTGCCCGATGCCATCGCCCGATGGCGCCCGCATCGCCTGGCTGGCTACCCAGGCCAAACCGCAGAACTATGTGGTGCGCAAGCTCTGGGTGATGAACGCCGATGGCAGCCGCGCGCGACCGCTCAGCGGTTCGCTCGACCGCGACGCCCAGGCCCCGCAGTGGAGCTCCGATTCGCGCACGGTCTACTTCCTGGCGGACGACCGCGGCGTCACGCACGCATACGCCGCGCGCAGCGATGGCACGGTCCGCCAGATCACGACCGCGGTGGAGCGCCTACGCGGCTTCTCGCTCGCCGACAATGGCACTGCCGTCACGGTCCGCTCGACCGCCGGTGAGTCGGAAGACGTGGTGGCGTTCAGCGTCTACCGCGCCGCCGAAGCCGCAACGCTCGCGCGCCCCTCACAGCCACTGGCGGAACGGCTGATCGGCTCGGTCGAGGCCATGCCCTACGAATCCGCCGGCCGGACCATCCAGGCCTGGCTGGTGAAGCCTCCCAATTTCGATGCCGCCCGCAAGTACCCGCTGCTGGTTTACATCCGCGAGGGCCCGCGCCGCATGTGCGGCCCCGAGTTCGATCTGCGCGCCCAGATCTTCGCCGCGCGCGGCTACGTGGTGCTGTGCGCCAACCCGCGCGGCACTCCGGGATACGGCGAGGCGTTCGGCAACCTCTTATCGAGCGGCGTTCCCGGCGACCCTTTCGACGATCTGATGCGCGGCGTGGATGCGGCTCTCGCCAAAGGCTGCATCGACCCCCGGCGGATCGTGCTGGTGGGCAGTCTGGAGGCGGCCTGGGCAATCGGCCATACGGACCGCTTCGCCGCGGCCGTGGTGCGCCATCCCATTCCCGGCTGGTTCACCGGCATCGGCAACGCCCCCGAGGAGTTTCTCAAGCACTCGCCGCTCTACTTCGCGCGGAACTTCCGCACACCCACCCTGGTGCTGGCACCCGAGACCGATGCCGGCGCCGCCGCGCTGTATTCCGCGCTCCAGGCGCGCCACGTGGATGCCGCCCTGGTGCGCCTGCCGGATGCACCCCGCCCGAGCGAGCGCATCCTGGAACTGGAAACTGTCCTCGGCTGGCTGGGGAGATGAGCGCGGGAGTGGCACGCGGGAGTGGCTGCGCCCGTTACATTCTCCCCGAATGCTAAAATAGTCGCTCATCCAATGCCTAAGTCTGTCGCTGAACTTCAAGCCATCGCGAAACGCACGCGGCGGGCCATCATCGAAATGATTGGCACCGCCAAATCCGGCCATCCCGGCGGGTCGCTCTCGGCCGTCGAGATTCTCGTCGAATTGTACTTCGATCACCTGCGCATCGATCCCGCCAATCCCAAGTGGGCCGATCGCGATCGCTTCATCCTCTCCAAGGGCCACGCCGCGCCGGTGCTTTATACGGTGATGGCCGAGGCCGGCTTCCCGGACACCCCAGCCAGCCAATTGAACACCCTGCGCAAGCTCGGCTCGGTCTACCAGGGCCATCCCGATACGCGGTTCATCGGCAGCCTGGAAGCCTCCACCGGGTCGCTGGGCGAGGGCCTGTCGCTGGCGCTCGGCCTGGGACTGGCGGCGCGCCTCGAAGGGCGCTCCTCGCGCACATTTGTCTTGCTGGGAGACGGCGAGATCCAGGAAGGCCAGATTTGGGAAGCCGCCATGTTCGGCGCGTTTCACAAGCTCGATAACGTGGTGGCCATCGTGGACTACAACGGAATCCAGCTCGATGGCTTCGTGAAGGACATCATGGAGGTCGCTCCGCTGGCCGACAAGTGGCGGGCATTCGGCTGGAAGACGCTGGAAATCGACGGCCACAGTTTCCCCGCCATCCGCGAGGCGCTCGAAGAGGCCGCGGCCACCAAGGGCCAGCCCACCTGCATCGTCGCCCACACCGTCAAGGGCAAAGGCGTTTCCTTCATGGAGAATAATCCCAAATTCCATGGCACGGCGCCTTCGCCGGCCGAAATGGAACGGGCCTTACAGGAGATCGGATAAACCATGCCATCCAACACCGGGGTTGCCAAGATCAAGTTTGAAGTGAAACTGGGACCGGCCACGCGCGAGGCCTTCGGGCGCGCGCTGGCGGAGCTCGGCCGCGAGAACAAAGATATTGTGGTCTGCGACGCGGATCTTTCCAAATCCACCATGACCACCTATTTCGCCAAGGAGTTTCCGGAACGCTTTTTCTCCTGCGGCATCGCCGAATCCAACATGGTGGGGATCGCCGCCGGGCTGGCTCTGGCGGGAAAGATTCCGTTCGTCTCCAGCTTCTCGGCCTTCGTGATGACCAAGGGCTTCGAACAGCTCCGCGTCTGCGCGGCCTATCCCAAGGTCAATGTGAAAGTGGTGGGAACCCACAGCGGCATCTCGATCGGCGAAGACGGCCCCTCGCAGATGAGCGTTGAGGACACCGCCCTGGCCTGCGCGCTGCCGGGTTTCGTGGTGATTTCGCCGGCCGATGAAGTGTCCACCAAGGCGCTCATCCGCTTGACCGCCGCCCATGTGGGTCCGGTATTCGTGCGCACTGGCCGTCCCAAGGCGCCGGTGATCTACGATGCCGCTCAGAAATTCGAAATCGGTAAAGCCATCCAGGTGGTGCCCGGCACGGACGTGACCATCGTCACCAACGGCCTGCTGCTGGGCCAGGCCATTCTGGCCGCCCAGACGCTGGAATCCGAAGGCATCGCGGCGCGCGTACTGGATATGCACACGGTGAAGCCTATCGATCGCGACGCCATCGCGCGCGCGGCGCGCGAAACCGGCGCCATCGTGGTGGCCGAGGAGCACCTGGTCGATATGGGCCTGGGCGTGCGCGTGGCGCAAGTCGTCGCCGAAACGCGGCCCTGCCCCATGGAGTTCGTGGGCATCCGGGATACCTATGCCGAGTCGGGCGAGGGCGATGAGCTGCTCGCCAAATACGGGCTGACCGCCGCTGAAATCGCCGCCGCGGCCCGCAAGGCGGTGGCGCGCAAGGGGTAGCATAAGCCCCGGGGCCGCCGCCGCGCGGCCGCGCAAACCAACATGCCAGACGCCGGTTGCCTAGCCGAGACCTACCTGGAGCAGAGCCCCGCATGCCACTGGATCGTGGGAGCGGACGGCGTCTTTCGTGCAGTCTATGGCGATCCAGCCGCTATATTTGGCAGGAGCGCCGGGGAACTGGCGGGCAAGCCCGTAGCCGAGGTCCTCGATTCCGAAGCCACCGTGCTGTGGAAGAGCCGCTTCGCGCGGGCGCTGGCGGGGGAACTGGTGCTGCTGCGCGAGCGGCATTCCGGCGCCACCTGGTACATGGGCGTTTTCCCCATCCGCGTAGAGGGCCGCATCCTCTTCGCGGGTGGGCTGGCCAGCGAAGCCACACCCTTCAGCACGGCCGAGCAGGAGTTGCGCAGCACCGTGCTGGGCGCGCTCAAGGCGCAGGAATACGAGCGCTCCGCGGCGGCGCGCTTCCTGCACGACGTGGTGGGCCAGAATCTCACCGCACTCGGCCTGCAGCTCGATCTCGTGCGCATGGACCTGGAGAGCGTCCAGCCGGAAACCTGCCTGCGCATCGGCGAGATGCAGAACGTGCTCGAATCCATGATGGGAGAGGTGCGCGAGTATAGCCACGAGCTGAACCCCTCGACGGTGGAGCGCGCCGGGCTGCGGCCCGCCCTGGATCGCCTGGTGGCGCGCGTCCGCAAGCGTTTCTCCGGCAGCATCCGGCTGAATGTGGATCCCTCCCTGAAGCTCGATCCGGGGACCGCATCGGCCATATTCCATATTGCCCAGGAGGCCATCCTGAACTCCGTGCAACATTCCAGTTGCTCTACCATCGAAATCGCGGTAAAGTCCACACGTAGCGGTCCTTCGCTGGAGGTCCGCGATAACGGGAGGGGGTTCGATCCCGACGATATTCTGGGGGGGCACCGCGGCTTGGGACTGATGAGTATGGAGCACTATGCCGCCGAGGCGGGATTGGACCTCTCGGTCCTGAGCGATCAAGCCACCGGCACGATTGTGCGCGCCGGCGCCCCGAAAGCGGCCTGAGAGTGGGGATATGCCATTCGACATCGTCCTGGTAGACGATCACAAGCTGGTGCGCGACGGGATCAAGACCATCCTGGAGCGCGGCGCTGAGTTCCGCATCGTGGGCGAGGCGGATAACGGGCCGGACGCCGTTGTACTATGCAAGAAGTGCCATCCGGAGCTCGTCCTCATGGATATCGGCCTGCCCGGCATGAATGGCATCGAGGCCACCACCGAACTGCTGCGCTACTGCCCCACCATCAAAGTGGTGATCCTCTCCATGTACGACGACGAGAATTCCGTGGTCAGCGCCATACGTTCCGGGGCCCGCGCTTTCGTGCTGAAGAAAGCGTCCTCCGTGGAACTGCTGGACGCGCTGCGCACGGTGGCCCGCGGCGGCTCGTACCTGAGTTCCCAGGTCTCCGACCGGCTGCTGGCCCGCATTCAGCGCGGCGATCTGGATACCCACACGCGCAGCCCGCTCGAGATGCTCTCGCCGCGCGAGCTGCAGGTGCTGCGCCTGGTGGCCGAAGGGAAGACCAGCAAGGATATCGCGGCGCTGCTCGACCTGGGCTTGCAGACCGTACGCAGCTACCGCAAGACCATGATGAAGAAGCTGGGCGTCAACAACGTGGCCGGCCTGACGCAACTGGCGCTGGCCGCCGGCATCACGCATTGGAACAAGCCGGATGCAAACTCCCTGGGGTGAACTCCCGGTCTGCGACGCGCACGTGCAATTGTTCGGCCGGCTTAACGCAATCGAACCGCAATGCCGCCGGGATCGCGGCGGCCGCCGGATGGGATCTGCGGCCCTCGCGGAGATCGGCATCGGCGCCGCGGACGCCCGCCTGATCCTGGGTGAAACCCTCGAGTGGGTTTTTACCTGAGAACTTGAGTGGGCCGCGGCGCACTACTCTTCTGAATCGATATCGCATGGGACTGGGTATGGGGTTCCGGGGCATCGGGATGCCCCGGCATCCTCTGTTTCCGCACCTCGCACCGGTTTCCGCGCGCCGCGCCCAGGGTGTCTGCTCCGCTCTGGCCGGCACTTTCGCCGAACTGACGGAAGCCGCGCGGGCTGGCGCTCTGGCACGCCGCGCCGTCTTCGTTCTGCACTCCAGCGCGGCCCCTTTTTTAAGCCGCACGGAACGCGACGCACTGTGGCGCCGCTTTCAAGTACCGGTATTTGCGATGCTTCTGGATGCCGCCGGCCGCCTGGTGGGTTATGAATGCGAAGTGCAGAACGGTCTGCACCTGCGGAGCGCCCTCGAAGGCGCTCCCGGCGTGGTGGTCTCCGCGCCCTGCGAATGCGGGCGGCCGGGTAACCGGCTCATCCTGACGGCGCGAATTCCGCCGGCGAGCGAGCCGGCCGTTTCCGCCATCCCCATCGAATTACCGGGCGCCCGGCCCGCATCCCTCAAGCGTTCTCCGGCCGCTTGACCGGGAATGGGCCGATCCCGCGTCGGCGCCGGCAATAAAGGCGCAACAGGAGCACCGCGTAAGCGATGGCCACCTTGAGGCTGGCCTTGCTGCGTCCTGCCTGGCGCGTTCCGAAATCGAAATAGACCTCCGCCAGACTGCGGATATTCCCCCGTACCAGGATTTCGAGAAGTATCTTAAACCCGCTGGCCTGAAACTCCAGGTCGCGGATACAGGACCGGCGCACGAGAAAGAACCCCGACATCGGGTCGCGAGTCCGCGCCGAGGAGCGCTGTAATGGCAGCGTGATCCAGATCGCCAGCTTGGAGATCAGGCGCCGCGCGATGTTCCAGTCGCCCGGCCCGCCCTTCCCCACATAGCGGCTGCCAACCGCCAGATCGGCCCCTTGCTCCATGCGATGCCACAGGCGCGAGAGCAATTCCGGCGGGTGCTGCAAGTCCGCATCCATCACCCCGACTATCTCGGCATCGCTATACCGCCAGCCGTGGATTACGGCTCCCGACAGCCCGCGCCGCCCCTCCCGCACCACAATTCGCACGCGCGGGTCCGCCTCCGCGATCTCACCCACGATGGCTTCGATTCCGTCCCGGCTGTCGTCGTCCACGACAATCAAGCTATACTCGATATGCAACGCGTCGAGCGTGGCTCGGACTCGCCCCAAGAGCGCACGAATATTGCCCGCCTCGCGCAACGTCGGAACGACCAGCGCGAGTCTTGCCCGCGGAGCACGCAGGCTCTCGACGGACGCCGGAAAAAAATCTGCTGCCGCAACGGGTGCCGGCACGTTTGCCAGCTCGCCGGGGCTCTTTAGGGTGGTCATTTGAGGGTCTCAAGGAATCTGCTGCTGCTCACGCTGCTCACGGCGGCCTCCGTTCTCATCGAGGGGTACCATCCGGGCGTGGAGGACGACAACGTCTACCTCCCAGCCATCAAGATGCAGTTGCACCCGCAACTGTATCCTTCCGATTCAACCTTTTTCAGAGTCCAATTGCAAGCCACTATTTTCGACAAACTAATCGCCTGGTCCGTTAGCCTGACGCATGCGCCTCTCGATTGGACGGTGCTGTTTTGGCATGTGGGTACGATCTTCTTGGTGCTGTGGGGCTGCTGGCGGATTAGCCTCCGTTGCTTCGCCGAACCGCACGCCCAATGGGCGGGTGTCGCGCTGGTGGCGGCGTTGATGAGCCTGCCCGTGGCTGGAACGGCGCTCTTCCTGATGGATCAGCAACTCCACCCCAGAGCTTTGGCGACCGCGGCAATTCTGGCGGCCGTCACAGCTACCTTGGATGGCAGACGGATCCTCTCGCCGGCGCTTTTGGTCATAGCCCTAATAATCCATCCGGTGATGGCTCTTTTGGGTATCTCCTTCTGCTTCTTTCTTGCGCTAGCGCCACACTTATCAGATACAACCTGGCTACGCAAGCGTACGGCAAAATTACATGTGCATTACTTCGCTCTATTACCTCTGGCCTGGCTTTTTCAGAAACCTCCCGCCGCCTGGCAACATGCACTGATTGGCCCTAACTATCTCTTTCTAACGCGCTGGCAGTGGTATGAATGGCTGGGCGTGCTGGCCCCACTCGCCATCCTGTGGTGGTTCGGCGGAATCGCGCGGCGGAATACCTGGCCGGTGGTGGTAAGGCTATCCCGCGCTTTAATCATTTTTGGTGTAGCCCAATTATTGGCGGCCGTGGCGATCTTATCCATCCCGGCTATGGCGCGGCTCAGGCCCATTCAGCCCATGCGCTACCTGCACCTGTTCTACTTACTCTTTGTCTTACTGAGCGGCGGGATACTGGGACAAAAGCTGTTGCGCGACCGCGCGTGGCGCTGGCTGTTACTCTTCGCTCCGCTGAGCGCGGTAATGCTGTACGCGCAATGCCAGAGCTTCCCTGGCACGGAGCACTTCGAGTGGCCCGGCGACGCTTCGGGCAATCCTTGGGTAGAAGCCTTTCGCTGGATCCAGCGGAACACGCCCGAGAATGCGTTGTTTGCCTTGGATCCTTTCTACCTGAGCCTGCCCGGCGAGGATTACCACGGCTTCCGCGCCCTGGCTGAACGCAGCGTGCTGGCCGACATGGTGAAAGACCGGATCGTCGCCGCTCAGGTTCCGCAGCTCGCGCCCGTTTGGGAGGATCAGACCAACGCCCAACAAGGCTGGGCGCATTTCGGGAAGGCGGATTTCGAACGGCTGAAAGCCCGCTATGGCGTGAGCTGGGTCGTGCTCACCAATCCCGCATCGGCCCGCGAGATGAATTGTCCTTACCGCAACCGCGAAGTGCTGGTCTGCCGCGTCGAGTAGGCTCCCGCCGGCGACCGAACCTAATAGCGCGGATTCCCCGCAATCTCGTCGGGATGGAAAACCAGGTCGCGATCCAGAACCATCTCCACATGCGTGCCGGGGCGCAGCATCACGTCCTGATTGCGCGAGAGCAGAACGCCGGCCAGTGCCCCGATCCCGCCGCCTACCGCGGCTCCCGGCAATCCCCTGGTGATCGCGCCGATAGTAGCTCCCATGCCCGTTCCCATCATTACCGTGCGGGCGTCGGCGGACTTGCCGTTCCCGGGCACCTTTCCCTCTTCACCCGGCGGCCGCGCATGAAAATCGCGCGAGACGCCGTTGGGCAGAATCAGCGAGTCGAAGCGGAGAAACAGCTCGCCCTTTCCCGAGACCTTACCTGCCGGCTTAGTATGCGTGATGGTCCCCTGAACGTCGCTGCCGCGCGGAATCACCACGCGTCCCTCCACCGCGACGGGCGCGGCCGTGCGCAGATACACGCGGTCGCCATCCTTGGCGTGCTTCGTGCTGACTTCGTTCACCAGTTGCAGCAGAACGCGCGACCCGGTGGGAACAGTGATATCGGGGGCCATGCCGGGCGCCGGCCGGGTGGCGAGCCTGGGCAGCGGCATGTCGGCGGCCGCCTTGGGTGAGCCTGACGCCGATCCTGGCGCCGGGTTCGGCGCAACGGGAGGTACCGCCTGCGCAACCTGCGCGCCCTCCCGCCGGAACACCAGCGTGCCTTCCACTTGCCCTTCGGCGCGCACGATTTGCCGCGTGATGGTCAGGGTGCCGCGATCGCGCGAAAGCTGCCAGCGGTCCATCACCGAGTAGTCCGCCGGACCCGACACCAGGGTGTCGATCAGCAACGCGGTACCTTCCCACTTGGCCGCCGAGTTTCTGGTTTCCTCGCCGACGCTCTTGCGTGTTTCGCTGCCATCGAGCGCGTACGACCATTGGGCCGTCCCCGTTGAGCACAAGATACCGGCCTCGCTTTGCGAGATACTCAACGACGTCTCGGTCGTTCCCAAGGCGGCCACCCGGCTGAGGGCCGGGTCCAGCACCCATTTTCCAGAGAAATCCCGATCCGGATCGGCGGCGTAAGCGAAGATCGTTAGGGCGGAGGCGGCCAGCAATGCCTGCCCAGCCAGCAAAGATCTGCTCATGCCCCGAAGGTTATCACAGCCGGGAGCCGTTGCCTATATACCGCCGCGGGGGCCTATACCGCCGCCGCCAGCGCCTTCTCCGCCGCCGCGGGGCCGTTGCCGGCGGGCTTGTAGCCCTGGGCCTTCAGCGCCGCCTCCAGCGATTCGAGCACCAGGATGGCGTTCTCGCCGGTCGAGCCAAAGCCCATCAGGCCGATGCGGAAAATCTTGCCGGCCAGCGGTCCGAAGCCGCCCGCGATCTCCATACTGCGTTCGTCGAGCAGGTACTGCCGCACCTTGGCCTCGTCCACTCCCGCGGGCACGCGCGGCGTGTTGAGAGTCCACAAGCGGTGACCCTCGGGCACCAGCATCTCGAGCCCCATGGCCTCAATGCCGGCCACGAAGGCCAGGTGATTCCGGCGATGCCGCTCCCAGCGCTGCTCCAGCCCCTCTTCCGCCACCATCGCCAGGGCTTCGCGCAGCGCATAAAACAGCGTCGCGGAGGCCGTGTGGTGATACTTGTGGCCGGTGTAGTAGGTGTCCAGCAGTTGCAGGTCGAGATACCAGGATTGCACCGGCGTGGTGCGTGCCTTGAGCCGCTCCAGCGCGCGCGGCGAAACCGTCACGGGCGCGAGTCCCGGAGGACAGGCCAAGCCTTTTTGCGTACAGCTATAGGCGATGTCGATGCCGTTTTCGTCCACCAGCACGGGCATGCCGCCCAGCGAGGTGACGCAATCGGCAATCGCCAGCGCGCCCACTTCATGCGCGGCTTCGCAGAAGGGTTTGCCCTGGTTGTACATGCCGGTGGAAGTCTCGGCTTGCACGAACGCCACCATGTGGGGCCGCTCGCGCTTGATGAACTCGCGGGCTTCCTGCGGGTCGAATGGCTGCCCCCATTCCTTGGCCAGGCGCACCACCTCGGCGCCCTGCCGGCGCGCCATCTCGCCGATGCGGTCCGCGAAGTAGCCGTTGCTCAGCAGCGCAAACTTGCGTCCCGGTTCGGCGAAGTTGGCCACCGCCGTCTCCATGCCGGAGCTGCCGGTGCCGGAGATAGCCATGTTGAACTGGTTGGCGGTGGAGAATGCGTATCCGATCAAGGACCGCACCTGATCCGCCACCTCGAAGAAAAACGGATCGAGGTGTCCGACGATGGTCTGGCTCATGGCCGCGTAGACGCGCGGCGCCACCAGGCTCGGACCGGGGCCGAACAGCAGCCGCCGCGGGGCGCGCAGAGGAGCATACGAATTGGGCATAACCCAATAGTGTAGCGTGCGTCGCGGCCGCGCTTCAGAGCTTCGTCCGGGCGGCCTTATACGCCTCGCGCACGCCCTCGATCTGCCGCGCGTGCGTCTCGGTATGGCTGGTGAAGCCTTCGAGCATCTCTCGCAGCGTCAGGCGCCCGCGCTCGGTGTGGTTGCCATGGCGCCCCAGGGCGGTTTCGGGAAGGTCCTTTACCAGCTCGTAATTCTCCGCGCGCAGGCGGCGCAGTGTTTCGAGCGATTGCTTGGGCTTGCGCCGCGCATAATCCAGGTTGGCGGCCCAGGCCTCTTGATTGAAGGCCACCAGCGTGGGATTCTCTTCGGCCAGCACCTGGCGGAAGCGGTGCGCAACCACCAGCTCGGTATCGGCCAGGT
>Ga0181517_10004013_pt1 | contig 13642 bp, 9 predicted proteins | sample PEATcosm2014_Bin_31_FD_119748 | JGI IMG/M metagenome (GOLD analysis project Ga0181517, IMG submission 119748) | Peatland microbial communities from MTU Mesocosm Facility, Houghton, MI, USA - PEATcosm2014_Bin01_30_metaG | ecosystem: Environmental > Terrestrial > Soil > Wetlands > Peat | place... | reverse complement strand
GTGGGGGAGGGGTGGGGTAAATCGCCCTCAAGGCGGCGTCCAGCGGGCTCTCGGCGGTGGAGGGTTGGATGGATTGGAGCACGGTGGTTTCTCCGATTGCGGTCTTTTTGTCACCGCAATTCTTGATTGTGCGCTGAAGAGGCGTAATTATCTGCAGTAAAAATAGGGACCAAGTCATGTAGATTCAATGGCTTGAAAATATGCCATATTTTTGTCTTTTCTGGGTGCGGCAGCGCCCCATGCTGGACTGCAGAAGGGTCACGCGGGTTTGTACGAAATCTGATTCGGAACACTAGGGCCTATTTCGGGAGTAATCCGCAGCTGAGAGGGGTTCGCGCGATCCGAGGTCTCAGAATCGAGACTTGGGGCGCCGGGCACCCTCAAAAGAGCATCGACTTAGTTCACCAACCCAATTAAGTCGACGCGGCGCCTCGGTCATCAGTTTTCCCTGTCTGGCTGAGGTTTGGTGGGGACGCTATCTGGTGGCGTCCACTTGTTCCCTTTGAAGTCCGGATCAACTGGTTGGTTGAAGTTTCTGAGCGGTTGATCATCAGCAAAGATTCTGCCATCGCGCTCAGTCAAGCCGTTGATTGTCTCCTTATCGCTAGGGTCTGGAAAGTAAGAGACGCTAAGCACTTGCGTCTTCATCCCATCAGGAGTGCAATCACCACAAGCGAAGTACACGAGATTATGTATGTTTTGAAATTGATTCTGTTGCGGAGTGATGTTTCCAATCTGAAGCTGTAGGGTCGCAGAAATTGGAGCGGACTTGAGTAGTAAAAATACTCCCGTAGGATCGCCTTTCTTGGCGGGCTGCAGTACCGCATAACGATCTTTGGGCGATTCTCCGATCCTAAAGTAATCGGCCGTATGCGAACTGAAAATACTCTTTGCGAGTTCCTCTGAGCTAGAAAGCACTCTTTTTTGTGCGTTGATAGCATCAGTCGCTTGTTCGAGTTGTATCTGCATTGCCTTCATTGTCGGACCCAGCTGATCGGCGGCCCGCAACTGTGCACGGGATTTATCGAGAGCGTCCTGAAAAGACGTGCTTTCCTTAGAGAATTCAGCTATCGTCTGATTCGCTGTTTTTCTGAGTGATTTCGCCCGTTGGGTAACGTCATTGGACGCCCTTTGGATGGACTTTTTTCCTTCGTCAAGAGCGGCCGAAATGTCCTGCTTTGACTTGTCCGAGAGGTTGGTGATTTCCCCACTCTTAGTGTTGGCACTCTCGGTCACTTTTCTTTCTGCTTGGTCGACACTTGATCTAAATTCAGAAAGTTTTAGGAAATATTCGCCACCGAAAAGCACAAGTAGGGTAGCCGCGATGCCTAGGATTATCTTCATCCAGCCCCATGCTTCCTTAAACACCTTGATGGAGCTTTCCGCCTCAAGAACGTCTCGATCTCGGAGGGATTCGACGAGCTCGTCCTTCACCTTCTTGCTTATGAAGTCACCGAGATCAAGAGGGGAACCGCAGAAACCGCAGTATGCTTGCTCAGTATTTTCCTTACCGCATTGGTGGCACTGCTTTGGCATAGAATTCCATTCGGCCTTGTCGAGCGTGCTTACTATCTCAACATTTTGCTACCCGGATTTGGTAATTCTGGTCGCAGTTATCACGGAGGTCCGACGGCGGGCGGCCTACATCTCAATCTTCATCAAAAAATGGGTGATCCAAGTCTCGATTTTGAGACCTGGGAGGGCTCAAGAGCTTCAGCCAACACATTTTACCCCTCATTACCCCTGAAATGTCGGCTTTTCGACTTCTTTCCGGGTTTTCGGTTTCGGGATGGGTGACCGCCAACGCCAAACGCAGGTCCTTCGACTCCCCACCCCAGCGACGAAGACCTGTCGCCGGGGACCCCGGTTCCGGCCGCTGCGGCGGCCTCCGCTCAGGATGACAGCTTTATTTTTGAAGTGAATTTTGAGATGGCAGAATAGTGTGCGCTTCGTAAATAGTCACAGGATTTCGGGCCACAACCGCAGGGGTTGAAACCCCTTGCTTTATTGGGTCTGCTTCGGCACGACTAAAGTCGAGCCCTGTTACAAGGCGAGTCAGGGTAAAGATTGCTCTAGAAGGTGAAGGCCAAACCGGCGCGGAAGCTGCGTTGGTCTTGCGCGAAGACCAGCACTGAGCCGTCGCTGAGCAGGTAGGGGCGGTATCCCTCGGCAAGCAGGTTGCGCAGATCGAAGAGAGCCTCAAAGCCGCCCACTCCATCGCGACGCAGGTGGATGGGCTGGCGAAGGTGGAAGTTCAGGTAAGGCTCGGCCGCATCCCTGGCAAAGGGCGCCACTGCAGTAATCGTGTCTTCCGGCTGCCATTGGTAACTCGCCCGCCAGCGGGTGCCTGTGCCGTCCAGAGTGCCGGAGAGGGCCAGCGCATACCTCTGGGCATGGCGCGGGTGAGCAGCCGCAACCAACTGGGAGGCTGCGACCGGGCGCGGCAATGAGGCATCCTGGGCGGACATCACCAGCGCATCGCCATTGGCATAGCTGAGGCGGATGTGGCTGCCGTGGGGAAGGCGGTGCTCATAGGCAGCCAACATGCCGGTGGAAGAAAAGTTGGGTCCGGCGATGCGCAGCAAATTGCTGGCGTTGTCGAACAGTGCCTGATCCGCCCCGCTGAGGCCTTCAGAGAATTTGCCCATCGCCTCGAGCGCCGGGTTATCGATGCTTTCTGAGTAAACCAGCACCGACACGCCGGAAGCATCGGTGCGCCGCTCCCAGCCGATTTCCTGGTGCAGACCGTGTTCCAGGGCCAGTTCACCGTTGCGGGTAGAGAGCCGGGGCAACCAGGCTTGGGATCGGGTATCGTCCCCATCCCCGGGGCCAGGCATGAAAGTGGTCACGCTGTAGCGGACGGTGGAGTTGCCTTTTCGCCAGTCCACGGTGGCGTAGGGCAGGGCGGCCAGCACGGTATTGGGCGAGTCGTGGGCAAAGCGCGCCAGAACCTGGCTGGATCCGGCCTCGGCTTCGAATTCGTCTCCCAGGTTCATGGTCTCCCAGGTGCGGATGGCAGCCTCATCAAGGCCCTCCGGTTCGCCGTCCGCATCGGTTCCCGGTCCGTCGATTTCAGGATGGAGAGCGACCGCGGCCACCGACTGGACGGAACCGGCGAAACCGAGATCCTGCCGGAAGCCGAGCATCGACTCCATGCCGGCATTGGTATGCGGGTCAAAGTCGACGCTGGCCAGCAGTTCGCGACTGTGCGCGGGGGTGGCCTCAACCATGGCCGAGTACCGTTCGCCGCTCTCGCCAAAGGTACCCTGCTGCCCAGTAGCTACCAGACGGGCTTTCAGTCTCGGATTGGTTCCGGCGCCGTCAGAGACCACCACCAGCGGCCCGTCCTCGAGCCAGCGAAGCAGGGGGCGGTTGGCGGCTGAGCGCAGGGTCCAGGCCCAGTCGTCACTGCGCGAGCCGGCCGAGCGCGGCTCAGTGGGGAGCCACTGCATCACCTCATATAAGGTGTTCAACGTCAGATTGACCACGGTGGCGGCGCGAACCCGCACGTTCTCACGCATGGAGGGCAAGAACGAGGTGCCCATGGCCTTGACCGCGTAATGGCCCGGAAACACAGATGAAATGGTAAAGCGGCCCTTTGAATCGGTGTAGGTGGTGGCGACAACCGTAAGGTCGGGGCGCAGCAACTCCACGATGGCGCCGATTTGAGGAATGCCGCTCGAGTCGCGCACTTGGCCCGTGACCGATCCTGGGGCTGCTCCGCTAGCCGGAAGGCTGCCCAAGGCAATCAGTACTGTAAACAACGCGAAATGGACCCTGCGTGTCATCAAATTCAATGGTGACCCTGCGGCGTCCCTGGCAATTCTCTCAAAAATGGCTCCCGCGCCTGCCTCCGGATCTTTTGCCCGGTGGCCCCCATGCGCGGGATACATACTATTCCACGACAAAAGGCGCCGATTGCGCAATCTCTTGTTTCGAGATTGCATCGCTAATTTTGATCGTCACCTTGTATTTGCCCGGCTGAAGGCCGGCCATGGGCAACGTATTCTTCACCGTCATCTGGTCGCTGTGAACTCCCAAGTCCTTTGAATCGAGCTGCTTGTCGAGAATCACCGTACCAGAAGCGCTGTCGATGATCTGGTACGACACCGTGACGTTGTTGCTCTTGGTGGCCTCGTCAATTCCAAGATTGTAAACCTGCATCCAGAAGTTCAGGTCCTGGCTGCGCTTGAAATTGATGGGCGTGGCCGCATTCGGGCTGACGCGCGGCCGGATGTAGGTGTTGCCGATGACAAAGTTGCCGCTGCCAATCTCGCGCGACGATACCAGGCTCATCTTGTCGGCAAGGATCAGTGAAGACGTGGCCAGCTTCTCATCGTGGTAAGTGGGCACTTCCAGGCCTTTGCCGTAAATGCCGACATGGTCAGGATTGTTGACGTCCTTGACGGCGATATCGAGCCGATAGAGTCCGGGCAGCAGGGGAAGCGCCTTCCAGTACACCGACTGCTTGTCAAGGCTCTTCTCAAGCAGCTCCGACGGCTGTTCGACCTCGACAACGTCTTCAAAGGTCTGCACCGTCTTGTGAGTCAGAGTGGTCACCTTGCCCAGAACGTCCACCACACCCTTGGCAACGCCGTCCTTGGTCACAAAGGTCATGTCGCGGTTCTTCATCTGAATGGTGATAGGAACCAGGACCGAGGTCTCGGTGACCTTGATGAAGTCGGTGCGGACATCGAAGGGGAATACCGGCCCGGTCAGCAGATGGTGCTCAGAGATGAATGCTTCAAGATCCTTGAACTTGATCGGCGGCGGAGCAAACAGTTTGGCGGCCATATTGATGCGGTCGAACTCCTTGCCCTGATTTGCCGCGCTCATCATCTTGTCGGTTCCCAGGGACTCCGGCCCGCTGCCCTGGCGGTTTCGCCTTTGGCTGTCTCCGAGGTTTTCCGAGTTCGTGCCGCCGCCGGTTGGAACGTGCGACAGCGCATCTTTCTCGCCGCGATCGATGGTGAAGTGGTAGTCGCCACACTGGCACGTATCTACAAATTCAATGTCGATGTTCTCGCCAATGCCCTCGAGGTAACGGTAGTTCCAAGTCTCAAACGGAAACGTGCTGGTGGTTCCGCCGCCCTCGTCAACGGGCCGGTTATATTGGCCGCCGGAAGGGTGAGAATCGATGCTGTCCGGTTTGCCGTAGGCAATGTAGATATGGCCGCGGTCTGTCTTCCAGCCGGGCTTGCCGGCCGCAAAGTGTTCATTTGCGTATGCGATGCGCCGGTAATGCTCTTCGCGGAATTCATTCTCCGGTGAATCGGGGTTCGGATTCCGCCGCAGCCAGAACTGTTCGATGAACGCGTCGCGCTCTTCGTCGTTGCTCAGCGTCTTGAACGCCTTGGCTTCCTCGTCGCTGATGATCCAGGCCACATCCTGGGTAAGCCAGGTCTTGTAGGCGCCCTTCAATTCCTGCTTGAGAGCTTTCTGGGCGGCGAACTTCTCCTTGTCGGACCGCTCGCGCTTGAGGGGATCAACTTCCTGATCCTGGGAGGCGGCGGGCTGAGCCTGCTGGGCCCCTGCGGGCGGGTTGGCCGCCGGCTTGCCGGATAAGGCTTTGGCGGGGTAGCAAATCAGGCTGCAACCGAGTGCTGCGAAGAGAAAACGGCGACCATTAAGCATCATGCCTTCAAAAACTCCTGCGAATCTCTATTCTACGGGTCCTGAAAGGGCTGGGCAACAGTCCGTTTGGAGTTGGCTCGCCCATTGGACGCGGCCGCCTCGGCAAGGTCACCCGGAAACCCGGCCGACAGGCCCCTCAATCGGCCTTAGGTCAAGGTTTTGAGACCAGCGGGACCCTTCAGCCGTCAACCAAACAAGCGCAACCCACTCGAAGTTCTTGTGGCACTGACTTTATATCTGCTCCCGTCTGGAACTGCAAGGGCGGCAGTTGCGTAAACTGAAGTTGGGGAAAGCCGGAGTACGCGGAGACTATGAAAAAGATTGTTTTGATAATTCTTGCCGCCGTGGTTGCGGCTGGGTTGGTTGCCTTCTTCATTTACCGGCAGCAGTCTGGCTATACCAAGGTCCTGACCGCCAAAATCGTTCGCCAGGATCTGGCCACCATCGTCAGCGGCACCGGGCAAATCAAGCCCAAGACATACGTCAACGTCGGAGCCACTTCGTTCGGCCGTATCACCCACTTCTATGTCAAAGAGGGCGACCTGGTGAAGAAGGGCCAGACCGTGGCCACCATTGAGAACGTCCAGCAGGAAGCCTCTGTGACGGGCCAGCGGGCGGCAATCGATGCCGCCAAGACCGACATTGCCTCCTACATCGCTGCAGAAAAGACCGGCGAGGCCAACGTCGAGCACGCCAAGGCCGACCTGGAGCAAAAGCGTCTCGATTGGGAGCGCGCCCAGGGCCTCTATAAAGAGGGCATCCTGGCCAAGCAGGATTACGACGCCAAAAAGGCGGCCTACGATACCGACATCGCCTCGCTCAATCAGGCCGTAGCGCAGCTTAACCAGGCCAAAGCGCAGACCGACTCCGCGCGCGGCCACCTCGGCACCCAGGTTGCCACCCTGCGCGCAAACCAGGATTTGCTCGACAAGACCATCGCCATCGCCCCCTTTGACGGCATCGTGACCAACATGCCGCTGCGCGAGGGCGAAACGGTGGTGGTCGGCATCCAGAACGCCGAAGGCTCAACCCTGATGACCCTGGCCGACATGAGCGTCATTACCGCCGAAGTCAAGGTGGACGAGACCGACATCGTCAATATCCAGATCGGCCAGCCTGCCGACGTAACCATCGACGCGCTTCCCGGCAAGGTATTCAAGGGCCACGTGACCCTGGTCGGCGATCAGGCCATCCTGCGCTCCACCGGCATTGCCACCTCGCAATCCACCACCGGCACTGAGGAGGCCAAGGACTTCAAGGTTGTGGTCACCCTCGACACGCCGTCGGCCGAACTGCGCCCCGGCCTCTCCACCACCGCCAAGATCACCACGGCGCACAAATCCAGCGTGCTTACGCTGCCCATTCAGGCGCTGACCATGCACGATCCCAAGGCCGACGAGGCCAAGGGCGGCGTGCAGGCGGCCACTTCGTCGCCCGCCGCAAAAAGTAATCCGATTCAGGGCGTCTACGTGGTTGATAAAGACAAGAGCGGCAAACTGCGGGCCAAGTTCGTTCCGGTAACTACGGGGATTACGGGCGCCACCGATATCGAGGTGCTCACCGGCCTCAACGAGGGTCAGGAGATTGTAACCGGACCCTACAAGACTCTGCGCGCCCTCAAAAGCAATTCCCTGGTCAAACGCGACACCATCAAACTTGTAACGCCAGGAACCGGCAGCAGCTCTTAGGCGCACGGCATTCGCAAGGCGAACGATCCCGAAGGCCGAAGTTCTGAACCGGGCACGAACCGGGCACGACTTGATGGGCCACCAAAGCTGGGTGCCCCAGGTCTCGATTTTGAGACCTGGGATACCGCAACACTCAACCAGCTTTGTAACCGGGCACGACGTGAGTCGTGCCGCAACTGGACCGATTTGAATGCGGGCATTAGCCCCTGAGGGACGCTTTCGAGAGCTTCACTCGGAAAAGGAAAAACTCGGATGGCTTTTTTAGACACCAGCAGCGAAGACCTTGTGCAACAGGCAGCCCCGCCCAGTGGCGATGTGATCGTTGTCGAAGACCTTTGGCGCACCTACGATATGGGCTCTGAGCAACAGGTGCATGCCCTGCGTGGCGTCTCCATGCGCATCAAGCACAACGAGTATGTGGCCATCATGGGCCCCTCCGGTTCCGGCAAATCCACGCTGATGAACCTCATCGGCTGTCTCGACACGCCGTCCAAGGGCAAGTACTGGCTCAACGGCCAATTGGTCAGCGAACTGGACGACGACCAGTTGGCGCGCATCCGCAACAAGGAAATCGGCTTCGTCTTCCAGACCTTCAACCTGCTGGCCCGCGCCACGGCGCTGCATAACGTTGAGTTGCCGCTCATTTACAACGGCACGCCGGCTGCCGCCCGCATTGAACGCGCCAAGGAATCGCTGGCCAGCGTGGGCCTTGAGGCGCGCATGTACCACAAGCCCAATGAGCTCTCCGGCGGCCAGCGCCAGCGCGTTGCCGTAGCCCGCGCCCTGGTCAACCGCCCTTCCATCATTCTGGCCGACGAGCCAACCGGAAACCTCGACTCAAAAACCGGCATCGAGATCATGGCCCTCTTCGATACTCTGCATGCCGGAGGCAACACCATTGTCCTGGTCACCCACGAGCCGGACATCGCCGAGTACGCGCATCGCGTGGTCCATATCCGCGATGGCGAAATCTTCTCCGACGAGCCCTCCAAGCGCTTCCGCTAGACGGCATTCATAGCGGTTCGCCGAAAGAAGACAGCGGCGCAGGTTGACGCGGCTCGTAAATGCTTGAATACGCATCAACCTGCTGGGAATATCATGCAATATCGGCTGTTATTGCCCGGGAGGGCTGCGACTCCTGTAGAATTACAAGAAACCGCTGAAATGTGACAAGGAACCACCGCGCGCTGTCGGGCATTTCGGTCCCGTGGTCGCCTGCATTTATGATGTGCCAGGGGATGCAGCCGCGAATCCAAGTCGGGAGTCCTGCCGTTTGCCGCTAAATCTGACCATATCCATTCGTCGCCTCGCTTCTGCCCGTCAAGTTTGCGCAATCGCTACCCTTGTGGTGTTGGTAACTGCCGGTCCTGCGGCCAGCGCGCGCAACGCCGCGCGCCAGAGGCATCCACATCTCCACGCCATGAAGCACATGCTGTCGAACATTGGCCTGCCTGACATGGGTTTCATTTCCGACGACGATGTGCCTGAAGATGGCCAGAAGTATGAGCTCAAGCTCGCCCGCCAGGGCGGCGAGATCATCGATGTCATTTACCGGGTGGGCGATACCTATATCCCCGAGGCTCTCGACAATCTGAGCCAGTTCCTGCGCGACAGCCACACCGACGAGGTCAAGAGTTACAATCCGCGCACCTTCGATGTGCTCCACACCATGCTGAGCAAGCTGAATCGATCGAGCAGCGTAATCCAGATCCTTTCCGGCTACCGGACTCAGGAGACGAACGACGCGCTGCGCGAGAGTGGAACCACCAACGCCGCCGAGCACTCGCAGCATATCGAGGGCAATGCGCTCGATATCCGGGTTCCGGGCGTTCCAGCGGTTCAATTGCGGAACGCCGCGCTTTCACTCGGCGCGGGTGGCGTGGGTTACTACCCTAAAGGTCAATTCGTCCACGTAGACACGGGCCCGGTCAGGAAGTGGACATACGCGCCGCACCGCGCCAGGCACACGCGCCGCCGGCACCGTGGGTAAAGCGGCTGCCTCGCTGTGTGAAGACAGGCGATGGATGCGGCCCCGCGAGTTAGCCGGGATCCGCCGGCTCTCTATGATCTTCGGTTGACGACAACTTGAGCCCGAGATACGTTTCCAGACACAGATCGCTCGAACATTCCGGTTCTACCCGGATCGTCGGCGACCCAGAAGCTACCATATAGCCTTCCCCATGCGGCATAATCTTCCCCATACAGCAACGACAAAAATACTTCAGCTCTTGCGCCCCGCTCGAACCCGACAAAATCCCCTCCTACCCGGTTCATGTTTTCAAACACCCCGCCGATGAAACCTCTGTTGGCCCGCCAGGTGTGTCTGGGGGCCGCGGAGGCAAGGCACGTTGAGACCCATGCAGAGCGCCGGTCATTTCCAATCCCAGCCCTCCTCCTTCGGCCTTTCGCTGGTCGAAACCGAGCCACCCGTCGCCACCCAGGTAGTCGGCGTCAGCGCCGCCTGGCGCAAGCTGCTGATGCAGGCTGAGATGGCCGCGCCGCATGTGCAGGTGGCCGCCATCGAGGGTGAGCCGGGCATCGGCAAGCACACCCTGGCCCGCTTTCTCTTCAGCCGTTCTCCGCTTGCCGGCTCGAGTTTTCAGCGCCGCGACGCGCGCGAGTGGCTGGTGACCGACGCCGACCCCTCAACCCTCGCCGGCTGCACTTATCTGGATCGCGTTGATCTGCTTGCCCCCCCTGGCCAGGGCCTGTTGCTCGGCGTTCTCAAATCATTGCAAGACCGCCAACCAGGCCGCGCCGTGCTGCTGGCCTCTTCGCAGGCTTCGCTGCGTCAGATGGCCGGCCAGGGCCTCCTCATGCCCGACCTCGCCTTCCGGCTCACGGCGGTGCGCTTCGCCATCCCCCCGTTGCGTCAGCGCCGCGAAGATATTTCCCTGCTCGCCCAGGCCCTGCTTGACCGTCTCTGCGCCCGCTATCAGCACCGCCCCGTGATTCTTGGCCCCGGCACCCTGGCCCGCCTACTGCAGCACAGTTGGCCCGGCAACGTGCGCGAGTTGGCCTCAGTGCTTGAAGCCGCGTTGCTTGAAGCCGTCAACGGCGTCATCCGCCCTGAAGACCTGCCTCTCACTTCGGGCGTGGAAACATTGTCTGAAATCCATCCCGCCGTCCGTCCCGAAAACCTGGCCCTCGACACCGTGGTCCACCATCATGTGCAGTACGTCCTTGATTTGAATCGCGGCAATAAACTTCGCGCCGCGCGGCAGTTGGGCATCAGCCGCTCCACCCTCTACCGCATCCTGGGGAACGAAGGCGTGCTGGCGATTTAGGCCTCTGGGCGCGATTCCAGTTTTTGAAAATGGAGATTGTGCTATCCCAGGTCTCAAACTCGAGACCTGGGGCACCCGGCACCCGGCATTCTAACCCTCTGAGCGCCACCGGAAAAGCATCTCGCTTGGGAACATTGTCCCCCCGCTTTGCGTACAAACTCAGACGCAGCGCATGCGGATTTGCTTGCGTTCAAGCTGTCCGCACACGAACATGCGTGTCCGAAAATGGACAGGTACTCATTGCATTCCATATGCTTTGATATTGCTACCCACGCGTTGCGCGCAACGTCCGATTGGACATAGTCTGGAAATCGCGATTTGCCACTCTGGCAGGCCGCTTGCTGAAACAGATATCGAACTGGCTACTTCCCCGGGGGCCGAGTCGAATGAAACAGTTTGAAGATTTTCGTCTGGACACGGCGAACCAGTGCCTATGGCGAAGCGATGTGCAGATCGCTTTGCCCCCGAAGCCTTTTGCGGTGTTGCGCTATCTGGTTGAAAATCCCGGACGCCTGATCACCCACGACGAGTTGCTCGATGCTCTGTGGCCGGAGACCTATGTCCAGCCGCAGGTGCTAAGAACCTACATGCTTGAGCTGCGAAAAGTTCTGGGCGACAATGCCGCGCAGCCTCGGTTCATTCAGACGCTTTCAAAGCGTGGCTACTGTTTTGTGGCACAGCTAACCGAACATACTGGCAATGGACATCACCTTCGCATGGCGGTCCCTGAACCTTCTGCCACACCCATTGCGGGCCGCGATAAAGAACTGGCCTATCTGCAAGAACAGATCCAGTTGCTCGACGGCGGAGAACGCCGGATCGTCTTCCTATCCGGCGAATCCGGAATTGGAAAAACTGCGCTGGTGGACGCTTTCTGCCACCATGTAACAACATCGCTGGCCGCGCGGGTGGCTCGCGGACAATGCGTGCAGGGGGTGGGTGGCAAAGATCCTTACTACCCGGTAATGGAAGCGCTGAGCCGGCTCTGCACGTCGTCTGACGGCGAAACTGCAAGCCGCATCCTAGCCCGCATGGCTCCAGCCTGGCTCGCCATGGGATGCAATCCTGACGCGGCTTCTGCCTCTGCTACGCGGCCGGCTGCGCAGGAGAAATCGTTGAGCGACCTCTGTGCGGCGCTGGAAGAATTGACGGCTGACAAGCCCCTGGTCCTGGTCTTCGAAGGCCTTGACTGGGCCGACGATTCCACGCTCAACCTGGTTTCGGCGCTGGCCCGCCGCCGGGCGCAGGCACGGCTCATGGTATTGGCCACCTACAGGCCACCCAAGAGTTCTGCGGAACATCCTCTCAAGGAGCTACGTCACGATCTGCTGCTGCACCGGTTGTGCGAGGAGATGACGCTGGCCCCACTCAATAAACCCGCCGTGGCTGAATTGCTGCAGAGAGAACTTGCGCAGAACGAGTTGCCGCCAGGGCTTGCCGCCTTTGTTTACCAGCGCGCTGAAGGCAATCCGCTGTTTGTGATTGCGCTGCTAGAACATCTGATCGCGCAGGAGATTCTGGTGCGCCGGGGAACAGACGGCGCCGCCCAATGGGTGCAGCAGGTGAACTTTCAGGAGATGGAAGCTGGCGTGCCCGACAAGCTTGCGCAAATGATCGAGTTGGAGATTGAGCGGCTCAGCGCTGAGGAGCAGCAGTTGCTCGAAGCTGGAAGCGTGATGAATGTTGCCTTTCCCGCCTGGGCGGTGGCCGCGGCGCTTCAAAAAGACGCCGCCGAAACCGAGGAAGCCTGCGATGAATTGGCGCGCCGTTTGTATTTTGTAAAGCGCGCCGGGCAGGACGATCTTCCTGACGGCACGCGCTCGCCCTTCTATGTGTTCACGCATGGCCTCTATCGCGAAGTGCTTTATCAGCGGCAGTCGGCAACGCGGCGCGCCCGGCGGCACATGCGCATCGCCGACAGGCTGGGCGAGCTGTTTCGAGGACGCGAAGCCGGCGTGGCGCGCGAGATGGCCATGCACTACGAAGTCGCCGGCGATTGGCCGCGTGCTATTGACGCACTGCGCGTGGCTGCGCGGCAGGCAGAGCAGCGGCAGGCCTTCGCTGACGCGGCAGAGTTGCTTGAGCGCGCGGTGCGCATCGCGCAAAATCTCAGCGGCGTCGAACTCGAAACCGTAGAGCACGAGATTCCCCGCGAGTTGATCGTTGCGCGCGATGCGCAGAATCTCCCCACCAAACGGCCTGCCAAAGCGTCTCAAAAAGCTTGACGTTTTCTTGACGGGAACTTAACGACTTAATTTTTGGGTCTTGCTAATGTCATCTCCGTAAGCAGGAGGAGACACAAATGAGATCCAAATTCCCCACTTTTATTCTGGCGCTGGCAGTTATGGCGGCAGCAGCTTTGGCCATCAACCCCGCTTTCGCGGAATCCAAAACTCTCAACGTTCCGTTCGACTTCGCGGTGGCTGGCAAGATCCTTCCTGCCGGACCCTATACCGTTTACCGGGACAACAGCAGCAACTTCCTTTGGCTCCGTGGCTCCGACCCCTCCGTGATCTACACCTGGGTTGCGACCCCCAATGCTCAGAATTCTGGCCGTGTGGCGATGCGCTTCGACGCGACAGGTGATACTCACACTCTGAAGTCGGTTCAGTACAACATGCTGGTCACCCCCCCACTCGACCACAAGGCCAAGAGGGCAAAGAGCGTGGTCCAGGAGATCTCGTCCGGTCAGTAAGCAACGATTGAACCTGAGCGGCCCCCGGCCGAGCGCGGTCTCGGCGACCGCAAAAAGGAGAGTGCCATTGCAGATGCAATGGCACTCTCCTTTTTTGTGCCGTTCGGGAATCGTTTATGGCTATCACAGGCTGCGGAAAGAGGACCGGATGCGAGCGAAACGGCAGAACAGAGATTAGCAGGGGCTAAAGCCCTCGTTGGTATTGCGACCATTGCGGCACGACTTCAGAGGCTGCGGAAAAACTCCTTGGTCTGATGGCGGTCACAGATGTTTTGCCGGGAATTGATTTATCAACGAGTCATGCGCGGAAACGATCAGAAGCAGGCGGCGATGTTCAG
>Ga0181517_10004009_pt1 | contig 13648 bp, 17 predicted proteins | sample PEATcosm2014_Bin_31_FD_119748 | JGI IMG/M metagenome (GOLD analysis project Ga0181517, IMG submission 119748) | Peatland microbial communities from MTU Mesocosm Facility, Houghton, MI, USA - PEATcosm2014_Bin01_30_metaG | ecosystem: Environmental > Terrestrial > Soil > Wetlands > Peat | place... | reverse complement strand
CGTCATCGCCACCGGTTTCCGTGACCAGATGCCGGAACGCCGCGCCCGCATGTTGAGCGTGGAGGAGGCGCCCGTGGTTTCCGTGCCCCTCGCGGCCCCGCCCATTGCCTCCGTTCCCGTCGCTCCCATCCCCGTCGCCTCTGTCCCGGTCGAATCGCCCAGCAACTGGTTCGACGATGAGAAGGCCGCCGCGGAACCCGAGCCGTCGCCCGCTTCCCCCCGCTTCATGAGCGAGGAGGAAGACGAAGACGCGCAGTCGGCGGAATCGGGCCAGGCTTTCTTCTTTTCGTCGTCAAGGCCGGCCGTAGCCACCACTGTTACCGTCGCCGCCTCGTCCTCCGTGACTGCCGTTGAAGATATCGCCGAGTCTGCACGAGACGAGGAAGAGGCCGAGGCGCCCGCTCGGCCGAAGTTTGAAGAGTTGGCCGCGGAGTCCGAATCGGAGCGCCAGCCCAGAGACTACGCCGCGGATTTCAGAGAAGCCCCGAGCGCCGAGACAAGGCAGTTCGAAACAAGGCAGGAATTGCAGAGCGCCCAGCCTGTTTCGTCGTTGTTTCAGGAGGGCAACGAGGAGCAGCACCGGGATCTGGACGTTCCCGCATTTCTGCGCCGCCTGCAGTTCTAGCCGTTTCCGGTCATATGGTTACAGTTTAATTTCGGCTAATCGGTTATTGTTCAATTCTGGCTATGCGGTTGCGGTTCACTTTGAAGGGTACGGGCTTTACAGGCTGCGGGAAAACTCAAAACGGAGGGAGGAGGGAGTTTCAACCCCTGCATAAAGCCCACAGAATCAACGAGGGCTTCAGCTGTGGAGGGAAGGCAGATTCAGACTAGACCAGCATGTTCCGCTTTTGGGTCATTTCAATTCGGTCCTAAGAACTGTATAGTTTGATACAGTCCATCGAACCGAAAGCTGTTGCAGTCCGTCAAAGGGATAGCCGGTCCTCCCTCAAGTACGCATAGTTTCAACAATTTGAGTTTCTGGTGTTTCTGATCACATGTGCTGGCCAAAGCGTATGGCATAGTAACCCAGATTGGTCGCGACGCGCTGATTCCTGTGCGCGGATTGGCCGATAGGCAACGGTTAAGTCAAGCTAGAAGTGCGCCGCCCATGGGCAGACGTACAGCACGAAATCCATTTTTTGAGGGGAAGTTTACCGGATGAAGCTGTCTTTCGTTTGCACGATCGGATTGGCCCTGGTTGGATCGATCGCTCTTTTGCCCACTGCAGCGGCCTTGAATGCCCCGCACACGCTGCATCGCGCCAAGTCCGCCCCGTCCCATCTGACGGAGACCCACCGCTCCGGCAGCCGTCGCGCAACGGCTCATGCTGTTCGCCCAGCAGCCACTTCGAATGCCGCTCACGCGGCGGTAACTCATTCCCCGGCGAAGACCGGGCCAGCCAGGCTGACCGCAAGAGGCCAGGCAAGAGCCAACGCGCGCCAGGCCGCTCTCCACTCCCGCCGCCATCACTATTACGAGCGCTTCACCGCCAGTTCCTTTGCCGGCTCCGATGAGTTTGCAGGCGACATCACGGCCGGCGAAGACCCGGTCGTCCGCCAGGCGGCTATCGAAGCACTGGGCGACATGAACGGAACAGCAGTCGTCATCGACCCCTCCAACGGGCGCATCCTGGCCATGGTCAACCAGAAGCTGGCGCTCTCGCCCGGCGCAGAGCCCTGCTCCACCATCAAGCTCACCGTGGCCCTGGCCGCACTCTCTGAGGGCTTGGTCACGCGCGATACCCCGGTGCAGCTCGACGGTTTCCGCATGAACATGACCCAGGCGCTGGCCAAGAGCAACAATCTCTACTTCGAGGAGCTAGGCCGCGAGCTAGGCTTTGACCGCGTCCGCCACTACGCCACCCAATTCGGCCTCGGCGAGCTGGCCGGCTACCACATCCAGGGCGAGCAGCTCGGCGAGTATCCCGACCAGCCGATTCCCGCGTCGGAGGGCGGCGTAGCCCGCATGTGCAGCTTTGGGCAGGGCGTCTCGCTCACCCCGCTGCAACTGGGAGCTTTTGTGGCCGCCATCGCCAACGGCGGAACGCTCTACTATTTGCAGCATCCCACCACCCCCGACGAAGCCGCCTACATGACGCCAAAGATCAAGCGCACCCTCGACATTGCCAAGTACGTTCCCGATCTGCAAGACGGCATGGCCGGCGCAGTCGAGTATGGAACCGCCCGCCGCCTCCGCGCCAACTTCAACCAACTGCCCGTCTTCGGCAAAACCGGCACCTGTTCCGACAACGGAACCCGTTTCGGCTGGTTCGCCTCCTATTCCGACACGCCCCAGGGCAGCCTGGTCACCGTCTTCTTCCTCGAGGGCGGACGCCCCACCTTTGGCCCCCGCGCCGCCGAGCTAACCGGCGAGTTCTACAAGAATCTCTGGGACAAGGACTACTTTGCGCAGAAGGATACCATCGCCAACGCCGCCCCGCCGGCCGCTGCCACACGGTCGTCTGAAGCCGGACAGTCCGCTTCGCAGTGAGTTTGATTTGAATCGCAATTGGAGAAGCCGCCTACGGGCGGCTTTCTTGTCTTTGACAGCGCAATTCCGGGGCATGAACTTGAGATCCGATGTATAGTTGAACATGTACGGTAATCTTCCGTACAAGACTGGAGTTGAACTGTCATGGCCGTAGCTCTGCGCACACAACGGACCGAAGCCCGTCTCCTTCCCGAGCAGAAAGAGCGGATTGAGCGAGCAGCCCGTCTCAAGGGGCTGTCGCTTTCCGATTTCATCGTGCAACACGCGGATGAAGCTGCCATCAAGACCATACAGCAGCATACAAGTTGGACCCTGGATGATCGGGACCGCGACATTTTTGTTCAGGCTCTGCTCAACCCGCCTGAGCCGAATGCACGTATGAAAGCGGCTGCCAAGCGCTACAAGGAACGAGTAGGGAAATAGTGACCCGGAAGCCCCTGTCAAGCGAATACAGAATCGAGCCGCTCGGCCCGAATCATGATCGATCGGCCTTCTGCTGTGGAGTTCCAGAGTTGGATGCTTATCTTCAGCGGCAGGCAGGCCAGGATCAGAAGCGCAAACTTGCAGCCGTTTTCATTGCCACCGCGGAAGGCAAATCGGTGTCCGGATTCTATACCCTCTCGGCCGAGTCGATCCTGGCCGCGGATTTGCCGGTTGAATTCGGAAAGAGGATGCCGCGGTTTCCGCTGCCGGTTACGCTGCTGGGGCGCATGGCCGTCGCTCAATCACTGCATGGACAGGGGCTTGGAGAGTTTCTTCTTTTGGACGCACTAGCTCGAGCGTCGCGTGCTTCGCGGCAGGTTGCTTCCTGGGCCGTTGTTGTCGTTACCAAAGCGGGGGCGCGAGAATTCTACCTCAAACACGGCTTCATCCCGCTCGAAACTCACGCCGAACGGCTTTTCTATCCGATGAAGACGGTTGAAATGGCTCTTTGAGGCGCCATTGTATACCTATCGTTGCTTGAAGCGAATTCGCAGTTGAATCATCCGATAAGATAGGACCTTCCCCAATCTCCCACCGGCCATTTGCGGTCGGCGGGCAAAGACGGTCTAATCCCCAGCAAGCGTAGACAGGAGCCCTCTTATGGCACTACCGACCCACGTTCTGCTTATGTACGGCTATCTGATCCTTTTCGCCTGGGTTCTGGTCGAGCAGTTCGGCATCCCTCTGCCGGCAACACCTGTCCTGCTTGCTGCCGGAGCGCTGTCGGCCCAGGGCCAGCTCAGCTTTCCCGCGGCCTTGCTGGCTGGCGTCGCCGCGTCCCTGGCTGCCGATAGCAGTTGGTTCCTCATCGGCCGCCGTTACGGTCACCACGTACTGCGCATTCTATGCAAGTTGTCGCTCGAGCCCACCACCTGCGTCCGCAAGACACAGGACTCCTTCGGGCGCCGCCGCGGCATCACCCTCATGATCGCCAAGTTCGTCCCTGGCCTGGCCACGCTCGCACCGCCCGTCGCCGGCGAAAACGGCATGGACTTTCCGCGGTTTCTGTTTTTCGATGGTATCGGCGCAACCTTGTGGGTGGGCGCGCTGCTGGTCGCCGGCCGCTTCTTCGGCGACCTGCTCAAGCGCGACACCAGCCTGCTCGACTGGGCCGGCCGCTTCTCCGGCGCGCTGCTCCTCCTTGGCATCCTCATCTTCTTTGCGGGCCGCGTCATCCGCCGTCGCATGATCCTCAAGGAACTTGCGGCGGCGCGCCTGGAGCCGGTGGAGCTGAAGCGGCAGCTCGATGCCGGCGAGCCGGTCTTTATCGTCGATCTGCGCCATCCGCTTGAAATCCTGCCCGACCCCTTCACTCTGCCCGGCGCGCTTCACTTTTCCCCCGAAGCCTTGGCCCAGCGCCATGTCGAGATTCCCCGCGACCGCGACATCGTGCTCTTCTGCACCTGCCCCAGCGAGGCTACCGCCGCCAAAACCGCGATGGCCCTGCACAAGCTGGGCATCGAGCGCGTTCGCCCCCTCCGAGGCGGCTTCGACGAGTGGAGGCGTCTGGGCTTTCCCCTCGATGCGGTCACCGACCCCGGCTTCGTCCGCCCCGCCCAAGCCTCGGTTTAAGCAGGAGTCAGCATAAACAAGGATTGGGTGCCCCCATCCTCGTCACGCCGTTGTCTTTGTGGCTAGGGTGGGATTCCACAAACTTCCGCCCAACTCACGTCACGCCCCAAAGCGATAAGCTAGAAACTTGAGTGCTGCCTTCACCGCACAGGAGCAACCCCTTGGCCTACGACGATCTGCGCGACTGGATCAAAACCCTCGAAAAGCACGGCGAGCTCAAGCGCATCCGCGAAGAAGTCTCGCCCGAGCTCGAGATCACCGAGATCACCGATCGCGTTAGCAAGATTGGCGCTCGTGGCATCAACAATCGGGAAGGGAACTATGCCCCCGGTGGCCCGGCGCTGCTGTTTGAGAATGTGAAGGGCCACCCCGGCCACAAGGTCTTCATCAATCAGTTCGGCAGCGAGCGCCGCATGGCTCTGGCCCTCGGCGTCGACAATCTCGAACAGATCGCCGAACGCATCACCGGCCTGATGAACGTAAAGGCCCCGGAAGGCTTCCTCGACAAGCTAAAAATGCTCCCGCAACTCGGTGCGCTCACCAGCGCCTTCCCCAAAACCGTCAGCGCGAAAGACGCTCCCTGCAAGGAAGTCATTCTCCGCGAGAATTTCGACCTGAACGCGTTCCCCATTCTCAAGTGCTGGCCTCACGATGGAGGCCGTTTCATCACCCTCCCCTGCGTCCACACCCGCGACCCTGAAAGGGGAGGAGGCGCCGGCAAGCGCAACATTGGCATGTACAGGATGCAGGTCTACGACGGCCAAACCACCGGCATGCACTGGCAGCGGCAAAAGGTCGCCGCCGAACACTACCGCAACGCGCTGCGAAATGCCGCGGCGGCCTCCGCCGACGCCGATCCCACCACTGCAAGCGTAGCCGCCATGGCCGAGTCAGCCGGCGGAGCGGTCTCTATCCCCGACGGCCCCATCGGCGGTCTGCCCCAGGTAGCCATGGGCAATCTCAAAGGGTCGCGTCTCGAAGTCGCTGTAGCCATCGGCACCGATCCCGCCACCACTTTCTCCGCCATCGTCCCCGCGCCGCCTGAAGTGGAAGAGTTTCTCATCGCCGGGTTCCTTCGCGGCAAGCCGGTCGAAATCGTCAAATGCGAAACCGTCGATCTTGAAGTCCCCGCCAATGCCGAAATCATTCTCGAGGGCTACGTCGAGCTCGGCGAGCTGCGCAGCGAAGGCCCCTTCGGCGACCACACCGGTTTCTACACCCTCACCGACGACTACCCCGTCTTCCACCTCACCTGCATCACTCATCGCAAAGACCCCATCTACGCCGCCACCATCGTCGGCAAGCCCCCCATGGAAGACGCATGGATGGGCAAAGCCGTCGAACGCATCTTTTTGCCGGCGATGAAGATGACCATCCCCGAAATCGTCGACATCCATCTCCCCGTCGAAGCCGTCTTTCACAACCTCATGCTGGTGTCCATCAGGAAGAGCTATCCCGGCCACGCCCGCAAGGTCATGAATGCCATCTGGTCCCTCGGCCAGGCCATGTTCACCAAGTGCATCGTCGTGGTCGATGAAGACTGCGACGTGCAGAACGTCGCCGAAGTGGTTCTTCGCGTCGCCAACAACATCGACCCCGAGCGCGACATTCAATTCACGCTCGGCCCGGTCGACACCCTCGACCACTCCTCGCGCCTGCCCAACTACGGCTCCAAAATGGGCATCGACGCTACCCGCAAATGGAAGGCAGAAGGCTTTGACCGCCAGTGGCCTGCCATGATCGAAATGGACCGCGCCACCAAAGCCAAAGTCGATTCGATGTGGGAGCAACTGGGAATTTGAAAAGGGGGCCAGGTAAGACTGCTGGAAGAGGTTTTCACAAGTGGGACGAACCAAGAAGGTAAACCTTCCCGCCCAAATGATTGGACAAATTCGGCCTCCAGAGGGGTTCAGACCTTCCCTCCTTTAAGCCGATGCGCTAACGTGTCCGCATATAGCGCAACCCTTGTGGCGCCACCGAAGGAGGAATGGTCATGCCCGTCCCATTGTGGTTTGATTGGATTGCCGGGGGAGCGTCGATTGCAGGGCTCGGATATGCTTGGTGGGCAAGCCATCAGGCCACGGGAGCAAAGGATGCGGCTCAAGAGGCACGTGAAGCTGTATATCGTCGGAATACAGCCGAAGATATTGGCAGAATTCGCGATCTGGCCCTCGATTATCTGAGCGCGCTTCAAGCGGACCAATTCGGACTGGCCCTTCACATTGCAGGGCGATTTTTATCGGCTTGTAGCAGCGCGCGGGAACAACATCGTAGATTTTTAGGTGTTGAAGGCGTTAAGCTGGAACTGTCGATTGAGCTGATCGAAACTTCGTTTCACAGAATGCAACTTGGGGTTGATCGCATACTTCTGATCGCGGATGCTCAAAGGGTTGTGCGACTCGTCAGTAGCGTGAAAGGTGTCCTGGATCGGGAAAGCGGAGGAGAGCAACCATGAACAGGGAAGCAACAGCAATCCGGCTTGCTGAGAGATTGTCGCATTTGACCGCCGCGGGAAAGTTGACATGGATTGACGCCGGGCGGCTTGGTCCGTGGGGCACGTGGCCGGGTCAAGTTTTCAAGGCATCCGTGGAGGGCGGGACATTTGCTCAGATCGCAGAGGTGCCTGTTCTGAATTCATTGATCACTTCGTATTATTTTGGAGTTGCTGAGGGAAAGCCGCAGGTTTTCGAAGTGAATGTACAAGACCGTTCCAGCGAATTCTTTGAGGTCTTTGCCGAGGGCTATCCTTCCGAACCAACCAATGAAAAACTGAAATTGCTCCGTTCGTTGAAGGATTTGTATTTGGCTGCACGCGAAAACGCAAAAGGAACACGGCAGAAGGTCGAAAAGTTCGAGCAACTTCTGGAGCGGCTGGCTTAATCTTGCGTCGATATTCTTGGATCATTGTTCTTTCTTGCTGCTGGGCATCCCACGCCCAGCAGGCCCCCGACACCTTCCGCTGGATCGACTTCCACTCCCAGAAGGATCAGGATGTGGTCACCTGGGTCACGCGTTCCCTTGCCGTCCAGGACTGGACCGCCATCCGCGAGATCGCCGTCGAGTACGATGCGGCCCTGGTCGTCACCACCAATCGCGCCACGCCCCAGTCGGCCGCCAACGCTGAAACCTTCAACGTGTGGAGCGTTTCGCTCAGCAATCACATCGTCGATCCGCTCATCGGCGGAGTCAACCTGCGCTGGCTCGACTGGATGCGCTTTTCCGACGGCGCTCCCCAGGAACTGGCCGTCCTCTACGACAACTGCCGCGACTGCGCCGCCAATACTTACTTCACCGCCTTCTATTACGACGTCACCCAGCATCGCTGGACCGCCCGCTGGATTCGCGGCGGCCAGGGAGCGCCCATGTGGAGCGCCAACAAGCCGCCCGGCATCCAGTGGACGCAGGTCTATGCCGGCATCGCCGAGCCCAACGGACGCGAATTCATCGCCACCTGGAGCCACTTCGACTACGACAACAAGAAACCGTCCAACGATGTCGTCTTCCGCTACGACGTTGACCCCTTCAGCCGCCTCGAGCGCACCCTTCAACTGACCGGCAACGATGCAGACGCCATGGAGGTGCGCCTCTGCCGCGCCCTGGATGCCGTTCCCGATCTTCAACGTGGCCAGGAATCGGAACTCTGCCGCCAGTTGATCAAGCCCATCCCTGAGCACAAGCCTGTCACCACTCCACCGGCAAACAACCATGGCCAGTCCGCCCCGCCCCGCGCCCACAATTAATCCCGCACTGGTCAATATTGGCCTGTAATGTTCCGCTCCTCATGCATACTATTTAAGTCGAACGGAGCGTGAATTGAGATACATTTCAAGACTTACACTAATGCCGCTGCTGGCCATGTCGGTCGTGCTTTTTACCACCGGTTGCCCTCAGAGCCAAAACGAGGCCACCGCCAATACTAACGCAGCCGGTGCGCAGAACGCGGACCCGGCGGCAGCTAACTTGGCCTCCGGTTCAAACAACCCAGGTGATCCACAATACGCATCCGCGACTCCTTCAAGCTACCAGCAGAGCCCGCCTCCGCCGGACCAGGGAAACGCCTCTTACCAGTCCTCTTACCAGTCCTCCGGCCAGTCTTCGAGCGATCCAGGATACGGTGAGCAGCCGGTAACCTACGCTTCCCAGCCGCCTCCCCCCTTGCCCAACTACGACCAGCCCCCCGACCCCGGCGACGGCTATCTTTGGACGCCCGGCTACTGGGGCTGGGCGTCGGCCGGCTACTACTGGGTGCCCGGCGCCTGGGTTGAGGCTCCCTATGAGGGCGCACTCTGGACTCCCGGCTATTGGGGTTTTTGGCATAACCGCTATGGCTTCTACCGCGGATACTGGGGCAGGCACATCGGCTACTACGGCGGCATCAACTACGGTTTTGGCTACGGCGGATTAGGGTACGAAGGCGGATACTGGGGTGGCGGCCACTTCAATTACAACCGCTCAGTCAATAACATCAATACCTCCGTCGTGCACCATATGTATGACCATCCTGTTGGCGGAGATAACAGGGGAAGCGCCCGTGTGAGTTTCAACGGCGGTTCGGGCGGGATCCAGGTGCGAGCCAGACCCGCTGAACTGAATGCAATACATGAGCAGCATGCTGCGCCCATGGCAGCGCAGGTGCAGAACGAGCGTTCTGCCAGCACCAATAGGGCACAGTTTGCCAATGTCAATCATGGCCATCCGGCCAGCGTGGCCGTCAACCGGCCGCTTGCAGCCGATCGCAACGTGAGAGTCCCAGCGGCGGCTCCGGTACGAAATCAAGGCGCTCAGCAACTCCAACAGCGTCAAGGGAATCCTCAACAGCGCCAGGTAAATCCTCAACAGCAACAGCGCCAGACAACTCAGCAGGAGCAACAGCGTCAGGTAAATCCGCAACAGCAGCAGCGCCAGGCTCCGCAACCACAGCGCCAGCAGGCTCCGCAGCAGCAACAGCGTAAAGCCGCTCCTCAACCACAGCGCCAGCAGGCTCTGCCACAGCAACAGCGCCATGCCGCTCCTCAACCACAGCGCCAGCAGGCCCCGCCGCAGCAGCAGCGTCAAGCCGCTCCGCCACCACAGCGCCAGCAGGCCCCGCCGCAGCAACAGCGTAAAGCCGCTCCTCAACCACAGCGCCAGCAGGCTCCGCCGCAGCAACAGCGTAAAGCCGCTCCTCAACCACAGCGCCAGCAGGCTCCGCAAAAGGAGGAGCATCCAAAGAAGTAGCACTCGGCAGTGCATCCGCATTGGACGGTGCGGATGCACTGCTGCAATGGGTGCGGCCCTTTACCGGGCCTTCAAAGCGCGCACCGTCACCAGGTTGCGCACCCAGCGCGCCGGTCGCGTCTCCCCCGTAGCAACCAGCTTCAGCGGGCCGTCTTCAGCGAGTGGTTTCCCGTCTTTGCTGTCCGCCACAATCACCATTGCATCGTGCACGTCTGGATTGACCTCTGCCACCGAGTAAACCGCCTTGTAACCATGGGAGCCGGCCGCCACCAGGTTGAGCGCCAGGTACTTTCCGTGAGGCTTGCCCGGAACATCGAGCCGGACCAGCAGTTCGATCAACGGCGCCCCGGAGTAAGTCTCATCGGCCTTGGTATGTGCATTGTGGACAGCTACGGTCTAATGCGGCAGAGCTGCCAGCATCTCCGGTGTCCACTCGGCCGTCTCGTCACCCAAAGCGATCCTTAGCGGTCCCAGCTCGCTCCCGGTGTGGTCCGCGCGCATGTCCATGCCGGCCATCTGGCCCTGCGGCGCCGGCTGCTGCTGCGCCAACGCGCCCGCCATACCCAAGCCCAATCCCATCGACAAAACCGCCCAGGTTCGCAAGCGCATCGTCGCTCTCTTCCGGCCTTCATCGTATACTAGCCTCATGTCCATCGTGCGCAACGTCGCCGGCATCGTCAAAGGCATGAGCATCACCTTTGGGGAGATGCTGGAGCCCACCCTGGTAGAGAACTACCCCGACGGCAAGGGACCCTTGCGCGGAGCGGTTCTCGAGCAGCGCTACCGAGGCGCCCACGTCCTGCAGCGCGACGAAAACGGCCTGGAAAAGTGTGTGGCCTGCTTCCTCTGCGCCGCCGCCTGCCCTTCGAACTGCATTTACATCGAGGCCGCCGAGAACACCGAGGAAGTCCGCATCTCCTCCTCCGAGCGCTACGCCAAGGTCTACAACATCGATTACAACCGCTGCATCTTCTGCGGCTACTGCGTTGAAGCCTGCCCCACCGACGCCATCACCCACGGCCACGGCTTCGAGCTTGCCACTCTCAACGCCACCAACCTCGTCATGCGCAAGGAAGACATGCTGCTGCCGGTCGCGGCGCTCACACCGGCGAAATAGAATCGCCTACTGCACTCTCCGCGCCAAATGCTGCTGGTCAAGCGCCAGCCGAAGCAGCGTTTTGACGACCGCCTGACGGCTGATATTTAACTGTCTGACATGCTCATCGAGTTCCTGAAGCATAGGGAGTGCAAAGTCCACGTTCACGCGCTGAATCAGCGGCATTATCTTGCCCTTTTCGGTGAAAAAGTGCGAGATGTTCTCACCTTTGTCGGCAAGTTCCGCGAACTCATCGGCTGTTGGCGGCTTCACTGTATCAATCTCTTTTTGCATATGATTTCTACTCGGCACTTTACTCTACCCCCACCTGCAACCCGCGCGAGCGCAACTCCGTGAGCACCCGCTCCACTTTCCAATCCAGCGCCCCGGTTCCGTCTACCTGCAGATCGGCATTCACTGCGGACGGGCGCACGAACTTTTCGCTCGCCGGCCGCACGGTGGCTTCGTACTGCCGCCGCACAGACTCCGGCGTACGTCCGCGTTGCTCGATATCGCGCTTGAGCCGCCGCTCGTAGCAGAGCTCGTCAGGCGTGTCGATATAGACCCGCAAATTGTAGAGCGGCAGCAGCTCCGGATAATAAAGAGCGAACAGTCCCTCCACAACCAGAAACGCACCTGCCGTCACCTGCTCGGTGCGGCCCAGCGCCCGCGTGTACGTCGAGAAGTCGTAGAGCGGCCGTTCGATGGTCTCGCCCCGCGCCAGAGCCGCTACGTGCGCCGCCAGCAGCGGGCTTTCGATCATCGCCGGATCGTCGAAGTTCTGCTGGATACGCTCGCTGTAGGGCATGTGGCCGAGGTCGCGGTAGTAGTTGTCGAGATGGAAATGAATTCCGCCCAGCGCATACGCCAACTCGGAGGCCAGAGTCGTCTTGCCCGAACCCGAGCAACCAGCGATGCCCAGCACCACCGGCGGAAAGGGCAGGCGCGGGGTATCCGCAACCTGCTCGGCTTCGCTCTCAGTCTTGCTCATTGCGCCGCTTCCACTGCCGCGGCGATCTTCGGCGCCAACCGCTCCAGCAGCCCGGCCAATCGCCGTTCCACCTGTTTGCCTGTGTCTGAAACTTCTTCGTGACTCAGGTGTGTCACACCCAGTCCGGCCGCAAGGTTGGTCACGCATGAAATGCCCAGTACCTCGATCCCCATGTGCCGTGCCACAATCGTCTCCGGCACCGTGGACATGCCCACCAGCGTTGCGCCCAACGCGCGAAAGGCGCGAATCTCCGCCGGCGTCTCGAAGCTCGGCCCCGGCGTCGCCAGGTAGACTCCCTCGTCGAGCGCAAACCCCTCTTCCTTCGCGGTCTCCTTCGCTAGCGTCCGCAGCCGTATCGAATACGCCTCCGTCATGTCGAAGAAGCGCAGCCCCGCCCCTTTGCGGATGGCGAAGCGCGCCTCATTCGGCCCCGTCAGCGGATTCCAGCCCATGTGGTTGATGTGATCTGCCAGTGCCACCAACTGTCCCACGTGGTAGCCCTGCTGGATGCCCCCCGCTGCATTGGTCAGCACCACCGCGCGCACGCCTAACATGCCCAGCACCCGCATGGGAAAAGTCACCTGCTGCGGCGTATACCCCTCGTATGAGTGCACCCGCCCCTGCATCACCACAACCGGTACGCCGCCCAGCAACCCGGCAACAATCCGTCCCGAGTGCCCCTTGACCGTCGATTGCGGAAAGTGCGGAATCTCTCCATAGGGCACAAAGACAGCCTCGGTCACCGAGTCGGCCACCGCGCCCAGCCCTGAGCCCAGAACGATGCCGACCCGCGGCCTGAGCCCGCCCAGCCTTCCGCGTAGCAATTCCGCCGCTTCCGCCACTTGATCGTAGTAAGTCATATCCATTCCCGACGATGCATTTTCTTGCATTCTACAGGCGCTGCTGTCACAGGGAAGGGAAGAAGACCGCCGGCGACACATGGAATCGCTTGCTGAGCTGTTCGATATGCGCGGCATTCAGCCTGCGCTTACCTGACAGCACTTCGGATACCACGCTCTCACCGCCCAGGTCTTCGGCCAGATCGCGCTGCCTCAAGCCGTGGTGCGCAAGCAGAAACCGGAGCACGGCCGCCGGCGCCGCCTTTGGAACTGTGTAGTTCTCCTCTTCGTAGCGCTCAATCAGCAGCGTCAACAACTCGATCGCTTCCACCTGCGCGAGCGTCGGATGCGGCTCGGCAGTCAGTAGGTAGAGTGCTTTAGTGTAGGCCGCGAGCTGCTCTTCGCTACGAATCAGGTGAGGAGCTCCGCGCTCGATCATCTTTGCCGGGTTTGCTAGAACTGTAGCCATTCCGCCCTCTTCTTTGCGGTCGCCGCGCACCAGCGGTCATACTCCTTGTGTGCCATGAACGAGCCAATGTACACATGCCCCAGAGTCAAGCGCCGGTCAATCCGCTTGGCATAATGAACGGCCACAATCAGCCTGTACCGGTTGTGGCGGATGTTGAAGACAACAAAACCATCTACGTCGTCGGCATCCGGAAAGCTGGCGCGCAACTCCTCGAAATTTCGCCATCGCGCCGATTTCACAACCACGATCCAGGCGCCGATCTCCTGAGCAGCCTCTCGATGATCCCGAGATGCCTGCTGAAGGCGCTTGATCGTGATGATGTGCACTATCGAAGTCTACTTCGCAATTTGCGAAGTGTCAAGAGAGACTCTCTTCCAACACAAGATGAGCCTGACGGCGGAAGTTGATTCCAACACAAGATGAGCCTGAAGGGTTAGGCATGCTGGAGATTGAACATCAGCGTGCACGAAGCAGAGAAGTTGAGCTTG
>Ga0181517_10004007_pt1 | contig 13651 bp, 13 predicted proteins | sample PEATcosm2014_Bin_31_FD_119748 | JGI IMG/M metagenome (GOLD analysis project Ga0181517, IMG submission 119748) | Peatland microbial communities from MTU Mesocosm Facility, Houghton, MI, USA - PEATcosm2014_Bin01_30_metaG | ecosystem: Environmental > Terrestrial > Soil > Wetlands > Peat | place... | reverse complement strand
TGACCTTGGTGAAGAAGCGGTGCCCCCCGATGTCGAACCGCCAGCCGTCGCGCTCGGTGATGCGGGATATGCCGCCCACCTCGTCGTCGTCCTCCAGGACGGTGCAGATCTTGCCCCGACGGCCCAGCTCGAAGGCGGCGGTGAGGCCGGCCGGTCCCGCTCCGATGATGACGACGTCGTCCGCCTGCCTGCTCGGCGCGTCACCAAGGGCCGCGGACGGCTCAGGTGGGTTCTCGGACTGAAATGACACGGGCAAGGGTTCGCTCCTGCAAGGTTACGGTTCGGGCACCGGTGAACTGCCGGCCGGGCCGACCACCCATTCTGCCTCTTCAGCGGTGTTGCGGGCCAGGTGGCACCGGTTTACTCAGTCGGGTTTCAGCTCGGGAAGCGTACGAGGTTTTCCGGCTCGTAGTAGTTCAAGTTCTGGCTCATCACGGTCTCACCGCCGGGGTGGTACATCTCCAGCCAGTTGGCCAGGTCTCCGCAGCTGGTCCCGAACACCTTGTAGCCGTTGCGCCACACCAGCCACAGCGTGCTCCCGGGGTTGAGCCGGGACACGATCCCCTGGGCAAACACTTGCGGGGAGGTGTTCTGGATGGTGGCGGCGTAGTCGATCCAGTCGATGCGCTGCGGTCCCATCATGCGGGGATAGGTCAGCTCGGTGACGTCGGGCACGGTAAGGAGGTGGTCTACCGCCGGGCCTAATTGGTCCGGGCAGTAGACGATCATGTCGCCCGGCTGGGCCTGGGCGTTGAGGACGGCGGCCACCTGTACAGCCTGGGTGCGGGGCTGGGAGTTCCACAACTGGGCGGAAAAGAGGCCGGCCACACAGGCGACGGCGAGCACGACCGAGGTGACGGCGCGGGAGCTGAACGCCGTCAGGCCCAGTGCGCAGAGCAGCACGAAGAGGGGGAAAACCACACCTATGTAACGGCTGTCGAACGCCGCCCCGGTCACCAGGCCGGCGACCACGGCCATGCCGAGGGCCCCCATGACCAACCACGCCACCAGCGCCGACCGCGGCTGCACCTTCATTTCCAGGACCAGGCTGGTCGACCTCGGGCCGGGCCGCGCCAATAGGGCCAAGCCGACCAGAGCAAAGAGCATGAAGGTGAGGAGCTCGCCCCAACCCCCCACGCCGGCGAAGTAGCCGAACACCAAGAGCAGGTCCTGAGGCCCGGGAGGGCTCGTCCACGGCGTGCCGGTGTGCAGGGCCTGAAAGATGAACACCGGTGACCACGGCAACCACAGCACGCCGCCTCCCACCATGGCGAGCAGCACCTTGCGGGCCGCCCGGGGGTAGGCACCCGGCGGCACGACGCCCCGGCGGGCCTCGACCACGGCGCGCCACAACGCCCATGAGGCACCGATGCCCACGAGGTAGAGATCCCAGTAGTGGGTGTACATCAACGCCGCCGTGAGGACGAGCACGCAGATCAGGCGGCCCCGGCTCGGGAGCTCCACCGCCCGACGGATGGCGAGGTACCAAAGAAGCGCCTCCAGGGCCATGAGCGAGTACATGCGGGTATCGGTGCCGTAGTAGATCGCCCACGGCGAACTGGCCCCCAGCAGCAGTGCCGCCCACGCCGCCGGCCTCCCGCCCACTCGCTTGCCGGCCGCCCACAGGAAGGGAAGGGTGACGACAGAGCTGATGCCCGACAGCGCCCGCACCGCCACCTCGCCCTGGCCGAAAGCGAGCATCCAGTAGTGGAGCATCAAGTAGTAAAGGGGCGGCGAGCCGTCCTGGACCAGCGCTCCCGGGATCTGTTGGAGAGGCAAGCGGGAGATGTTCACCGACAACGCCTCGTCCAGCCAGAGGCCGTTGGGGGCGATGAACCTGAGCACTACACCGGCCGCCACCACGGCCCCCGCCACCAGCATGCCCAGGCGCGCCAACCCCCGCTCGGGAAGCCGAGGCCGCCACTGGTGCCAACCGGCGCCGGGCCGCGTCTTTCCCGGCGCGAGGACACTGGGAGCGGGCGTAACTGCGGTCGCCACTGTGGACACAGTACAGGGCCCCTGATGTTCGCCCAAAGGGGGTCCCAGCCCCGGCGAGGGCCCCCTTCGCGCCGGCGTCGCCACCGGCGAGTGCAGCCGGCACCGCCAAATGGCTTCAGCCGGCGGGCTCGAAGCGGCTGCCCCAGGCGCAACACGCGGCGAAGAACGCCGCAGGTCCGTGGCCCCGGGCCCGGCCCATGGCCCAGCCCCGGTGGCGCAGGCCGGCCTCCAGAGCGAGCAGCAGGGCACGGCCGGTCCCCTGACGCCGGCTCGCCGCGTCGACCAGCACGGAGACGTGCACCGGGCCGCCGAGGCCCGGCTCGGCCCATGCCACCGCCACGCCCACCACAGCTCCCTCCCGGCGGCCGGTGAGCACAACCTGTCCGGGGCCATCGCTCTGAACAGCACCAGGCTGGCCTGCCGGCGGCAAGGCTCCCAGTACCCCCGGGGCCTCGTCTTGACGCTCGAGCATGGCCCTGGCGTCCGGGCCTACAAGACGGCCCTCGGTGATCTCGAGTTCGAGCCCGCCCCGTCCTACGACTGCGGCGGGGCCCAGGCAGGCATCGGCGACAGGCAGCCAGCGCCTCTCGGTCTCCTGCAGGAGCACGACGCGGTCGAAGGACACCACCGCCCGGTACTCGCTCAGGGCGGCAGCGGCAGCGACGGCGCGCTCGACCGGTGCTTCGTCGCAAAGAGTGACGTGCGGCCTCCAGGGCCAACGCTCCTCACGCAGCAGAGGGCCGGCCCGGACGGCCCGGTGGAGCCGGGCCAGATCAGCGAGCCCCGGCCCGTTGACGTCCAGGAAAACCACCGGGTTCACCGGTAGGAAGGTGCCGGCCGGTCCGAGGTCGAGCTCGAGCGGGCCGCCCTGGCCGGAGGCGGCTGTGCGCAACACGGCCACAGCCTCGTCCAGCGCGCCGGCACGAACATTGACCGGCGGCACCAGGGTCAGGTGCGGAGCGATGCGCTGTAGCGACCCGTCCCCGAGGGCCCGGCGCAGACCTTGCACTTCGCCCGCGAGAGGGGCGTCCAGGACAAGAGCTACCCCTAACCGGTGGCGGCGGGCCCCGCTGGGCCCGTCCGGGGCAGAAGGGGCACTAGCTAGGCTCAGCGGAGTCGCAGAGGATGATGACGCGGTTGTCGTTGACCTCGACGAAGCCGCCCTCTACGTCAAAGCGAAGCTCGTCGGCACCCCCTTCAGGGTGCACTATACGCAGGGGATGGGGCTCCAGGGCCCCCACGTAGGGCATGTGGTTGGCGAGGAAAGCTATGTCCCCGCCGGCCGTGCGGCACACCACCATGTCGGCTTGCCCCGAGTACAGCATCCCGCTCGGCGTGACCAGCTCCACCTGCGTCGTGGCCAAAGTGGCTCAGGCTCCTTTTTCCAGTTCGCGAGCTTTTGCTTTGGCGCTCTCGGCGCCGCCCACGTTGAGGAACGCCTGCTCGGGCAGGTCGTCGAGATCTCCGTTGACCAGGGCTTCGAAAGAGTCCACGGTCTCGGCGATCGGCGTGTACACGCCTTTAATACCTGTGAAGACCTCGGCCACGAAGAAGGGCTGGGAGAAGAAGCGCTGGATCTTGCGCGCCCGCAGGACCGTTGTACGGTCCTCTTCGGAGAGCTCGTCCATCCCGAGGATGGCGATGATGTCCTGGAGCTCTCGGTTGCGCTGCAACACCTGCTGCACGCGCCGGGCCACCTGGTAGTGGCGCTCTCCCACGACATCCGGGGACAAGATATTGGACGTGGAGGAGAGGGGGTCGACGGCTGGGTAGATGCCGATGGCCGCTATCTCCCGGGAAAGCTCGGTGGTGGCGTCGAGGTGAGTGAAGGTGGTGAACGGCGCCGGGTCGGTGTAGTCGTCGGCCGGTACATAAACGGCTTGTACCGAGGTGATCGAGTGGCCCCGGGTAGAAGTGATCCGCTCTTGGAGCTCGCCCATTTCATCGGCCAGGGTCGGCTGGTAGCCCACAGCCGAAGGCATGCGGCCGAGCAGGGTGGACACCTCCGAGCCGGCCTGCACGAAGCGGAAAATGTTGTCGATGAACAGCAGCACGTCCTGGTTGCGGACGTCGCGGAAGTACTCGGCCATGGTGAGGGCGGACAGGCCGACCCGAAGGCGCACCCCCGGTGGCTCGTCCATCTGGCCGTAAACCAAAGCCGCCCGCTTGATGACGCCGGACTCTTTCATCTCCAGCCAGAGGTCGTTGCCTTCACGGGTGCGCTCGCCCACGCCACCAAAAACCGACACCCCACCGTGCTGCTCGGCCACCCGGTGGATCAGCTCCAGGATGAGGACCGTCTTGCCCACGCCGGCCCCGCCGAACAAGCCGATCTTGCCACCCTGCACGTAGGGCTCCAGGAGGTCGATGACCTTGATCCCGGTCTCGAACATTTCGGATTTGGGCTCCAGGGTGTCGAAGTCGGGCGGCGGTCGGTGGATTTCCCACCGGTCGTCGATATCGCCCAGCGGGTCCGAGTCCAGCACGTCGCCCACCACGTTGAAGACGTGGCCCAGCACGGCGTCGCCCACAGGGACCGTGATGCCCCGGCCGAGGTTGCGGACGGTGGTGCCCCGGCGCAGGCCGTCCGTGGGCTTGAGGCAGATGCAGCGCGCCCGTCCCTCGCCGATCTGGAGCGCCACCTCGGCCATGACCGTGGTGCGCTGACCTTCGAGCTCGATGTCCATCTCGACCGCGCTGTTGATGTCGGGCAGGCAGTCGGGCGGGAACTCGACGTCGACCACGGGCCCGGAGATGGCGACGACCCGGCCGCTACGCGTCTCCTTCTCGGCAGAAACGTCCGGTGTCTTGGTTGCGCTCTCAGTGCTGGTACTGCTCACGTTCGCTCCTGTCAACTTGCCTCGGGAAAGACGTATATATCCGGCCGGCCCGCGATCTCGTCGCCCCGGCCGGTCTGGCGAAGTGCCTCGGCGCCGCCGACGATCTCCATGATCTCGGTCGTGATGGAATCCTGGCGGGCACGGTTCATAGCCCTACTCAAGGCCTTGATGAGGTCGTCGGCGTTGTCGGTAGCCGCTTTCATGGCTCTTTGCTGAGCCACATGGAAAGAGGCGGCCGATTCGAGGAGGGCGAGGTAAACCTCGGCTTCGAGCCAACGGGGCAGCAGGCGGTCCAATATCTGGGCGGGCTCTGGTTCGAACTCGAAGACCGTGCTGGTCTTCCGCTCCGGCAGATCCAAAGGCACCAGGCGCCGGGTTTGGACTTTCTGACTGCCCACGCTCAAAAAGCGGGTCGACACTAGGTAGATCTCGCCGACCGTGCCCCCTTCGAGCTCGTGCGCGATCGCGGCCACGATCTTTTGGGCGTCCTCGAAGCGAGGACGGTCCGAAAGACCTTCGAAGCTCTCGGCCATGGCGCGGCCATTGAAGCGGAAATAGCTGACCGCCCTCCGGCCGACGGCTATCAGGCCCGGAGCCCCCCGGCGTGAAAGGCGCCGCAGAAGCTCGTCCGCCGCCCGCAGCACGGAGACATTGAATGCCCCCGATAGCCCCCGGTCGGCGGCCAGCACTACTACGAGCGGGCGATCACCACCGCCGGCGAAAAGCCAGTGGTCCTTGGCCTCGGGAGTGGCGGCGATCTCGCCGACGACGTCGCTCATCCGTTCGGCGTAGGGCTTAGCGGCGGTGATGGCAAGCTGGGCGCGGACTATCCGCGACGCCGCGATCAGCTCCATGGCCCGGGTGATCTTCTGGGTCGACCGGATGCTCCGGATACGGCGCCGGAGGGTTCGTTCCTGACCTGCGGGCACGGGCTTAGGCTCCTCCGCCCGTCCCGGCGGCCGGCCCCGGTGCTGGTGTTTGAGGGGCGGCGCCCGAGGGCGAGGCGGCACTGGCATCGTGCTGATCTTCTGAGGCCTCGTCCTGCGTGCCCCCGTCTTCAGTGCCCCCGTCTTCAGTGGCCCCGTCTTCAGTGGCCCCGTCTTTCGTCGCTTTGTTTATGGTGTTGAAGCCTTTTTTCACCTCGCGTATCGCCTCTTCGAGCTCCCCGGCGGGCGGCATCTCCCTGGTAGTGCGGATATGCTCCAAAAGGTCGGCCCGGTTGGCCCGCAGGTGCTGGACCAGGGCCAGTTCGAAGGGGCGGACATCTTCCACGGCGAGGTCGTCCACCAACCCGTTGGTCCCGGCAAAAATGGCGACGACCTGTTCCTCGACGGGCACCGGTGAGTTTTGCGATTGCTTGAGCAGCTCGGTGAGCCGAGCGCCGCGATCGAGCTGGGCCCTGGAGACCCGGTCGAGCTCGGACCCGAAAGTGGCGAACGCCTGCAGTTCCCGGTACTGCGCCAGGTTTATCTTCAAAGCGCCCGACACCGACTTCATGGCCTTGATCTGAGCCGCCCCGCCCACCCGTGACACCGACAGCCCAACGTTGATGGCGGGCCGGATCCCGGCATAGAACAGGTCCGTCTCGAGGAAAATCTGCCCGTCGGTGATCGAGATCACGTTGGTCGGTATGTACGCTGAGATGTCACCAGCCTTGGTCTCGACGATGGGCAGCGCCGTCAGAGATCCGGCCCCGAGCTCGTCATTGAGCTTGGCCGCGCGTTCGAGCAAACGACTGTGCAGGTAGAAGACGTCTCCCGGGTACGCTTCGCGCCCCGGCGGACGGCGTAGCAACAACGACAGCGTCCGGTACGCCTCGGCCTGTTTGGAGAGGTCGTCGTAGACGATCAGGGCGCTCTCGCCGTGCTCCATCCAGTGCTGGCCCATGGCGCAGCCGGCATAAGGGGCCAGGTACTTGTAGGGCACCGGGTCGGACGCCGGGGCGTTGACGACGACCGTGTACTCCATAGCCCCATGAGAGCGCAGGGTGTCGACCGTCTGGGCGACCGTCGAACCCTTTTGGCCGATGGCCACATAAATGCATTTAACGCCTTGGCCGGCCTGGTTGATTATGGTGTCGACGGCAATCGAGGTCTTGCCGGTCTTGCGGTCGCCGATTATCAGTTCGCGCTGGCCCCGCCCGATGGGGGTCATCGAGTCGATGGCTTTGATCCCGGTCTGGAGAGGCTCCTTTACGGGCTGGCGGGAGATGATCCCGGGGGCCTGCACCTCCAATCGCCTGGTCTCGTACGTGGTGATGGGCCCAAGACCGTCAAGGGGACGGCCCAGGGTGTCCACCACCCGCCCGAGCAAGTTGTCGCCGACCGGTACCGACAGGATGCGTCCCGTCGCTCGTGCCAACTGCCCTTCCTGAAGTGCGCCCGTCTCGCCGAGGATGACGGCGCCGATGGAGTCTTCGTCGAGGTTGAGGGCCAGGGCGGTGACGCCTCCCTCGAGTTCGAGCAACTCGTTGACGGCGACATTGGGCAGCCCCGTGATCCGGGCGATCCCGTCACCGATCTCGCGGATGCGCCCCACTTCCTCGCCCGTCACCCCGGGCGTGAAGTTCTCCAGGTTGCGCCGGAGGACTTCGGCGATATCGGCGGCGTTGATGTTCAGCTCAGCCATGCGGTCATGGATCCTTTCAACTTTGGCCCGGCCCGTTCCCGGCCGCTTCGCCGAGCGAGGTCGACGGAGCGAAGAGAAGGCTCCGGGCCTGCTCGAGACGGCGACGCAGGCTGGCGTCGAAGACCGTGTCGCCCACAGAAGCGACAAAACCGCCCAGGAGCCTGGGCTCGGTACTGACCCGCACATCGACTTGGTAACCGGCGAAGCGCGTGAGGGCCGCCGCCAGGCGCGAACGCTGGGCCCCGGTCATCTCCACCGCCGAGCGGACGTCGGCCACCTGGCGGTCGGCCTCTTTGGCAACGCGTTGGACGAGCCCTTCCAGGAGCACCGGGTAGTCACGCGGGCGCCCGATAGCGACGGCATAGGCAGCCAGGCGCGTGGTCGCTGGTGTGGCCTTTCGGGCCAGAAGGTCCCGGACCACGGCCTGGCGCAAATGGTCGGGCACTTCAGCGGTAGTGAGGACAGCGCTGAGCTCGTCGTTGCCCTGGACGGTCATCATGAACCGGAAAAGCTCGTCCTCGACCTCTCCGAGGTGGCGCTCCCCGCGTACGCCGGACAGCACTGCCGTCGCGTAGCCCTCCAGGCGCTGTGCCGCCGCCGTGCGGCCCAGCGGGCCTTCGTCCCTGGCCACCATGCCGTCACGCCTGGCTGCGGCCGCCGCGACGATGCCCGCGACGTCCTGGACATAGTCCGCTCCGGGACCGCTCTGTACCGCAAAACTGAGCAGGTCAAGCGTTGGACGAGACAACTTCTTGCCCAGGAGCTCCTGGGTTATCGCCCTGCGGACCGCCACCGAGGCGCTGGAGTTGGCCAGGGCGAAACGCAAGTCGTCCGACTGCTCCAGCAACAGCAAGAAGGCCTCTAGGTCGCCCGCCACCGGGCCGACCTTGCTCCCCAGGTCATCGAGGACAGCATCGGTGTAGCCCGCCACCCGTTCGTGCATCTAGCGACCAGCTCGCGTCGCCCCGGCGGGGACAGGCCCGATGGCGCCGTGCCCTGCCACAGTGGCCTGGGCCTCCACCTCGGTGATCGCCCGCTCGATCAGCTCCCGTTGCGCGCTGAGGGTGACCCCTTCTTCGAGCACCCGTTCCACGACGTTCACCACCAGCCCGGCGACCTGGGCCCGCAGCTCTTCGGCGGCCCTCCTGGTCGCCGCCTCGATGTCGGCACTGGCCCGGCTGACAAGGCGCTCGTACTCCTCCTCACCTTGCTTGCGTAGCTGCTCCCTCAGTTGCTCGCCCACGCGGGCGGCCTCGTCTTTGAGCGCTCGGGCCTCGTCACGGCTTTGCTGGAGGATCCGTTCGCGCTGCTCCTCCAGCTCGTGAGCGCGCTTGGTCGCCTCTTCGGCCTCGGACAAGCTGCGGTCGATGGTCTTCTGGCGAGCCTCCATGGCGCGGTTGATGGGCGGGAGCACCCATTTGTTGAGAGCCCACAGGACGATCAAGAAGATCGCCAGCTCGACGACGAAGGTCGGGCCGGGGACCAGGAAGTTGGATGAGGCGACTGGCACCTGTCTGACGCCCTCTTGCCGCTCTAGCCCTTGGCCAGCACGAACACGAACAGCGCCGTGAAAGCGAGGTTGATGAAGTACATGGCCTCCACGAGGCCGACGATCAGGAACATCGTCGAGTACAGCCGGCCCTGGACCTCGGGCTGGCGGGCGATGCCCGCGATCGTCTGGCTACCGGCAAGACCGTCACCGACAGCGGCGCCCACGGCGCCCCCGCCTAGTGCCAGACCACCGCCGACGAAGGCGCCGGCCAGTTCGACCGCCTTCTCCATGCTTGCAGCCATTTGGTTCTCCTATTCCGTCTGATTTTCCGGTTTTGAGCTCAGTGGCCTTCGGTGGCCACTGCGAACTGGTAATAAAGGATCGTCAGCAAGGCGAAAATAAACGCCTGGATGACGCCGATAAACATATCGAAGAGCTTCCAGACCACGCTGAAAGCTATCGAGGCAGGGAAGAAGTAGATCGGGATCGCCAGCAGGAGCGCGATCATGATGCCGCCCGAAAAGAGGTTGCCGAAAAGCCGCAACGCCAGGGTGACGGGCTTCATGAGCTCCTCGAGGGCGCGGATAGGCGCCAGCCAGCGTGGGGGGGCGAAGAAGGACTTGATGTACCCGCCCAGGCCCTTGGCCCGGATGCTCGCCCCATTCGTCAGGACGAACACGACAGCGCCGAGGGCGTAGGTCAAATTGACGTCGGCGGTCGGCGATGGGAGGTAATCGGTGTTGTGCCACAGGCCTGGGAACAGCTCTACCCAGTTGGCCGCCAACACCAGCATGAAGATGGTCACGGCCAAAGGCACGACGTGGCGGTAACGCTTGCCCAAACCGGTTTCGACTTGATCGGCCACCCAGCCGACAACAACTTCCCAGAACAGCTGCACCTTGCCGGGGACACCTGAGGTGATCTTGGCGCGTAGATAAAAGCCCAGACCGAGGACGGCGGCAGAGGCCAGCAAAGAAGTCCATATCGTGTCGGCATCGAAATTGAGGCCCGCCACGCGCCATACCACGTGGTCACCGACGGGTATGTTTATGGCCAGCAGGCGGGGTACGGGACTGCTAGGCATGGGTTTGGCCCGCGTCCTTCGCTGGGCGCCCGACAGGAGGGGCCTCGCCAGGACCGCCAGGGATAGGGAGGTCCATGGCATGGCCCTGGGCGGTGACGCTCGGGGCCAGAGCAACGCCGGACAGCTGCGCCCGCTGGTAACGCCAAAGGGCTCCAAAGGCGTTGGCCATCAGCAAGCCCTGGAAGGCGACCAGGCCGCCCACCATCCCGAAGCCCATGGGGCGGACGAGGAAAAGCAGGGCGAAGGCGATAATCGTGAGCCCCCCGAGCCGGGCGGCCACGCTGCCGGCATACGGCTTGCGCTGGAGATGGCCCTCGGCGTTGCTGTAGCGGGCGGTCGAAACCTGGAATAAGCGGTGGTTCACCGTGGCCCCAGCCAGCCCCAACACGACTCCTGCCCCGGCCAAGGGCTGGCCAAGCAGCACGCCTGCGGCCAGCGCGACGACAGCCAGGGCTATGCACGCGACGATCGTGCGCCGCACGATGACGTCGACGTAGAGGACTGGGAAGTCTGTGAACATCAACAGGGTCCGATCAGTGGCAAAGCGTCGGCTCGGGAGCTCAGCGCATGCTCACAGGGCCACGCCATGTTACATGGGGACGTCACGTTGCATGGGGACGTCAGGATTTGTAGCGGCGTAGCTCCGCCCTGGCGCCCAGGACAGCGGCGCCCGCCCCCGCCAGCAGGCCGACCAGGAGGAAAACCGGCAGGGTGCCCAACGCCGAATCGGCCAACCAACCGAGGACCCCTCCGGCGCCTAGGGATACCGCACCAAGCATTCCGATGCCGGCGTACGCCATCGGCCCGGGGTAGTTGTCCGGTGCCGGCCCGGCCGGCTGCCCCCCCGGTTCGGGAGCGCTCATGGCCATGCCCGCTGCACGTCGCGCCGACTTGCCATCCCAGCAGCACCTTACCGCTCGCGCCCACTCTGTTCAGGCTAGGAAACACGCCCGTAACACTGCAACTCCTCGGGCCGGGCCCTGCCGGCGGGGTGTGAAGTAGGTTTTGAAGGTGGGGTGGGTGAAGGCACTGTGCCCCGTACGTCGCTCAGAGCCCGCCCAGGGTGTGCTCGGAGTGCTCGGCCGGGTCTCCGGGCGGAATTATCCGCACGCGGGGCGCGACCACCGGGGCAGGAGCGGCCGGAGTCATAGGGCCGGCCCGGTGACCGTTGGTCCCCACCGCGGGCTCGCCCTTCCCCACCGCGGGCTCGCCCTTCCCCACCCCAGGCTGGCCCGCGCCCACTACCCCGGGCTGGTCCGTGCCCACGGCGCGCCTCGACGTCCACGTCGGACGCGTGGCCGGCGCCCCGTTCCCGTTGGCAGTACCGACCGCCGCTTCTTGACCAGGCCCGCGCTCGTTGTCACTGTTGCCGGCACCGGCCCGCCCTCGAGGAGCGAAGAGAGTGTAAAGGACGATCGACAAGGCGCCCACCGCAATCGGCGGGATCTCGTTGTGAGAGTTGGTGACGCCGGGCCACAGCACGAGGCCCGAGAGCAATGCGGTCCACGCCCACAGGATGATGACGGCGGCGCGGTGGCCATGGCCCAGCCGCATAAGCCGGTGGTGCAGGTGGTTCAGGTCGGCGACCGCCGGGCTGGTCCGCTGGCCGGCCCGGCGCACGACAGCAAAGACCGTGTCCAGCATGGGGATGCCGAGGATGAAGAAGGGGATGATGATGGGGGCGAAGAAGAAATAAGTGCGCCCACTGAACTCGTAGGGATCCTGGCCTACGACTGACAGAGTCGACGCAGCCACTAGGACGCCTAAGAGCATGGCCCCCGAGTCCCCCATGAAGATCTTGGCCGGGTAGAAGTTGTGGGGCAGGAAGCCCACGCAGATCCCGACCGCGATCACGGCGATGAGCGGCCCGGCGTTGCCGGAGGAGATGTTGCCCACGTCGCCGAGCTGGTGCGCATAGATGAAAAAGGCCCCGGCCCCGATGGCTACGATGCCCGCGGCCAGCCCGTCCAAGCCATCTATGAAGTTGACGGAATTCGCCATCACGGCTACCCACAGGACCGTGGCCAGGACGGCGAGGTCGGGGCTCAGGACCACTGTCGTCTGCGCCAATGGGACGTGGAAGAAGAGCATGTCGATGCCGAAGAAGTAGAGCACGGTGCCCGCTAGTACTTGCCCGGCGAGCTTGGCCGGTGGGGACATCTCTCGCATGTCGTCGGATAGGCCGACCCCGAATATCACCGTCGCCCCCAGCACCACGCCCATGGGCGCGGAGCTGCCCCTGAAGACAGGCCCAAAGGCCGGCATCTGCGAGGCGACCGCCATGGACACCAGAAAGCCCAAGTACATCGCCGTCCCCCCCGCCGTAGGCGTGGGCCGTTCGTGAACTCGACGCTCGTCGGGCATGACTAGCAGCGAATGGCGCCTCGCGAGGGAGCGCACCACGAACGTCGTCAACCACGTGGCCAGAGCGGCCACGGCAAAGACGATGATGTACTCCCGGAACCGGATCAAGAAAGAGCGCTCCCAGCGGTGGTACCGGGCTTCAGCTGCCCGACGTCTCGCTCAAGGGTAAGGCACGAACTTGGAGCAAAGCGTTGCCACCTCCTCGCGCACCGCCGCTCGTACAAGTTCGTCGCCCGGGTCGGCCAGGACCCGCCTGACCAGCTCGGCGATCTCGATCATCTCCGGCTCGCGCATGCCCGTCGTGGTCGTCGCGGCAGTACCGATGCGCAGGCCGCTGGTGACAAAGGGCGACCTGGGGTCACCCGGGATCTGGTTGCGGTTGAGGGTAATGCCCGCCTTGTCGAGCGCTTCCTGAGCGGCTCTGCCGGTCAGGTCGGGGTCGAAACTGCGCAGGTCGACCAGCATCAGGTGGTTGTCGGTGCCGCCCGAAACGATCCGAAAGCCCTGCGCCGCCAGCGCCCCCGCCAGGGCCCGGGCATTGCTCACGATCTGAGCCGAGTACTGCTTGAACTCCGGCTGCATCGCCTCATGGAAGGCGACGGCCTTGGCGGCGATGACGTGTTCGAGCGGGCCACCCTGAAGTCCGGGGAAAACGGCTTTGTCGATGGCTTGGGCCAGGCCCTGCCGGCACACGATGCAGCCTCCACGGGGCCCCCGCAGGGTCTTATGGGTCGTAAAGGTGACAATGTCCGAGAACGGCACAGGGTTGGGATGGGCACCCCCGGCCACCAACCCGGCGATGTGGGCGGCGTCGAACAGGAGCAGTGCGCCCACGGAATCGGCGATCTTGCGCAGCGGTTCTGGCTCTATCACCCGCGAGTAGGCCGTGGCGCCGGCCACGATCATCTTGGGGCGGTGCTTCTCGGCCAGGTCCGCCAGGGCCTCGAAGTCGATGCGCTCGTCGCTCTCGCTCACCCCGTAGCTGACGAAGTTGAAGAGGCGCCCGCTGGCATTGACCGGCGAACCATGGGTCAGATGGCCGCCCTGGTCCAGGCGCATGCCGAGCACGGTGTCGCCCGGTTCGAGCACGGCGAGATAGGCGGCGAGGTTGGCATTGGCGCCTGAGTGGGGCTGAACGTTGGCGTGTTCGGCCCCGAAGAGCTCGCACGCCCGCCGTCGGGCGAGGTCTTCGGCCCTGTCGATGACCGAGTTACCCCCGTAATAGCGCTTGCCGGGGTAGCCTTC
>Ga0181517_10004004_pt1 | contig 13661 bp, 8 predicted proteins | sample PEATcosm2014_Bin_31_FD_119748 | JGI IMG/M metagenome (GOLD analysis project Ga0181517, IMG submission 119748) | Peatland microbial communities from MTU Mesocosm Facility, Houghton, MI, USA - PEATcosm2014_Bin01_30_metaG | ecosystem: Environmental > Terrestrial > Soil > Wetlands > Peat | place... | reverse complement strand
TCACGGCGGTTCTCCCTTCAAGGTTTCGCAACCCGATTCTACGGAATCAGGCTGGACCGCCGCTCAACTTTCAACTATGGGTGGGACATCCTCGGGTGGATACGAAGAACCGACAAAGGTAGCGTTTTTCAAAAGCCCAAAGACTGCTATCAATCTTCAACTCGCTCAAGTCGTTCGTCAGAACGACGTGGTATTTGTGGCAATCAATCCGAATACGAAGGCGGAAATTATGAACACCGCCTATGACGTAGCTTACGGACTCATCCGCGACTTTCTAAGCCGTTAGATTCTCGAAAGTCAGGGATCCGCGGTAATTATGTGACGCAGTGCATACACTGGAGTGTACGGTAGTTTTTGTGCCATCGGATGAGAGGCAGACTGGCCAAGGTGAAGGGCCCGGAGGTGCTGACACAGCTGCGGTTGGGAGCGCCAATGGAGGAGATAATCCGGAAGGCCCATATCAGGGAAATGCTATTCCCTGATACGTGGGTGATAATTCCCTGTTCGGTGCGTCTCTTAATCTGACCTAAGCGTTGAACAAATAGCCTTAATTCAGCAACATAGAGAAATCTGTCGACTAGTATTGGGGCTGAATTCGTAAATTTCCCTGCATTTTTCCCTGTTAGCAGGGAATTTGGTCCAGAGAACGGTTCGCACCAGACTCGGCCCACCGCCAGTATTTTTGGCATCCTATTGATTCTAAGTGTAAATAAAAGATATTAAGCAATTTACCACGATTCTCCATTGTCGCTTTTGGTCGCAATTGTCGCACCAATTCCGTCTATTCCCCCTGTTTTGCACGACAAAGCGTCGAGTGCACGACAAAGGATATTCTGTCGGGAGTCCGCTCTTTCAAGACCACACCTATTCAGTCTCAGGGAGCACCAGCCTTAAATCCCTTTATGCAGGCTCCGGCCAGTCTGCAACATGTTCAGGCAGACCAATGCAAAACGCCCGGCCTACCCCTTAGCCGCAAAGAGCCTTTATCTATCGCAACCCTCTCACAGCATTCAGATTAAAGATCTGGAAGAAGCGCTGCAGGTTCCGCTAACAGTTACCGCACCTTCGGCAAACCGACTTTGCGAACCAATTCGGTGAAGCGGGGGTCGGGGCGGAGATGATCCATCCCAAAATCAGTGTTCAGCTCCCGGAGTTGGTAATCGTGCTCGCTATATGCCGTGTTCAGCCATTCGAATGCTTTCTCTTTATCTCCAAGATCGGCGTAAAAGCGGGCAATCTGGTACGGTGACACATAACCGGTCTGGCGTTGGCTTAGCAAGACCTTCATGCCTTCGGTGAGCGCGCCTCGCCATCCAGCCGAGCGGAATCCCCGCTCCGCGGCATCGTCAAACTCAACGAACTCCCTATTGCCCGAGTGACCGTAGGAAACACTCCATTGTTCGATGACCTCGGAGTACATACCTTTTCCCCAGTAGGCATAGCCAAGGCAGTCATGGGCCAGGATGTAGGTTGGGTTCTCCACAAGCAACTGCTGGCAAACCGCAAGGGCGTCGTCGTAGCGACGCGCCGCAACAAGCACGCTGCCCTTTACGCGCCGGATGATGGGCGACGTTGGATCGAGTAGATGAGCCTGATCGATTTCCCACAGAGCGTCCCGCTCTCTGCCACCGATCATGCCGAGGTTCTCGGCGAACCACTGGTGGGCGGTGGCATCGTTGGGATCGAGTGCAAGGGCCTTCCTGAATTCGGTCTCGCCACCAGCAAAATCCCAGTCGTATTCCATTTCGTTGCTGCCGAGAATGGCGTAAGAATGAGCCTGACCGGGATCCAGGCGAAGAGCTTCGCGGGCTGCGGCGCTCGATTTAGGGAAGTCCTCGGCAGGATTCCCACCGAAGAATGGAAGCACGGAATAGACGTCAGCGAGGGATGAATATGCCAAGGCATAATCAGGATCTTTGGCGATCGCCTGATTGAAATAGGGGATGGAAGCCTGGAGGCTGGGGAAGTTCCTCTCGTACCACCCGTAACGCCCCTTTAGGTACAAGGTGTAGGCTTCCTGGTTCTGCGTACCTTGCCGGCTAACAAGCTGCTTTTCAGTGGTGGTGAGAGTGGAGCGCAACCTTTCCGCGATGTCACCCGCCATTTGCTCTTGTAGTTGAAGGAGCGCGGAGGTCTTGCCGGCATACTGTTTGCCCCAGATTGCAGTATTGTCGCGAACGTCGGTGAGCTCGACGCTGACCCTGATGTTGCCCGCTTCGACGGTGGCGCGACCGCTGACCACCACCGACACGCCAAGTTCGCTTCCCGCCTCCTCCACATCAATGCCCTTTCCCTTGAGGCGAAAGACCGCATCGCGCGAACGGACCTTGAGCTGCGGCATGTGGGCAAGGTTGTCAATCAAGGACTCGGTGATGCCGTCGCTGATGTAGTCGGTTCTGGCATCTCCGCCTGTGTTGATGAAGGGTAATACCGCGACAGAATCGGGCGCGAGAACAGGAGCTATGGCATTCGAGACTTCGTGATCACCGACCGCGGTGACGCGGAAGAGGGTGTGGCTGGCGGAGAGATAGAAGATGAGAGCCGCGGTAAGGCTCAAGGACACGAGCCAGGCCGCGATTCGCATCGGGCTCACGCTCCGCCGACGCCTGGCAGGTACAGGGACTGGGGCAATTTCTGCCGGAGCCGTTGAGTGCTGAGCGGCCGAGCCGTTCGTAGCTTGTATGTTGGGCAGGCTGGCGCCTGGGTCGATAGTGGCCAAGTTGTCGGATTCCAATTCAAGGGCTTTGCCCTTGAGCCAATCTGCCAGTTCGCCCGGCCATGCAAACACACTTGCGCGATCTCCGAAAGGTACGCGATGCACGGGCAGCCCACGTTCTCGCTCCCAGCGCTTCACAGTTCTTTCGCCTCGATTGAGAAAGGTCGCAATCTCTTTCCAACCGTCCAGTCGAGTTCCCAGGGCAAGATTTTCCTCTTCGGGTCGGCGTTTAGAGAGCGTCGTCAAGCATCAGCCTCAGTTTTGTGTTCTTTCCCACCGTCCCGGCATCGAATGGCACGTTCTGGCACGAAAAAGCATTTGCAACGCTGCAGGGGATTTGCAATGCTGCAGCGGTAAGTGAATTATCGCATCACGCAAAGGAATGTCCCCAAATCTCGATCTGCTCACTGGGCACTGAATCGGTCAGTGCGTTCGCAGCTCGAGCACAAACTCACTGAGGAGGATTCAAAGTATGCGCAACGTCAATTTTACAGCTCAACTTGCTGCTATCGCGGTATTTTCTGGAGTGTTTGGGCTTGCGCTGCCCGCCTCCGCTGATAGCTTCAACGTGCAATACTTTGAAGTTCCGGCAGGTTCTCCGGACTTCTACAATGGCGGGACCCACAGTCTGGGAATATCGAACAACTACGTCACCACGACTCTAGGGCCGGATGGTTTGCCGGTCTACAATCCGAGCTGGACGACGGCGAGCGGACAGGTCTATCCGGTTAGCTCCAGCGGTGTAAATTCGTCGGGAGAACTTAACTGGTGGACAGTTGGGGGGGATGGGGGGAACGTTGCGGCGGACGGATCGGGTACTTTGAGCCTGAGTTCGACTCCCGTAAATATGTTCCCGGCGGGACAGAGTGGAGATTCGCCGGACGAGGAGACGGCAATTCTGACCGGCTCGTTCACGCTCCCCACTTTAGAGGCTGTGACCTTCCAGGTAGGCGCCGACGATGACGCGTTTGTCTATGTGGATGGCAGCCTGGTGGAATCGCTGGGCGGCATTCACAACGATTCGCTCGCTGCTGCCAACACGGTCGATCTGAATGCAGGAACGCACTCGATTGAGATCTTCTACGCGGACCAGATGCAGACTGACGCGAGTCTGAGCTTTTATGATGATGGAGTTCCGGTGTCGGCTCCGCCTCCTTCGATAACTCCCGAGCCTTCAAGCCTGCTGCTGCTCGGCACTGGGTTGGTGGGATTCGCAGGCATGGCGCGCCGCAAGATCGCGCTGCGCATCTTGAAACTGACACACTAGGCTCGGCAGCTGCAGATGTTCGAATGCCAGTTTTGCCAAATTCCAGGTGAACGAGAACCATGTCCCCGAATCTCGATCTGCTCACTGGGCACTGAATTGATCGGTGCGTTCGCAGGTCGATTACAAACTAACTGAGGAGGTTTCAAATCATGCGCAGCGTCAAGTTTGCAGCTCAACTTGCTTTAGGGCTCGGATTTTTTGCCGGGATTGCCCAGGCCGAAAGCTTCACTTACGTTTCGACTCCGGCGAATGACAATATTCAGAACGTGCTGATCAGCACCTTTCCAACCGGAAATTTCACTGCAAACAACGCACTGGCAACCCCTTTCAGCATCGGGAGCGCCGCTACGAATTTTTATGACGGATTTGGCCTCAATGGGGCGGGGAATTCAATCACGCTGGACGTCTCAGTATTCAACCCCACTGATGTGTATACCTTGATGAGCGCAACTTATCCGGCATCGACTGAACTGGCTTCCATTCAATTCATCGGTACCGGCGGCGCGGATGTGACATACCAACTGATCGGCGGTTCTGACATTCGGGACTACTATCAAGGCAGTTTTGTCAACACGCTGAACAACACTGTTTCAGGAGTCAACGCGCTGAACGCCTTCACCTGCAACGACCCGAGCAACTGCCTGGGAGGTGCCGGCAGCGGCTCTAACACCGGAACAGGCAATGTCAATACTGGCTTGACTGGAAATTATTTGATCGACGAACAGGACTTCGAGCTTGGATCGGCCTTTGCGGGCCAGACGCTTACGCAGATTGTCATCACGGACACCTACAACGGATCGGACCCGATCCTACTCGGAGCCACGGTGGGCGCAGAGCCACTCACGACTTCGGCAACTCCAGAGCCCTCAAGCCTGCTGCTGCTCGGCACTGGGTTGGTGGGATTCGCAGGCATGGCGCGCCGCAAGATCGCGATGCGCATCTTGAAACTGACAAACTAGGCTCAGCAGCAGCAGTAGTTCGAGTGCCAGTTGCGCCAAATTCCAGGTGAATAAGAGGCCTGTGTTCGCATCGCCATATGGATTCACGGCCCGAAACAACCGCCCGGCCATGCTGAACGAGATGAACGCGCCCAGCGCAAGATAGGTCAGCATGGCCCGGCCGGAGAGCGTGGACCGCCAGCACAGCAGGCCAATGGAGCGTATACTCTCCGCACTCTTTCCGTTCTCGGCAGCTTTCACAAAGCTCGTAATTTAGACCCGCACGGTGAGCCAGCCGTTTGAGCGTCCGTAGAAGCTTGGTATTCGGCAGCCGATTCTTGGTTCCGAGAATGAGGGTCTGCCTTACTCGAACGTTACGCCATTCCTTCAAGGCCTCCAGCACGTCATCAGGCACTGGAACGTCCCGTTGTTCCCAGGCCTTGACTGTGAACGCCCAACGAGGTTTCCCTTGGACCCTCAGAGTGCCTTCCACCCAGTTGATGTCAGTGAATTCAAGGTGCATCAGTTCCTGGTCACGGAGTCCATACTTCAGTGCCAGTAGAATGCAAATTGGAACCATGCTCGCTGGTCGTCATGGTATGCATCATGCACCCATAAGAGTGGGACATTGACCTTGTCTCGCATGGAAGGAATAAGGGCGCGGAAGGCTTGAAGGCTACAACGGGACTTGAGGTCTCGATTGTATCCGAGCTACTCGTGTCCCATCGTCCGTTCCAGTTCGGCGCGTGCCGTGCTGCGCTCCATCTCCGCCTGAAAGAGACCAGCCTCGGCCTCGGCGAGTTGTGCATTGGCTTCTTTGAGCGCGGAGGCGTTTACGATCTTCGCTTCCACCTGATTGGCTGTGATCCTGCTCATCTCGGTCCGGGCCGCCACGCTTTCGCGCGCCGCTTCCAGTCCGGTTTCCGCGCGCCGCACCTTGCGCACTTCCTTTTCTATGTCTACGCGCACGCGATTCTCAGCGTGACGAAGATTCTCTTCGGCCTCCGCTACCTGCGCCTGGCGCTCATGAACCTGCCCGCTGCGCTTGCCAAACTCCAGGAGCGTCCAGTTCATCCTGAGACCGATGAGACCGTTGTTCTCAGTCAGCAGCGGCACGCCATCCTGATGAACGTATTGCGCAAACGCTCCGATCTCCGGAATATATTCCGCATGCGCCGCGCTCAGGCCCGCGCGTGCTTTCTTTAGCGTCTGCTGAGCGGCTGCAACCTCTGGATTGCGAGCCAGCGCTTCAGTCTCCAATTCGCCGGCGGTTATATCCGCGGTTTCCGGTTCAGGCGCGACGAGTTCCACTTCGGTATCCAGAGGCAGGCCGGTCAGATCGTTGAACTCCACCTTCATGTCGGAGATGGCGTCTTCGAGCGATCCCAGCGCATGACGCGCTTCTGCAATCTGCGCTTCGCCTTCCAGCACCTTCAACTCCAGCACTGCTCCGGCCTCGACTCCGTTGCGCGCCTCGCCCAGGCGCTCTTTGCCGGCCTCGATGCGAAGTTCAGCCGCCTGCTTGCGCCGTTCCGCCGACAAGAGGCCGTAGTAAAGCTGCTTCATCTTCAGGGCGACTTCGTTTTCGGCCTGCCGGGCATTGTCGTGCGCGATGCCCAGATCCGCCTTCGCCACATTCACTCCGGCGTGAATCTTGAACCACTGGGTAATCGGCTGAGCCGCCGTGGTTGTGCTCAGCAGGAAATCGTGGTGCCCGAGCGGGAGCGAAGTATTTGTTCCAGGGACAGGGCCGGGGACCGTGTATACGCCCAAGGCTCCCATCGGGATTTCCATGTGTTCAATGCTCCGGAGGTGTGCAGCGTCGCTTTCGTTGCTCAGCACGGGAAAGTAATTGGCGCGCGCCTCGCCCACGCGAGCCTGCATCTCCTTTTCCTTGAGGTGCGCCAGCTTGACGATCGAGTTCTGCTTGGTGGCCAGGGCGACGGCCTCCTCCAGCGTGATGCGCCGCGTCTCGGCGCGCGCAACGCCGGTAAGCGCAAACAACAGCAGCAACGCGGCAACGGCTTTTGCCGGAGCTGCCGCCGCGTGCTTGCGGTGTACCACCACGAACAGAACCGGGATGGCCACCAACGTGAAGAACATTGATCCCAGCAGCCCGAAGGCAATCACGCTGGCCAGCGGCGACCACAGACTCGAACTGGAGACAATCATGGGAATGACGCCTACCGCGGCGGCCGCCGAAGTGAGGAAGATGGGCCGCAATCGCCGCTCGCCGGCCTCCAGAGCCGCTTGCTCCAGCTCCACGCCAGCCTTCATCCGCTCGTAGATGTAGTCGATCAGGATGATGGAGTTTCTGACGACCAAACCGCCCACGCTTAAAATGCCGGTGAATGCGGTAAAGCCGAATGTGTTGTGAGTAATCAGCAGGCCCAGAGCGGCGCCGGGCAGCGCCAGCGGAAACGCGGCCATCACAACCAGCGGGTCAACCAGGGTACGGAATTGGAAGAGAAGAATCAAGAAGATCAGCACCAGGCTGATGAGCAGCGCATTCCGCATCTCGCCGGAAATCTCCTGCTTGTTCTCGTACTCGCCGCCATAATCGATGCGGTAGCCCGGCGGCAGCGGCATGACGTCCAGTTGTTTGCGCGCGTCGGCAAGAATCTCACTGGCCAGGCGGTTGCCGCTGGGAAAGGCGCGCACACTGAGCGTGCGAACGCCGTTTCTGCGCACGATCCTGCCCGGTTGCCAATCAGGAGAGAGCGACGCCACTGCTTCCAGCGGAACCTTTGCCCCGGTCACGGGCGACATCACATAAGTGTCGGCCACGTTCTGGAAGCTCTGCCTCTCCGCGGGGTCCAACCGCAGAACCACCTCTACGTCGCGGTCGCCCTCCCAAAACGTGGTCACAGGCGCGCCTTCAAAGCCCGCTGCCAATTGCTGCGCGATGATGGCGTTGGTCAATCCCATCCGGCTGGCCACTTCCTCGCGCACGTTGACGCCCACTTGCCAGGCATCCTCGTGCCAATCGGTATAGATGTAGGTTGCGCCGGGCGTGTGCCGGAGCACCCCCTGGACCCGATTGCCGAGTGTTTCGAGCGTAGAAATGTCGTCTCCCACGATCCGCACTTCAACCGGAGCTTCCATTACCTGTCCCTGCTGCAACTCCTTCACGAAAACCTTCGCTTCGGGAGCGGCTTCGGCCAGCCTTGTCCGCAACGCCGCTACCAGTTGCGGCGTTCCCTTCACCTTTTTGGTGTTCACCAGGATCTGCGCATAATTGGCAGCCGGCGCCTGCGGGTTCACGTTGTAGTAGAAGCGCGGCGCGCTCTCGCCCAGAAAGCTGGTGTATGACTTGACCAGCGGCTCCCGGCTGAGAACAGTTTCAATGCGGCGCACGGCAGCGTCGGTAGCCTCGATCTTGGAGCCTTCCGGCAGCCACACATCCATCACGAACTGGTCCCGCTCGGCCAGGGGAAAGAACAGTTGCGGCACCAGGCTCAACAGCCCAAGCCCAACCACAACAGCCAGCACGCTGGACACCAGAACCAGCTTCTTGTTCTGCATGGCCCACGTGATGATTTTGTTGTAGTACCTCTGCATGTGGTCCAGCGGAGTGAGCTTGCGCGGCGCGCCCGAATCTTCCTGCTCGTGATCCCTGAGCCCTTTGTGGATGAAAAAGCGCGCCAGGAGCGGCGTGAGCAGCATGGCCACAATGTAGGAAGTGGTCAGCGCGATGGCCACGGTAATCGGCAGCGCGCGGATGAACTCGCCTACGCCGCCGGTAATCAGCAACAGCGGGACAAACGCCGCGATGATGGCCAGCGTCGCGGTCAGAACCGGAACGGCCATCTCCGTGGCGCATCTCTCCGCCGCCTCGTCGATAGGCACTTTCCGGTCCAGCAACCCCACATAGTTGTCCACAATCACGATGGCATTGTCCACCACCATTCCCAGCACCACAATCAGCGCCGCAATCGACACCTGGTGCAACTCGATGCCGCAGGCGTCCAACATGCCGAAGGTCATCGACACCGACACCGGAATAGCGATGGCCGACACCAGAGCCACACGCATCGGCAGCAGCAGCATCGTTACCAGGATGACCGCGACGATGGCAATGCCGAATTCGCGGAAGAAGTCGCCGATGCGCTCGGAAACCACCTTCGGCTGGTCTGCGACCAGGTCCAGCTTCACGTCCGGGGGGAGAGTCGTCTGGACATTTTTCAGCGTGGCGCGGAGCGTATTGCCGAAATCGACAATGTTGTTGCCCTCGTGCATTTCGACTGACAGCAGAATGGCCTGTTCGCCGTCGTAGCGCGCATACTCCGTGGGGTCCTTGTAGACTCGCTCTACATTAGCCAGATCGCCGATGTGAACCGGTTGGCCGGTGGGCGAAACATCGACCGTGATCTGGCGAATCTGGTCTTCGGTCTTGAGGCGCCCGCCCGATTCGATGGGCACCTTGCTCTGCTCCGCCGGCACGCGGCCCGCATACGCGACCGTGTTGCGCCCTTGGAGCGCCTGCATCACCCTCAGCGGGTTTACGGCATACTGCGAGAGCCGTTCTGTTGACGTACCGATGTCGATCTCTTCCTTCTGATCGCCAATACGCTTGATCTTCGACACCGCCGGGATCGTGCGCAGCCCTGTTTCCACTGTCTGCGCGTAATCCTTCAGCTCTCTCGGGCCGTAGTGCCCGCCATGCACGGCAATCAGAACCGCGACCGTGTCGCCGAAATCGGAATCCACCACCGGCCCGAGCACGCCCGCCGGCAACCCGGTGGCCTTCAGTTGCGCCATATCGAGGCGTAGCTTGGACCAGAACTCATCCGGATCCTTGACCGACTTGTTCAACTCGACATTGATAATCACCATGCCGTTGCGGCTGGTGGAGAATGTCTTTTCGCGGCGCACTTCTTCAAACCGGAAAAGCCGCTCCTCGATCTTGCGCGTGACCTGGTCCTCGACCTCCCCGACCGTAGCGCCCGGATAAACGGCGGCGACAATGCCGGTACGAATGGTGATCTTCGGGTCCTCGCGCCGCGGCATGGTAAACAGCGTATAAAGGCCTCCCACGAACAACATGCCGGAGAGGACCAGAGTCACCTGCGGATAGCGCAGAGCCGCGCGGACGGGATTCACTGGCCGCCTCCCGTGATCCTTGCCGGCGAGCCTTCGCGCACGTTCTGCTGGCCCGCCACCACCACCTGCTCGTTGCCGATGAGACCTTTCAGGATTTCCACTTCATTGTCGATTAACGCGCCCACATCGACCCGTCGCGCGTACACCCGCTGCTGCCCTGGCTCATACACGTACACGTGCGTGACGCCTTTCGGATCGCGGACAATCGCGTCGCCGGGAACAGTAATCGCGTTGACCATGGACGACGAGTAAATCCGCGCTTCGCTTACCATCCCTGCGCGCAGCAGCCGCTGGGGATTTTGCACCGCAATCTTTGCCGTGTATGTGCGCGAGGCGGGGTCTGAGGCCACACCGACCACTTCTACCGTGCCCTCGAACTTCCGGCCATCGAGCGACGGAATGGCCACCGTGGCGCGGGCGCCTTCCCGCACCTTGCCGATCTCGGCTTCCGGAATTGCCACGCGCACCTTTACCGGGTTCAGGTCCAGCACGGAAATCACGGGAGTACCGGCTCCAACCGTGTCTCCCACATCGATCCGCCGCATCCCCACAAAGCCCGCAATTGGCGCTCGCAGTTGGCAGTCCGCCATCCGCTTTTGCGCCTCATGCATCTGGGCCGCCGCCGCGTGGTACTGCCCGCTTGCGGACTCCTTGTCCTCCGCCCGCGTGCCTTGCCGGGCCATCTCGTAACGCTGCTGCGCCGCCTTGTACGCCGCTTCAATCTTCTCGAAGTCGTTGGCTGCCAGACTCTTGTGCTCGTAGAGGAACTTCATGCGCTTGTACTCGTCCTGCCGCTGCTCGTAATCGATGCGCGCCTGTTCCAGCTCCTGTGGCCGGAGCCCCGCCTGAGCCTTCTTGTCGGTTGCCTGCGCCGCATCCGCCTGCGCCGCAGCGGCGTCGTAGGCATTGCGATAGTCCGTCGCATCCAGTTCCGCCAGCACCTGGCCCTTCGCAACCGCCTGGCCCTCTTCCACAAAAACTCGCGCCACCCGTCCGGCAATCTGGAATGCGGCCTGAGCGGTCACATTGGCCTCCACCGCCCCGCTGGCCGCCACGGAAACCGGCTCCTGAACTCGATTGGGCACGCGCACGCGCACCGGAACCGGCTGGTCGGCCGCTAGCTGCGGCTTAGGGCCGCAGGCCGTCAACGGCAACAACGCAAGCAAACACACGACGGAAATGCTGCTTGGCGCGAAAAGTCTCGCAGCGTTGAAAAAGCGCGGCTTTGGCTGCGCCGCAAGAGGGGCATAAGAAAGGCCGAGCGTAAGCTCCTGAATGGGTGTATTTTTAGCAACTTGCATTCCCGCGGCGGCAAAACCAGTGTCCGCTCCTGGAGTTTTATCGGCATAGTTGAAGCCGTGACCTTTCCAATCCGAGCCTTTTCCCGCAGCCTGCAAAACCGAATAAAGATTTTCTGCCTCGTTCATCGTTTTCTTCCTTGACAAAAATAGAATGACACGTCATTCTATTTTTGACAAGAGACTCCTGGATAAAAATGGCCTACCGCAATACCCCCGCCACCGAAGCCCGCAAAGACGCCCGCCGCCGGACGATTCTTGATGCCGCAACCGGACTGTTCGGCAGCTATGGCTATCACTCCACCACTGTTCCCATGATCGTGGCTGAGTCAAATAGCTCGGTTGGCAGCTTTTACGCGCACTTCCGCAACAAGGAGGACGTCTTTGCGGCGGTCCTCGAGACTATCCGCCAGAAGGTGGCCGAGGTCATCAACCAGGCCAACGCCTCCCACCCCGACCCTTTGTCGCAGATTCCTGCCGCCGTCGAATCGCTGTTCCTCTTCCTGGCCGAAAACCCCAAAGACGCGCGCATTCTGATCGTCGAGTCCTCCGGCCTGAGCCCACGCCTGGAGCAGGCGCGCCGCGCCATCCTCCACCAGCAGGCTGAGCAGGTCTGCCACTCGTTCGAACTGGCCTCGGATGCGATCTTCGTTGCCGACCCGGCCATCGCCGCCCGTTGCCTGGTGGGCGCCGTCTTTGAGTCTCTTTACAGTTGGCTGGAACAAAGCCCAACCGACCGGCCGCCAGTTGCGGAAGTTGCGCGAGCCGTGGCTGATTACAACTCCCGGGCCATACGGCGCTGAGGTAAAAAACGAATTGCCACGATCGGAAAAGGAGTGGGGTGGCGGCAAGGAAGGAAGAAAATGTTCAACGTTTTGACAATTGCCAGAGAATACGGCAGTGGGGGCTCCGATATCGGGCGCAGGGTTGCGGAACTTCTGGGCTGGGAGTGCGTGGACAAGCAGATCATAGAGCGAATCGCAGCCATGGGGAAGGTGGACCCTGCCTGGGCTGAGCAGGCCGACGAACACGCCATCGCATGGTGGGAACGAGTGATGAAGAGCTTTCGCAACGGGAATCCTGAGTTGTATGCAGGAGATGGACCTGAATTCGGAGTGGATTGCGATACGATGCAACAGTTCACCTCAAATGTGATTCAAGAGGCGGCCAAAGTGGGCAAATGCGTCATCATCGGGCGCAGTTCGGGTTGCGTGTTACGTCACGATCCGCATGTGCTCCGCGTGATGGTGTATGCGCCGCTGGCGGAAAAGATCAGGCGGATGAAGCTTCGCCACCCGCACGAACACGACCTGCAGGCTCTGCTTCACCGCATGGACTCTGAGCGCACCCGCTATGTTCAGAATTACTATGGCTGCGATCCGGCGAATCGCGGACTCTACCACCTCTGCATGAACAGCACTCTGGGCATTGATTGCTGTGCCCGGATGGTTGCGGAGATTATCCAGTCTTCATGGCTTGCCAGGGAGTCTAATCCAGAGAATGGCTCGCAGGCTATTCTATCCACCGCCGCGCATTGAGCCGTCCTTCCATTCGCTGCACGGCTCATGGATACGAAAACTGGCGCGCCAGGATTTCGTCTGCGCGAAGCGGCGAAAGTTACAGTCCTGGCGTTATTCGTTTGCCGTGACCGAAACCTCATGCAGCCATCCCGGCGCTTTGAGCAGTTCGCGCGGGCGGGAGCCGTCTGCTGGGCCGACTAATCCATCACGCTCCATCAGGTCAATCAAATGCGCGGCGCGGCCGTAGCCGATTCTTAGACGCCGTTGGAGCAGGGAAGTCGACGCCCTGCCAAACTCGAAGACCAGGCGCACCGCGTCGTCGAAGAGGGGATCGTTTTCGTCGGGGTCGGAGTTGGAGCCGTCCACGCTGGGGCGCTCGTCCCTGGGCGATTCGAGGAAGCCCTGGACGTATTCGGCATCTCCCTGCGCCTTCCAGAATTCGACCACCGCCGCGGTTTCTTTCTCCGTGACCAGCGGCGCGTGCAGACGCATCAGGCGGCTGGTGCCGGGCGGCAGAAAGAGCATATCGCCGCGGCCCAGCAGCGCTTCAGCTCCGTTGGTGTCGAGGATGGTCCTCGAATCCACCTTGGTGGCCAGGCGGAAGCTGATGCGGGTGGGAATGTTGGCCTTGATAAGGCCGGTAATCACGTCCACGCTGGGCCGCTGCGTGGCCAGGATGAGATGAATGCCCACGGCGCGCGCCATCTGCGCCAGGCGCGTGATGGATTCCTCAACGTTGGCGCGGTCCAGCATCATCAGGTCGGCCAGCTCGTCGATGATGATGACGATGTAAGGCAGCGGCTGCTCCTCTTCGCCCTC
>Ga0181517_10004003_pt1 | contig 13667 bp, 10 predicted proteins | sample PEATcosm2014_Bin_31_FD_119748 | JGI IMG/M metagenome (GOLD analysis project Ga0181517, IMG submission 119748) | Peatland microbial communities from MTU Mesocosm Facility, Houghton, MI, USA - PEATcosm2014_Bin01_30_metaG | ecosystem: Environmental > Terrestrial > Soil > Wetlands > Peat | place... | reverse complement strand
TTCTTGGGAATCTTGGGTTGGACACCAAACTCACGATTCCACAATCGCCCATGATGGGCGCAAATGTTGCGTACCGTGTTGAGAGTCAAAAGCCAGGAGCCAAGCACCGTGTCGTGAACGCCAAACAGCACGGCCACCTGTTTGCGAATGTCCTCATGGACTCCGCGAAAAAGCGTCAGGATGCAGCCGAACGTCATAATCTCGGCGGCCATCCAGATGGGCATGTACGGATGCTCGTCGCCATACTTCGCGCGGAAATGCTCGGTAAATGTTTCCTTGCTGTGTTCGGTCTCACTGGCCAAGTCTTCGAGGAGACGTTGACGTTGGTCGGCCTTCAACTGAGGCAGGGCTGCTAGATCGACGGCATAGGCAAATGGATCACCGCTTTGATGAACAAGATGATACGCCAACTGTGTGCGCACCGCGATTTCGATGCGTTCGACGGCATCCATGACCAACAGACGTAGGTGACGGTCGAAGGCGTAGCGTTGCCAGACAGCGTCGAAGGTAGTGTTGGCCCGAAAGGTGCTGTCGCCGGGATTGCGGAAGGGATGCCAGTACCTGTCGATTCCATTCTCTCGCAAACCAGGTCCACGCCTCTGGGCACTTTACCACAAGGCCGGGGATCTCGCATGCTGGGATGTGGAGGCCGGATCGGAGACAGTCGGCCACCACAGATTCGGGGATGTAGTGGCGGCGGGGGGCGTGATCGGCCGCCGCAGAATCGGGCTTGGCTGGTGCCGGGGTCTTGTCCTCCGCCCTTTTCTTGTCCAGTTGTCCGCCAGCCTTTGATGCGACGTGGCCAGATAGCTCACTCAACGCCGCTTGGGCCTTCGTATACTCAATTTCAATCTCAGCTATCACTTCGTCGGCGTCGGGCCAAGCTGCGATCCGCCTGCGGCCGACAAGCTCAACGCCGAATAGTTCCCGATTCAACGCAAACACCATCTTCACGGCGGCCTCATGGGCAGTTGGCGCCACGACGTCGCTAAGACGGGCGGCAGATTCCCTCGTCCGCCGCAACTCCATCTGCACGCTGCGGATGGCCTTTCGCGCCTCTGGATAGTTCTGGTTCAACTCGCACATCAACTTGGTCGCAAAGGCAGTCTGGCCTTCCTCCCGCAGCGCTCGGATACTTGCGGCCGTGCTGGCAAGATAACGGGCAGCTTTGGCGGCGGCCTTCAGATCGTCGCAAGACAAAAGACACCATCCTTTCGCAAGAGGGCCGGCCGCCAGCAGACCGCCAGGGATGGTTCCGATTCTGCCGGGCAGCCGTGCGGCGGGCCGTCGCCCGCCTACCGATCACATTATACGCCATCTCCGAACAGCCACTTCCGCACGTGCTCGGTCACGGCCATGAGCCGGGCATCTTCGATCCGCTCCCGATACACACTGGCCATATCGTCACGGGCATGGCCCATAATCGCATCGACTGCCACCTGATCGCGTGAGTCGCCGGCAATGGTCTCAAAAACGTGGCGCAAGGTGTAGAACCCCACGCCCGGCCGATGAACCTTCAAGTCCTTCAGCAGGCAGGAAAATGTCTTGCCGATGAAGTCGCTCAGTTTCAGCCCGAAATCCCCATTTTGCTTATCCGCCCGCTCGCAGACTCGCCACGGGTTGCCCCGGGGGGTCAGAAAGAGCAGACCGTTGTACTTCTCGATGCGCGGCGCCGGGCGGCTGGCAATCGCCTCGCGGATCGCTGCGACCGTCGCGGGCCACAAGGGGCAGCGGCGGTCAATGCCCGTCTTTGGCCTGGGGAAGTCGATCCATTCGTGCCGCAGGTCCACGGCCCGCCGGGGGAGGCTGGCCACATCAGTATTCCCGTAACCACAATTCACGCCCAGCAAGATCATGGCCTTGAGCGGCACAGGCGCCGCCTTGATTACCCGGCGCAGCTCATGCGCTTCAAGCATCCTTGGTCCGCTCTCAGCCCGGTGAAGACGCAGCACTTTCTTGGAAGGCTTCTTGAACGTCGGACCATATCGGACGGGTTGCTGGATCAAGCCGGCGTCCGTGCCGTACTTGAAGATGCAGCGAGTCCGTTGCACTTCTCCGGCGAGTCGGTGCGGCCCCCACTGCTTGGCGCCTGCACGGCGTAGATGATCGAAGTCGTCAGCCACGAGGTCGGAAACCAGCCGGTCCCAACCGAAGGCGAGCCCGACCCGCTGGCATGTATCGTGTAACTCGGCGAATGTGCGCGGGTTGATCTCGCCGGCGTTCAGCAGGTCCTTCTTGGCACTCAGAAACCGATTGCAGAGGTCGCGGACGGTCAGCCCCTCGGCCTTCACCCGCGGCACCCGGCCGGCCAGGAGGTCATCCCGCTGTTCGAGCCATTTGTTGAGGGCGGATTGCCCCTTGGGATCGTTGGCCACCTTCCCAAAATAATGGAGTTTGCCGCGAACCTTCTTGCACCAGTAGCCGGCCTGGTGGGGGAACAGCGGAAAGTCGGGGCGGGGTTTTACCGCCCTGATGGGTTTCAGCTTTGCCATGACGTTTTCCGTTCGGGGTTGGCTTTCAGGTGTAGAAACGGGTGTAAACTACACGGAGGCCAGGATACCCGAACGCGGAGAAAACGTCAATAAACCCCGATATAAAGCCAAGTATCCCCGTCGTGATTCGAACACGAAACCTTCGGCTCCGGAGGCCGAAGATAGAATCGCCAAAACCGAAACGGGCGTAAGGAGTTGCGGCGACTCCACAAAGGCGTGGTGCTTCCAGTGGTGCTAGACTACTTGCCGCTCAGTGGCACTCGTTGCACCAATTTGCATCGAAACCGCATATTCGATACTTGGTAGGCGTCTTGAGACGCCGGGAACCGCAGTCATTTTGCCGAAAGCCCATATGGGCCACCGTGCTGTTGGCAACAGCGATTATCTGTTCTAGTTCCTGCCTCGCTTCAGCCTTCTCTTTTTCCGACAAGTTCGCAATTGCAAGTTCCAGTGCCCGCTTCATCGACTCAATCTGTGCCGGCGTCAATTTTAGTCCCGTCGGATCAATCCCATTCGTCGGCGAGTTCCCGACATACCGATAAGTATTGCTATGCTCATCAATGCTAGCCGAAGGACAGACATTCCTGCCTTCTATCAGCTATGAGGCTGCCGACTGTCGAGATACGCCAAAAACACCTTGGGCTGCTGCAAGGTCGCGTCCATTGTGAGCGCCTGATGGAAAGCCTGTTTAGCTTCATCGTATCGTCCTTGCTTGGCCATGAGGACGCCGATGTTGGAATGAGCCGCGGCGGGGCCAACTACTTTGGAGAACAACTCGAAACTTTCGCCGAATCGCCCCTGTCTGCCAAGAACCAGCCCCAAATTGGAGAGAGCCTTAAGATGGTTTGGATCAATCGTCAGGGCCTTGCGGAGGAAGCGCTCGGCTTCGGCAAAGTTCTCCCGCTCGTAGTAGTAATATCCGATGTCGCTCAGCAGATTGGGATTCTTGGGATCAGATTCCAATGCTTTGTTGTATTCGGCCAATGACCGGGTACTGTCACCCTGGGCGTCGTACAGCACGGCTAAGTGGTGCGAAACGGACTTTAGGCTTGGATCGTAGTTTCGCGCCTTTTCGTAGAGCGGAATGGCCTGTTGCGTGTGTCCGTTGTTTTGCAGTTCTTCGGCGGCCGCCATACATGCTCGTGCCGCGTCCTTGGGAGGCAACTCGTCGGAGGTGTTTTTCGGCAAATCCGATTCTTCGGCAAATGTTTTCGACAACCCAGTGAATTGCGAGGGCGCGAGGCTAGAAGTGGCACAGCCCAGGCAGAAAGACAAGCAGAGCACGCTGGCCCAGAAAACTGACTTTGCGCGGACCGTCGGCAACATGGTCATCACCTTACGTTGGTCTGACTATCTCGCAGTTGGTTGCTGTCCCACAAGCCCGTTAGTAAGAGCCTGTTCCACCGCCAATACCGCCGCTGGTCCCAGCGCCTCCGATGGCGCTGCCAGACATGCCTCCTTGTCCTCCACCCAACGTCGCTCCTCCCCCAAGCGAGCCGGCTCCCGCGCCTTGTCCGCCAGTCTGAGTGCTGAACAGTCTACGGGCGGTGCCCGTCGCCTCTTGCCCATACAGCCCTTCGGCTTCCGGCCGCGCGAGAATCACGCGGTCGGGAGTCACCGGCTTACCACTGCTCGCGAGAGCCTGCAAAACAACCGCTCGGCGCGACTCATCCAGACGGTTGTCGGATGAGGGTTCGATCACGACTGGAAAAGGCACCTGACACAGGCCCTGAGCAATCTGTACGACGTGCTGCTGTCCAGACGAGGTTAGCTTCGTGACATCTGCCGACCATTCATACTGGTAGATCACGAACTTGTCTTGATCGGCCCGGGCCTTCTCCGCATGAACCCATCGGCAGGCATACGTTCCATTGGGCTGCGGTATGGCACCAGGTGCAATATCATTGCACGTGTGACAGCCAAAGGCGGCTGCCAGCACGAACAGGACTAAGAGTATTCCGCAAAGTTGTAAACTTGCTTTAAGGCAGTACATGGAATCCATCCTCTATTGAGCAGCACGAGGTTGAACGACCTCGGGTGCTGACACCGGAGGCGAATTGTTGCTAGTGGTCGCCGGACAGGGACTTGTTGGGCAAGGATTCGGACACGGACAACTACCGGACTTGCAGCAACCGTAGGTAGTACCCTGTGGGCCGATGATGAACACGTCATTGCAATGGATGTAACGTTCCTGGCGGGCAAAATCGGTGCGAACCGACGCCCGATAGTCCTCGCTACGCCGGCCTTCCAAATGACCGAGGAGATAGAACTCCACATCGCCTGGCTCAAATATGTCGTTGCCCGGCAGCGGCGGTGTCTTACACATGTCCAACGGATGCACGAGCATGGGCGTCACGAGAACGACCAATTCCTGTTCGCCGGAGCTTAGGCTGTCAAGACCTCCGGTTCGCCCGATAATCGGCAGGTCGCCCCATAACGGCACTCGGTTCGATGTGCCACTAAAATTGTTTTGGATCAAACCAGCCACAGTGAGTGTCTGGCCTTCGCGGAGTTCGACGGTGGTATTGAACTGGCGTTGGGTAATCTGACTGGGTACTTGTGCGCCGCTGACTTCGGTGGTCGCTACGCTGGGAGTTGATACGCTGGCATTCAATTGCAGACGAATCCGATCGCGGTCGGTAATATAGGGAACGAATTGCAGCGCAACGCCAAAGTTCTGGTACGTCACGCTTTGTGCAGCGCCTCCGGGCAGGACAACGCTGGTGGGAATGGGGAAAGAGCCGCCGGCCTGAAAGTTCGCCGGCCTCCCATTGAGCGTGGTTAGGTTCGGTTCTGCCAAACTTCGCGCGAAGTTCAAGGTTCGCAGGGCCTGGATCGCCATGAGCACGTTCCCGTTGTCGATCGCGGTGGGCAGGTTCCCGCCGACTTGCGAGAGGGCCTGCCCGGCGCCCACAGCCGCCGCACCTGGAGTGAGGAGCCCACCGGTGACCTGGGCGAAGGCGAATCCCCCCTTTACAACGCTGAAATCCATGCCAATGGTTCGGGCCGCAGTGCGGTTGACTTCGGCCACGGTGACCATGAGCATAACCTGCTGCTCACCCGGCACACGCAAGAGGTTTACCAAATTCGAGTTTCCCTCCAAGAGATCACGAATGGCATTGACTGCGGCTTGCTCGTCGCCCAGGCCGGGGATGAAAGCCACGTTGACATTCTTGGACTCTACCTTCGTTCTTCTTCTCGTGGGAGCGTGCTCGGCAACGATTCGGAGAATCTGTGCTGCCTCGACAACATCCTTGGACTGGCCGCGTACCACGACTTGCTCACCCACGAGCGAGAGTTGGACAGCGCTGTCGGGGAACGCTTCCTTGATTTCCTTTTCCAGTGCCTTGAGCGCTTGCGTGTAGGCTTTCACCTGAGCCTCTAAACGCTTCCTTTCTTCCAATACATCAAGTGCCGCGCGTTCTGGATCGGACAGGACGACGACTAAGTAGCTCAAGGTGCGATCCCTGGTGGGATCGTTGGGATTGCGGGGATCGGGAAACCAAAGGTTAAGCACGGTCCGGCCGCTTTTCTTGCCGACAACCGCGAATTGCTGGTCGGTGATGATCTGAAAACCAGCCACCGCTTCATCGGGAATGTAGATGCGGCGAGGTCTCTCTCGCAGGACGATCACTTTGGCTCGACCGACGATGACCTGGATCGTGTTCTCTGGAGTAATCTCGCGTTCGACGAATTGACCGTACTCGCGCTTGATTTCCGGCGTCGGTTCGGGGGTACCCAATCCTGGCGGAAGCCCAAGCGTCGGCAGACGGAATTGAGTCGGGTCGAACGGTGACGCAATTGCTTGAGTTGGGGGTGCCGGCTCGGATGGCGGCTGAACTCCTGAGGGCGGAACGCTGGGCGGCTGCACGCCCTGAACCGTCGGAATGCCCGGCCGAATGATCTCCAAGCCAGCGGAGTTCTGCGCCACGCGTTCCGGCTGGTTTCCAGTCCACGGCTGACTGCTGGGCAGGAACGAATTTGGATAGCCGGTCGTCACAGGGATGGGACGGACGACCTTGGTCTGAAAGTCATTGGGCCGCTGCTCACGAACGTTCAATTGCGCTGGCGGCACATTCCCAACTTGATTATCGGCAGAGGGCTGCGTGAACGAAACCACTTGATTGGGATACGGCGATGTAGTTCCCGGCACATTCGGCGCGCCAACGCCCGGATAGTATGGATAGGGGGCCTGTGCCAGCAATCGCGCTGACGTGATTGCCAGGATCAGGCCGCAGGCGGAGATGTAATACAGGGCGAGTCGGAGGAGGTGGCTCGTGGTACGGGCCAGAGACTGTGGCCCGTCCGATTGCAGCCCGGTCGAGTGAAGAGATTGGTTCGGCACCGTTTTTCCTCCCGACGGAATCTGGGATGGGTACCAAACGCGGGTACCAGCAAGCTAGCATCTCCGCCGTTTCCGTCAGGTCGAGACGGCGCAGCCTGCCAAGTCTTCCAAGATTCCTAATAGATATCGAGTTCTGCGGTCCGACCAGTGCGAGCGAGAACGGCGATGTTGATGCCGCAATCGACTCTTCCGGTTGTATCGGTTGTAGCGTCCGCAAACTCCACCGCATTCATCTATCTTTGCAGAAATGCCGCCGACACAGGGAGTGTGGAATCGCTTTTGTCGGCTGGCTCCAGCCGCAGTGCCTCGCCGGGCCCGACTCCTGTCGCGCCTGTGGTCATCTCCAGCACAGCGTGGGTCTCGCGCGGTCCAAACGCCAACCGCCAGGGGCGAAGATCACGGCGGACTGCTAAGACGCAGCCACGATCGTCCAGGAAAACTACATCGACTGGAGAACGCACGAAACACGTGTGAACCGAGTTGCAGGGCACCAGCAACAGGCCGGCATCGGACGGCAGGTCGCGGCGGAATTGCAGCCCAACTAGCCGAGACCAAAAGCCATCGGCGATTTTCAACCGCGCAACCACCGTTTTGCCGGTCGTTTTGCTCACCAATTGCCAAGGGAAAAGGGGACAAGCACCTTTTGCCGGAACGGCCTTCCGGGTGCTTCGCGCGAAAGGAGCCTGTCCCCTTTTCCCCATCAGAAGTTCCTTACCCGCATGAAGGTGTCGGCCATCTGGAAAAGGCGTGTCAAGGCGGGGTCGACCGTCCAAACGAAGATCCCGGGCATGAAGCAAACCACCAGCGGGATCGTCCGCTTCACCGACAACGCCATGGCAAACGCATTCGCTCGCTCGCGGCGACGGTCCCGTAAATCGTCGGCCTGGCGGCGAAGGGCCTGAGCGATGCCGCTGCCTAACTGTTCCGCCTGAACCAACGCCGAGACGAGAATCGTTACAGACGAGACGTCCAAGCGGCGGGACAACCGCCGCAGCGATTCCACGCGGGTCCTTCCTGCCAATAGGTCTGATTGATAGGTGCGGAACTCGCGGGCCAAGGGGCGCTCTTCCATCACCGAATCAAGGACCCGCGATAAGGCCGCATCGAAGCCCAAACCCGCTTCGCTGAGCGTGGCCAGCAGTTCCAAGGAGATGGGTAAATCCTGCTCCACTTTTTCCACGCGTTGCCGGCGCGACCGGCGAACGAGCATCCACGGCAGGAGTACCAGGATCAGTAGCACCGTCCAAGGCGCCAGGTACACCATCGGCAGAACGAGATCACCCATGGGCGGCGGGAAACGGGAAATGATCGTGAACAATTCGCTCGTCAGGCCGGAACCTAGAATAGTCAGTGCCGTGGCAATACCCAGGCTGACTGCCAGGAGCATCGTGGCAACGAACACGGTGGAGGCGACGGGCTGGCGATAGCCCGCCAGGAAGAGCCAACGGCGCAACAATCCTGCGACCATGGAATCGCCGTCGGGACGCTCCGTCAGATCGGTCGGTTCCGTGAACACTCGTTCCAAGCTCCGCCGATTCGTGTCCAAGCGGCCCAACAGAAGCCAGGCCACGTAGATCAGCACGGCCGGTATCAGAAAAAGGCCCAGTCCTGCAAGTTTATTCATCGACTTTGCCTCAGAATCGTATCCGGCTGATCAACGACATCCAGACCAGGCCGACGGCTTGCAGAAGGATGGTGCCCGCGACCGCCCATTGGCCAATCTTCGTGGCAAGGAACTCGTGCATTTGCTCGGGATTGCCGCGCCACACCAACACCGCGATGAAGTACGTTAGCAAAAACACGGCCAGCGTGGAAACCTCGGACTGAGCGGAATTGGAGCGGATGCGTCTAGCAATCTCGATGCGGTCGCGGATCGTCCGGCCTACGCTTGCCAAGGTGGGCGCCAGACTGCCGCCGGTTTCAGATTGGACGGACAGGGCTGACGAGAAAAGGAGAAAGGTTTCTAGCGGGACGCGCTCCGTTAGTCCACGATAAACCGTCCGCCGGTCGTCTCCAAAACGGATCCGGCCCACCACCTCTTCCAGTTGGGGAAACAGAGGGCTGCCCGATTCGCGCATGGCGTTCTCCAGAGCATCGGCGATGCTGGCTCCAGCGCGCAGCGCGGCCACCATCAGGTCGATGGCATCGGCCAACTGCGTTTCGATTTGTGTGGTTCGCCGCACCGCCAGAAACGACTCCAGGCGCGCTGCCAGCAGGCTGACAATCAGGGAGACCGCGATCACGAAGGGCAAAGCCCAGCCGCAAGCAAAGTACAAAAGCCCGGCCGCCAAAAGACCGAGCATCCAGGGCAAGAAATGGTGTCGGACGAGAAATAAACGGGCCGTTGGAATCTGCTCCGGTTGTGATGGGCCGGAGACCTCGACCGAAATCTCCATGCGTTCGCGGGCCAGCGCGCGGATTCGCGCGTTTCGCCAATAGGAGGCGATGACGCCCAGCCCCAACAGCAGTCCGGCTAGTACCAAGATCTCAATCATGGACGGCGGGCTTGCTCTTCTGGAAAATGGTTCGCGAAATCTCGATTCCGCGCTCTTGCAGTTCCTCCACGACGTGCGGAACAATGCCAGTGGCAACGAACTCTCCGGCAATCTGCCGTCCTCTCAGCCCGCGCCTCTCGAAACGAAAGATGTCCTGCAATTGGGGCGTCGTGCCTTCCATTCCGACGATCTCGGCGATGCTCTCCACACGACGAACGCCGTCTTCGAACCGCCGAACGTGAACGATTAGGTGCAGGGCGGAGACGATCTGTTCGCGAATGGCACGCGAGGGAAGGTCCAGCCCAGCCATCAAGACCATCGTCTCCAGCCGCGCTAAGGCGTCACGCGGGCTGTTGGCGTGGACCGTGGTTAGCCCCCCATCGTGGCCCGTGTTCATTGCTTGCAGCATGTCCAGGGCCTCGCCGCTGCGGACCTCGCCCACAATGATCCGATCGGGCCGCATTCGCAGGGCGTTGACAACCAGGTCGCGGGCGGTGATGAGCCCTCGGCCCTCGATGTTTGGTGGACGGGTCTCCATCCGCACCACGTGCTCCTGGTCGAGAATCAGTTCCGCCGAATCCTCGACGGTGACGATCCGCTCCCGATCAGGAATGGCCTCGGCAATGGCACCAAGCAAAGTGGACTTCCCCGAGCCTGTGCCCCCCGAAATCAGCATGTTCTTCCGGCCGCGGACCACCGCGTCAAGAAAACTGTGGATGTCGGGCGAGAACATTCCCAGGCGCATCAGGTCGGTGCGCCGCAATCGCTGGCGGCCGAATCGGCGAATCGACAGGGTTGGGGCGTCAATCGTCACGGGAGGAAGCGTGGCATTAACTCGACTGCCATCGGGGAGCCGCGCATCCACCATCGGCGAGCTTTCGTCGATCCGTCGCCCGACGCGGGCGGCGATCCGCTGGATGATGCGCACCAGGTGGTCTGCGTCCCGGAAGCGAACGTCGGTCTTCTCCAAGCGTCCGAACCGTTCTACATACACTTGCTGGGGGCCGTTGACGAGAATGTCAGTGATTGCCGGATCGACCATCAATGATGCGAGCGGTCCGACCCCAAGCGTCTCTTCCAAGAGGTCGCCTACCAGCCGACGACGTTCGGCTTCGTTCAGGGGCAAGTCCTCGGCCTGGAGCGCTTCATCGACGAACGTCTGCACGAATTCCGTCAACGTCTCCTCGCTTGCTCCCAGCAGGTTTCGCCGGTCGAGTTCGTCCAGCAACCGTTGGTGCAAAGTCCCCTTGACGGAAAGGTATTCGGCACCGCCGGAATATGTGGGCTGGGGTGCGACGGGAGCCGCAGTGATGGTCCGGGTAGGAGCCGCCTTTTTGGTGGTTCGCACACGGCTCGCTGGTAACGAAAGATTCGACTTCCGAAGCCGTTGCTGCCAGTCCTGCCCAAACTCGGGCGATTGCTCGCGGGTTTCTTCGTTCACTTCAAATCCTCCTCGCTTGGCTCCGCGTGCTCGTTTCCGGCTCGCAACAGTTCCCCGTCCTCTGATGCAGCAGGACAGAGTGGGCAAACCGGTCGGGCTGCGCCCATCGCGTCGATGTCATCGACCAGCCGATGCAAGTGGCGACCACAGCCGAAGAACCGTCTTGGCCGCAACACGTAAGGTTCCCCTGTGTTGGCGGCAACCACGATGCCCTTGTCAAACGGGATTACGTGATCGACATCATGGCCCAGCCGATTCGCGACATCGGCGGGCTTCACGCTTCCCGGCAGGGTCGTGTAACGGTTTAGCACGATGCGCTGGCGCTCTTTAGATAGCCCCAGCCTCCGGAGAACCTCCACCAGTTTCACCGCGCCAAGAAGCGTGGGCACGACGTTTTCCAAGACGACGTAGGCCCGATCGCTGAGGTCGAGCACCGCCACGATCGCGCGATCCAGCATGGGAAACGTATCCACCAGCACGAAGTCATACGTATGCCGAGCAAGGGTGAGAATCCGAGAGAGTACCGCGTCGTCGATGTCGGCAGCCTCCATGGCATCGGCGGGTGCGGCCAGAAGGTGCAGTCCGCTAGAGTGCGGCAGAGCCAGTTGCCGGATGAGGGTCTCGTCGAGTCGTTCCTTTTCACGCACAACGTCGCTGAGCGACGTTGTGGGCGTCAGGTCCAATAGCGATGCGCAGACGCCCATCTGGAGCGACGCATCGACCAGCAACACACGCTCTGGGTGACGTACTGCCAAGCCACAGGCCGCATTGACGGCCATTGTCGATTTGCCTACACCACCCTTGTTGCTGATGAAGGATACGATCGAACCTACGCGGTCTGTTTCCCGAACAGGAGATCGCTGGAGGCGGCGGAGCAGTTCAGCTAGTTCGCTGACGGAGACAGGCCGCCGCAGGAAATCCTTCACCCCGGCGCGAATCGCTTGGATGAGAATCGTGCTTTCCGGCACATCAGGCTCAAAAACGTCCGGTCGAAAGACCGCCGCTACGGTGGTCTCGGGCGAGACGACCGCCGATTCCTCGGCGAATGCTTGCAGGGGCCGAACGTCGGTCCCCATTTCCACCAGCGCGATTTGCGGACGGCGGCTGCGAGCCGCCTCAATCGCTTGGCGAATGTCACCCGCGTGGTGAATCACGGGGTGCAGTTCTTCCAACGAGGCAAGCGCGGTCTCCAGCTCAGCGCGGAACTGCGGATCGGGACTCACCATCAGAATGTTGATTGTCGTCGGCACGGGGGATAGGGTTCAGGGTTCAGAGGTCAAGGTTCAGGGGACCGGGTTGTTTAACCCCCGGCGTCCACGCCGGGTTCGGCGGCGGCCGTATGGCCGACTGCATCAAGGACTCGATAGCGTTGGGCCGATGTAATGGTTCGCTAGGACCGGGGCGTAGACGCTGTTGGTCATGTTGTCGGGTGCCAAGCTTGGATCGGTCGCCTCGCCCGCGTGCAACTGGAACAACGTATTGACATCCTGCTGGTTCGTTGTAAACGTCGCGGGCAGCGCTAGGCCAATCACTCCCGAGGCGTTCTGGCTGGCGACCTGGTAGGGAGGCTGGGTCGCACTCGGCAAAGAGATTGTAAACTGGGCCGCCCCGCCGGTCTGCTGGCTTGCAGGAGTGTAGGACCACTGTCCGGCAGACAGGCAGCCGAAGCCGATGATCGTCCAAGACTGCCCGCCAAGGGAAACCGTCGTGTAGATCGGCACGTACTCCATCACCCCGCCGCCCGCCGAGTCTTGTAAAAGGGCGGAATCATCAAAGCCGGTTGCTAGCAATTGCGGCGGCTGTCCGATCGACGTGGCCGATGCGGCGAGGTGGCCGGTGTTGTCGGCCGTCGTAGTGAGCAACAGACCGATCGTCTGGATCGCGCCACCAGCGACCGTTCTTTGGATTTCGACGCGGGGCGGATCGCTCGATGACTGCGCATTTCCTTCGGGCACGAACGTCAGTGTTCCTGAAGGCGAACCGGAACTCAACGACGCCCAGAAACTGCTTTCCAGGGCGAAAGGCGCAACCCCCGGTATTGTCACGGCCGGCTGGCTGCCGCTTCCGGGGATGGCGTATGACCGCCCCGCCGTCTTGGTGCGGCCCGCCGAATACGAAGTGCCGCCGAACGCGATCCCGTCACCCACCGCCGCGATGGCCGTGGAGCGGACCGTGATCCCAGACGACACGCTCATACCATTGCCGCTCCGTGCCATCAGGCTGCCGCGGCCAAACAGAATTGGCAGCGTCGGACCGCCGGAACTGATGCCAGACTCACTGTCGATGCCGTTGGGATTCGCGGTGCGGCGCATGCGGACAAGGAAGGCGTTCGGAGTTGGGCCAGGTTTTTGCTGGAAAAAGTCGCGACGGCTGTACGGGTTGTCAGTAGCGTAAGTTGCGTCGCCGCCTTCATCCACTGTTGCTTGCTTCGGATAGGCACTTTCCACGCCGCTGCCATCGTTAAGACCATACTGCCCAACCCGCATGTCGCCTTCGATCGCGTTGGGGTTGTCGGAATTCTCATTTAGCTCCAGTCCGGGCGTCCCATCGGACCGTCTGGGTTTGTAGACCGGCGAAGTGCCCGGTTGCATCAGTTGCGACGCCGCCAACTCTGGCGGGCCAACGCCACCAGAAAACGTCACGACCGGGCCCGCCCCGTATTGGGTATCGGAAGTGGTCAAGTCAAGATCGGCGTCAAAGGTGTACGCCGCCATGTTGCTTGCCTGTTGATGTGGGTCCGTTGTGGAATCCCGCCACCGCAACCCTTCCAGGGCCGCGGAGTCCACGGCCGTCTGCATCTGCCGCTGTGCAAGCCGCACAAAACCCATGTCGATCACCAGCGCCGCCAACCCCATCAGGCCAAAGAACATCATCACGAATAACACGAGCGCATA
>Ga0181517_10004002_pt1 | contig 13671 bp, 8 predicted proteins | sample PEATcosm2014_Bin_31_FD_119748 | JGI IMG/M metagenome (GOLD analysis project Ga0181517, IMG submission 119748) | Peatland microbial communities from MTU Mesocosm Facility, Houghton, MI, USA - PEATcosm2014_Bin01_30_metaG | ecosystem: Environmental > Terrestrial > Soil > Wetlands > Peat | place... | reverse complement strand
TGGTGGAGATCAAGGGAAGCAACAAGCTGCTGCCGGCCTGCGTCGCCACGGTCTTTGAGGGCATGGATGTGACCACCAGTTCCGCGCGGCTTACCAAGCACCGCCGCATGATTCTGGAGTTGCTCTTTGCCGAGCGCAATCACATCTGCGCGGTCTGCGTCGCCAACGGCCACTGCGAGTTGCAAGCGCTGGCTCAGGAGCAGGGCCTGACTCACATCAGCCTGCCCTATCGCAATCCGGCGCTCACGGTTGATGCCTCGCACGAGCGTTTTACCGTGGATCACAATCGCTGCATCCTCTGCACGCGCTGCGTCCGCGTCTGCGCCGAAATTGAAGGCGCGCACGTCTGGGATGTGATGGGCCGCGGCATCGATTCGACGATCATCACCGATCTGAACGATCCCTGGGGCAAGTCCAGTTGCACGCGGTGCGGAAAGTGCGTGCAGGTCTGCCCGACCGGAGCGCTCTTTGACAAGAGCAAGGTTGGCTCTGATCACCCCAAGTATCCGGATTTTCTGCCTTACCTGAACCTGATGAGGGAAGCGCAATGAGCAAATTGAAGGTTGCAACAGTCTGGCTGGACGGTTGTTCCGGCTGTCATATGTCGTTCCTCGACATGGATGAACGGCTCCTCAAGATCGCGGAGCTGATCGAAGTGGTCTACAGTCCGCTGGTGGACGCGAAGGTGTACCCCGATCAAGTGGACATCGCGCTGGTCGAGGGAGCCGTAGCCTCGGTGGACGACGAAGCCAAGATCAAGAAGGTTCGCGCCCACTCCAAAACCCTGGTTGCGATGGGCGATTGCGCCGTCACCGGCAACGTGCCCTCGATGCGCAATCCCATCGGCCCGCAGCCGATTCTTGATCGGGCGTATATTGAGAATGTCACCTTGCAGCCGCAGATTCCCTGCGTCGTTGTGCCCAAACTTCTCCAGACTGTTCGTCCCATCCACGAGTTCGTGAATGTCGATGTCTTTCTTCCCGGCTGTCCGCCCTCGGCCGATACCTTTCACGCAGCGCTGGTCGCGCTGGCAACCGGTGCGCCGCTGGATATTCCGGCCCTCACCCGCTTTGGAGCCTGAGCCCCTTGGAGCGAGTTATGTCCCAGACAATTACAATTGATCCCGTTACACGCCTTGAAGGCCACGGCAAGATCACTATCCAGCTCGACAATCAGGGCCAGGTCGAAGACGCGCACTTTCACGTCACGCAGGTGCGCGGCTTTGAGAAGTTCTCTGAAGGCCGGCCCTTTTACGAGATGCCCAGCCTCACCGCGCGCATCTGCGGCATCTGCCCGGTCTCGCATCTGCTGGCTTCGGCCAAAGCCTGCGAAGCCATCATGGCCGTGCGCATTCCGCACACCGCCGCGCAACTGCGCCATATGCTGAATCTGGCCCAGATGGTGCAATCGCACGCGCTGAGCTTCTTCCATCTCTCGTCGCCTGATCTGCTGTTGGGCATGGAGTCTGATCCGCGCACGCGCAACATCTTCGGCGTCGCCGCCGCGTGCCCCGACCTCGGCCTCGCCGGCATCGGCCTGCGCCGCTTCGGCCAGCGCATCATTGAACTGCTCGGCTCGAAGCGCATCCATACTGGCTGGGTCATTCCGGGAGGAGTCACAGAGCCGCTTTCCGCTGCTCATCGCGACGAGATGCTGGCCATGCTGCCCGAGGCCTACAAGAACATCAAGCTCGCGCTCACTGCTTACAAGCAGATCGCCGGGTCATTCAAGCAGGAGATCGAGGTCTTCGCCAACTTTCCCTCGAATTATCTCGGCCTCATCAACGAAGACGAGTCCATCGAGTTTACCGATGGCGCGCTGCGGCTGATCGATCCCACCGGCAAGATTATCGAGGACGGAATATCCGCGCACCGCTTCACCGAGCAGTTCGGCGAGGCCGTCGAGAACTACAGCTACACCAAGTTCGTCTACTACAAGCCGCTCGGCTACCCGCAGGGCAGCTATCGCGTCGGCCCGCTGCCGCGCCTGAATATCGTCAAGAGCATGGGCACGCCACTCGCCGACAAGGAACTGGTTGAGTTCAAGCAGATGGCGAATGGGCCTATCGAAAGCTCCTTCCTCTACCATCACGCGCGCCTGGTCGAAGCCCTCTACGGCGTCGAGAAGATTGAGCGCATTCTCGCCGATCCGCTCATCCTCGACACGCACGTGCGCGCCGTTGCCGGTGTCAATCGGCTCGAAGGCGCTGGCGTAATCGAAGCTCCGCGCGGCACGCTTGTACATAATTACAAGGTGGACGAGGACGGTAAGATGGTCTGGGCGAATCTGGTCGTCGCGACCGGACACAACAACAACGCGATGAACAAGGGCGTACTGCAATCGGCCAGAGCCTATGTGAAGGACGGCAAGTTCACCGAGGGCGCGCTCAACCGCGTCGAGGCTGTGATCCGCACCTTCGATCCTTGCCTCAGTTGCTCGACGCACGCCTTCGGCCAGATGCCGCTGGCAATGACGCTGGTCAACGCTGACGGCGAGGTTGTGGATAAGGTTGTGCGGTAGAGTGAGGTGTTTTGAAAGGGCACGACTTCAGTCGTTCCGCTTGGCAGCCGATAATAGTATGGGCTTTAGCCCCTGAGGGAATGTAAGAGGTTGAATTTACATTTCCGCACGGGCTAAAGCCCAAGACTTTTAGGGGAATCATTCGGCACGACTAAAGTCGTGCCCTGACGCTTCATGTTTTTCTGGATAGTTTATTCGCAACCTGAAGGTGCGCCTTTCATAACCGAGGATTTCCATGACTCAACTCATGCTCCGATGCCTCATTCTCGCCTGCGGCAACACGCTGCGCGGAGATGACGGTGTCGGGCTTTGGCTTGCCGCGTGGGCCGAGCGGCGCTTTGCTGAGAATCAGAACGTCCGCGTCATCGCCGACCATCAATGGACGCCGGAGCTGGCCGAGGATGTCTCCCGCGCGCAATCGGTTCTCTTCATTGACTGCGCAATCGACTCCGCAGCCGGTTCGCTGAACCTAGTGTCCGTCGAGCCGGCCGCAGTGGGCCACGGACTCAACACCCATCATCAAGGCGCTGAGGAGTTGCTCGCGCTGGCTCGCGATCTCTACAATTCCCTGCCCCGTGAGGCGCGGCAACTGACCGTCGGCGCCGGTTCCATCGAGATCGGCGAAGGATTCAGCGCCGCCGTAGCCGCGGCGCTTCCTGAGGCCTGCAAGCTGATCGAAGAGACGGTCTCGCGCCTCCTCGCCAGCCTACAGAAGTAATCAGCCAATCGTCGTCATCAGAGGTTGGAATACACGGACCCGGAAGCCAAACCCTTCGTTGAAGTCATCATCGACGGCATAGCAGTTGCCTTTGCTCTCGGCTTCCTCATGAAGATTGTTTTTGACTGCGAGGTCGATTTCCTGGCTCGAATCGGTTCGGCCGTCTCACTCTTTTCCGGCTCAACCTGTAGCTCGGCTTGAGTCAGCGCCGCATCCTGGGCAGCGGCAGGCGGAGCAATCCACGGAGTAACCGGCGCCTGCACATTCACAACTGTCGTCTGAGATTGCTGCAAACGCCACTGGCCATCCGCGCCCTTTTCATAGGTTAAAACCTTGAACGTGCGCGTCGCAGCGTCAGCCGACGCCTGCGCTGGAAGATCACAGTTGGAGACTGGTCCGCTGGGATCAGTGGCCAAACTCTCCGGCAGAATCTCGCCCGGCAGACCGCGCTCATCCTCCCGTTTAGCCACCAACTCCATCTTCGCAAAGACCGGTTGCTGCTCTGTCTCTGCGGTCAGAACAACAGAGGGATCTGAATCAGCGCACTCATAGGCCACGTTCTCCGGCTGGCTCGCGCCATCATTCACGCGAGCCGCCATCTCAAACTGCGTTTGCTTCAAGTGCCACTGGCCATCCGCGCCTTTTTCATAGAGAGCGCCTCTGTAACGGCGTAATTCAGCTTCGGCCTGAATTATTGGAGCACTCGCGTTTTGCAGGTTCTCCTCAGCAACAGCCTCCATCGGAGTGATGACCGGCGTCTGCTCTGCCTCTGCGGTGAATGCAACAATCTCTGTGGAAACACACGCCGAACTCTCCGGATGGCTCGCTTCAAGTGGAATAGCTACATCGTCCCGGTTGACTGCCATCTCTGCCTGCGCGAGTACCGGTGTCTTTTCTTCTTCCGCGTTCAGCGAAACAAGCTCTACAGAATCACACGCCATACTCTCCGGCTGGCTCACCTCAGTCTGAATGCCGGCATCATCACGATTGGCCGACAATCCCAACTGCATAAAGATCGGTGTTTCTGCTGAAGTGAGAAACTTCGCCCATATACTCCGGCCAAAACTCTTAGCCTGTTCCGGCGCCGCGTCGCACGTCTGCGTTTGCAACAAGTGCCACTGGCCATCCGAGCCCTTCTCATAGAGCGCGCCTTTGTACCTGCGCGGCCCGACGTCGGCTATTTGCGCCATGGGAGCGCTGTCGCATTGCTGAGTCTCCTCCGCGGCACCCGTCGACACCACCGGCATCTGCTCTTCTTCCGCACTTATCGCAACAAGCTCTGCGTGTTCATCAGCCAAGCTCCCCAGCAGGCTCACGTCAGCCAATGAGTCACCGGCATCCTGGCTGGCCGCCATCTCCGCCTGTGTGAAGACCGGCATCTGCTCGTCCTCAGCGGCTGGAACAGCCATTTCAGCGGATTCAAACGCAACGCTCTCCGGCTGGCTTGTGTCAGGCTGAACGCAGCTATCGTCCTGGCTGACCGCCAACTCCATCTGCGCTTGCTTTAGATGCCACTGGCCGTCCGCGCCCTTCTCATAAAGAGCGCCTTTGAACCGGCGCGTTTCAACCTCGGTCTGCGTGATGGGAGCGCTTGCGCTTTGCGGGAGTTCCTCGGCAGCCTCCAAATTTACGACAGGCGTCGCTGGCTTGATCAGCGCCTGCTCATCCTCCGCTGTTAGTAGAGCAAGCTCGGCGGAGTTATACTCCATGCTCTCTGGAGTGAAAATCTTCGCTCGAATACTTCGGGTGAGAGCCTCAAGACTGAAGCATCCCCTCCCTTCTTCATCCGAGGTTGTGGTCAGGTCGGAATAGGATCGATTCATCTGCCCAATCCCCAAGGAAATGGGAGCGCCGTCCGAACCAGTAAGAGCCATAGAAGTGTGGTATTCCACAAAAGAAAACAAACGAGAGAGTCCCATGATCCCTCCAAAGTGTCATGATAATACACCAAAGTACCTATTTTGTCACGTTAGTGGCTGAGAGGTAACCGCCTGCTAAACACTTACGAGTCATAGCAGGACACAGCTCACTACTTCCCGGCCGCGACAAGTACCAGCACGACCTATGTCGCACCGTTCACGCAGCAGATCAGGAAGTGGTTCAGCCCCTGAGGGAATATCTTTCAGATTGAATAACTTACAGGATCAGGAGAAATGTCCTTGACCGCCAAATCGGCTGTCGCGGAACTCAGAGCAGAAACTGTCTTCTAGTTTGAAACCAGTATAGCGCGGTTTTGGTAATAGTGACCATCGTTTGTGCCCAGATCTCTGTAAATTTTTGGAGACCTGGGCGATTCGCCTGTTGGCAGTATCAAAACGCGGCCATCGTCTGCCGCAAACTATAGGAACTAAGAGTTTTGATGTAGTTGCCACGGTCAAACGCCGATGTATCAGGCACCGACCGCCGACTGAGGCAGCCGCGCGTTTCCCACAGGGATGTGTACTCGCGCTTCCCCAACCAGTAGTGCATATCGGCCAGAACCCGGCTGATGTGCTCGATGCCGTGGATGTGCAGCGCCGAGGCCATCATGGTAATGCCCGCTCCGGCCATGATGCCCTTGAGCACATCTTCCGCCGAGTGAACACCACCGGAGATAGCCAAGTCGATCTTCATGTGGCCGTAGAGGATCGCCGCCCAATGAAGCCGCGGCAGCAGCTCCGAAGGTGTCGAGAAATGGAGGGTTGGCCGGACCTCCAGCGTTTCGATGTCGAAATCCGGCTGATAAAAGCGATTGAAGAGCACCACGCCACGCGCGCCAGCATTCTCCAACTGAGAAATCAGATGCGGAATGCTGGTGAACGACCGCGAGAGCTTCACCGAGACCGGAACCTTTACCGCTTTGGTTACTGCGGTAACCAACTCCAAAAGTTGCCCTTCCAGGAGCGCCGAGGTCTGTCTCTTGTCCGTGGCCAGCGCGTAGGTGTTCAGCTCGATGGCGTCCGCGCCGGCCTGCTCCATATCCTTGGCAAAGCGCACCCAGCCGCCGGTTGTGGCTCCATTCAGGCTGGCGAGAATCGGAATCTTCACCGCATCCTTGCACTTGCGCAGGTGATTGAGATAGACCTCCTGCGTCATGCGGTAGTCGTTGAGGTCCGGCAGATAACCCAGCGACTCGGCATAGGAATCCGTGCCGCGCGAGAGATCATCGTCCAGAGTCTTCGACTCCAGCGCCAACTGCTCCTCGAAGAGCGAGTGAAGAACAATCGCCGACGCGCCCGCATCCTCCATGCGCTTGACGTTCTCGATGTTCTCCGAGAGCGGCGTGGAAGAAACCACGATCGGGCCGTTCAGCTTCATACCGAGATACGTTGTGGAAAAATCGATCATTCATCACCTCCGGCAGCCGCAGCCACCGTCTTTTTCTCTTCAGGCTTCTCCGGAGGCGCGATATTCGGCGTCTCGCCGCGTCCCGGCATTCCGGCTCGCGCCGAGTAGACCCGCCATTGCCGCTCCACGTCGTCCTGCGCCTCCACCAGCAGCTTGGCCGCCAGATCGGGATTACTACGCGCAAGCATAGTGTAACGCGCCTCGCGGTAGGTGTACTCTTTCAGCCGGATCGACGGCGCCTTGGAGTCGAGCTGGAAGGGATTCTTGCCCTCCTCGCGTAACTCTGGATTGTAACGCATCAGCGGCCAATAGCCCGACTGGACAGCTAATTTTTGTTGTTCCAGCCCATGCACCAGGTCGTAACCGTGCGCGATGCAACTGGCATAAGCAATGATAATCGAAGGTCCGTCATGCGCCTCGGCCTCGCGGAAGGCCTTCACCACATGGCTGTCGTTGCTGCCCAGCGCCACCCGCGCGACGTAGACCGAGCCGTAGCTGACGGCCTCCATAGCCAGATCCTTCTTGCTGTTTTTCTTGCCGCTGGCGGCGAACTTGGCCACCGCGCCGCGCGGGGTCGCCTTGGACATCTGCCCGCCGGTATTCGAGTAGACCTCCGTATCCAGCACCAGCACATTCACATTTTTGCCGGAGCCGAGCACGTGGTCAAGCCCGCCGAAGCCGATGTCATAAGCCCATCCGTCGCCGCCCAGAATCCAGACGCTCTTACGCACCAGCGTATCGGCAATCGCCGTGAGGTTGCGCGCGTCTGAGGATTTGTCGGCGGCCAGCTTTGCCTTGAGCGCCTTCACGCGAGAGCGCTGCTCTTCGATCTCAGGCTCGGTCTGCTGCGATGCGCCCAGCAGCGCCTTGGCCAGTTCATCGCCAATCGTCGCGGACAGGCGCGTCACCAGCAGCTCAGCAAACTCCTTCTGCTGATCGAGCGCGATTCTCATGCCGAAACCAAACTCGGCGTTATCTTCAAAGAGCGAGTTGGCCCAGGTCGGCCCGCGTCCCTGCGCATTGCTGGCGTAGGGCGTTGTCGGCAGGTTGCCGCCGTAGATCGACGAGCAACCCGTCGCGTTGGCGATGTAGAGCCGGTCGCCGAAGAGTTGCGTCAGTAGCTTCACATACGCCGTCTCGCCGCAGCCCGCGCAGGCGCCCGAAAACTCAAAGAGCGGTTGTAGGAGTTGCAAATCCTTCACCTGGCCATGCGACAACTTGGAACGGTCCACCTCCGGCAGGCCGAGGAAGAACTCCCAGTTCTCGCGCTCGCTCTCGCGCAGCGGCTCCTGCGGAACCATATTGATCGCCTTCTTGCTGGCGTCGCTCTTGCTCTTTACCGGGCAGACATCGACGCAAACCGCGCAGCCGGTGCAATCCTCCGGCGCCACTTGCAGCGTGTAGCGCTCCTCTTCCATGCCCTTCCACTTCGGCTTGGCCCACTGCAACGTCGCCGGAGCCTGGGCCGCCGCCTGCGGGCTGTAGACCTTGGCGCGAATCACCGCGTGCGGGCAGACCATCACGCACTTGCCGCACTGAATGCAAATCTCCTTGTCCCATGCGGGAATGAACTGCGCAATGTTGCGCTTCTCCCACTGCGCCGTCGCCGTTGGAAAGCTTCCGCCAGCGGGAATCGCGCTCACTGGGAGCTGGTCGCCGTGGCCGCCTGCAATCTCGCCCAGCACGTTGCGCACAAACTCCGGCGCCTTGCCGGAGATCGAGGGAATCAGATCGAAGTCGGACGAAGCCTTTGCCGGCAGCGTTACCTTTTCCAGATGCGCCAGCGCCGCGTCCACCGCGTCGTAGTTCTTCTGCACCACCGCTTCACCGCGCTTGCCGTAGGTCTTGTAGATCGCCTTCTTGATCTGCGCAATCGCATCCTCGCGCGGCAGAACGCCGCTGATTGCGAAGAAGCAGGCCTGCATGATGGTGTTGATGCGCGTTCCCATGCCGGTCTTGCGCGCCACCGCGTTGCCGTCGATCACATAAAACTCGATCTTCTTGGCAATCAGCTCATCCTGTGTCGTCTTGGGCAGATGCTGCCAGACCTCCGCCGCCGAATACGGCGAGTTCAACAGGAAGACCGCTCCCGGCATCGCCGCCTCCACCACATTCATCTTCTCCAGGAAGCTGAAGTTATGGCAGGCCACGAAGCTGGCGCGTGTGATCAGATAAGTTGAACGAATCGGATTCGGACCAAAGCGCAAGTGCGAGGTCGTCATTGAGCCGGACTTCTTCGAGTCGTAGACAAAGTAGCCCTGGGCAAAGTTCGGCGTCTGGTCGCCGATGATCTTGATCGAATTCTTGTTCGCGCCCACGGTGCCGTCCGAGCCAAGCCCGTAAAACAGCGCGCGTACAGTCTTTGGATCTTCAGTCGAGAACGAAGGATCGTACGTCAGACTGGTGTGCGAAACGTCGTCGTCTATGCCGATCGTGAAGTGGTTCTTCGGCGCGGGCTTCTTCAGTTCGTCGAAGACGCCCTTGACCATCGCCGGCGTAAACTCCTTCGACGACAATCCATAGCGCCCGCCGATGACCTTCGGCTTGGCGGCAAAGGGCAGCGCGGCTTCATTCTCGGCCAGCACCGTCACAATGTCCATATAGAGCGGCTCGCCGCTTGCCCCCGGTTCCTTGCAGCGGTCCAAAACCGCAATCGACTTCACCGTCTTGGGCAGCGCCGAGAGGAAGGCCATCGAATCAAACGGCCTGTAGAGCCGCACCTTGACCACGCCGATCTTCTCACCCTGCTTCGCCATCAGGTCAACGGCCTCTTCCGCCGCCTCGGCGCCTGAACCCATCAACACAATCACGCGCTCAGCATCCGGCGCGCCGTAATAATCGAAGAGGTGATATGCGCGGCCCGTCTCTTTGGCAAAGCGGTCCATCACCTTCTGCACAATCCCCGGAACCGCCGCGTGATACGGCGTGCAAGCCTCGCGCGCCTGGAAGAAGACATCGGGATTCTGCGCCGTACCGCGAATGATCGGGCGATCCGGGCTGAGCGCTCTCTGGCGATATTCAATGATGTGCTTGTCGTCCACCATGGCGCGGATCGTCTCGTCGCTGATCGGCAGAATCTTGCCCACTTCGTGCGAGGTACGGAAGCCATCAAAGAAATGCATGAAAGGAATGCGCGACTCCAGCGTGGCAACCTGCGCCACCAGCGCCATATCCGCCACTTCCTGCACGGAGTTCGAGGCCAGCATCGCCCAGCCCGTCATCGCGCAGGCCATCACGTCCGAGTGATCGCCGAAGATCGACAACGCATGGGTCGCCAGAGTGCGGGCGGTCACGTGCATCGTCGCCGGGGTCAACTCACCGGCAATCTTGAACATATTGGGAATCATCAGCAGCAAGCCCTGCGAGGCCGTGAAGGTCGTCCCAAAGGCTCCCGCCTGCAATGCGCCGTGCAGCGCGCCGGCAGCGCCGCCCTCGCTCTGAAGCTCTTCCACGATCGGCAAAGCGCCCCATATATTTTTCTTTCCCTCCGAGCGCCACTGATCGGCCCACTCGGCCATCGGCGACGAGGGGGTGATGGGGTAGATGGCCACAACTTCGGTGAGCCGATAGGCAACCGAGGCCGCGGCCTCGTTCCCGTCGAGAATTACCATTTTCTTGTCACTCATTATTCAGTCCCTCAATGCGCGGCCGGCGGAAGTTAGACCGCTGATTCGAGTCTCTTCGATGGGGGGCTGGGCGGCTGTGATGCAAAGCACATGAAAGCCCCCAAATCCCGCATTGTGCAATGAATTTCTTATGATGAAGCCTAGAAAAAGTCTGAGAGTCCGTTCGTGAAGCGAAATTAAATGAGGATTTTACAGGTACAATTGGCACAATGATTCATGTTAGTTTTGAGAAGATGGTGTCAGGGATAATTGGAAGTTGCGAAGGTGAGCCGCTCACTCACTCCTAACCTCTGATCCATATTTCCGGCTGGAGACCGGATCATGCTCAATCTTTCTCGGCGACTGATTCTTGGCTGTATCGTGCTCGTCGGCTTAACCGCCGGACTGGCGCTGGCCACGCACCGCGCTCTGGCAGCGGCGGGCGAGTTGAAGTTCGCCTGGATCATCGTGGCTGCGGCTGTAGCAGCGGCGACAGCAACTGTCTTTTTTGTGCTGCGGCCGATCGAGCAATTGGCGCGCGCCGCACGCAGGATAGCGCAGGGAAATCTGGATCATCGCGTGGAGTGGATCAGCCACGACAGCTTTGGCGTGATCGCCGCCGAACTGAACCGGATCGCTGTGCGATTGCGCGAACTAAGGGACTCCGAGGGCGGGCGGCGGCAGATGGAGTATCAACTTTCCGACGCGGTGCTGCAATCGATCTTCGAGCCGATTATCGTGACCGACGGCAAGGGGCACCTGTTGAAGGTGAATCAGGCGGCGACCGAACTGCTGGGCGAAGCGGCGACCGACCGCATGGCGCTGACGAATACTCCGGGGGGCGATAAGATTCTGCGCGGCATTCGCGACGCAATCGCGATGCAGAAGGCTGTGGCCACTGAAGATGAGGCGTCGCTGCTGCCGATGCGGATCGGCAAGCAGGAGCGAAGCTACCGGCTGCGCACCATGCCGATGCGCGACTCCCAGGGGCGGCTGCTGGGCGCGGTGACCACGCTGGAAGACGTGACCAGCTTGCAGGATACTGACCGCTTCAAGACGCAGTTCATCAGCGTGGCCAGCCGCAAGCTGCGCGATCCGCTGTTGCAGTTGCGGCGCGGACTCTACGCGCTCAGCCAGGGCTTTGCGGGCGAGCTACAGCCTTTGCAGGCGGAACTGGTGAACGCGGCCGGCAGCGAGAGCAGCAAGCTGGACGACCTGATGAGCGACCTGATCGAGGTAGCCGAACTGGACGCGGGCCGACGCGAGTTCAAGCTGGAGCGTGTGCGGCCATTGCAAGCATTGAATGACGTCCGCGACCGTTTCTTTGACGAGGCCGCGGAGAAGCACATTCGCGTCGAGGTGCGGGCCTTCGCCGATCTGTCGTTTGTGCAGGCCGACCGCAGGGCGCTGCGCTCGATTCTGGACAATATGCTCTCCAATGCGCTGCGCTACACGCCGCCGGAGGGCGAGGTTCTGCTGGCCGCTGAAGAGATTCATGATTCCGTGCAGTTCATGGTGCAGGATACAGGGCGCGGGATCGAGGCCGAGCGTCTGAGCACCATCTTCGACCGCTTCAGCGCATTCTCCGAGCATGGCTCCGGGCTGGGGCTGGCGCTGGCGCGCAGACTGGTGGAACAGTTGGGCGGCCAGATTGCAGTGGAGAGCCGCCTCGGCCATGGAACTACCTTCCGCTTCACCATTCCCGTGGCAGCCGTAAAAGAAGTCCGCCATCCTGTGGAGGTGGGCTGATGGCCGAGATCAAGCTGGAGCGCAAGAAGGAGGCCGCGAGGCTGCGCGTTTATATCGGGGCGGCGCCCGGGGTGGGCAAGACCTACCATATGCTGAACGACGCCTACGTGATGAAGCATCAGCAGGACGTGGATGTAGTGATCGGGCTGGTAGAGACGCATGGGCGCAAGGATACCGAGGCGCGCATCCGTGATCTGGAGGTTGTGCCGCAGCGAGAGATTCCCTATCATGGCGTCACGCTGAAGGAGATGGACGTAGACTCCATTCTCTTTCGCCATCCAAATACCGTGGTGGTGGATGAGCTGGCGCACACCAATGTTCCCGGCAGCAAGAACCGCAAGCGCTACGAGGATGTGCTGGAGCTGCTGGACGCCGGCATCAACGTGATGACCGCGGTGAATATTCAGCATCTGGAGACTCTGAACGACGCCGTCAACCGCTCGGCCAACACCGTCATCCGCGAGACTGTTCCCGATAGCTTTCTCAAGCGCGCCGATGAAGTGGTAAACGTGGACACGACAGTGGACGAGCTGCGCTCGCGGCTGCGCCAGGGAAAGATATACGCATCGGAGAAGGTAGAGCAGTCGCTGGCCAACTTCTTCCGCAAGGGCAATCTGAATATGCTGCGCGAGCTGGCGCTGCGCACCACCGCCGAGCAGGTGGGCAATCAAGCCTCGGAGTACCGGCGCAATCAAGGGCTGGAACAGGCGCCGATTCCGGAGAAGGTGATGGTCTGCCTGAGTACGCGACCGGGCGCCGAGCGGCTGCTGCGCATCGGCTCACGCATCGCGGGCAGGCTGGCGAGCAACTGGTACGCGGTTTACGTCAGCCGCCCCGACGACAAGGGGCACGGCGATCCGGAGGCCTTTCACCGTCTGGAAGAGTATCAGCGCATGGCGCGTGATCTGGGCGCGCAGGTGGTCTCGCTGACGGATCGCAACGTCTCCGACGCGTTGATCCGTTTTGCGCAGGAGGAGGGCGTCTCGCACGTGGTCTTTGGGCAATCGGCGCGCACGCGCTGGGATATTATTCTGCACGGCTCAGTGCTGAACCGCTTTCTCACTGAGGTGCGCGACGTGACAGTGCAGGTGGTTCCAATGCAGGCGCAGAAGCCGGTGCGCAAGGGTTGAGCGGATTTCTGTGATCTGTAGGAGATTATTGAACCACGCGGTAGCAGAGCGAAATGTAGGTCTGATTTCGTCGTGGATTCCATGGCAAATAGAGTATGCAGATACTCGCTCCAATTTCCTGGAGGCTATCGTACCCGCTGCTCCCTTTCATTTCACTTCCGTCTTCCGCTCTAAATTTGTATTTGACTGTGATTCCACCCCTAACGTGAGGAGTGCATTTCGTAATCACCGCGACCGCAGGCATACCGTTAGTGACCAAAGGTCTATCTATGCGCATCGACACATAAACTATCACGGAAATCAGCAGAAACGCGATTGGCAGGCTGAACGGAAAACAATCTAATACCGCAGAATCTTCCCAGTCTGACGGGTGGTTTATCGATGGATTTGATGGTAGGTATCGGATGGGAAGTGGATCGGATTCGCGCAAGATGGCCTGTATCCGGTCGGGCATAAATGCGTGTCCTGTAAAGTATCTCCCCTCGGCGGTGAATGAATAGTCTAAGAACCTGTTTACGATCTCCTGAGCAGTAATCTGAGGAAAGCCAAGTGGATCATTTGCAGGCTGGTATTCAGTTTGCGCTCGCAGTTCTTCCATAGTCGGCGGCACTTTTCCAGCCAC
>Ga0181517_10003994_pt1 | contig 13682 bp, 13 predicted proteins | sample PEATcosm2014_Bin_31_FD_119748 | JGI IMG/M metagenome (GOLD analysis project Ga0181517, IMG submission 119748) | Peatland microbial communities from MTU Mesocosm Facility, Houghton, MI, USA - PEATcosm2014_Bin01_30_metaG | ecosystem: Environmental > Terrestrial > Soil > Wetlands > Peat | place... | reverse complement strand
GGATCAGACAAAGCCGCAAATGTTGTACCCAACTTATCCACAACCATATGGTAGTGGATTTTCTGCCAGTGTCAAGTATGAATTTTGCGATCCCTGATTGCTGCTCCCTGATCTCTGGGCCCTGGAGGGCGCGCCCATAGCGCACGGCTGACAGGAGACGGAGCCGCGTGACGGCTTCGCATTCAAATCGGAATATGGAGGGCTATCGAGTTCCGGTGTCTCAAAGTGAGAGGGATCTTGACCGGAAGGCCGCTCCAAACAATCGGCCGGGGGTTGAACACGCGAGAGGGCGCTGTCCATGGCTATCTCCTGATTTCTCAGGAGGTTCCCTAATCTATGGTGGGCGAGGCGGGGCTTGAACCCACAACCCCCGGCTTAGAAGGCCGTTTCGGCCCATTACCCTCCTGTACCAGTATTTGCCATAACGTACTCTATACGCACAGGTTAACTCCACTTTTGCAGTATCCGATTTGCCTTACTTTACCCTCGTTTTATCTTCAGGGTCCCCCCAAAATCCCCCACAGTCTACTACAGCTAATTCGTACCGGATGGGTCGCCGCCTGAGGGTAGATCAAAGGCATCTCCGTGAATGGAAACAGAGGTTTTCAGCTCCTCAATAAGCTGGGGAACTTCTTTTGCCGTAGCTCTTCGATTGCACGTTCTGTTTGCTTCCAGGGATCGCACTTGATTCTGGCAATGAGAGTGGTCCAGATGCTCTCGAATGCGTCCACAGCATCGTCCTCAACAAAGTGGACGCCGGGACGCAAAAGCGGCGCAATATCCTCGGTCAGGCTACGCATCGGCCAGCGCCTCTTCGCGGGTGAAGTGCGCGCGCCCGCTGAATGAGTTGAGCGTCGAGATATTGGTCGAAGCCGGCCACTCCCACATTGCATGCCAAAAGCTGCGTAATGCGTATCTTTATGAATATGAAACGGGAGAAGGCTGGCACAGCAAGCTGAGCTTGTCGTGAACGCCGGTATCTGGTACTTCATTTCAGATGCAATTCCGAGCGCCTGACAGAAGTCTTCCTGGTGAACGCGTTCAAGGTGAGAATTGCCCCCTGCGCCCTGGGTAACAACCCTTTCGTACCGCTCAACGAGCAGGTACGGAGCAGCAACGAGCGGGACAACGGAGTAGCATCAGGTCGCTCCAGCCAGCTCGCCGCGTAGTCAAAGACCATCTGGCCATCATCATCCCGGGTCAGTTGGCCGACCAGTTCGCGGCTCAGGTAAACGCCCAGAGTCTTGGCCATGGCTAATTCTCCTCGCGCGAGCCGGCTGGAGCCGTCAGCTGGATCCTCATGCCGAGGGCCTGTAGAACAGTGAGCACTTTGCCTATCTGGCAGGTCTCCTTGCCTTTTTCCAGTTCAATGAGGAAGCGCAACCCGGTTCCTGAAGTCAACGCCAGGTCCTTCTGCGTCACCTTCATCTTTTTCCGGCTCTCTCGAACCAGAACTCCGATTTCTTTAGTCGTCAGCCCCATACATATATTCCCGTGCGGGAAGTATAAGCATGGTCCATGGCAAAGCAAACTTAATTGTTCCCGCTCAGGAATATTCAAACGTGCCATACTTGGATTTGGCTCTCATATTCCCGTTCGGGAATGCTTGTAATGGAAAACCTGCCATTTCGAAGGTTGGTTGGCAAAGATCCTTGCATTACCTTGACGACCTAACGACAAAAAGGCGATCCAGTGGGTGGGGGCAACTCACAGTATCCATTTATCTTAACTCACATCCGTTGTTTATCTCAATATATTGAATTAAATTACTCAATAGAACGTTTAAATCAGGAGTGAGCATGGCCGCCTACAATCGCCCCATCCTCAGCAAGTTGACTCTACGAATGGCCGAACCACGTCGCTTTCTGCAGGTCATGGCTGGGCCGCGACAAGTTGGCAAGACCACACTCGCCAGGCAACTGATGGACGCATACGGGCAAGACGCTTCCTACGCTTCTGCCGATTCGGTTGCACCCAACGACAGAATCTGGATAGAGCAGCAGTGGGAGGCCGCGCGTCTCCGCTGCCGGCAAACCGGACGCTGGCTTCTGGTTCTGGATGAGGTACAGAAGGTGCCCGGATGGTCGGAGATGGTTAAACGTCTTTGGGACGAGGACTCAGCCAAGGGAGTAGACCTGAAAGTCGTGCTGCTTGGTTCATCGCCGTTGCTTGTTCAGCAGGGGCTATCGGAAAGCCTAGCCGGCCGCTTCGAAATCATACGAATTGGCCATTGGGGGTTTTCCGAGATGCGCGACGCTTTCGGTCTGACGGTAGACCAGTATCTCTATTTCGGAGGGTACCCCGGCGCCGCTGCTCTCATCAACGACGAGGAACGCTGGCGTCGCTATCTTCTCGATTCACTGATCGAGACGACATTGGCGCGCGACATCCTCTTGATGAACCGAGTTGACAAGCCTGCGCTCTTGCGTCAGATGTTCCGGATTGGCTGCGAGTATTCCAGCCAGATTCTTTCCTACCAGAAAATGCTGGGCCAACTTCAGGATGCAGGCAATACAACCACTCTTGCGCACTATCTTGACCTGCTTGCCGGTGCCGGAATGCTCTGTGGACTTTCCAAGTTCTCTGGTGAAGTGGTGCGTCAACGTGGCTCTAGCCCCAAGCTACAGGTGATCAACAACGGATTGATGACGGCGCAGTCAGCAGGCTCATTTGCCAGTGTCCGCCAGGATCCGGAACGGTGGGGCCGTATTGCCGAGTCGGCAATCGGAGCCTACCTTGCCAATGCCGCGCTGGCAGATGATTTCGAGCTCTTCTACTGGCGAGAGGCATCGAAGGAAGTCGACTTTGTGTTGCGCAAAGGCAACCAACTCATCGCCCTGGAAGTGAAAGCGGGAAACCGTCCAATGACCCTGCCGGGCATTGCAGCTTTCGATAGGATTTACGGTCCTCAAAAGAAGCTCCTGGTGGGAACAGGAGGAATCCCCTTCGAAGAGTTTCTTGAAATTTCTCCTGTGGATCTCTTTTTGTAAAGTAGTTCTTCAATTCACCTGTTTCGCGACTCGCAAAGACGCCTGCGGCAAACCGGTGGAAAACTCTGCTCGACTACATCGTGGCCAGAATCATCCCCAGCAAACCCCGAAAACGCCTCGATGCCCGCTCTCGAGGGGAAAGAATAGTTGACGCCGGACACAGCAGGAACTTAATCAAAGGCTTGGAGTGCCACGGGTACTCAATTACCTGATCGGTTACTTCGGCAGCAAGGCCAGCCACTTGCGAACAGAAGCGAGCAAATGAAGGGGAGGACAGTGCCACATTCCAACCCAGTACGATGGCGATAAACCTCTGCCGAAGCAATCACATTTCTGAATTAGCGTTGCAATGGTACGCGATTTCGGCAGTTCAAATCTTGCTATTTGCGTGCGTTTTGGGGAGTCACTCTTGAAGCCCTGAGACGTGTAACCAAACGCGCTCCCCAGCCTCTCATCATCGGAAGCGCCTAACCCCAAACCGAAATGGAGTCACCGACATGTTTGATATGAACAATCTCACTCGCCTGAAAAAGCTCGATGAGAATGCGCCCGAAACGATGAAAGCCTTTTGGGCTTTTGACAAAGAGGCGTTCAAAGACGGCGCCATCGATGTCTTGCATAAGCAATTGATGGCTGTGGCCGTTGCTCTGACCACACAGTGCCCCTACTGCATTGAGTTGCATGTAAAGGCAGCGCGTCAGGCGGGCGCAACTGACGCGATGCTCACGGAAGCAGCGATAGTCGCCGCCGCGATGCGCGCGGGCGCGTCGATCACGCACGCTTCGCACTTGTTCAAGGACTAGCAAGAGTGAATATCGCGGAGCAACGACGTTGATGCCCCATGTCTCTACGGGGACATGGGGCTCAAGCTCGATGTTCAATGGAAACAGGGGAGCCCAAGTCTGCGCAGGACATATGCTCATCCATTGAGTCGTCGAATTCGCGCGGAAATGTCAATTGACGGTAAATCGTCACTCATTGACCCGATTGGTACCGTTGCCCAGGGTCAGGGATTCTGACTTTTGCAGTCCGAAAGCGAACTCCTGCCTGAACGGAGTTTATGGTTCCCGATCCTCCATATGGCATGTACACCACGTTGGATGAGTGCATTGGCGGAGTTAACGGGCCAAAAGCTCGGCGACGTGATCGTGACTTTCAGTAAGAAGTTATATTTTCTTTCAGTTGGATCTTTTCAGGAGGCGGAGCCCTGCTCCCTGCCAGCATCTTGGCGAAACGCAGCGGGAAGCGAGGCCCGTGTGAGGCAATGGTCGGCTGGTTGCATTCGTGGATGGAGGTCAAAGTTGCTCAGCGGATTGCTCGGCCGCGTGCCACGATTGGGTATGAAAAAACTATGGCTTGGCTTCGCCCTCCTTTTCTGCTTAGCAGTGCCCTCCATGGCAATGGGGCAGGTTGTGGTCGTCATACACCCACATCACCATCACCACCACCGTCATCACCATCCCTACCACTCGAATCTCAACCAGTAACCCCTTGGACCCGAGAGACCGTGGCCATTCCGCATCCGGTCGTCTGCGGTTATTACCGGATGCGGTCGCTGCTCGGCCGCACTAGAGTGGGCCATGTCTCCAAGTAGAGGAAAACCACCACAAGTTGGCGCTTTCGGTGGATTGCATTATCCCCACACGCGAGGCAGCCCCAGTTCCCCTAATCACACCAAGATTCAGCAACCGCCGCCGTTTGCCGCGCAGCGATTCGCGCAGAGCACTGTGCCAGACCAGGTGGATCAATAAAGCTGACGGTTCCGAAGTTGCGGCCCATCGCATTTTCATGAATGCAGAACGAGCACTTTTGGCCATCGTTCCTCTCAGCCAAGGCACATGATGCAGTGCATAGGGTCTCAGCATGGTTCGAAGACCTCACTCGGGGGCGCCTTGTGCCTAAGATGAGCCCGCAAAGGAGAAATCAATGGATTACAGGATCATGGGTTATTACTTTACGAGCATGCAGATTATTGTTGGAGCAATTGTATTGCTTGTAGTCGTTCTCATCGTCGCCGGCGCTTTGATTGAGCGTCGCAAAAACAGAACTCAGGGATTTCGCGATCGTTTCGGATCGGAATACGATCGTGCCGTTCTGGATATCGGCTCGACACACGAGGCGGAAGCCATATTGGCCGGTCGGGAAACGCGCGTAGAAGCGATGGAGATTCGTAATCTCAGTGTGAAGGAACGGGAGATCTATGTCAGCGAGTGGAATTCTATTCAATCCCGTTTCATCGATCATCCGAAGTCTGCCGTCACAGAGGCCAATGCTCTTGTCGATGCGCTTCTGGAAAACCGCGGCTATCCACGCGTAGGTTTTGATCAGCGCGCAGCGGATGTCAGCGTCGACTATCCAGGAATCATGGAAGACTACCGCATCGCTCACTCGGTTGCGGTTCGGATGAGCCGGCTTGAAGCAACCACCGAAGAACTCCGCGCCGCTCTGATCCAATATCGAACAATCTTCGATCAACTGATTCAGGACCGGGTCCTCAGAGAATCCAGAGCCGCTGCATAACTCGGAGTCTTGCGCCGTGAAAGGGTCCTTCAAGGGCCCTTGAGGAGCACGATATGAGATCGCTTGGGGACTTGATTCCATCATCGAACAGGATCCGGTGTGTCACGGCTGCTGTTGATGTGCATGCTCACCATCGTAACTCTCCATGGATACTGCGGCGCTGCTAGACCTGAGTCGATTCAAGCCAGCTTTACTCAAGCCAATAACACGATCGGCGTGTTCCTGAATGGTACCAGCGCGTCAATGAGAAGTTTGCCGCCGCTCTGCTTGAGGAGATGGAGGGCAATGCCAATCCGATCGTCTTTCTGCAGGATTACCACTTTGCGCTGGTGCCGCAACTTATCAAGGCTGCGCGTCCGGACGCACGTGTGGCCATCTTCTGGCATATCCCGTGGCCCAATGCCGAGGCCTTCGGCATTTGTCCGTGGCAGGCCAGGATTCTGGATGGATTGCTGGGCGCGGACCTGATCGGCTTTCACATTCCACTGCACTGCAATATTTTTCTTTCTACCGTGGATCGAGTGCTTGAGGCGCGCACCGATCGCGAACACATGACCGCTCGCCGCGATGGCCACACCAGTGCAGTGCGTCCCTATGCGGTAAGCGTCGCGTTCGATGGCAGCAAGCCGGAGCGGAAGACACCGCTTCCCTCACCCAACGAGTTGCTGCAAGAGTTTGGACTGCGCTGTGAAACTCTGATCGTGGGCGTGGATCGCATGGACTACACCAAGGGAATCGTCGAGCGGTTGAAGGCCTTCGAGAGATTGATCGAGGAGCATCCTTATTATCTGGAGCGCCTGACCATGGTGCAGATTGCCGCACCGAGCCGTTCACGTATCCCCAGCTACATAGAGCTAAACCGCAGGGTGAAGGACGATGTGGAACGGATTGGCGACGACGCGACCGACGAGTCAGCGTTTCGCGTTGTGAACAGTTTTGGTACGCACTGCTTGACCGCGCTGGTGCGCCGTCAATGGCGTGAGACTGAGGCGGATGCCTGGCTGCGGCCACCGGCGGAGTTGCGACGGTTTCTCGGTGACTGGCTTCAAGCCGGAGAAGATCGCCTCAGGAAGACTGACGTCTCCTGAGGCGATGGCCCTTGTTAAGAACCTGCACCAATTGATCTGCCGGCGCCGAGATTGGCGGCTTCTTACGAAGCCTCTTCAAGTGTGCCTGCCATATTCAGACCGAGCAGAGCAGGTAATCGCGCCGCCCTTTCCTGAACAATGCAGACCAGCCCGCCTCGGTATAAATGGGAGACTGAATCGTGACCCAGTGAAGTCCTGCAATGCGTACCACTCTCCAACCACTTTCGTCGTTTGAGGGCGTCCACTCAGGCAGCTTTACCTTCGCTAATGCCTGGCAACGGAAACGATTCTACGGTTCCGAGCAAACGCGCGAAGTGTTTGGCGGATATGGGCCCGCTGAAATACCTTCCCTGCGCCTCATCGCAATCGAGTGCTCTCAGAACTTCGACTGCTTCAAAAGTCTCAACACCCTCTGCGATAACGCACAAGTTGAGACTATGGCCCATGCTGACAATCGCGCTCACAAGCGTCGAGTCGTTGGGAGCGCTGTCAGCCTGGAGAACGAAGGATTGATCGATCTTGAGAGAATCGAGCGGGAACTCTTTCAGGTAGCTCAAACTGGAGTATCCTGTTCCGAAATCGTCAACCGACACAAGTACGCCCTTATCCCTCAGTGTTTGGAGGATAGATGCCGCCAGCTCGGCGTGTTTCATTAGAACCGTTTCTGTGACTTCCAACTCGAGCGATTTCGGATCGAGGCCGGTCTCATCCAGAGTCGAAAACAGATCGGCCAGGAACGTCTCATGAGCCAACTGCACTGCTGAGACGTTGACCGAAATAGTAATGCGAGGCAACCCCGCCTTCATCCAAGCCTGAGCCTGGGTGCAGGCTTTGCGCAAGACCCAGGCGCCGATATCCAGAATCAGGCCAGTGTCTTCCGCGATCGCAATGAAACGCGAGGGAGGAATCGACCCACGCTTGGAATGCGTCCAGCGTAGCAACGCTTCGGCGCCAACAATCTTTCCAGTCTTCAGACTGACCTTCGGTTGATACTGAAGCGTGAATTCATGGCGCTGCAGGGCGCATCGCAGATCCTCTTCGATGGATTGCCGCTCCACGGCTTGGGCGTTCATGCTGGGCTTGAAAAACATATACCCATGGCGTCCTCTTGCCTTTGCCTGATACATCGCTGTGTCGGCATTTTTGATGAGCGTCTCTGCGTCGAGGCCGCTGTCTGGATACAGGCTCACACCCAGGCTGGCGGTAACATGGAGCTCGCGCTGATCAATGGTATAGGGTTCCGCAATCGCTTGAAGCACGCGCTTCGCCGTCTCGGCGATATCGGCGGTGCGCTTCACGTCCTGAAGCAAGAGGATGAATTCATCCCCGCCCTGGCGACTCACGGTGTCTGGCATCCGGACACACTGTTGCAGATTGTGAGCAAGCGATTGAAGAAGTTTGTCGCCGGTCAGATGTCCCAGTGAATCGTTGATATGCTTGAATCCATCCAGATCCAAAAAGAGAATCGCTACCTTTCCCTTGTGCCGCTTGGCCAAAGCGATTGCTTGCTCCAGACGGTCGTTCAGGAGCACTCGGTTCGGGAGTCCGGTGAGGTCGTCGTGTTGCGATGTATGGATCGCCTTTTCCGCAAGCAACCGCGCCGAAGTCACGTCGCGGAATACAATCACCGATCCGATGATCTTTCCTTCGCGGTTGTGGATCGGGGAAGCCGAGTCTTCAATATAAGATTCCTGTCCGTCGCGACGAATAAGTATACAGTTGATTGGTAAGTGTCCTATGCGGTTCTGCTGGACGGCCTGTTTCATCGGATTGAGAATGACTTCGCGTGTCACGGCATCCACGATGTGAAAGACTTCGCCGATGGGGCGACCGATCGCTTCCAGATTCGTCCAGCCAACCAGCTTCTGCGCAACTGGATTCAGAAAGGTGATGTTCCCCTCCATCTCTGTAGAAATCACGCCATCGCCTATGGAGTCAAGTGTGAGCTGTGCGCTTTCCTCCTCCGTGAACAGATAGTCTTCAGGGAGATCTCGCGACGATTCGATCAGCTTCCACGCAACGCGTTCTTGAAGCGTTCGCGGCAACTCACCGGGTTCGCTCTTCCCCTTGATCAGATAGTCCTGCACGCCTTCCTTCAGGGCTTGCTTGACCAGGTGGCCGATGCCACCCTCGGAAAGAAAAACGATGGAAGCATCGGGTGCGGGCACGCGGACCCTCCGTATCGCCTCCAAGCATTCCGTATCGCCCAATCTCAAATCCAGCAGGACAACTTCCACCGGATGGAGCGCGAGTCTGGCCTCGGCCGCCTTGATGCTTCTCACATGAGTTACTTTGAAGGCATACGATCCCTGATCCTTGAACATCCCCCGGATCTCGCGGCAGATTTCGATACTGTTATGAATGAACAGAATGTTAAGAGCCGATTGTTTCTTCATTAGGTAGACCTTTCGATGGGACGTCAGGAGCATAGGATCGAGATGTTCGCAATGCGCGATTCTGCATTCAATTAATCTCAGACTACCGAGCAGGGGGAGAGCAGCCTGGTCTGTTCTGCTCCCGGCAATAAAGGGCGCGCACGAGAAGATTCCTGATGGGACCACGTGCCACTTCCCGTGAGTGAAGTGGTTCGTCAGATGCTCACTGCTATGACCAGCCGGCATAACTTGCCTCGCCAGCCGCTGCTCGATACTCTGCCGGAACCGATCATAGGTATCATCGCAGACCACCTGAACTGCGTCACGTTGAAAGGGACTCCAAAACTGCAAGTGCATTCTCCCCGTAAAGATTGATCAGGCCCCACACCGCCATTCCCTACTCTGCCGAGCTGGCTTTGCGATGTTTGACTACCTGGAGCGCGTTCACCACCTGCTTCACGTTCGGGACCGTAGACGCCACCATCTCGGCCGCCTTGCGCCGGTGCTCCGAGTTCATGTCACCCGTCAGTGTCACCACGCCATTCTTGACCATGTAGTTCACACTATCGTGCATCCTGTGCTGGATCAATACAGCATCCAGGTTCTTCTCGATGCCCTGGTCCAGATCGTCATTCACGGCTTTGGTTTCGATTCCTCTTCCTGCGGGAATCACGGCAATCTGGTCCGCTACTACCTGTCCGCTGGCCAACGGCTTTGCAAGGGATTCAGCTTGCGTCTTTTCATTCTCAGTCTCGACCTGTCCGCCAAGGGTAACGATCCCCTTGTCGCGATCCTGACTAACCGTGACCTCTTTAAGGCCTTGCTGGTCGAGCGCGCTGCGGATGTTACCCGAGATATCCGGCGACTTAGCGGGGTCTTTCCAACAGCCTGCCAATGCCCCAATTGCTACGAGCATAAACAACGTGAGGTGCAAATTACTCGTTTTCATTTTTCTCCTTTGATTTGCGTCGCGTAAAGCAGATCATTCTGTTGAGGGTCTGACAGACGAGGGACTTTAGCGTTGACAATTGCGCCGTCTACAAGTGGCATTTCGTCTTCTTCAATCACATCTTCGTAACGAATGCGAGAGTCGGGTTATTGGGCATATCGAGAGACCAACGTTGAATCGTCCTCGGTTGCGCAGGGGGGCGTGGATAAGAGTTCAGTTACTCTTCTTCCTCATCATTCTTCCAGAGTGATGAGAGAATGACTGAGCAACAGTGCACACGGAAGTTCCGCGAAGGATGGACACTCACCTTCAACCTGTGATGGACGCTGAGACAGAACAGGCGACGCCTTTCTTCGAAAACCGCCGCCTGCGCATGATTGAAGAAAATATACGGGCACTGACGCTGCAAAAAACCTACTTTGAATTGTGCTTTGCTGACGTGCCGTGACTGGCCTTCAAGGCGCTCTCATCCAAGGGAGTATCCCCTTTCGCATCGAAGATTGCGCCCGAAGGAATCAGCGTGGTGGACACGGTCATTTCATCGAGTGAACCGGTGTAGACGATGATCCGGGATGAATCGACGCCCTTCTCGCTCACAAGATAAGCCCTGGTGTTATCGGCACGTTCGGAAGCAAGCATTCTTCCGCGCTTCTCCTGATTGCCGGCGTTACCAACGATGGCGAGTGTTGCATCGGCGCTTTGCTGAAGGTTGAGTGCAACCTGATCGAGACAGGCCTTCGCTTCATTGTTCACACGAGACGGACGATGGACGTCCCGCTCAAAGTGGAGGGTGCACAAATCGCTGGTCGTAGGCTTTGACAGGGCAGGCAGAGCTACCACCGTCACTGAGGTCATGTTCGAAGCAGGTTGGCTTTTATCGTCGAGCACCGTGCAAGTTACGGCGACGGATCCAAGTGCTGCGCCATCCGTAGAAAGAATAGCTGTCGGGCCGGTTCCGCTGACAGAGCCTGAAGTTGCGGTGTAGCTGTAAGTAAGTGGACGATTCTGTGGGCTGACGCCGACGGCAGTAATTGTTGCATGATTTCCCGAGATTACTGTATCGGGCGTAGCTGAACAACTCACCGTAGGTGCTTCAAACGCCTTTACCACATATTGCGCGGTGCAGTCCGCGTTCTCCGCGGGCTTGTCGCCCTCAGAGACATGGCCCTTGAGTGTGTAGGTTCCGGCAGCCAGGTTCACTGTGTCGATGTTGGCGGTATTTGTCACTCCGTCTACCGTTCCGCCATCTACGGACCATGAGTAAGAAGCTGTTTTGGCGGGGTCGAGATTCAGAGCCGTCCCGGAGGCCACAGCCGCCCCTCCCGGAAACACCGACGATGGGTTGACCGCACACGCATACGTTACGGACGAACCTTTGGGCAGTTGAGAATAAGCGCCGCCCTCGGTTCTTCCACCAAAGCGGATGACGATTCCGGAGGAGAGACGCATGTCATTCTGCGTTGCGCTGCTTCCGCTATTCCGATTCTCAAAGCTGGTCATCAAGTATTCCGCCTGAATGATGCGGATGGCAAGGTGGGGGCGCACCTGGAGGTCGAGCCCGCCGCCGGCCGTCATGGCAAAGGTGTTCTCAACGGGGAGTAGCGTGCAATTGCCTGTGCAACCCGAGAGAGTTATATCGCTGGCGTGGATGCCTCCAAACAGCACCTGCGCAAAGGGAGTGAGCCTGCCGTGATCTCTGAAAGAGAGCCGCGGGCCGGCGAGATAGGAGAAGGCACTTCCGCCAACAACCTGCGCGTTTACGGATGGGTTTTGGCCCGCACCGGTGAGCAGAAGGCGCGTGTCATTGAAACCGCCAAAGTCGCCCACCATGCCCAGATATCGATTGAAGTTGAAAGCGACGGAGGTGCTGCCACCGTTCAGGTACACGAGCCGATTTCCCGAAGCCAACTCTGGAATGGCGCGCAGGTAGGAGTAGCCCAGGAACAGTTCGACTCTGGGTGCGCCCGGATTTTTGTGTGTCACAGACGGCTTGGCGGGCGCCTGCGACGGTTCCGGGGTCTCGGCAACCGGCAATGAGCTGGCAGCAGCGGGCACTTCGTTCTTGACGCCCGGCAACGGCTTTTCCGCATCCTGAGCTCGGAGCTGGAACGTGGAAGCCAGTAGGGCAGCAAGCGCTGCTGTGGCAAATGACCTCAGACTCAATTTCATTGTCGTCTCCTGAACAGTTCGTCGCGATTCATTTTCAATTTCATTGCCGATTGATCCGGCGAGAGTGGAACCTGTCAAATTCAGCACTGCCTAAGAAAGCGCGGAGACCGCACGATGCGGTCTCCGCTTGGCGTTACGGCACATTGATGACGGTGTTCACCAAGGTGGTCGACGCATTCAAAGCAATCACTCTGCCGTTAATCGTCGTTACCGCGGCAACTCCAGGACTTGAAACCGTGATTCCAGGTTGAGAGAGGATGGTTCCCACCATGGTCCCGCCTCCCCCGTAATTGATAACCGCGCCGGGCAGGCCGCCGACTGCCCAGAAAACGTTGCTGGCCTGGGCGCCATGGATGAGGACCACGCTTTCAGAGGATGTCGGCGTGCCTACAGTAAGAGACGAGCCGATCTGAAATACCCAGAACGCATTGGGATTGCCCTGCGCGTCGAGAGTGAGAGGCCCAAGGGTTATTGCAACTGAGCTGGCGTTTGTGTAGACGCCAGGGTAAATGGTTGTATCGCCCAACTCCGCTGCCAGAACTCCATTTGAAGGAAGGCCTTGGAGAGTGGTGTACGCTGTTCGAGCTTCCAGCGCAGCCTCGTTGGCAATGGCCATTGTTGTGGCTGTTCCTTCATCGGCGCATGCACCGCTGGGAGGGGGCGGAGCGGTGTCAATCGTCCCATTCACCAGCCCTAAATTGCTTGGCGTTACCGTGTACGAGCATGGATATACTCCGGCTACCGCCGCAACGCTCTCATCGTAGAATCCGGTCATCGTTGTAGAGGCACCCGTGGTCCCAATGTTTCCATTGATGACCGTGTGTGTTCCCTGGTTGGTCATCCCGGCGCCGCCGCCAAAGCCGCCATACTGAGTGATCGTCGGCCCGAGAACGACAGGCGGCGGAACGACAACCGCACCGGTGATAAAACTCCAGGGGTTGGGAGCGCCGGCGGTCCCCAGAGGATTGCCGCCCAGGTCCATGGCTCCCGAGGTAACCGTCGCGGTATAGATGGTGCTGGGGGCTAACGCGGCGGTCGGAGTGAAGGTGGCGATGAAGTTGATCGCATCATAAGAAAGCGTTCCGGCTACTGAAGCTCCGCCGGATCCGGTCAGTGTAAAGGTTGCCGTGGTGATGGTGAGGGGATTCATCGCCTCCGTGAAGGTGGCGCTCACCGCAGCATTGAGAGGCACGTTGGTGGCTGCGTTGTCAGGGCTCGTCGAAACGATCTCCGGCGGGATGACAGCAGCAGCAGTACCGGTGGTGAAGGTCCAGACGTAGTTGCTGGCGAGGGCATTGCCGGCCAGGTTCTGAACCCCAGTAGTGATGGTGGCTGTATAGAGAGTGCTGGACGCCAGGTTCGCTGTGGGGATGAACGTCAGAGTTTTTCCGACAGCGGCGTAGGCAACCAGACCGGCCACATTTGTGACGCCGGGCCCGGACAGCGTAAAGGTTGACGAGTTGATCGTGGCAGGGTTCATCGCCGTGTTAAACGTAGCGCTGATCACCTGATTCAAAGGAACGTTGGAGGCCAGGTTGACGGGAATCGTCGCGATCACCGTCGGCGGGATCACAAGCGGGGTGGACGCGGT
>Ga0181517_10003993_pt1 | contig 13685 bp, 15 predicted proteins | sample PEATcosm2014_Bin_31_FD_119748 | JGI IMG/M metagenome (GOLD analysis project Ga0181517, IMG submission 119748) | Peatland microbial communities from MTU Mesocosm Facility, Houghton, MI, USA - PEATcosm2014_Bin01_30_metaG | ecosystem: Environmental > Terrestrial > Soil > Wetlands > Peat | place... | reverse complement strand
TTGGCCGGATCCAAAAACTCACCGGCGAAACCCGGGAAGTGGTTGAAAACGCCATCAAAGATTCCTGTCCCACCTGCGGCTGCAAATAACCGGCCCCGATTCCATCAAAAACCAGCCGCCCATCCGCATGGGCGGCTGGTGCCGTTTTGGAAGAATGGCCTTTCAAGATTCTTGGTCGGGTTACACCCCATGGCAAGCTGCCGGCGCATCCGTCAACCTGTCGCCTATGTTAAAACCAAATAAACAACCAAAACAAAAAACAATGAAATCAAACTACCAGCTCGCCATCACCATGGTCGCCGGTGTCATCCTCGCCACCGGCACTTCCCTGTGGGCCGCCGATGCCGACAACAGCACCAGTCCGCCGCCCGCCATGGCGGCATCCAACAGCAACGACCAGGGGCAGGCTACCAATCCGGGCCAGTTATTCCGGGGCAACGAACTCTCCTTGGACGGCTTCGCCACCGGCTCCGATGGCAGCTACACCATTGACCACATCTCCACCCAGCGGATCCGGAAAAACACCCAGGGCGGTGCGGGCGTGGGCCTCAATTACTTCTTCACCCGGTATGTCGGCATCGGGGCCGATGCCTACTCGGAAAATACCACCGGCACGTTCATTGACAACGCCTCCGGCAACCTGATCCTGCGCCTGCCGCTGGGCGAGAGCGGCTTTGCCCCCTACGCCTTTGGTGGCGGCGGCCATCAATTCAACGCGGCCAAGCTGTCGTTCGCCCAGGGCGGCGCCGGCATAGAATACCGCTTCTGCCAGCACGTGGGCGTGTTCATTGACGCCCGCTGCGTGTGGCCGAACGAAGCCAAATACTATGGCGTCGGCCGGGCCGGCCTGCGTTTCGCGTTCTAAAACCAACCCTCCGCACGACGCCGGCGGGCAACCGCCGGCGTTTTTTTGCGGATTTCCGGGGCCGGCTTTTCCCCCGGCAACAGGAATCAGACTCACAAATGTAACATGGACGGTTGAAAAACAGGTTGAAGAAGCAGCGCGCCGCTCGTAAGGTTTGTCAGAGAGGAGAGAATGGTTATGGCAAAGAAAGATGAACGAGCCAGCATAAACATGATCATCAATGCCGTTGAAGCCCGCGATGTGCTTCTTCGCAAATCACAGATTCTGTCCAAAGGTTCGCCGAGCAGGACTTCAATGAACGTGGGGAAAATTCGTTTGCAGGATTCCAAAAGAAAATCAACAGGCTAAAACACCACGACCCCGTCCCAGCCCAGGTCACATATTAGGTTCAGGATTCCCGCAAATCTGCTATCCTCCCAGCATGGACATTGACCTGACCGGTTTTTCGACCACGCAACAGCGGGCGCTTTTCGACCTGTTGATCCTGGCCATGTATGCGGACGGCCATCTTTCATCGGTGGAAGACGAGCGTTTGCAGAAATTGCTCGCCGCCATGGGATTCACCGACGAACTGGACCGGCAGCGCGAATTTGATGCGGCCGTGACCCGGATCCGCCCGCACGTCCAGTCCATTTACAAGGCCAAGGAACTCGCCCTGGGCCTGGCCGGTGAATTCACCCTTCGCCCGCAACAGAAGCTCGTTTACGCGGCGGTCGAGCAGTTGATGACCAGCGACAACAACGTCAGCACTTGGGAAAACACCCTGCTCATGGAGCTGCGGTTGAAATTCCGGCTGTGACCGGCCAATCAGACGCACCCGAAGTCAGCTCACCGCCGGCGCAATCAATTCCAGCCGGAACGCCTTGATGGCATTTAGCATGAACTGGATGGCCACCGCCGCCAGCAACAGACCCATGATGCGGATGGCGATGCTCATCATGATCGGGTTCAGCCAGCGTGTGCCGCGCGCGGCCACCCGCAGGACGAGGTAGCTCACCAGCGACACCAGCAGGATGCAGCCGTAGAGGGCGATGTGCTGGGGAATGGTCTTCGCCTCGTTCTGGAGCAGGACCGTGGTGGAGATCGCGCCCGGACCGGCCAGCATGGGGATGGCCAGCGGCGTCACCGCGATGTCCGGCTTTTCCGTCCCCGCCCGCGTCTCCTCATGTGTCTCCTGCACGCGCGAACGCTGGGCGCGCACCATGTCCAGCGCCACCATCAGCAGGAGGATGCTCGCGGCGATCTGGAACGCCGGCATGGTGATGCCCATGAACTTGAAGATGAGCTGGCCGGCCAGCGAAAACACCAGCATCACGCCCGCCGTCACGCAGCACGCCAGCCGGGCCGTGCGGATGCGCTGTTCCGGCGAGTCGTTGGGCGTCATGGCCAGGAACGCCGGCACCACGGCCAGCGGATCCACAATCACAAACAGCGAACTCGCCGCCAGCACGATGTATTCGAGCAAATTAATAGGCTGAAATTAGACGCGGATTTGGCGAGAAGTCAATTTGAAGCTGGCCGGGACTTTCAGATTGTCCCACCGCCAGTGTCTTGGACTGCGACGGGAAGCGAAGCGCCACGCCGCTCCCGCTCTGCCGGCGCAGTCCAAAATTGTCGTCGCAAACGGGTGGTTTCGTTCAAAAGCGCCGTTTTCCGCCAGATTAAGCCCAATCAGCCTGTTTACAGGCTCTTGCAATGACTGATTGGCCCCTATCAATGGTTGCTTGGCCTCTTTCAATGATTGATTGGCCGTTAATAATGGCTGAAGGAGCCCACGCAATGCTTGATGGGGCCTGCGCGACGCCTGATGGAGGCCGTGCGATGACTGAAGGAGCCCGTTCGATGACTGCGTGGGTGTGGCAATCGTTGAATGGCCTCCATCAGCGGTTGCGTGGCCTCTTTCAACGACTGATTGGCCTCTTTCAATGATTGCGTGGCCCACGCAATGACTGAAGGAGGCCACGCAGTCGTTGCGCGAGTTCAATAAATGGTTGCCAAAGCCCGTCCCGTGGCGTCCAGCCCGTCAAAAAATGAAAAACCCGGCGAACACCGGAGGAAAAGTGTTCGCCGGGCGGTGCCGGTGCGGATGAATCTTGGTTCGTTCGCGCCGGGCAGATCATTTGCCGCGATACTTGTCCGGGTTGCGGATGCGGTCGAGGCGTTCGGCCTCGTTGGTGTTCAGGACGGCCTGCCGCTGGCGTTCCTTGGTCGTCAAAATCAAGGTCTGGGGCAGTTGGCGGATCCGGTTCAGCCATTGGCTGAAGGCCGAGTTAATGGGTTTTAACATATCAACGGGCTTTCACGGCGCCGGTCACCGACGCTTTCAGCTTCCGGTAAATCGTTTTGACAAAGGCGTCGGCGCGGAAACCGGCCGGGCCTTCCCACGGTTCAAATCCCTGGCGTCCGTCCGCCACAAAGTCGCCCCGGCGCACCCGTTCGTGCCATTCCAAAGGGCGCAGGTCTTCGGAAACGACGGCGGCGGGCGGTAAAGCGGTTTTGTTCATCAGGCGCTCCTGGGTTTGACGAGCAGCAGGGCGATGCCGCCCACCAGCATGAGCGCGCCGGCAACGGGCGGGATGAAATGGTTGTCCGTGGTGGCGATGTGCATGCCCAGGAAATTGATCGGCTGGCCCGGCGTGGTGAAGCTCAGGCCGGAGTAGGCCAGCACCACGATGCCCAGCGTAATGAGCAGGACGGAGAAAATGGTCTTGGTGTTCATGATGAATTTGGAGTTAAAGAATGATGGTTGGCGGCAAGGTTTCAAACCGGGCTCCGTCCGGTGATGACGCGGACCAGCACCATCACAATGGCGATGACGAGGAGGATGTGAATGAACCCGCCCATCGTGGTGCCGGTCACGAGACCGAGCAGCCACAGGACGAGGAGGATGACCGCAAGCGTGTATAACATAATTTTTCTTTCGGTTAGGATTGCCGGCGGACATTGATGTGTGTCCGCCGGCAACATGGTTGATTTTTTACTTGGCGCCCACCGCGCACGCCGCTTCCGCAACCGCAGCGCCGGGCTGATGTTCCTGCATGGCCTCTGGATTGGTGCGGCTGATGACTTCGCGGGCATGGACCGTTTCCACATCGGAACCGTGCGCGATGAGGACATACTTGCCGCTCTTCACCGCCGTCTCATATTGCAAAATGCTGTTCTTGGGAATGCCCATGCTGTAAAGCCCGGCTCCCAAAGCACTCAAACCGCCCACCACCACCGCGCCTTCCAAGGCGCCGACGATATAACTGACAATGGGGCCGGCGAACAGCAGCGGGCCGACGCCGGGGACGAAAAAGAAGGCGGAACCGAACAACAGGCCCCAGAAACCGCCCCAGAACGCGCCCAGCTTGCCCCAGTATTTCATGCGGTCTTCGGTGTTGTAGTAGCCGACCACGTTTTCATCGGTGTGATAGTCACGGCCGATGATGGAGAGTTTCTTCATGTCAAAGCCGGCCTGCTGGAGTTCCTTGACGGCGGTTTCGGCCTCGATGTGGGACTTGAAAATCGCCACGACGGAATTGCACTTGGTCATAATATTCTTATTGGCTGGTTGGTTTGCCGGCGGACATTGGTATGCCCGCCGGCAAGCGATGGTTTACTGGGCGGCGGCCACCGGCACGGCGATGGTCATGTTGTTGATCACGCTGGTCACACCGTTGATGTCGGTGGCGAGCTTGGTGACGAGGCTCTTTTCCGCGTCGTTCTTGGCGATGCCGCCGAGGGTCACAACGCCGTCCGTCGTGGAAACCGAGGTGTGCAGCGCGCTGGTGGACGAATGCGATGCCAGGGACGACTTGACTTCCGCCGTGATGGAGGCGTCATCAATCTTGTCGCCGACGGTTGCGGCCGGTGCGGCCGGAGTCTTGGCGATGGTCATGTCGTTCACGACGGCTTTGACATTGTCAATGTCCTTGGCGTATTCGGTGGTCAGTTCCTTTTGCGCGAGGCTGCTGGCTTCACCGGTCAGGATGACGACACCGTCTTTCACGTTCACGTCCGTGCCGAGGCCGCTGACATTGCGATGGAACAGCAGCGCGGTTTTCACCTTCATGCTGATCCAGGTGTCGGAATGTTCAGCGGGCTGCTGGCCGGCCACGGTCAACTGGTCGTTGACACTGATGACGCCAGGCAGGCTGGACACGGTGTTTTCGGCGAGCGATTTGTGCGAATCCTCGGCGACGGAGCCGGTCAGCGTGACGACGCCCTTCTCGGATTCAACCTTGATGGAATCGTCCTTGAGGTAGGTCTTGAACACATAGGACTTCGCCGCCGAAGACTCAATGCGGCTGTCTGTGTCCGCCGCGCGGAGCGGTGAACTGGTGAGGAACAGGGTGCCCGCAATGGCTGCGAGCGTCAGGGGATGGATGGTTTTCATTTTGTTTTATTTTTTGTTTGTTTGTTTGTTTGTTAAATATTTAACACTGGATACAGACTGACGCATGCGCCGGTTCTTTGCCATGGGGTGTAACCCTACCGCGCGTTTTGATGAACGGGGCGGATCCTGCGAACGGATGACGGCGTTGACGGCGGATAGTTGGGCCGGCACCAACTGCGGAAAGAAAAAGCGCCGGCGGGTTGCCGCCGGCGCAGTCACGAAACACTTTCCATTTTACGGGGCGGGCACGGTGACGGTGCTGGACTGGACGGTCACGGCGCCCGAGGCGTTGCCGCCCGCGCCGGCAAACAGCCGGCCATCCACCGTGGCACCGCTGTTCACCGTGATGGTGACAAAGGCCAGGATGTTGCCCTTGAAAATGGAGGTCGTTCCCAAGGTCGCGGAACTGCCCACCTGCCAGTAGATGTTTTTCGCCTGGGCGCCGCCGGCCAGGACGATGCTCGTGCCGGAATCGGTGACGAGGGTGGAGGCCATCTTAAAGACGAACACGGCATTTGCATCGCCCTGGGCGTCGAGCGTCAGGATGGCATTGGCGCCGGTCCCGGAGATGCCAGTGGAGCTGCCGTTCACATAGAGCCCAGGGGCGAGCGTCAGCCCGCCCAGGTCGCCCGGCAGCGAGATCGCGTTGACGGACCGGCTCACGGCCTCGTTGTAGGCGGACAGCAAACTGGCCTGCGCGGCCGTCACCGCCTGATCATTCACATGGATGGTGCCGTTGATTTCTGACGGAGGGATGCCCTGGGAAGAGCCGGGACTCAGGCCGATGTCGCCATTGATCTGGTCGGCAGCGCCGCTGATCGCCGCGGTCGCCAGAATGGCGAAAGTGGAGGCCGCGCCCAGCGGGATGGCCAGGAGATTCGCGTCCGCCTGCGCTCCCGTAGTAAACGTCCAGACCACATTGGTCGCCAGCGGATTACCGGCCAGGTCCGTGGCATTGGTGGTGACGGTATTGGTATAGGTGGTGTCGGGGGCAAGATTGATGGCGGGGGTGAAGGTCGCAACCTGGCTGGCCGCGTCATAGGTGACAGTTCCGGCCACGTTGGTCGCGCCCGGCCCGGTCACGGTGAAGCTGTTGGTGCTGATGGTGGCCGGATCCATGGGCTTGCTGAAGGTGGCGTTGAGGGACTGGTTGACGGCCACATTCGTGGCCAGATCCGTCGGATTGCCGTCCACGACGATGGGCGGGTTGGTGTCAGCGCCCGCGCCGGTGGTGAAGATCCAGACAAAATTGGTGGCCAGGGCATTGCCGGCCAGATCCGTCGCGCCGGTGGTGATGGTGGCCGTATAGAGGGTATTGGTTGTGAGGCTCGCGGCCGGCGCAAACATCGCCACGCCGCTAGCATAACTGACGGTGCCGGTCACGGACGTGCCGCCCTGCTGCAATTCAAAGGTGGTGTTGGTCAGCGTGGCCGGGTTCATCGCCTTGCTGAAGCCGGCAGCCAGCCGGCTGTTGATGGCCACGCCCGTGGCCGTATTGGTCGGGATGGTGAAACTGACGGCGGGCAGCATGTCGTCGGTCGAGGTGCTCGTGGTGAGGCTCCAGACGAAGTTGGTGGCGAGCGCAAGGCCGGACAGGTCTTGCGCGCCCGTGGTGATGGTGGCCGTGTAGAGCGTGTTGGTCAGCAGGCCCGTGGCCGGCGCAAACGTCGCCGTGCCGTTCACATAAATTACCGTGCCGCCCACCGGCGTGCCGGCCTGCTGCAGGGTGAAGGTGTTGATGGAGAGAGTGGCCGGATTCATGGGTTCACTGAAAGTGGCCGTCAGCTGGCTGTTGATCGGCGCATTTGTCGCCAGATTCAACGGACTGGCAACGATGACCACGGGCACAGTGGTGTCGCAGGGGATGCCCAGCCCATCGGTGGTCAGCACGACGTTGATTCCGGTGCTGTCAGTCAGGGCGATCATGTGGATGTCGAGCACATCCGGCGCCCAGTTGGGGAGTTTTTTTAAATCCAACCGGCCGGCCTTGTCAGAAACGTTCGCTTGGACGGTTTCGTCATTGAGCGTCAGGTTGTAAACCGTGCGCGGGGTCAGGCCGGATGCCTGCAACGTGAACTCGGTGGAACGATCGCCGGCATGGATGAGCAGATTTCCCTTGGCGCCGGGAAGGAACCCGGGGTTGGTCAGTGGCTGGTTGACCAGATAATTTCCCCGGTTCGGGTTGGTCAAAATCCCGCGCAACACGGTCGTCAAGCTGCCGTTGATGATGTTCAGTTCACGGACACCACAGAGGGGATCCAGCAACGCCGGGAGCGGCTCCGTGTGCAAACTAGATTTCCCCTGGCTCTTATCCTCGTAGGTGACACTGAAGGCACCTTTGCGATCCGTGGTGAAACTGGCCACATTCGTCGCGCTGGTGGCATCCCCGACCACGGCAACCAGCCCATACACCGTGTTGGGATCCAAGTTGACCGCCTCGATTTGAAGTTCCTGCAGGCCGGCACTCCCCTCGCGCGTCATCGTCACATTGATTTTGCCCCGGACATTGGCATCCACACCCGTCGCCGTCAAATCCGTCTGGGTGATCAGGTGCATGACCCCGGTTTGGCTTGAGCCGGCCAGAGCGGCGTGGGGTGACAACATCATGGTCACCGCCAGACCGAGGGTCAGTCTCCAGAAATTCAAGGTTTTGTTCCCGCCAAACGTTGGAGAGCCTGCGATGGTTGTGTAATTGTTTTTAATCATGGCAGTCACAATGACGGATGCCGCAGGCTTCTGCCATGGGGTGTAACCCTACTTTCCCTGCGCAGCCGCCCGCCCGACGCCGTGCGCGAATGCATCGCGGCGAAGGAAAAGAGCTTCGCCTACCTCGTAGAGCCGCAGGACATCCGGGACAAACGGCATGACAACCTGTTTCTCGACATCTTCGGGTTCAAGCGGCAGACGCATGAATCAGGCTGGCGGTTCAAGGGGCTGATCCTCATCAATGAAGACCTCGTGGTTTACAAGCTTTCTTCCGGCGAACCGCGCGTCGCGCGCGAGGAAAATAAGACCAAGCCGCTCGGGCCGTTGCAGGAGCTCGACAGTGTGATCGCGCACCCCGCCATCAACGCGAATTATTAGGCGGCTCAGGCGCGGCGCAGATTTTTCAATTCGCCCAGAGCGTTCCGGTTGCGCTGACGGGCATGAACTGGTTGTTGCCGATGTATTGCAGCTCGACCGCCGCGCCCTGGCTGCCGCCGATGGTGCTGTTGGTGCTGACGGTGTTGGGCAACGCGCTGATGCTGGAATAAAAAACACCGCCATTGATGCTCCCGTTTTTGCTGACGGTTGCGGCAAATTTGCCTCCATCCGCCGACATCCATGCGCCGGACCAGAACTGGTTGGTGGTCGTCATGGCCGTCCACGAAGCCCCCAAATTCGCGGAGGCGTAGAGCAGGCCGTTGCTGACACCCGCCACAAGCCGGGTGCAATCGCTGGAAACGGCCAGGCAACCCACGTTGCCGGATGCCGGATTGGTGATGCCGAACCAAGTTGAACCGGCATTGGTGGAAACAAAAATGCCGCCGCTGATGCCACCAAGATAGGTTCCATTGCCGGAACAAACAATATTGCCGGTGAAGATTTTGCTTCCGTCGGCCGTGCAGGCAACGGTGCTCCCGCTGCTGGAGGTGGCTGACCACGTCAAACCGCCGTTGGTGGACTGCTGTATGGTGCCGGCACTGCTCGGTGCCACATAAACTATTTTCCCATTCGCCGAACAGGCGACGGAAAACCAACTGCCGGCGAGGGTGCTGATTCGGTTCCAGGTCTGGCCGGAATCGGAGGAGGCATAAACACCGGTAAAGTTGCCTACGGCAAACATCTGAGCGCCGTCCGCCGAGGCGGCAACGCCATGACAGTCACTGCCGGTCGGCAACGTGTCGGATGGCAGTGCAGAGACGTAGCCGTTGCGGTAGCTGGCGAAGTTGCCGAGGACGACCTGGCCGGAATTTTCCGCGACGAACCAGCCGCCCGCGCCCGCGCCGGAAACCCGCACGATGTCGCCATTGGTCAGCCCGGAGGCCGGCGGCAGGGTCACGGTTGTGAGTCCGGCGCTGGTCAGCATATAACCGTGATCACTGGCGGCCTGCACCGACTGGTTGGAGACGACAATCCAACCGACTAAGCCATTACCAAAAAAACTGCCTGTAAAATTATTCGCGCGGTTGGTAAAATTATTCGCACCGTTGAATTGGTTGTTACCGGTGAAGGTCTGGTTGGCGTTCAGCAACGCGACATTGCCGGATAGCCTCGCGTCCGCCACCGTGCCCGCGGTCACCTGCGAGCCGTTCAGGTTCGTCAGCAGCGCGCCATTGCCGGCAAACGTGCCGGTGAACGCGCCCGAAAAACTGCTGGCGCTGTTTGTGAAATTCACCTGGCCGGAATAAGTGCCGGCGATTTGCGCCGACGGCAGCGTGCCGGCCAGTTGCGTCGCGGCCAGCGTGCCGAGCAGGTTGCTCGCGCCGGTGGCAAAAATCGCATACGGCACCGGCAGCACCGGCTGGCGCGGCGCAAGCTCCGTGAAATTGGTCGCGCCAGTAGCGCGCACCGCGATGTCGAGCCAGCAGTTGTTGCCCGTGAAAATGCCCGGGCCAAAATCGAGCGTGACGGCGAACAGCCCGTTGCTCACGGCCACGGCGGAATTGGTCAGGGACGCGCTGACCGGGCTGCCGTTGGTCACGGCGTTATAGACCGTGAACTGGAAATCATAGGCCGCATTGGCCGGCGCGCCGGTGTCGTTCAGGCGCCCCTGATAATTGAAGGCCGTTCCCTGCGCGCCCGCATGGAGCGCGACACTGATAAGCAGCAACAGGACAAATTGGATTCGACAGTTCACGGCAGCATGGTGGCGGGCGGCGCGGCGATTTTCAATGCGGAATGCGGCTCACCTCGCGGACAGCACCGCGAGGATTTCCGGCGGCGGCCGGAGCTGGTCTAAAATGTTGGTCTCCGGCGCGCCCGCATCAATCCACCATTTCAGCAGCGCGATTTCCGGCACGGTCAACTGCGGCTTGCCCGCCGGCGGCATGTGGTCATCGTCACCCGCCGGCAGCAGCGCGCGCTCCAGCAGCGGACTTTGCGCGGAGTCGCCCGGCTTGATGGCCACATCATCCTTGCCGCCACGCAGCAGCGCCGCAAAAGAATCAAGCCGCAGATCGCCCTTGGATTTTTGCGCCCCGTGGCAGTTCACGCACCTGTTTTGAAAAATCGGTTCGATGACGCCGGCGAACACGGGAAGCTGGCGCAGTTCACCAACCGAAAGTTGCGGCGCAGGTTTTTTCGCGGGAGCGATGCCCAATAATTTTTTCAGCGGTTCCGGCGCATATTGGGTGAGAAAATCGCTGCCATGCGTGAGCGAACCGCCCAGATGCCCCGCCACCATCAGCAGGGTGACGGCGACCAACAGGCTGGCGCGATACGCGATGATCTTTCCGCGCCAAAATAAAATGGCCGCCACCACCGTCATCACCGCCGTGCCGGTGCCAAGCCATTTGTGCCACGCGAGCAGGTTTTCATCGTAGCCGCCCGCGAGCGACAGCAGCCAGCCGCACACCGCCGTCACCACCGCGAGCGGCGCGGCGAGCGCGAGGATGAAGCCGGCGCTGGCGGCGGCATTTTTGAAGCGCGGGAGCAACGCGGCGATTTCCAGCGCCGCCAACGCCGCCAGCATCCCGATGGGCAGATGCACCAGCAGCGGATGGAAGTGGCCGAAGAAAAGCAGGATGTCCGGTGGCTGGTGCAAGCGAATTTGTTTTAACCGCCGTCTCTAAAAAATGGCGCCCCGATGCTGGCTTGAACCGCAAACCAATTGATCAAGGATGGGGCAGCCATGTTTCATCAAGTCTCAACTTGTTTCAAGATGCTATTGTGAGGTCCTTGTGAATCAAGCGTATTCTCAATTTGCAACAAATGCCAGGCTGATGGCGGCGATTGGTGATCGGCGCATGGTGGCTTCGTAAATCCTTGCCAGTATCGGAATAAACATCCCATCTGGGATTCACAACCTCACGGCCGCGCAGTCAGGGCAAACGGACGGGCAAACCATCTTCACGGCGGACGCCTTCAGCCGCACAGCCACGTCCTTCAGCCTCACGGCCGGCTCATTTACCGGTGCGGCTGGACGTTCCAACCTTACGGCAGATTGTTCCAACCGTATGGCAGAACCATTCTCTCGCGCCAGAGAATCATTCTCTCGCACGGTTTTTAGCCACAAACACGCCAAAACCGGCGAAAACCGCCCCTTTGCCCCCTCCAGCCATGATGCGATTTTTTGGACTCATTCCATTCTGGGACTCGATTAGAAAGCCGTGTCCGGGTATTATTTCGCCCCGACGGCCATGCCTTCTGAAAAAAATCAACCGCCCGCACCAGCCGCCACCGGCTCACCAGAGTTCGCGGGCCTGCCCCGGCGCGTGGGCGCTGCGACCTGGCGCGACACCTTTGCCGCCTTGAAGCATCGGAATTTCAGGCTGTTTTTCGTCGGCCAGCTCGTCTCGCTCATCGGGACATGGATGCAGACCACCGCCCAAGGCTGGTTGGTCTATCAGTTGACCGGCTCGAAGGTGTTGCTCGGCACCGTGGCCGCCGTCGGGACGCTGCCCATGCTGCTGCTCTCGCTCTGGGGCGGCTCCTTGGCCGACCGGCACCCGAAGCGCACCATAGTTTTCTATACCCAGACCACAATGATGCTGACGGCCTTCGTGTTTGCCGCGCTCGTGGGGAGCGGCCACATCCAAACCTGGCACATCCTTGTCCTGGCGGCGCTGGGCGGCGTGGCCATGGCCTTCGACATGCCCGCACGGCAGGCGTTCATGGTCGAAATGACCAGCACCGAACATCTGATGAACGCGGTGTCGCTGAATAGTTCCATCGTCAACGGCGCACGGGTTGTCGGCCCGGCCGTGGCGGGCTGGCTGATGGCGGGCGCTGGCATCACCTGGTGCTTCATCCTGAACGGCGTCAGTTTTATTGCGGTGATTGTTGGTTTGTTGATGATGCGCCTGCCCAAGTTTGTTCCCCCGGCCAGGACGCATTCGGCGGGGCGGCATATCCTTGAAGGCTTCAAATATGTTGGTGGTCATCGGCGCGTGCGGATTCTGCTGCTGCTCTTTGGCGTGGTGGGCGTCTTTGGCTGGTCGTATGCGGTGCTGCTGCCCGCCTACGCGACGGACATTCTCCATGTCGGCGAGAGCGGCTATGGCGGCCTGCTCAGCGCGAACGGCTTTGGCGCGCTTTTGGGGGCGTTGACCGTGGCCACCTGGGGGAGCCGCGTCCGGCCACGGCTGTTGATACTGGGCGGGCTGTGGTTGTTTTCAGTGATGTTGCTGCTGCTCGCGGTCGTCCGCTGGTATCCGCTGGTGCTCCTGTGCCTGGCGATCGGCGGCTGGGGAATGCTGCTCTATTTCTCCACCACCAACACGCTCATTCAAAGCAGCGTGTCGAATGCCATGCGCGGACGCGTCATGGGCATCTGGGCGCTGGTCTTCGGCGGCATGATGCCGCTGGGCGGCCTCGAATCCGGCTTCCTGTCCCACGCCGTGGGCGTGCCGTGGACAATTGCGGTGGGCGCCTTGATTTGTGCCGGAGCCGGTCTGGTGACTTGGTGGGTGGTGCGCCGCAATCCGCCCGTCCACGTTGGGCCAGCATAAAAGTGGATACGTCCAGCCGCAATGTGGATACATCTATTTGAATATAGTTGGATCCACCTGCAACCCTGCAAAAGCGTCAAAGCCAGCCGACTTCTCTCGACCGATCAATCGGATTAATTTTCGGCGCGGCTGCGGTGCGCACTTTGGCCGAAGGTCACGACGGTGTGATAACCACACACACCCTGGACATTTCGTTTGGCGATTGATGGGCATAGGCCCGAATTCGTCCCGGCTCTATTCTCACGGCAGTGGCGGGCCGAGCTTGACGCGGTAGAAACGCTGCGGCGAATTCGTCATGGTGTCCGTCCAAGTGAACGGCAACGCGGGCGAATTGGTGATGAAGACGTTGTTCCATTGCGTGAGGTTGGTCGAGGTCTCAATCGCGTAATCCGGTCCGCTCTGGCCGCTGATGTTGAAGCTGATTTGTCCGCCGGCCAATGAAATGCTGCCAAGGCCCGGCTGCGTGATCGGGTTCACCGTCACGGTAAAGCTTTGCGTGGCGCTCAAGCTGGGCGTGCCGTTGTCGGAAACTTTCAGGGTGAAACCGTTCGTCCAATTCGCCTGTGTCACGAGCGGACGGAATGAAAACGCGCCGCTGTTGGTATTCAGCGTGGCGTTGGTCGCACCGGCCAGCAGCGCGAAGGTCAACGTCTGCGACGGTGAATCCGTGTCCGTGGCGCTGGCGGTGAAGGCGACGGTCTGGCCGACGTTCACCGTTTGATTGCTGATGACCGCGAGCACCGGCGGCGTGTTGGATGATGCTACCATCCAAAGCACCAGGGCGTTCGCG
>Ga0181517_10003990_pt1 | contig 13689 bp, 8 predicted proteins | sample PEATcosm2014_Bin_31_FD_119748 | JGI IMG/M metagenome (GOLD analysis project Ga0181517, IMG submission 119748) | Peatland microbial communities from MTU Mesocosm Facility, Houghton, MI, USA - PEATcosm2014_Bin01_30_metaG | ecosystem: Environmental > Terrestrial > Soil > Wetlands > Peat | place... | reverse complement strand
TGCGGCGGAGACTTGAGGTTCGCCGCAACCTCGCTGGTCGACGGAACCGTCACCTGCTGCCACGGGCGTGGAGCCTGTGCCTGTGCCTGCGCCTGTGCAACCGTTGCCATGCAGGGAGGGAACAAAATTGATAGGAGGAACAGCGGGGCGAGGAAATACCTTAGGGCAGCCTTCATGGCGTCGACTCCGAATCTCGGAAATTCGTTCGCAACGGAGTATACTCACCCGGCTTGGCAAGTAGCAATTAGCCGCCTCCGGCCTGAACAGGAACACCCTATTGCGCCTTCACATCGAGTTCTTTGCCACAGGACCATGGCCGCATTGCTCGCGATCCGGGCGCGATCAGGAGTGGGAGACGCCGTATGCGTCCAAAACGTCCGCGAGCGTCACGATGCCCATCAGTTGGTGTACATCGGCGCGGCTAACTACCGGCAGCACATCGATCTGGTTGCTGCCCATCCGCTCCAGCGCCAGATCCAGCCCCTGATCGGCGTGCATGTGGGGAAAGACTGGCCCGGCCATCAAATCGTCCAGAATCCTGCCCGAGTCTTCGTCCACTTCGATCTCCATTTGAGACTGAGTGATGACGCCAATCACGCCGCGCTGGTCCGTCACCAGGGCCGTTCGAAGGCCGCTGGCCCGAATGCGTCCCAACGCCTCGCGCACCGTCGTCCCGGACTCCAGCAGAAACGCAGGTACCTTCATGATCTCCGTAACCGTGCGCTGATCCAGCCGTTGCCGCGTCCTGGCGCTGGGCAGATGGATGCCGTCCTGCACCGCCAGAGCCTCGTAGATCGGCTCATGCTGTAGCAGGGAGGCGACGAACAGGCTGACCAGATTGGCGATCATCAGGGGGACGATGACGGCGTAATCCTGGGTCATCTCAAAGATAATTAGCACCGATGTCATGGGCGTGCGCACCACGCCGGCAAAGACCGCTCCCATGCCCACCAGCGCGTACGCTCCCGGCGTGGCCGTCGCCAGCGGAAAGAGATGATGCGCGGCGGTACCCACTACACCTCCCACCATGGCACCGAGGAAAAGCGATGGGCCAAAGATGCCGCCCGCATTGCCCGACGCATAACTGGTAGTGACGGCGATCAGCTTCAGCAGCAGGAGTAGAAGCATCAGGTGGAATGCCATGCGTCCGTTCAGAGCGTCGCCGACAAAGCCGTAGCCCACTCCCAGTACCTGGGGCACAAACCAGCCCATCGCTCCCACCAGCAATCCGCCCGCCACCGGCTGGAACCAGACCGTCTTGCGCGGCAGGCGCAGAAACCACACACGCATCCCCAGCAGCAGCCTGGCAAAGGCCGCCGAAACCACTCCGCCGGCCACGCCAAGCACCGCATAGACGGCGAACTCAGCCGAACTAACCAGGTGATATTGGGGTACCGTGAAGAGCGGATAATCGCCGAGGGAGATGCGCAACACCATCCACGCGGTTGCGGAGGCCAGCACCACGCCGCCCATCATGGGTGCGTTGAGGTCGCCCATGATCTCTTCTAGGGCAAAAACCACCGCGGCTAGAGGGGTGTTGAACGCGGCCGCAATGGCCGCAGCCGCACCCACCGGAATCAGGTTCTTCACCCGCTCGGGGCTGAGCCCCAGCGCGCGTCCCAGCACCGAACCGATGCCCGCGCCCACCTGCACCGAAGGACCTTCGCGTCCCAGGGGGATTCCGCTGGCCAGCGTCGCCGAGGTACAGAAGAACTTTCCCAGCACGGTGCGCAGCGTGATGCGCCCGTCGCGCGCGAACAGCGCGGCCTTGGTCTGCGGTACGCCGCTGCCGCGCGCATTGGGGAAGAAGCGATACAGTAGATATCCGATGCCGAGCGATCCCGCAACCGGGAACGAGAGACGCCGCCAGGGCGCACCCTCCACCGGGTACAGCCGCATCCCCATGCGTTCCGTCAGCACAATGAAGGCGACCACGGCAAGGCCGGTCAACGCGCCAATCACCAGCGATAGCGCCATAAAAACCTGGCTTTCGCTATGCCGCAGCGGGGCCATGCGTTCCGCAAACGGAACCTGCCACCAGCTTCTGCGCGCCGCAGGCATGGGTTCTGTCATCTCGTGGAACGCTCCTCCAATTCAGATTATTCCACGTCAATTGCTCTAAGAAATCTATGCACAAGTCCACGTCTTGAAAGGGTGGAACTTTTAGTCCCGCCGCAAACCGCTTGCTTTGAACGTGGCTTTAGCCACCGAGGGAATCTTGAGAATTTGTTCAGACCTTCCCTAAACCGGAATCGCCTTTTCGGCGCCGATACATTCAACCCACACCGCTCATGAATATTTTGCGAGAGCGCAATAAATCATTGGAGTTAAACCGCAACCAACAGGTTCTCCGCGAATCCCCATTCCTCGTCCACCCATTGCATAACACACTCGAACCCTGTGCGGCTGGCCATCTTTACAGCTTCGTATCTTCCGTACTTATAGCAGCTCTCGGTCCAGATGGTCTCATCGCTGCGAAACGTGAAACTCGACTCTTCGAGGTTGACTGTCTGGGCCTCTACGGAACGAAGATGCATTTCGATTCTGCGCTCGTGAGTGTTGTAAAGCGCAACATGCTCGAAGCGGGAGAGATCGAAATCTCCTCCCAGCTCACGGTTGATGCGTGCCAGCAGATTGCGATTGAACGCCTCGGTCACGCCTAGCGAGTCAGCGTAGGCAGGGACCAGTTGCGCCAGCGGTTTTTCAATGTCCGTGCCCAGCAGCAATGTGTCGCCCGGCTCAATCGTCTGGCGAATCCTGCGTAGGAAATCCTCGGCGGGCGCGCGATCGAAGTTACCGATAGAGCTGCCCAGAAAGAGCACCATTACCGAGGCCCCATATTTGCGGCGGGCCACGGCTCGGCTAAGACCATCCAGATACTCCGCTTCGAACCCGAGTATGCTGACATGGGCCAAATCGTCAAGCTCGCGCTCGCAGCTTACCAGCGCCGCGGAAGAGATTTCGATGGGGCAGTACGTCATCGACTGATGGTGGGCAAGGGATTCCAGTATCTGGCGCGTCTTGCGCCCACTGCCGCTGCCCAGCTCCACGACCATGCCATGCGCTGTGAGCCACTCGGCGATATCGCGCGAATGCTTCCTTAGAATCCGCTCCTCCGCCCTCGTCAGTCCGTACTCGGGAAGCCGCGTAATGGCCTCAAACAAGGCGGAGCCGATGTCGTCGTAAAGATACTTCGACGGTAAAGTTTTTTGTCCAGCGCGACCCAGTCCATCGCGTACGTCTTCGCCGAAAGTGTTGACACTCTGGATTGCGCAATCGCGGATCAGCATCGTGGTTCCCTTCAGTTCTGCACGCAGCGAAACGAGGCGTAGATATAGGGATAATGCGGCTGGAACCAGTTGCGAAACGAACGCCGCGCCATACATGCCGCTGTTCTGGACGAGGCGCCCTTGACTACGAAATGCTTTCCATCGAAGAAGTCTGCCGAGTAGCCGGAGTAAAACGGAAACGGCTCAAATCCGGGGAGAGGCGCAAAAGGAGTGGAGGTCCACTCCCATCCATTGCCCACCGCGTCCTCCAATCCAAAGGCGCTGCGTCCACCTGGAGTGCTGCCCACCGCGACCGGGTCCCAATATTGAAAGTCGAAGTTGCCGCGAGTCGCGTCGGGCAACTCATCGCCCCAGGGATACGCCTGCTCCGTACCCTCCTGCGTGCCGTAAGCCGCACGATGGAACTGCGCCTCAGTGGGAAGCGACCCACCCACGAATCGCGCGTAGGCCGATGCCTCCGCATGGCTGACGTAGACAGGCCAGTCCAGCGGCAACGGGATCTCTTCAAACATCGCGCGATAGAACCACTGGTCCTGACGCGCGAGCCAGAGATGCGGATGACTGACGTTGTGAGCTTTGATCCAGGCCCAGTCGACATCGCTCCAGAAGCTTTGATCGTCGTAACCGCCTCCGCGCACGAATCGTAGAAACTCTGCGTTGGTGACCTTATGCGAGCCAATCGCGAACGCAGGCACTGGCACGTAATATTCCTCAAACTCGTTGTCCCAGCCGAATGCCTCCCCATCGCGAGGAATACCCAGCGTCGCGGTCCCTTCCGGGACGTCGATCATCCAGGAAATGGCTCGCGACCCGGTCCGATGCGAATTTACCGATACATAATCGTGCGGCACCATCTTCCGCTCCGGACTCAACTGGTGCAGCATGTAGGTCAGCGTCTCTGCATGCATCAATCTGTGTTCGATGGCCACGTTCAGGATGACATCCCGAGGGAACTGCCAATCGCTCTCCGCCACCCGCGAGCGGCCGTTAAGAAGATCGTCCAACACCTTGCGCACTCGATGGGCGTAGCTCTCGATCGGGGCCAGGGGAGGCCAATCCGACGGCTGGTCCTGTGGCAATCCGTCACCCAGCGGGTCGATGCCGAAGGCAAAGAGGCGGTCGAACTCCGTGTCCGCGGGGCCCAGGCCTAGCGCATGACCGGCAATAAGGTTCCAGTCGAACGCGTCCAGGTGACCGATGTAAAAGACAATGCGATGGCGTTCGCCAATGGGCCGGTCGTACAGCGCGTCGGTGCGCACCCGGCGAAACAAATCATCGGTCGCCGATCGCGCCTGGGCCAGTCGCGCCAGAAGCTGTGCCTGATTGTCGAGCTGCGTTGCCGATGCACTCATCGCAGGCTTTCTTTCTTTCGACTCGTTGCTGTAGCTCGCGGAAACGGCTCCAGCATCACCTCTTCGATGTAACACCATCCCCAGTCTTCGCCCGGCTCAATGGAACGCATAATGGGGTGTTTCGTCTTGTGGAAGTGCTTGGTGGCGTGACGATTTTTGGAGGAGTCGCAGCAACCGACGTGTCCGCAAATCTCGCACAGGCGCAGATGGACCCACGTATCGCCCATCTTCAGGCACTCCTCGCATCCATCGCTGTTAGGCGACGGGTTTTTTATCTCGTCCAGGTGCGAACAGTTTCCCTGCATCGTCTCCCTCCTCCGTCATGCTAGTGGCTGTGCCTTTCGGCTGTGTTACAGGCAAGTAAACCTGGAAGCGCGTATCGCCTGGGTGCGACGTGACGCGGATCTCGCCATGATGGTTGCGTAGGATGCGGCAGACCGTATCCAGTCCCAGGCCAGTTCCCTCGCCAACTTCTTTAGTGGTATAGAAGGGCTCGAAGATGTGGGGCAGCGCCTCCGGCGGAATGCCGGGTCCGTTGTCGCCAATCTCCACCAGAACGCGGTCGAGCTCGCGCGCCGTCCGCACCCGCAACTCACCCTTCCCATGCATGGCCTCAATCGCGTTGGACATCAGGTTGGTCCATATCTGGTTGAGCTCGCCGCCATAGGCGCAGATGTGCGGCAGGCCCGCCTCGTACTGACGAACCACCTTGATTCCGCCTTTGAGCTTGTGCTGCAGAATCGTGAGCGTGTTCTCAATCCCCTGATGTAGGTCGATCTCCTTCATCGCAGCCTGGTCCATATACGAGTATTCTTTGATCGCCTGGACCAGGTCTGATATGCGTTTGGTGCTTATTTCAATCTCGCTGATCAACTTGGCGATCGTCAGCAGCGACGCGATGCGGGTAAGGGCATCGCCCAACACCTCATCGCTAATCTGGCTGACTAGCTCTTCCAGCTTGGGGATCTCCACGCCGGCATCGGCGATGGTCGGCGCTATCTTCCATGCATCCGGAACATGGCGCGCTTCCAGCCAGTTGGTGATGCGTTCTTCACGGTCGCTCTGCGCCAGCGGGTCTGCGGAGATTGTGGGGGCCTGGCCGGCCTTGCGCTCGAAGTGCAGGATGGTTTCTCGTTGCTCTGTTGTGAGCACATGGCGTGAGAGCCGGATACTGGCATCGCGCACCGTCTCCAGCGTCTCGCGCAGGCTTGCCGTTGCCCGTTGGGCGGCTGCGGCGGGATTGTTCAGTTCATGCGCCAACCCTGCGGAGAGCTTGCCCAACGCCATCATCTTGTCGCGCTGCGTCTCGGTCCGTGTCGTCTCCCGAATGCGGTCGGCCATGATCGAGACCAATCGCTGGCCCAACAGCGGTATGCGCTCCAGCATCTCCGGAAAATCGCTTCTGTGCAGCGCGGCTACGCGCGTGGGAAGTACGGCCCGGGTCGTGCCACCGTAATGCGTTAGCCGAGAGTAAGGCAGCAGGCCGGTAACCTCACCCGCCATCCCTCGTATCACGATCTCCTCCGAGCCGCTTCCCCGCTGAATGCGAATCTCGCCCTCCAGAATCACGATGAGGTTGTCCAGAGGCTCACCCTCCCGGCCCATGATCTCTCCCGGCTGGAAGCGCGTTTCCTCAAAATGTTCCACCAGCCAGTCAAGCTGGTCCTGGGACAGACCCGCAAAGACCTCGATCCTACGCAGATCGTCGATCAAGCTGCTGTCCGCCGTACTGTCATGCTTCTCCGACAAGTCACACCTCGCTGAGATACTGATGGGTGAACTGCACGGCGATGGAGCCTTCGCCCACGCCCGACGCAACCCGCTTTACGGAACCATGACGAACATCGCCGGCAGCGAAGATTCCCGGCACGCTGCTCTCCACCCAGTATGGGTTGCGCTCCAGTTGCCATCCCGCGGGCCGCTTTCCGTCGCGCACTAGGTCTGCACCGGTCAGGATAAATCCGCGCTCATCGCGCTCCACCACGCCGGAGAGCCAGTCTGTGTTTGGCTCCGCGCCGATAAAGATCGAGAGTAGGTTTGTCGGGACCGTTGTTGCTTGGCCGTTGTCCCCGCCACGAATGGAAATGGCTTCCAGGTGCGCGTCTCCGTGAACTTCGACCACCTGCGAACGGGTCTGCACCTGAATGTTCGCTGTCTTGTTGATCTGGTCGATCAAGTACTGCGACATGGTGGAAGAGAGCGATGCGCCGCGCACCAGCATCACCACCTTGCGTGCAAACTTGGAGAAGTACATTGCCGCCTGACCGGCCGAGTTCGCACCCCCCACTATATATACATCCTCCCCCTCGCAGGAGATGGCCTCCGTCATTGCCGCGCCATAGTACACGCCGCATCCCTGCAGTCGCTCCGCCCCGGGGACATCCAGCTTGCGGTAGGCAACGCCGGTCGCGATCAGCAACACTTTACATCCGATGTCCGATCCCGCAACCAGCTTCACCACCCGCGACGGGCCCTCCACGCTGACCCCGGTCACCTGTTGCGGAGACAGAATCTCCACTCCAAAGCGCCGCGCCTGGGCCACGGCGCGCCGTGCCAGGTCGCCGCCGCTCAAGCCGGATGGAAAACCAAGATAATTTTCGATGCGCGAGCTCATCCCCGCCTGGCCGCCGGGTGCTTCCATCTCGATCAGCAGCGTACTCAGCCCCTCCGACGCACCGTATACAGCCGCAGCCAACCCCGCCGGTCCGCCGCCGACGATCACCAGATCGTAGAACGCCACTTCGGGTCGCATGCGCAGCCCAAGCTTCTCCGCCAATTCCCCAAGACTTGGGTCCGCCAACGATGTGCCATCCGGAAACAGCACCTTGGGCAGGCTGGAACTCTCCGCCCCCGCTGCCTCCACCAGGCGGCGCACCTCGGCAACCTGCCCCGTCGTCTCCACATCGATCCACTGATACGGCGCCTGGTTGCGGGCAAGGAAGTCGCGTATCGCGTAGGAGTGAGGAGACCAGCGTGTCCCTAGAACGCGGATCCCCTCGAATGGAGGCCGGAACGAACCCATCCAGTCATCCAGAAGGTCGTCCAGCACAGGGTAGAGCTGTTCTTCCGGAGGGTCCCATGGCTTCAGCAGATAGTGATGGATTCTAGCGTCATTGATCGCGCCGATCGCCGCATCGGTGTCGGCGTACGCGGTCAGCAGGACGCGCTTGGCGTTGGGGAAGAGTTCCATCGCCTGTCCCAGAAACTCCACGCCCGTCATCTGCGGCATCCGCTGGTCGACCAGAAGCAGCGCCACCGAATCTCCCCGCCGCTTGAGTCCGCGCAATGCCTCCAGCGCAGTCGCTCCGGAGTCCGCGCGCAGTACACGGTAATGCTCCGCATACCGGCGGCGCAGGTCGCGCTCCACCGCGCGCAATACCTCCGGATCGTCATCCACAGTCAGCAATACGGGCTTCGCCATTCATCTTCCTTGACAATCCTTAGCACAGTGTCACAAAGGCGCAATGCGAGGATCAGCTTTGCCCAATTCCGTTGGCCCTCAGGCTTCGGCACTCTTTGGATGTACCAAGCCCCCGGCTGGCTTCAGTCATCTTCTACTCAAGCGGCGGATCGATTGGGATGGATGGAAAAGGGTGGACTATACCCGGTCTAGGAGGGCATGAGTTAAAACTCGTAAAGTGGCACAATCGACTGCTCTGGAGAATCGAGAAAGCAGGTCGCATAATATGGTGATCCGTTGTCCAGATCGGCCAGGCAAGTCGTTCAGTTCGTACCGGGAACCTTCCCCGTCCGCGTTCCTCCCAATACCGCTCAGGATGGTCTTGAAAAGAGTGCCCATATCCAACTGGGTCGTAATTTGCATGGGTAGGAGTTTCTTAGTTCTTAAGAGAAGTGCCTAAATCGGGCTTCGATGACCCAGTCGGAGATAAGACCATGGTTCGTACTTGGTTCTCTTGACTGCCTTATTTGCGGCAGAATAGCGATAAGAATCTCGCTGCTCTCGTAGTTATATCGATGTGTTCAATATGACCACTAAATATGGTCAATATTGAACGCTATATATTTTAAATTATTTTTTTCACAACCATCCATAGTTACCTTGCATCGCAACTCATGTGCACCGGTAACTCAAGCGCAACGGCAAGCGCAGCAAAAATGGGTCTGCACGTCCATATTTGTATTCAACCCGCGAACAGGGGTTCCCCGGCAATACAGACTTTGTCCAACTGTGCACCACAGTTGGAGAGGGAACACCTATGTTTATGCATAAGCGCGCAGTTTACGGCACTTGGTTCTTATCGGCACTGACACTCCTGTCCATTTCAATCGCAGGCTGCGGTCGAGAAACCATCAGTGTCCCAGACACCACGCCCCCCCATGTGCTCTCCACGGTTCCCTCTCTAGGCGCGGCAGGCGTGGCCCTGGGTGCGCCTGTCAGCGTGATATTCAGCAAGCCGGTCAACTGCTCCACCCTCACTACATCCACCTTTATGGTTACATCTGGCGGGTCTGCCATCGGCGGAGCAGTCACCTGCTCCGGGTCCACTGCGACCTTTACCCCTAGCAGCGTTCTTGTGCTGCATACGCTCTATACGGGCTTGATTACGACAGGGGTCACAGACCTGGTCGGTAATGTCATGGTGCAAAACTATTCCTGGAACTTTGAAGCAGTGGCAGGCCCTTCCGTGCTTTCCACCACCCCTATTACTTCGACTCCTGGCCCAACCGGCGTGGCATTCAACCAGGTGATCAGCGCTACCTTCCTGCAACTCCCAACGCTAGACCCTGACAGCGCCGGTGCGGCCTTGAACTGCTCCACCCTGACTGCAACAACCTTTACGGTAACAGCCCCAGCCCCTATCGGTACCCTAGGCGGAACCGTCACCTGTTCGGGCGCAACCGCCACGTTCACACCAACTGCGCCTCTGGCAGCAGGCATCACCTACACGGCCGCTCTCTCCCCAGGGGTCCAGGACATAGCTGGCACTGGCTTGGCAACTGGTTATTCGTGGAGTTTCTCCACCGACACGCTCCCCACCGTACTCGCCACCACTCCAGCCAATAGCGCGACAGGTATCCTGCTCAATCAGGCCATCGGAGTGACGTTCAGCAAGGCGATGACTTGTTCCACTCTGTACTCGCCCGCAACCGCGTTTACTGTAACTGGCCCGGGCACCACCACCGTCGCGGGAGCTGTGAGCTGCACAGGTAACGGCGCGATCTTCGTACCATCCAATCTGCTTGCGACCAACACCTTGTACACGGCCACGATTTCGACCGGGGCCTTAGACGCGCAAGGCGAACCGTTGGCAGGCAATTATTCATGGAACTTCAGAACGGTTCCAGCCCCCACCGTACCCGCTGTGATTGCAACAAACCCTGCTGCAGGTGCCACAGGCGTGCCCACCAACCAGGCAATAGCAGCGACCTTCAACGAGGCAATGAATCCGGCCACAATTAATACAATCACCTTCACGCTGAAAGCTACCCTTAGCGGTGCTGCGGTGACCGGAATCGTCTCCTATGATGTCTCCGGCTCGGTCGCAACTTTTACACCGACCGCACCCTCGCCTCTTGCAATAAACACCTCCTACTCAGCCACCATTACAACCGGGGCGCAGGACCTGGCAGGCAATGTCATGACCGGCAACTATGTCTGGACATTTACGACCGGCGCGGCACCAAACACCACAAAACCAACCGTGATCTCCACCATTCCCACCCCCAGCGGGATCACCGGCGTGCCAACCAACCAGACCGTCAGTGCAACCTTCAGCGAGGCCATGAACCCGCTCACCATCAGCGGCACCACGTTCACGCTGACCGCAGCGCCCGGCGCAACGGCCGTCGCAGGCCTGGTTACCTATGCTGGAATTGGAAATACAGCGACCTTTACCCCAACCGCTGCCCTTACAACGGGCATTACATACACGGCCACCATCACGACGGGGGTTCAAGATCTATCGGGCAATGCATTGGCCAGCAACTATAGCTGGACGTTTACTGTGGGCGCGGCAAACACCACGGCTCCGACGATCACCCTCACCTCACCTGTCAATGGGGCCACCAGTGTGGCGATCAACCAGACCGTCAGTGCAACCTTCAGCAAGGCCATGAATCCCCTGTCGATCAATACAACGACCTTCACGCTGACAGGCCCTAGCGGGACCGCGGTCATCGGAACCATAAGCTATAACGCGGCCACCTTCATCGCAACCTTTACTCCTACGTCCAATCTCGTGTCCAACACAATCTATACGGCGGACATCACGACCGGAGTGACGGACTCCACCGGTAATTCGCTGGGATCAGGCGCTGCACCAAACCCGTGGAGTTTTACAACAGTAGGTGTCGTTGGTTCGGTGCCGGTGACTCTGGGAACGGCTGCTCTCTTTGGAGACGTTGGCGGCACGGCGGGAATGACCAATTCGGGGAACCTGACGGTCATCAATGGAAATATCGCTACCACCGGTGTATCCACTCTCGTCGTCGATATGCACGATAACAGCGTAGTAGTAGGGGGAGTGGATGAATGCTCTTATTCAGAGACTCCCATCGATACAGGTGGACTGGTCAACGGAACCATCTACACGGCCCCCGGAACATCGATTCCTACGGTGGCATGCCCCAATGAAGGGACCGCTGTTACGTCGGCGATAGCAGCCAAGGCGGAAGCTGATGCACTGGTCGCTTATAACCAACTGGTTGCCTTCCCCAACGGCCAGGCCGTAGAAACCTGCGCGGGATGTGGAGGCGGCAACGCGGGCGAGCTCGGCAATCGAACCCTGCCCCCCGGCATCTATAAGTCCACGCCAGGCTTCTACAACATATCGCAGGGACCGCTTACTCTCGACGCACAGGGCAACCCCAACGCCTTCTGGGTATTCCAGATGGGAACTTATCTGACGGTAGGCACCCCGACCGCCAATCAAAGTATCGTCCTGGTCAATGGTGCCAAAGCCTCGAACGTCTTCTGGCAGGTTGGTAGCTTCGCGACAATCAATGGGATTCTGGGAGGCGGGACGTTCAACGGAACCGTCATATCTCAGACGGGAGCCTCGGTCTCGACCGCTGGAGTCGCACAAGTAACAACCATCAATGGCAGAGTGATTTCTTTGGTTGGCTCGGTCACCATCGTAAACACCGTCATCAATGTGCAGTAAATACCAGCGGGGGCCGTCCTCGGGGATGGTCTCCGCGCTTGCTTAAGAAACGAATGTGTAAGCTTACGCACGCAAGTAGAGCGGGCCTGAGGGTGAGGGCGGATGATTTTAGCGTGCGGCAATTCAGGAGAATGACGATGAAATTCAGGACGTGGATGATTGCCACAACAGCGGTGGTTGCATTGCTGGCGCCGCCATTCTTATTTGCTGCGGAAGACTCGACCAACTCATCATCCAAAACCACCGCTGTCGACTCCGCCGTCACGCTCGATGCTGTGGGGTACGCCGAAGCGCCTGCTATGCTGTTGGCGGCCCAGTCCGCGGCAACCGCGCCCTCTTCAGGCCACACCTACAGAAGCTATCCCAAGGCTGAGCTTTTTCTTGGCTACTCGTATCTGCGCAGTGTGCCGATGCCGAGTACTGGTAACCGGATAGTGCGGATGAATGGTGGCAGCACATCCATTTCCTTCAATCTGAACCGATACTTTGGGCTGGTTGGCGATTTTGGCGGCTTCGATGACTCGAAACTCCAGATCACCGGTACAGGCGCAAACCAGTCTAGCGTGGCAGACGCAAGCGGGACTGCCTACACATTCATGGCTGGCCCACGCCTTTCCTTACGCCACAGGATCACCCCCTTCGCACAAGTTTTGTTTGGCGGCGTACACGCGAGTCAGGTGACTCTCTCCAATTGCACTGGCGTTCTATGCACACCGCTGCCCTCGGAGAACGCATTTGCCATGACAGCCGGTGGCGGAATCGACCTCAGTATTCAGCGGCATCTCGCCATTCGCATCTTCCAGGCAGAATACCTGATGACCAACTTCGCCGATCTCAGCACAGGCAACAGAGACACGCAAAACGACATGCGCCTTTCGTCTGGACTTGTCTTCGGCTTCGGCGGGAATACGCCTCCGCCAGCGATTGCTTACACCTGCTCGGTCTCTCCATCGGTTGCCTTCCCCGGCGATCCGATCACGATTACGGGCATAGCCATAAACCTGAATCCGAACCCCAAAAAGACGGTCAGCTATACCTGGACGACGGATGGCGGCACGATCTCCGGGACTTCCAATGCCGCCAACCTGGACACCAGCAGTGCGGCACCGGGGACCTACACAGTGAAGGGGCATGTGTCGCAGGGCGTAAAACCGGGCCAGATGGCAGACTGCTCCGCGAGCTTCACGGTGCGGGCATTCGAGCCGCCGACCATTAGCTGCTCGGCTAATCCTACGTCGGTCAATCCAGGCGGCAGCTCTACAATCTCGTCGAACGCAGTCAGCCCGCAGAGCCGTCCTCTGACCTACAGCTACAACGCGACCGCAGGCTCCATCAGCGGCACCACACCTTCGGCAACGCTTTCCACGACGGGAGCAGCTCCAGGGCCGATTGCAGTGACCTGCGGCGTGTCGGACGATAAGGGACATAGCGTCTCCGCGACCACCAGCGTCAATGTGATTGCCCCACCACCGCCGCCACCACCTCCTCCTCCACCCGCGCCGCTGGCGTCCAGTATGTGCTCAGTAAACTTCGAGCGGGATGCAACGCGCCCAACACGCGTGGACAACGAAGCCAAGGCCTGCCTGGACGACATCGCTCTCAATATGCAGCGCTCCACCGATGCCAAGCTGGCTCTGGTGGGTAACGAAGACGCCAAAGAGAAGACGGTCGAAGACAAGGAAGCAGCCATGCAAGCGAAGCGGAAGCATCCTGTGGTGACTCCAAGTGACGCAACGCAACGCGCGGTCAACACCAAGCAATATCTGGTGAACGAGAAGGGCATCGATCCGTCTCGCATTGTGCTCTACACCGGCACAGATGACGCCAAGACGGTTACGACGAAGCTGCTTCCGGCTGGCGCAGTCAACCCCTCCGCAGGCAACACTCCGGTGCAGTAACATCTGGAAACGAGCTGATTGACGG
>Ga0181517_10003989_pt1 | contig 13690 bp, 13 predicted proteins | sample PEATcosm2014_Bin_31_FD_119748 | JGI IMG/M metagenome (GOLD analysis project Ga0181517, IMG submission 119748) | Peatland microbial communities from MTU Mesocosm Facility, Houghton, MI, USA - PEATcosm2014_Bin01_30_metaG | ecosystem: Environmental > Terrestrial > Soil > Wetlands > Peat | place... | reverse complement strand
GAACGCATCCACCGCAGCAACCTCGTTGGCATGGGCGTTTTGCCCCTGGTCTACAAACCCGGCCAGGCCCGCGCCACGCTCGGCCTGACCGGCGAAGAAATCTTCGACATCCAGATCGACGACAAGCTGACCCCCAAGCAAGACATCACCGTCCGCGCCGGCGACAAGACGTTTGTGACGACCTGCCGGATCGATACGCCGGTGGAAATCGATTACTACCGCAACGGAGGGATATTGCACACGGTGCTGAGGAATATGCTAAAATCCTGACCCGCTGGCCGGGGACGGTTTTATGTTCAAGAGCAGCTTGAAGGTCTTGGTTCTCGCCGCTTCACTTCTGGTTGTGTTCGGCGTCTGCGTGATTTGTGTGTACCAGCTTGCCGTTGACGGGAACGCGGCTTGGGGGATCGTTCGGTCGGTCGCCGACTACACGTCCAGCCCTGGGAGAGAGTTGTACACCGAATACTCGCTTGGATTCAACGCGGGCGGGGTTTATTTCGCGACACATGATGAGAACTCACCAACGTGGAGGGGCAGCGGCTTCCGGTTTCGGCCAACTTCTGAGTGGAGCTACCGCTCGCCCTCCTGGCGCGGCGGTTATACGCGGCCGAATTGGCTGTATGGCGGATTTGATTTCGAGACAAGCAAACTCCAATTTGGCCGGAATGCGGCGGCGGTTGTGCCGGATTGGTTCATCATCGCCTTGGGATTGCTCGCGATGCGCTTTGTGGTCTCGCGGTCCGGCGTTTGGCGCCGGCGCCAGGCTGCTCGCTTGCGTCGCTGTCACCAGTGCGGATGTGAACTTCGCGGCAGGCCGGCGAAGTGTCCCGAATGTGGAGCATCGCCCGCACCGGCACCCGTTCCGGCGGCAAACCAAAGTCACGGGCGATGGCTGATCTGGTGGGTTCCAGCGCTCGTTTTCGGCCTGCTTGGCGTGCCTGCGGCACACCTGGACAGCAGCGGAACATGGGCGGTGGTTTTGGTCAGCTTCGCATTTGTCTGCATGATCGTTTCCGTGCTGCTGCGAAATCTGCCCGCGACGGCGTTCACCACGACATCGCCGCGCGGGTTTGAGGTCGTGATAAAGCCGCTGCCGAACAGGGGAGGCGGAAACGCGAAACCGGGGGCGTGAAGCGCGATGGCCCGTGGCGAAAGGCTCGCGGCTGTAAGTTCTTCATTTCGTCGCGTTCGTGCGATCCGCGCCGGCGGGCGCGTGGTATGTTGTCTTGTCCGTAGGCATTCATATGTTCGGGCGCATTGTGCGGGTATTCATCCTCGTCCTGTCGGTGCTGGTGGCGCTGGGCATTTCCGCGCTTTGGTTTACCGCGTATGCCGCGGATCAGGAACGCACTCATCAAAAGGAGATAAGCCGTTGGGCTTGGGACTATGATCCGAGCAAAGGTGGAATGGAGTCGATCATTCGCATCGGCTCCTTCGAGGGCGGCATCTATGTCGTGCGGCAGACGGCCGTCTTGCTGTCGAAGAGTCAGTTGCCGCCGCCGCTGCCGGCCGGTCATCGGTCGGGACGGGAGGAAGATTATGGCGAGGAATACATGGAATCGTATGCGGCACTGGGCGGCCGGCGCGAGTGGAGTCTGGGCGAAGGATACCGTGCGCCATTTAGCCACATGTGGTTCAGGCCGTCGGCGATTACTCCAAATTGGAAGTACGGTGGGTTCGACGTCGTTCCGCTCGCGCCTCAAGGCGTCATTGGTTCCGCCCCGGGCTTTGGCTTGGTCGTGCCCTATTGGGTTGTTTTGGCTGCGGCGCTGATTGCACCGGCGAATTTCATTAGACGCTCGGCGTTCTGGATTGCCGGGCGGCGAGTGTTATCGGGCCGATGTCGCCAGTGCGGGTGCGATCGGGGCGGCGCGACCGGAGTTTGTCCGCAATGCGGAGTGGGGCCATCGTGGGCGGGCCGGCAACTGATGCGATTTGGGAATCGGCGATGGGTCATGTGGTGGGTTCCGGCCGTTGCGCTGGGACTATTCGGCCTGTGCGTGCCGATCAGTTTCAGTGGCTTTCCCACATACGGATTCGGATGGCGGGAAGTTCTGGTCGGCGTGGCGTTCCTGTACATGATCGGCGTGGCGGTGGCGCGGGGTTTTGTCGCTCGTCAACCGCCGCCGGAAGCGCCGCGCGGGTTTGAGGTCGTGATAAAGCCCCCATCGAACCGGCCAGACGGAAACGCGAAACCGGCGGCGTGAAGCGCGATGGCCCGCGGCGAAAGGCCCGCCACGGGGAGCTGGTCAGTTCGCCGTATTCGCGCCATGCGATCGCCGGGGCCGTGGTATGATGGATTGTCCGTGGTCAATCATATGTTCCGGCGCATCGTAGGGATATTCATCCTCGTCCTGTCAGTGCTGGCGGCGATCGGAATTACCTCGCTGTGGTTCACCGGGTATGCCGTCGATCCACTGCGCGACGGTCGTTACGACGACATATGCTGCTGGGCCTGGGATTTTGATTCGAGCAGAGGTGGGACGGAGACAGTCGTTCGCATCGGCTCCTTTGAAGGTGGCATCTATGTCACGCGACAGACGGACGCCTTGCCGTCGAAGAGCCAGTTGGCGGCAATTGCCTCGCGCCCCCTCATGCTAAGTTCGGTGGCAACTCCTGACCTCAACTACCTGGAATCGCTGGCTGGCCGGCATGAGTGGTACTACGGCGACGCGACGCCAGCATTCCTTTCGCCCCTGCAGCGGTGTGGCGAGAGCCCGCCGGCACCAAATTGGGCTCTTGGCGGCTTTGATTTCGTTCGAAGGGCGACACCCGTCGTGCAGGACTTAGGGGTGGTCGCACCGGATTGGTTCCTTCTGGCCGTGGCGCTGATCGCGCCGGCGATTTTCATTCGACGATCGGCGTTCTGGATTGCCGGGCGGCGAGTGTTATCGGGCCGATGCCGGGAATGCGGGTGCGATCGGGGCGGCGCGACCGGAGTTTGTCCGCAATGCGGCGTCGGGCCGTCGTGGGCGGGCCGGCAACTGATGCGATTTGGGAATCGGCGATGGGTGATGTGGTGGGTTCCGGCCGTTGTGCTGGGGCTATGCAGCTTATGTGTGCCGAGTGATTTCAGCGACTTCCCCACGTGCGACTTCGGATGGCGGGAAGTTCTGGTCGGCGTGGCGTTCCTGTACATGATCGGCGTGGCGGTGGCGCGGGGATTTATCGCCCGCCAGCCGCCGCCGGAAGCGCCGCGCGGGTTTGAGGTTGTTATGAAGCCGCCGGCGAAAGGCGAGGAGGGACGCAAAGGAAACGGGCGGTAACGATACAGGCCCGTGCTCTATTTATGCTGAATTGCCAATTGCATAACGGCCGCATATGCGAAATCGAGATTAGCAAAGAGAGGGGAAATGAAGCGATTGTCGATCGAACGCCGTTCAAAACCCGCGCAGGGCCGTGCTCTGGCGCCTTGGCAGGCCTTCCTTGGGCAGGCGCTTGAGCACCCGGTATTCAATGCCGTGTTCCTGGCAGAACTGCCGCTTGTCGGGTTTGTCGCCGTCTTCGTTGACGGCGTAGATGTCGGGTTTGATCTTCTCGAACTCCGGTGCGGCGTCCATCCAGCCGTCGCCGGTGGCGATCAGGGATAGGGTCACGTAGCGGATGGAACCGGTGATGTAGCGACGCTCGGTGGCGGGGAAAAGCGGATGGCCTTCGCCCTTGAGGAACCGGATGTTCGCATCGTGGCCGACGACGACATACAGATCGCCCAGTTCCGAGACTTCCTCGAAGAAGCGCACGTGGCCGGAATGGAACCAATCGTAGCAGCCTGTGACCACCGCCTTCTTGCGGGGCGACGGCGGATTGTCCGGAACGGCCGGAGGCGGCGGCAAAATCTTCAGGGCTGCATCGTCGATAACGCGATACTCGACGCCGGCCGATCGAGCCCATTCGCGCTTGGCGGGAGTGTCGGTCGCCTGGTTGACGGCCCACACATCCGGGCGGGGCCCATCCATCTCCGGTAGGGCGTCGGGGTTGTTGGCTCCGTGCAGCAGCTTGATCGAATTGACGTAGCGGATGGCCCGCATGGAATATTCGCGTTCGGCCTGCGGGAACTTGGGCGCCTTGCCCGTGGCCGTCTGCACCGCGTCGTCCGACCACAACAGAACCTGCAATGGTCCGAGCTTCGATGCCTCATCGAGGAATCGGTAATCCCGCAATCGCAGGTCATCAAATCCGCCGGAGACAATGACGCGCTTCATGTTAGCGGCTTTCCTTTGCGATCCTGACCTTCACCTTGAACGCGCCGGGCACAGGGTCTTCAGACAGGACATACAAATAGCCTCCACCGCATCCGCTGTACGTCGCGCCGGCATAGCGCGACTGGTAATATTCCATCAGACCCACCAGGTCCATCGCAATCGTCGGGTGCCGCAGCGTATGCGGAAGCAGCTTGGCCCAGCAGGCCATGGATTTCTTCAGCGACCGACTCAGGCCGTGGATATCGCGGGCAAGGATCGCGTCGTAGCAATCGCGGCCCGTGCGGCCCAATTCGCGGATCCATTCCGGGTCGAGATCCTTGATCCCCAGCGGGTTGTAACCTTCCGGCCGCGGCATCACGGAAACCACGTGAATCACCCGTTCCAGCCACTGGGCCACCGCCGGATCGTTGTTCGATTCGATATGACAGGGAAACACGCCGCCCTCGTGGCGAAAGTCATAATCCAGACGGTTCACGCCGGGATGTATCAGCCCGATCATGTCCTGCGAGCCGGATGGATCCGTCTTGTTGCGGTTCTCCTCGGCGTAAAGCTCCCTGACCAGTTCACCGGCGGGGCGCTGTGGAATGCCGTCTTTCCACATGCGCAGTGCGACCTTGCGCGTGCCGGTGGCCATGCCCGAGCGGTCCATGAATCGCACGGTGGGCTCGATGGCAACGACGACCATCGAACCGATCTTGTCGGGATTAAGGCGGGAAACGAACGGCTGATCGATCCACCCGCCGGCAAATGCCATGCGGTACGGTATCTTCCCGATCACCGAGGTGATGTCCGCAGCGGACGGGGCTTGAGTCATTGCCGGCTCCAGTGTTCAAACCATGAAAGGGCGACACCGCCAACCATAGCGCCGCCGTTCATCGCCGCGCCGCCCGAGGCGGCGGCATCAGATCGTGTCCATGACGGTGCGCTTGCCCGCCTTACGGTCGATATATTGCTGCTCGATCCACTTGAACGTCGGCTTCAGGCCGGCCTTGAGGCTTGTGTTTGGCTCCCACTTCAGCACGCTCTTGATGAACGTATTGTCGCTGTTGCGGCCGGCCACACCCTTGGGGGCGTCCAGGTCATATTTGCGATTGAGCTTCAGCCCGCCGATCTCCTCGACATACGACACCAGGTCGTTGATGGAGACCATTTCGTTGGAGCCGAGATTGATCGGCGTGGCGATCAGCTTGTCGCAGTGTGTGATCATGTCGATGCCCTTCACGCAGTCGTCGATATACATGAAGCTGCGCGTCTGATGGCCGTCGCCCCAGATCATGATCTCCTTCTTGCCTTCGTGCTTGGCCTCGACGACCTTGCGGCAGATGGCCGCCGGCGCCTTTTCACGGCCGCCATCCCACGTACCGGGAGGCCCGTAGACATTGTGGAAGCGGGCGATCGCCGTCTTCATGCCGCGTTCGGCCCAGTATTCCTGGCAGAACATCTCGCTGATGAGCTTCTCCCAGCCGTATCCGCGCTCGGCCATCGCCGGATAGGCGTCCGATTCCTTCAAGGCCCGCACGTCCGGTGACTTCTGCAGGTCCGTGTTGTACGCGCAGGCCGACGAACTGTAGAAATACCGCTGACACCCGGCCCGGTAGGCGGCTTCAATCATGTGCGTATTGATCAGAATGCTACGCAGGCATTGGATGCGGAACCGCTCGATGAAGCCCATGCCGCCCATGTCGGCGGCGAGTTGATAAATTTCGACGGCGTTCTCGGCGGCCTTGACGCAATTGTCGTGCTCCGACAGGTCCATGCACAACGACTCGACGCCGTGGTGGTGCTGATACCACATCGGCAGGGGCTTCTTGTCCACAGCACGAATGTTGCGGAACCCCTTGTCCAGGAAGTATTTCACTAGCGCCCCGCCGATGAACCCGCCGGCTCCGGTCACCAGGATCAGATCGTCCTTGCCGCATGCGTTCTGAATCAACTGCTCGCTCACGTGTGCTCCTCTTAATAAAGCCGCGGCGGCAAACCTACGCCGCCGCACCGTCTGGATCAATAGAGCTCGGCATCATAACGACTTGAGCCGGCCTGTCCCAATGGCTATTCTTGGTCAAATGATGCCGAAAATTGACCTGTCCCATCGAGCGTCATCCGAGCCGGCCACGACCCAGCCGGCGTTCTTCTCCGCCCAGATCGCCAAGGCCCGGCGGTTCAATCTGCAGTTGCGCCCCATCGCGGGCAAACGCCTCAGTGTCGTCTGTGCCGGATGCGAACGCTGCACTCCCGACTATCGCATCCGCCGTGACACCTTCCCCTACTACGGCCTGGAATTCGTGGCCGGCGGTGAGGGCGCGGTAACGCTGCGCGGCCAAACGTGCCGCCTGGTGCCGGGAACGATCTTCTCCTATGGGCCGGGAATTCCCCATCACATCACCACCGCGCCGGACCAGCCGCTGGTGAAATACTTTGTGGACTTCGCCGGAACCAGCGCGATGAGATTTCTGCGCGCCATACCCCTGCCGCCGGGCTCGGTGATCCAGACCTCTGCACCGGCCGAGGTCATGCCGATCTTTGACGAGCTGATCGCCAATGGGTCAAAGAACACGCCCCAGAGCCTGGACATCTGCGCCGCCCTGCTGGAGGCGCTGCTGCTCAAGCTGGCCGAGACGCGCATGCCGCCCGGTTCGGTCGAGAGTGCGGCCTTCGACACCTATCAGCGTTGCCGCCGGGAATTGGAGGAGCACGCCCTGGAGATTCGCAGCCTGAGCGAACTGGCCGAGCGGTGTCACGTGGACGGCGCGTATCTGTGCCGGCTGTTTCGGCGGTTCGAGCACGAGAGTCCGTATCACCGCCTGATGCGTCTGAAGATGAACCACGCCGCCGCCCGGATGCAGGAGTCGGGCACGCTGGTCAAGCACCTCGCCGCTGAACTGGGGTTTGCCGACCCTTACCATTTCTCCCGGACGTTCAAAAGCGTCTTCGGGCTCTCGCCGACAAAGCTGGTGCGGGAACAGCGGTGATAGAACGGCCGGGATATTCTGGGTTTATGAGTTCGTCTCAATCCTCATCCGCCATTATCTTTCACCGCGATCACTTCTCCCTTTGCCGTCACGCGATAGGTCCAGCTTTTCGCCGGCGTGTTCTCCAGATGTTTCGTGAACGTCACAATCACTTCATCGCCCTTCACTTCCGCGGTGCAATAATAAAGCGGCGATCCGCCCATGTTCGTGTACATGTCCGGATCGGCCTCGGCCGGCAGGCTTTTGCGCGCCAGGCCGATAGCCCACATTTTGTCCCCGGCCGGCAGGCCATCGAACCGAAAACTCGCCAAAACCTTATCCACGTCGTCCCGCAACGCCGCCGTCACCGGCGCGTGCAAATAGACGGTCACATTCCAGTGCCTTCCCCACTTGGAAAAACGGATGGACCGCGCGTTCAATGCCCCGAATTGCCCTTCCCGAACCTCATTGCTCTCCTTCAGCGGTCCCGACAAGTCGGCCGCCTCCATCTCCTCGATCCCCGGCCCAAACTGCCTCACGCCTCCGGGGCCTTCCTGCCAACTGACATCAATATATGCGGTCCCAACCGGCACTTGTTGGGCGATCAGGTCAGCATTCAATTCCCACTCGTTGGGCGAAATATGGACCATTTGAACCGTGAACTTTTCCTTGCCCGCGCTGTTCAATGCGGCAAACACAATCGTGTAATGCACGGCCTCGACCACCTCGGTATTGACTTTCCACGACGGCGGGTAATCCAGATGAAAATGCCGCTGGGCGTCGGTAAGCGTCAACCACTTGTCGGTGGATTGGGTTGTCGCCGGCGTCGCCGCACGCGTTGCCGGACCGGCTCCCGGCGCGTCGCCCCCGGCCGCACGCCCGCCGGAGCTCAATGCCCACAAGCCGATAGCCGCCACCATAATGCCCAATCTCAGGAATGCGCGCGCTGTCATGGCGGTTGCTCCTTATATGCCGAATCTCCCATGTGGACTTTGCCGATGGTATCTAGCCTATCTGCTCGATTCCGGCCGGTCCAGCGTTCTTATGTTCCTGTCAAGGCGAGTGCGCCACACCCCTTCCGATTGCGTCGCCCTGACTCTACGCTACGCGAAGTCCAACGGCCTGAAGGAGCCCACCCATGTCCTCTCAAACGGTAACCTGCGTGCAACGAGTTCTTGTTGGCTGCGTCTTGTTCATACTTCTGCCGGCCTTTCCGGTCGGCGGCGAACCCGTGCTCAACTTCTCCGATCTGACTTCTGGACCACGCAGCGGCAACTCCGACTCATCGCAGGGACAGCCGCCGGATCAGGACGGCGCCATCGTCAGCGTCTGGGGCACGGGGCTGGGAACGCGGCAGGGAACCTCGAAAGTCACGGTAAATAACGCCCCGGCGTCGCATGTCTACTTTTGGGGCGACGCCAAGCCGCCGTATTCGCCGGCGGACCTTTCCGTTCGGCACAGCATGCAGGTCGTGATCTTCCAGGTCAGCCATCTGGCCGCCGACGGCGCGGGGAGCATTTCCATCACCATGGATGGCGCGGTCTCGAATCCGCTGCCGTTCGTGGTGAGGCCGGCGGCGATTCGATTCGTCTCGCCGCAGGGCGACAATGAGGGAGGCGACGGCGGATGGTCCAAGCCCTGGCGATCGATCTCGCGCGCCATCGACCAAATGAAGGCGGGCGACATCACCTATGTGCTGGATGGATTCACCCAGGCTCGCGAGACCGACTACAACGCGGCCGTCAATCTCTCGCTCAACGGAACGCCGGACAAGCCCGCGGCGCTGATCGCCTATCCGGGGGCGACGGTTTCCATCGGCGGCGACAGCGCCAAGCGGGCGCTTGGACATTTCCGATCCGGATATGGCTATACGCACGATTGGACGCTGGCGAAGTTCAATCTCTGCGCCAATGAGAACGCCGTGGACATGGGCTCTGGATTTCGCGCGGTGGGAAATCATGTGACGGCTCCGACCGCCAATGCGCCCGAAGGGGCCATCGCGGCCCAAGGCAACAATCTGGCGGTTCTGGGTAATGAGATCACCGAGGTCGGCAAGCCGGGAGCCAGCAAATTGACGCATCCGATTTATATCTCCAGCGCCCGGTCCAGTTCGGGCAATCGCCTCCCGGCCGAGTCCAACCGCGAAATCGCCTGGAACTACCTCCACGACAACAACGCCAATCGCGCAATCAACATCTATAGCGAAGGGGCGAGCACCGCCTACATGTCCGGCCATAAGGTCCACGACAATTTCATCGTCAATCAGGTCGGCGGCGGAATGCTCCTGGGCCAATACATGACCGGCGAGAACTGGGTCTACAACAACGTGATCGCCAATGCCGGCCTGGGACCAGAACCGGCCGGCGGCGATGCCCAGGGCCACATCGGCGTCGAGATCGAGCCGGGAATCGAGGGCGGGCCCGCCACCACGCTCTACTTCTGCAACAATACCATCTACGCCTGCGGTTGGCAGGGCGCGGCATGGGGCGCCCAGGGTTTTGGTCATGTTTCTTTCGGCCGGATCGGCTTGTACTCGCTCCTTTTCGCCAACAACATCATTTGTTCGACAGGGACGCCGTATCTGGCAAAACGCGACGGCGCTCCATCGCCCAATGGAGGTCACAATCTCTGGTTTGGCGCGGGCCAGCCGCCGACATGGGACAAGGACGCCCTCAACGCCGACCCGCGATTTGCCGGCGTCGCCCGGCTCGATTTCCATCTCCTGCCCAACTCGCCGGCAATCGGGGCGGGTATCGATATTCGGCCGACGATCTTCCGCGATTTCGAGAATGTTCCGCGCCCCGCCGACCGGGCGTTTGATCTGGGCGCATACCAGTTCCCGGCTGTATCACCTGCCGCTTCGCGGCCATCGAGAGGCGCGGGGCGATGAGCAATTCACCCTTCGGGCGTGTCGAGCAATTGGGCCAGGCGAGCGGCCAGGACCGGCGCGAGCTTGGCCAGCCAGTCGCGCGTGACGAGACCGACATCGATCAGATCGCGCAGATGCGTGCGGTCTTTGTCCCGGAAAGCAGTCAACTTGATCCGCACCAGCGCCTCCAGCGAGATGACGCGAAACGGGCCGGCATCTTCCGAATCATCCACATCCGGATTGGGAAGCGGCTCGTGAGGACGGACCTTTTCGTTGGCAAAGATAATGTGTACGGCGTCGCGCGGCTTGGCGGCCGGTTCGTCCAGAAACGCATCAATGTTGGCGACGTGTCGATATACAAACCCGGCCGATTCCATCGCCGTCTTGGCCGCGTCGAAATCTCCCCGGCGAATCAATACATCCACATCCTGCGTATTGCGAACCGCCGCTTCATCAACACGCGACACCCATAATGCCACCGCGTTGCCGCCGACAATCGCGTAGGAAACGCCGGCAGCCCCAAGCGCGGCCGCGGATTTCAGAAGACGCTGTCGCACTTTTTCCACGGCGTGTACCACCCGTTCCAACGAAAATGGCCCCATGACCGTCGTCATAATAACCGGCTTCCCGGCAAACCCCGATCTTCGCACCTTGTCCCGCTCATCATTATAACCCTCATCGTCATCGCAATCGAGAGCCGTCTGATCGCACTTCATGAACGCTTGACGATGACCTGAATCGCAAAGACACTGAACTTCGCTGTCGATGAGGCCATCATGTCCAAACGGAGCCGCCGGCTGCTGGTCAAGTTTGCGATCTTCGCTGGCGTTCTGTTTCCAGCGATTTGGTTTCACGGCCTTGTCATGGAACAGGAGCACCGCAAGTTCGAGGAAGGTTCCCGCTCGCCCGCGCCCGAGTGGAGCGATTTCTCACCGCCCGGCGGCGGGTTCGTCGTCTTCATGCCGGGAACGCCGGATCAGACCGACGGCGATCAGATCGACCCGCTCAGCGGCGCCAAAATTCCCGTCATCGTCTACGGCAGCGCTGACGCCACCACGGCCTATTCCGTGGGCTATTTCCAATACCCGCCGGACCTGTTCAACCTGTATTCGCCCGCGGAACTGTTGGCCCTGCATCGCGACAGTCTCGTTCTGCATTACGGCCAGTTGGATAGTTATGCCCCCATCACCCTGTCCGGCAACCCCGGCAGCGATATCGTCTACCAACATGATGGCGAGATCGCGCACTCCCGCTTCTTCGTCGTGGGAGATCGCGGCTATCACCTCTTGACCTCAACGCGCAATCTCTCCGAATCGCAAGACCGGATAGACCAGTTCTTCAACTCCTTCCAATTGCTGCCGTGAGTCATTCGTCAAACGCGAATTGGCCGTTCGGCATGACGGGACGTTACGAACCCGATCGAAACATCCACGGCCAGCCGGATCGGCTCCATCGATCCACCTGAGCCAGCACAATTCCCGGCCGGTCTTCCCACGTACTTTGGTACATCACGTCCAACCCCCATTGCCGCCGGCCAATGACACGGCCCGCCGACAATTCCAGCGGGCCAGATTCGCTGTCAATCCGCAACTGCTTCGGATAGCGCACGCCCGCCACCCGGCCGGCGGATCGGATCGCGATACGGGCGACCGCCACCCCAATTGACGGCTTCTCGTCCATCCGCACGATCGCGCCGGTGCACACGGCCGCCGCGCCACCATATTCCCGCCGATCCGCCATCAGATCGAATGCCCAGCCCGCTCCCGGCCCGACCTGCCGGCCGCGCATGCACCAAGCCGCACACTCCCGCCGCGGCCCGGTCCCGTAGACATGCTCGTGCCACCCGCCGCCGGTCAGTTTCAGTTCACGTCCATGCACGCGAAATTCGCCATCCACTTTGGAACACGATCGCCCCACCACCCATTGATGCAGTTGGCCGCCACGGCGCGAGAGTGGAATTTCCGTCGCCACGATGTCGGAGGCATCGTCATAGGCAAGCGTGAATGTCGCGGTCACATCATCGCCGGTTTTTGTCCCCTCGCCATGTACCCAGGGAGAGGAATAGGGTGAGGGTTGATCCATTGCGGATTTCGCTCGACCTGCTTGGTTGTCAGAACCCTCACCCCGACCCTCTCCCCGAGTACGGGGCGAGGGGGAAGAAGCACCACCGCCGATGCAAACGTGGATCGATCGGCCATCGCGGTGCACGGAGCGACCCCCGACGCGCAAACCCAGGTTCTCGTCGTCCGCGTGCAGCGCATTGGGCATAAACTGCCGCTCCCACAGCCCCAAAACGCGCGAGTCCTCAATAATCGTCAGCACAATGGCCGGATATTCCGAAGCGGTCGGCGGGCGAAACAACGTCGGAAGATTTCGATACCTCCACCACCGCCGCGCGTATTCCCCGCTGCCCGGCCAGCCGAGCCAGAGTTCCCCGATCACGCCGACGCCCTGGCCATCAAATTGCCCGGCGTGGAATCTCCATCCCTCGTATCCGCCGGGACCGATCACGCGATGCCCCGCCATCGCCCGCTCCAGTTCCCTCGCCTGATAACACGGAAGTGTCGGCATCCCTATTGCGTCCTCATACATGAATCCAAATAAGCCGGAATCGTGACGGGAGCCGCCGACATGGCGGGCGATTATACCGACTCGACCAATATCTTCGCCGCCGCGCCTAATCCGAGAGACAACGGCGTTCGTTTGGGTTGTCGTATACGGATGGTTTCGGCGGCGGGTTCGCGTTGTTCGACCGTCACCGTTGTGCCGGGCATCAGGCCGTTGCGCTCGACGAAGACCAAAAACTCCGCCTCCTGATTGAGGACGCGGGCGATACGTTGCGGCTGGCCGACGGGACAATCGGCCAGGCTGGTCAGCGGCGGTTCGTGAAGGTGGCCCTTGCTGGTGGGGATCGGATCGCCGTGCGGGTCGGCGGTGGGATGGCCGAGCAATGCGTCCATGCGCTCCAGAACCTGATCAGAAATGGCGTGTTCGAGTGTGTCGGCCTCATCGTGGACGACGGACCAGTCCAGCCCCAGCACCTTGACCAGGAACAGCTCAACCAGCCGATGGCGACGCAGGACGTGCAGGGCCAGTTGCTGGCCGCTGTGGCTGAGCCGCACGCCGCCGCGAGGTTCGTATTCGACCAGTCCCGAATCGGCCAGGGCCTTAACCATGCTGGTGGCGGTTCCGGGCACGACTCCCATGATGGCCGCCAGCCGCCCCATCGGGACCATCTCTCCGCCATGAGCCTGCTGCTCGACGTAAAGCTGTTTGAGATAGTTCTCGACGGTGCTGGTCGCCATGCGTAAACCTGTCTTTTATCGGCTCAAATCCTATCCGCCGAGTATCCGATTGACAAACTTAGCCAATTCCGATATTTTCAATTTGATTAGTCAAAGTGCGATTATTGAGCATCCGAATAGGATATAGGGCACGCGATGAAGAGCCAAACAACCCAGTCGCTGCACCATGAGCCGGCCGTGCCGCTGGCCAGCCATCTCTCGCTGGAAGGAATGCACGGTTCGGTCGAGGTTCCGCATTCCGGCGCCGGGTTCTGGCGGCAGTGGCGCGCGTATGTCGGGCCGGCCATCCTCATCAGCGTCGGCTATATGGACCCCGGCAACTGGAGCACCGACCTGTCCGGCGGGGCGGAATACAAATACCGCCTG